>ENA-UOOK01000437-UOOK01000437.1-fermentation-metagenome-genome-assembly--contig:-NODE-437-length-54608-cov-6.456400_pt1 | contig 54608 bp, 52 predicted proteins | sample MGYA00245777_ERZ724023 | MGnify/ENA primary metagenome ERZ724023 (study PRJEB28704, sample SAMN03018312) | fermentation metagenome | biome: anthropogenic terrestrial biome; feature: soil; material... | reverse complement strand
GATTTACTACCACCGGCTCATCGATTATTAGCGATGTGGAGGCCTTGCCCAAAAGTATCCTCTTCTGGAGAAGCCTGACTCACTGGATTGGAGGAATGGGTATTATCGTACTTGTTGTGGCTATAATGCCACTTTTGCGCATAGGTGGCTATAACTTGTTCAAGAGTGAGACTTCCGGAATGACGCAGGAAAAGCTTAGCCCTAAGACGACCAGTACTGCTAAGAGGCTTTGGGCAGTTTATGTGGTCTTGACCTTTATTTTGATTGGCCTGCTTTTGCTTGGCGATATGCCCTTCTTTGATGCTATCAATCACGCCTTCAGTACGATGGCAACAGGAGGGTTTTCAACGAAAAACACCAGTGTTTCGGGCTTTTCTTCCTATAGTCAATATGTTATAGCGATTTTTATGTTCCTTGCAGGTATGAACTTTTATCTGCATTATCATTTTTACAAGGGAAGGTTTAAACGAGTCTTTAGTAATATTGAATTACGAACTTATTTTGCTGTCGTTGTTGTTGTGTCTTTGCTTATTACTATTACCGTTATCGCGTATGATAATAGCATAGGAGTGGGGGAGGCTCTTCGCAATGCTTTGTTTCAGGTGATTTCTGTTATTACTACAACAGGTTTTGCAACTCATGATTATCATGACTGGCCTCATGCTGCCTGGATGCTTTTGTTTGTCCTGCTTTTTTCCGGAGCCTGCGTGGGAAGTACAGGTGGCGGCATAAAGATTATTCGACATGTTGTGGCATACAGGCATGTTCTGATCTATTTCAAGCGTACTCTTCACCCAAACAGTGTTTCTCTCCTTAAGATTGGTGGTGAAGTGATTGATGAGGAGAAGGTTGGAGGCCTTGTTTCTTTTATGCTCTTATACATGTTGACCTTTAGCGTAGGCACTGTTTTAATGGTCTTTTTAGGCTCAGATTTGCTTACATCAGCCGCTGCCGTGGCCTCCAATATGGGTGGAGTGGGCTCAGGGATTGGTAGCGTTGGCGCCTTTGGCAATTACTCTGCTTTTAGTGATGCAAGCAAAATACTCCTATCACTGTTGATGTTGATAGGGCGATTGGAGCTTACTACTGTTCTGATTTTGTTTACCCGTATTTTTTGGAAAGGATGAAAATGCTAAGGCGCTATCATTAAATCTAAACCTATGGATTTGTCACTTTTCATTTAGCTAAATTATAAAAAAATAATTCATTTTTCGTAATTAGAAACTACTTCACGCTGTGTATCTTACATCGCGTGTTGAACCAAATCCCTGCGGGATAGCTCCTTTCAAAAATAGCAAAAATCCTTCTAGTCACAGGTAGTTATAACAGCATTATTCACTTTAAATAATACAGTTTTGAGAAAGATCATATTCCTATATCCTAGCAGCAGATTTATTTACTCTGATTTAACTTCAAAAAATCACCGTCAATTATCAAAAGCTTGACGCCATTAATTGTTCTTGAGCGATGCGAACTTAAATCGTCAGAAACTACATAGCTCATCACTTTGGTTAAAAGGAATTCATTGCCATCCTGAAGCTCACTGACAAACTCTCCTTCCAAGCAATGCACAATATGACCTTTCTTGCACCAATGATCAGCAATATAACCGGGTGAATATTCAACCAGCCTGATTCTGAGCCCATCGAATTGTATAGTCTGCCAATAAGCAGAACCACTTTCACCTTTAAATTTCTTCTTCGGAATATTTTTCCAGTTAATTGTTTGAAAAGGAATACCTTCATCCATATTTGTCGCTTTATCTGATTGTTTAAAAATTTGCACCTAAAGGTCAGTATTTTAATTTTATTGAGGTCTCGATTTGATCTAAGATCAATCTTGTCAGCGTTTTTTTTTACTGTTTATAGTTTTGCCCGGGAGCTTGCCTTTGTATAGCTTTAGATGACGATTGTCCGATTAATAGGGGGGCTAGACTAATCTTTGTAAGGTAGCAATTTGCTAATGTATTCCTTTCGATTTATATAATTTTCCTTGCAGCAATACTATTAAATTGTGCAAATTTTGATAATCTTCTTGGCGGTGGTTAATTCTCACCATTGGTCACAACATCTGTATCTGCGCTACTAATTGTGCGAAGATTCTAGATGGTCGTGTCAATTAATGTATGACCGAAAGCCTTAAATCATTAGCGCATGGAAGATGCGGCCTTGTCGGGCCCAGAAAAAATGATGAATTTCGTAATTACTGTTCTCTGTTTTAGGGGAACTTCGGAAACTGTTTAAAGTCGGGATCGCGCTTTTCCAGAAAGGCCTTTCTTCCTTCCTGGGCTTCTTCCATAAGGTAAAACATAAGGGTAGCGTCGCCGGCCATTTCCATAATTCCTGTTTGGCCGTCGAGTTCGGCATTAAGTCCCCGTTTGATCATCCGAAGCGCCATGGGACTGCGTTGCAGTATGATTTTGCACCACTCTATGGTCTCGTCTTCAAGCTTGTCTAAAGGAACGACCTTATTTACCATGCCCATGTCTTCAGCTTCTTTGGCTGAATATTGTTTACATAGGAACCATATCTCGCGCGCCTTTTTTTGACCTACATGGCGAGCTAGGTAGGAGGAGCCAAAACCACCGTCAAAACTGCCTACTTTGGGACCTGTCTGGCCAAATATCGCATTTTCGCCCGCAATGGTCAGGTCGCATACCACGTGCAAAACGTGGCCGCCGCCTATGGCATAGCCGTTGACCATGGCAATCACCGGTTTTGGAAGACTGCGTATGCGCTTGTGCAGGTCGAGGACGTTGAGGCGGGGAACGCCATCTTCGTCGATATAACCTCCGTGACCCTTTACATTTTGGTCGCCACCGGAGCAAAATGCCTTATCACCTTCACCTGTCAGTACTACGACTCCGATGTCTTGCCTCTCGCGACAAATATCGAAGGCCTCTATCAACTGTTTGATGGTTTGGGGTCTGAAGGCGTTGTAAACGCGTGGCCGGTTAATAGTAATCTTAGCAATACCTTCCCAGCTTTCAAACTTGATGTCGCTGTATTCTTCCTCTTTTTTCCAGTTGCGCATGACTCTAAAGTTTAATCTTTTTATAGCTCGTTATTCAAATACTTAAAGTACTTCTTGAGCAATTTACCACTTTCTACGTTGGGAGTAAATACCTCCATCAGCCCCGGCCTTTCGGATGGAGCAAAGAAATCACTTATCGCGGCCGAGAATTCCTCTTCGTTGTTACACGCCACATAGTCAAGGCCAAAGGTCGCGGCTATACCTTTGCAAGAATTCCTTTGTTTTGTCTCAAAAAACTGCTCTAACTCTTCAGTTTCAGCGGGTCCCGGGATAAAGCGGAAAATACCGCCTCCGCCATTATTTACTACAATAATCCTGAAATTGGCAGGCAAATAGTTGTGCCATAGTCCGTTGCTGTCGTAGAAGAAGCCAAGGTCGCCTACTATAAGCAATACAGGAATTTTAGAAGCATAGGCTGCCCCCGCGGCAGTGCTCACGCAGCCATCTATCCCGCTCACTCCACGATTGGCATACCAGCGGATGCCTTTTTGCCAGTCGAATAATTGAGCATACCTGACGGGCGTACTGTTGCCCAGCTGAATTTGCATTTGCGGCAATGCTTGCTTACTTAGCAGCCTGAACATTTGCAGGTCGCACCACTCTAATTTCTCAAAGTACTGATTATGACGAGCGCTTGATTGTTCCGAGCGCTTGGTCCAGGTGTCGTTGAATCTCTTATCGCGACGAGGCATCTGTTCTGCCACCTGATTAAGGATTTGTGCCGCATCGCCTTTAATAATCCGTGTAAGGGCGTGGTAGGTATCCGTAATCTGGCTGTCGTTTGAGAAATGCCAATGAATATGTGGCTTTCGTTGCCTTATTATCTTCTTCACCATTTTGGACAATACCGGTACGTCAAGGGTAATCAAAATATCAGGTGCGAAGAAAAGTTGTTCATCCTCCCCGATGGTCGAAACTACCCTGTCCATATTAGCGATAAAGGCTTCGCTTTCTAAATTTGAAAGTGTTTCGGTAAGCACCACAACTCCCTTTTCTGCCATTGCATCCAGGGCCAGTTTTAGTTCGCTGTTATGATGTTGAGCACCTGTTAACAGAAGCACACGTTCGTAGCGTGAGATCTCAGACTTAAGCAAGTCTATATGTTCCTCAGACAAGCTGCTGTTGCCCGTAAGTATTTCAATTTTGCGTGCTGCTTTGTCAGGATATACGGTTTTTCCGTAGAGAGGCTCCCGCAAAGGGACGTTGATATGTATAGGTCCCGGAATAAGACCCGTACATTTGTTAAAAGCTTCGTTCAGGATTCGGTTTACATACCATTCGTCGTCGGAGTGTCCACCCGAAAGAGGCAGAGTGCACTGATAGCGGATAAAATTACTGAATATTCCCGGCTGCATAATGGCTTGGCCGTCGGCCTGATCTATCCATTCTTTAGGCCTGTCGGCTGTAATAACAACCAGAGGAATCTTTTGGTAGAATGCCTCGGCAACGGCCGGAGCGTAATTAAGAGCTGCAGTTCCGCTGGTGCATACTATAGCCACGGGTTTGCGGCTCTCTTTTGCTAATCCCAGGGCAAAATAGGCAGCACTGCGCTCATCAACTATACTGAGGCACTCGAATTTTTCGAGTCCTGCAAAAGATACAATCAGTGGTGCGTTACGTGATCCGGGTGATATTATCACCTGTTCAACGCCGTGAAGGTGGCATAAATCCACCAAAGTTTTTACAATAGGTTTATCTGAAATAGGTTTACTCATTATCTGTCTGTCGATTTGTGCTGTGTTTCTTTTCTGCTATTCTGAAATAACGCTAAGCAGTGTTTTACTTTTCCCGGCTGTCTCGTCCCACTCGCTATGTAAATCCGAGAGGCGGGTAAGGCCGCCTCCTACATAGAGCGTGCTGATTTCGGCATCAATTTTCATGCAACGAATATTAACGTAGAGGCTTAGCGCTTTAGGTCCTACCGGACCAATAAAGCCTCCATAATAAAGGCGCGGATGTTTTTCAACTCTTTTTATCAGCGCCATGGCCTTGTCTTTTGGTTCGCCGCACAAAGCAGGTGTCGGATGAAGAGCTTTCACAAACTGTGCCACACCTAAAGAATCGCAACTATTAAAGGTGTAAGTCGTCTTTAAATGTATCAGATTTCCGGCGTTAATAATTTCGGGCCCTTGTTTTACAAACGAAGTTATATTGAAGCTGTTCAATATTTTATCTATATAATCACTCACCATTTCCTGCTCTTCGGTCTCCTTCAGGCTCCATTGTTTTCCGCCATGATTTTGTAAACGCGTGCCTGCCAGAGAGACGGTTGTGCACAGGTCATTTTGTCGGCTAAATAGCAGCTCGGGCGAGGCTCCTGTCCATAATCCTATCTTTGGTGCTGAAATCATATAGACAAATGCCTTGTGATACCTTTGCAGCATCCTCGAAAAGATGCCGCCTGCCTGTGTGGCCAGTGCCTTGTTAATGCTCAGGGTGCGGGAAAGAATCACTTTGCGAACTTCTCCGGTATTAATAGCCTCCTTCATCATTGCAAATTGAGAGGCATATTCGACAAAAGCGGCGCTTTCGTAATCTTCAATAATTTCTGTTCCGGTGCCCGGAGAAGTGCTGATTTGACTTAGGTAAAAGTGTTTTATATTTTCAGGGATAAAACACCAGCCCTCGCCGCTGCTATCATCAAAAGGATAGACAACAAAGCCTTCCGGGCATGAAGCTTGGTCCAGGTCTTCGTAAACAAAGGCTTGTGAGTCAGCTATCACGGCAAGGCTTATAAGATCCTCATCCGGAAGCTTATACGCGTAAAATGGCGTAGCACTGTCCACCAAAGTTTGAATTGAAGACTCCAAATCTTGCATAATTGCCTTTGTCTATCAGAATAATAAGGATTTACAATACTTGTCAGGATCTTGCCCGAATCCCTGCAAATATAACAATTATCATTCAGCCCTCAGCTGAAAACTCGCGTGATGGACAATTTGAGTTCCCTCCTTACACTTCGCTTTTGTCGGAATGACTTCCGCTATTTCGGGCGCAGCGAGGAAGCTCTACTGCATTTTTATTTAATGCTCTGCATCAGTGACTTCAAACTCTTGAAACACAACAGTCTCATTGCCTGATTTGTCAAGGGCATAGACTCCCAGATGATAGTCGCCGTGTTTAGTATCCACGGGAATGGCTATAGTTTGTTTTAAAGTGAAGGATTGTAGCCTCGATTCTATATTTCCATTCAGGCTATACTGCCATTCCGGTTCTGCTTCAGTTGAGGCACTTTTGTGAACGTGACCATGCTTATCAAAGTGAATATCAATTTTCCATGAGGCCAGTTCCTCATTGTCGCTGATTAGGGCTTCGAGCTCAAAGCTTTCGCCGGCATGAAAATGCGAGTCGTCTTCGGGGGAAAGAATCATAATTTCAGGTTTTGCGCTGTCATAATTATTGTCGTCGTCGCAAGCTGCAAAAAGTAAGGCCGCTGAAAGAGCGACAAGAGTGTGATGTAATTTCATGATATTGATATAAGTGTTAAATAATAAGGACTTACTATCTGTTTCTTAAAATGGAATATTGACTAATATTTGAATATTTCTGCCGGGTTCGGGTATTTCTATCTTTCGATAATAACTTATATGATTATAATATTTTGTATCGAAGAGATTATGAGCCTTTATAATGAGCTCGGGAGATATATTCCTTAATTGCAGAGGAATCAGGATGTCTGCTCCAACTACAGTATATGCCGGGGTGACTTCTTCATTACGTGCGATTCTATTTTGCTGAGCTGCAAATTTCGCGTTAAGCGAAACGCGGATACCCGGTTTTTCCCCGCTCTGTATCAAGTAGCTAAGCTCTCCAAACACGTTGGCAGGCGGCGAAAAGGGCAGGGGGTAGTTGGAGCTTCCTTTCTGATGATTACGCATCCATTCAGCATTTATCAGATATTCCCAGTTGTTTCCAATTTTGTCACTATAATGCATTTCTACACCCAGCATAACAGCCTCCGATTGCGTAAACCTGTACAATTGACCGGCATGAGGCAGTATGCTCCACTCTCCTGTGGGATTCAAAAAGATATAGTTGGAGAAATAATAGTAGTAAGGTGAGAGTGTGATTTCGCGGCTCCCGCGCTTGTATTCGAATGCAAGATCAGCGTAGAGTCCTTTCTCGGAACTCAGGTTTTTATCTCCGGCTTCGTGCCTGAATGAGCCGTGATGAACGCCATTTGTAGCCAGCTCGTTAGCCGTAGGAGCCCTGAAGCTTTTACCCGCGTTGAAAGCCAGGCTGAAGTCGGGCAGCGGACTAAAACGCAAGCCTGTAATCCAGCTGAAATCATCAAAAGAACGCTTGACGGCCTGAGCCCTTGTGGCGTAGGCGCTTGCTTCGTCAGCTCCGATGCCGTTTGAGGTCAGATAACTGAAAAGAATGGGGTCGTAGAAGCCTGCTATATCCAAATTGTTATAATCGTAGCGGATGCCCACGTTGAAATGAATCAGGTCTGTAGGGTCAAATTGGTGTTTCAGGAAGATGCCGTGGGCGCTTTTGTCAAACTCGGGGAGCAAAAAGCTGTATCCCGCGGAAGCATTATTCTGCCATTGTTGCTGGCCTCCAAAAGTGAGGGTGTGCCCGGACGATATTTTGTAATTCCATCTAAGGTTCGCGCTCCAGGTTCTAAGGAGGAAATCAAGCTCCAGATCCGCATCGCTTGCTGGAGGCGGCTGATTTGAATAGTGGGTATGAAACTGTGAATATTCCCGTCGATTGTTTTGCTGAACGCCCAAATCAATACTTAATGAGGAGTGTGGAGTCTGGATTGTAGTGTTGGAAGTAATATTCAAATGCTCTACGCTCTGGTAAGGATAGGCAATATTGCGCCTGTCGCCGTCATCAGCCACCCGCGAAATATCCGGTACGCCGTGCGCACCGGGGAAAAACCCGGCCTTCTGCCACACTCGGCTTGTTGATAGGGCAGTACGCCAAAAATCACCGTTATAGCCCAGCCTTAAATATAAATCCTGCTCTTGACCAGCGCTGTTTTTTAGTCGCCTCTTGTAAATGGGCATTTTCCTGGTCAGATATAATATGGTGTCTGTGGGTATATTGTAATCACCATAGTCAATTGCTGTTAGCTGCATCTTGAAAAATAGACGTGACCCGGCACCTTGAACTAGCAAGGAGCTTGCGGCAGTTTCATTAACTGATTTACCCAAAAGCTGCACAGAGCCGCTAATGCCGGGGTCAGGGGTGGAATTGTTATTAAGCTGAAGGATGCCTCCTAAAGCGTCACTGCCATGTTCCAGCGAACTTGCCCCCTTAATAATCTCAACTTGTTCAGTGAGGAAAGGATCGATTTCAAGGCCATGGTCAGCCCCCCATTGCTGGCCCTCTTGTTTTATTCCATTGTTAAGCACAACCACGCGATTAAAACCCATGCCCCGAATTACCGGTTTGGAAGCTGAAGCACCTATATCCATCGAGTTAAAGCCAAGATTTCTGTCAAGGCTTCCAACCAAAGTTCCTGTTATCTGTCGTGAAAGTTGTTGTTGGTCAATGACTTCGCGACTATGATTCGCGGTCGATTTGTAGCTCTTCCCTCTAATCTTTACTTCTTGCAAAGCCACATTGTCGGGATTCATCGCGATCCGTAAATGATGATTGCCTTGTGTGACCAAGGTTGTATCAAACTTATTGTATCCAATAAATGATACAGTTATTGTGATGGGCTTGCTATCGCTAAGCCCCAGGTAAAAGTGACCTCTTGCATCGCTGATCGTATTGCTGCCATTGGAACTGACATGACAGCCGGGCATAGGCTGGTTTCTTTCGTCAACGACAACTCCTGCAACGTGATATGAACCTTGAGATAGAAGATTTATGTAAATCAGGAATAGCAGAATCGTCGAAAAAATATATCGCATTTGAGATTTTAGAATTTATATTAAGTGTATAGCAAAACTACTAAAGAGACTATAAAGTTCAGTCTGTTTAAGCTTTTTTAGCATAGCCTGCTCTTTGTCTGCCATTCCAATTTCGCTACTCATATCAGTAAATCGTTTTTTGGTAGAAAACTGCTTTGTAGCGCCTGCAAGAAGCGTATATTTGAATGATAATTTGTTACAATCAAACTAAAATAAACTGCTATGAGTGCAACATGTTCGTCTAAGCGTTATGGATTCGGGATCGTGGTCCTACTGGTAGGTCTGACTCTGTTGTTGAACAACTTCGGTTTTCTACCCGATTATATTAGGAATGTGATATTCAGATGGCCAATGATTCTTATTCTAATAGGAGTTGTAAACCTTATTAACAAAGAATGGGTGGCGGCAACAATACTCTTGTCAATCGGGGTGTTCTTCTTATTGCCTGCTGTGCTGCCGGGCTTTTCGTTTCACGAGATATGGAGGTTTTGGCCGGTAGGAATTATTCTTGTAGGACTCGTGATAATTGGAGGCAGCAAGGGGAAAATCCACAAGGCATCCGGTCTTGGCAGAATTCAAAGTTCTGATATTATTGAGGAGGCGGCTATTTTTGGCAGTGTTATAAGTCGGATTCAGTCTCAAAACTTCAAGGGAGGCGAAATAGTCTCAGTTTTTGGAGGTTGTGAAGTATATCTGACCGAAGCTGTTCTCGCGCCTGAAGGGGCAAGATTGGAGATAGTCTCAGTTTTTGGCGGCGTAAAGCTTATAGTGCCGCGGGAGTGGAATATTAAGATTGAAGCCTCAAGTGTTTTGGGTGGCTATAATGATAAGCGAATACCTGCCGGAAATAGTGTGGATATGTCGCGAACCCTTGTTATTGAGGGAGTTAATGTCTTTGGTGGAACGGAATTGATAAGCCGCTAAAAATGCTCCATCCGGTATTCTCGTACAGATATAATTGGACAATAATTATCCTGTTTTGGATAATTCATGCTCTTATACCTGCAGCTCTTTTGCATTATTATGCCCAACTTGATTGGCAGTCGGCACTTATAGATGGAGGGGTCTATAGTTTGTTTTTGATTTTGGTGGGAATTGCCTTGTGGTTTCCGATTGGTTATGGTCCGCAAAAGATTTCAATCAGCAAAAAGGTAAATCAGAATTTATTGACGGGCCTGGTTGCTGTTGCCATTTGGCTGCTTTTATCGGGACTGAGCTGCCGGGTATTGTTAGCTAATAATCCCGCTTATTCTGAGCTTGCTTTTAATGTCTTGCCTATACGCACCTTATGGGGCGTGGAGGAGTTTATGATGATAATGATAATGTACCATTTCTTTGTGTTCTATCGCGATTTGGAGGAAAAGCGGCTGTTGGAAGAAGTGTTGAAAAAGCAGGTTAAAGAGTCGGAACTTAAAACATTGAAAGCTCAGTTAAACCCTCATTTCCTGTTTAATAGTCTGAATTCGGTCAGCGCTCTAACTATCAAACAGCCTGAAAGCGCGCGGCACATGATTTCGCAGTTGTCTGAATTATTGCGATATTCACTTTCTAATAAGCATACCGACCTTATATCTTTATGCAAAGAACTTGAGAATATAGGACGCTACATGGAGATAGAAAAGGTGAGATTTGGTGATTTGCTTAGGTATGAGGAAGATGTTGCGCTGGAATGTGAAACTTGCTTTGTTCCCGCGATGATACTTCAGCCGCTTTACGAGAATGCTATAAAGCATGGATTGTACGAGAGTCTGGAAGCGGTTACCATCAAGATGGGAGCGAGGGTGGAGGCAGGTGATTTGCATATTCTTATCGCCAACAATTATGACAATACTTCAGTATCGCCCCGAGGCGCAGGACTTGGTCTGAGGCATACCGGTAATATTCTGCGTAATATGTATAACAGAGATGGCTTGTTGGTTGCCGGCGGCTCAAATGGCGAGTATATAGTTCACTTAATCATACCACAAAATATTAGTAATGGATAAGGCTAAAACCTATAAGGTGATTGTTGTAGATGACGAAGCGCCTGCGCGGTCTATTGTTATTGAATACCTTAAGAGGCATCCCAAACTTGAAGTCGTGGGCGAGTGTGCCAACGGGTTTGAAGCTTTGGCCATGATTAAGGATTTAAACCCTCAGCTTATGTTTTTGGATATTCAGATGCCCAAAATTAATGGGCTCGAATTGCTTGAGGTACTGGAAGATGCCCCTGAGGTTATTTTTACTACGGCCTTCGACGAGTTTGCTATCAAGGCCTTCGAACTGAATGCCGTGGATTATCTCCTCAAACCCTTTGCCGTCGAAAGATTTGATACAGCCGTGACCAAGGCTCTTGAAAGACTTGAGGGCAGCTTGCCGAAGCAAGATTTGCCTTTAGAAAAGATTAGCGATGGGATTCCGGGAAGCTTGACGCGAATAGTTGTAAAAAAGGGCAGCAGCATGACGGTTATCCATATCAGCGATATACTGTTTCTGGAGGCTCAGGAGGAATACGTTATGATTCATTCCCCGCAAGGGAGGTTTATGAAGCATCAAACGATGCACTATTATGAGAGTCATTTGCCGGAGGACGAATTTGTCAGAATTCACCGTTCTTATATCGCCAATGTGTCACGCATCTCCAAAATTGAGCCTTACGATAAGGATTCCTATATTGCAGTAATCTTGCCTGATCATCGCCTGCGGATAAGCCGTTCGGGCTACCGCAAACTTCGTGAGAAATTAGGTTTTTAAGCACCACTTATAATTTTCATTATTTCGACACGTTTAATTTTGCCTGATTCCGTTTTAGGGAAGCGTTGCAGAATAATATGAGCCGCAGGCAACTCGTGGCGACTTAGCTCTTTTCCTATCGCGGAAAGCAGCGAGGAACTGTCTGAAGGTCTTCCTTCCGTTACTATGACAAGCTCCTGTCCAAGCAACTTATGCGGAAGAGCTGAGATTACAAAAGGCACATTTAGCAAATGTCGTATTTTTTTTTCTATACTCTCGGGCGAGTGTTTTATTCCGCCGCTGTTAATCACATTATCTATGCGGCCTATTATGTTAAATGAGCCATCGCTGCGGAATTCTGCTATATCGTTGGTGGTAAGGGTTTTGTCGGTAATACCCTCTGCATAAACGCTTAGACAGCCCCTCGCGTCTTTGTCAAGAACCACTCCTTCAAGGGGGTAAAAGGCTTCCTGCCGTGCGGGTCCATTAATGCGCCTTAAAGCTATGTGCGAGAGGGTTTCGGTCATTCCGTAGGTCTCGAAAGCCTCAAAGGGCATGTCCTGAAGCAGGGCGTTTAGCTCCTTATCTACTTTTCCTCCTCCGATTATTACTTTTCTCAGATGCCTGATGTTTGCATCCTTAGATCTTATTCCATTTAGAATCTGCATAGGCGTGAAGGAAGCAAAATCAATGGTGCTGCTGATGTCCTTTAAGGGATTGGCGGAGGGCGTGATAGCAATCATATTGAGTTGCCCTAAAATTACGCGAACCACCATCATTTTGCCGGCGATATAGGATACAGGCAAACACAAAAGAGCCGTCATTCCCGGCTTAAGTCCAAAGTAGCCAAGTGTTTGTTTTGCTGAAATCAGCATCGCATCCTTTTTGACCCTGATTTCCTTTGGTATGCCGGTTGACCCGGAGGTCCTAACTGTTATTTCAGGAGAATCATCCATCCATTGCTGCAAGAACAGATATAGGTCGGCGCTTTCGGCGGATACTAATTCCGTAAGATTCTCTTTGTTATAGAGTTTGCCCTCGACAATGATATTTTGATACGCTTTATGATTCACCTTATAAGTTATAAGTAATGATTTTCCACAAATAACACAGAGACTTCAAGGAAGTTAAACCTTTGCGAACTTTGTGCATACTTTGTGTGCTTTGTGCATTAACTCTAAACCCGGAACATTGATTACTGTTCACCTTGACTGAATTTCAATTGTCCTTTTTCGACGATTAAATGTCCGGGGGTGTTATTGCTAAAAACCTGGCCTGTGCCAAGTCCATGATATATATTATTGTCAAGTGTCGCTGTCCACTGCGCTATCGCGTTAAGTCCCGGGTTGGCTTCAAGGGCAGAGGTAACCCACCAGCCTATACCAAGAGATTCAGCCAAAGAAATCCAGTTTTCAGATGACTTAAATCCCCCGACCAGACTAGGTTTCAATATGATGTATTGAGGTTTTATCGCTTCTAGCATTTCCCGCCTCTCAGCTTCTTTGTGCAGGCCAATAAGCTCCTCGTCTAAAGCTATGGGAATAGCTGTGTTTTTACACAGCTCTGCCATGTCCTTCCACGAGCCTGCCTTAATTGGCTGTTCGATACTGTGAATACCCAGTTTGGCGAGTCGTTCAAGTACTCTGCCTGCCATTTGGGGGGAAAAAGCACCATTGGCATCAACGCGCAACTCTATGGTTTGTTGGTCAAAGCTCTTGCGTATTGAAGCTATTAGCTCCAGTTCACTTTCGATATTAAGGGCTCCAATTTTCAGCTTAAGGCACTTGAATCCTTCGGCAAGTTTCTCTTCTATCCTTTTGTGCATTTCGTCTGCACTGCCCATCCATATCAGTCCGTTAATAGGAATACTCTCTTTTCCCTGCGTGAATGCTGAATTAAATAATAGTCCTTTGCCGCCATTCTCAAGGTCTGCCAGAGCCATTTCTACGGCAAAGCGAATAGCAGGCCACTCAATCAGCTTGTTGTGAAAATCGGGAATTATATCGTTGATGTTTTGGCAACAATAATTGAGCTTTTCTTCCAGTTCGGGACGCTCGTCGGGACTAAGACCGGGTAATATTGAACATTCTCCCAGGCCTTTGGTATTTGGGTTTTTGTCCTTATACAAAGAAATATAATAGCTTGTTTTGCTGGTCAGTATTCCCCTTGAGGTGCCGCCGGGTTCCTTGAAAATTAAGTTGTGTTTTTGAAGAGAGGCTTTATACATTTTTGATTCTTTCTGTTAGTTGTCACGAATTTAATCTATTTGCTAATATTTTGGCACGAAGGGGATATTAATTTCTGTTTTAAATAAAGAAATAAATCTTTAATACTCTTAATGGATGTAAACTAAAACAATTTATAGCTCTTTGTTTATAGCGGTTTAGCACAAAAAAAATGTTGAATAGCAATTTCTTAATTCCAGTTTATATGCTATACAACATATTATGGATGATTTTCGATGAAAATAGCAACAAAAACAAAAATAATACGTTGAAAATCAATAGTATGATTGTTTTGTAGAACCGGGAATCGATTTGGGTTAATTATCATTAAAATTGAGCTTGTTATATCTAATTACAGTAATTTTGCAGTAATTGAATTATCAAATCCATACACCATATATTCTATGAAAAAGTATCTAATTAAGGTCAACAACAAACAGTATGAAGTTGAGGTAGATGAGATTAGACCCGGTGCAAGCAGCGGCCGGGTTCTTAGTTCTGCCCCGAAAATGAGCAAAACCCTTAGCTCTGAGGCAATCAAAACTCCCAAATCAGTTAATGGAGGGAAAAGTGTTACAGCTCCTATGCCGGGTAATATTTTGAAGGTTTTGGTTTCAGAAGGAGAAACAGTAAGCAAAAATCAGCCACTTTTGGTTTTTGAAGCTATGAAAATGGAGAACAAGCTCTCTGCGCCGGCCGACGGTGTTGTTACAAAACTGAATGTAAAAGAGGGCTCGGTTATGACAGTGGGTGAAGTATTAGTTGTGATTGAATAGTTCAATTTGTCGGTAAAATGGGAAAAAAAATAGGAATTACTGAGACTATACTTCGGGATGCGCATCAATCGCTTATCGCTACTCGCATGCGTACCGAAGATATGTTGCCGGTTATTGAAAAGTTGGATGATATAGGCTATCACTCTCTTGAAGCCTGGGGAGGAGCTACTTTCGATTCGTGTATTCGTTTTTTGAATGAAGACCCGTGGGAGAGATTGCGTAAAATTAAGGACCAAGCTAAGAAAACGCCTCTTCAAATGTTGCTTCGGGGTCAGAATCTTTTGGGATACCGCCACTATGCAGATGATATTGTGGAGTATTTTGTGCAGAAGGCCATAGCCAATGGAATGGACATTATCCGCATTTTTGATGCATTAAATGATCCTCGAAATATTGAGACTGCCATCAAGGCTTGTATCAGAGAAGGGGGGCATGCTCAGGCAGCTATTTGTTACACTACCAGTCCCTTTCATAGCCTTGAGCAGTTTGCCAAAGATGCTAAGATCCTGGAAGATATGGGCGCTAACTCAATTTGTATTAAAGATATGGCCGGATTGCTGAAGCCTTTCGATGCCTATAATCTGGTTAAAGCAATCAAATCCAGCGTTAAAGTTCCTGTTCAGCTACACACCCACTACACTAGCGGTGTGGCCTCTATGACTTATATAAAAGCGATTGAAGCCAGAGTCGATGTTGTTGATACTGCTATATCGCCTATGGCCTTAGGCACTTCTCAGCCGCCAACAGAGCCTTTAGTGGCTTCCCTCCAGGGAACTGAGTATGATACAGGCCTGGATTTAGTGAAGCTAAGCGAGATAGCTGAATACTTCACTCCCCTGCGTGAGAAATGGATAGCTGAAGGATTACTCGATACTAAAATGCTGGGGGTTGATGCAAACGCGCTGATTTATCAAGTGCCCGGAGGTATGCTTTCCAATTTGGTTTCTCAACTGAAGCAATCCAATGCTTTGGATAAATATGAGGAGGTGCTGAAAGAGGTGCCCCGTGTACGTGAAGATTTTGGCTTCCCTCCATTGGTAACTCCTTCAAGTCAGATAGTTGGTACCCAGGCTGTTTTCAATGTTCTGATGGGAGAACGCTATAAAATGGTTCCCCAGGAGTCGAAGGACGTTGTCAAGGGAAAGTATGGCAAAACACCTGCTCCAATTTCGGCTGAGATAAAAAAGCTTATCCTTGGTGATGAGGACACTATTGATTGTCGTCCGGCTGATTTGATAAAACCTGAACTGGAAAGTATCCGTGAGAAGATTAAGGAAGATATTATTCAGGATGAGGATGTGCTAACTTATGCTTTGTTGCCACAGGTGGCTGAAAAGTTTTTTAAGATGCGTAAGGAGGGAAGCGCTAATAAGCCTCAGGAAGCTCCCGCTCCCAAGTCTGCACCCCTTGCCGCTGCTGCCCTTGAGCAAGAAGATGATGACGAACTGGTGGCTGTATTGTCGGCAGCCCTTGCAGCTTCCGAAGGAGATTCAGGAATACGCTATCAAATCCGTAGTTTCAGGGAAGTCAGTCCCTGGGTGCTCCATGGCCGCATGAACAGATGATATTCATCTGTGCTAAACCTTAATTAGTGAATGGGGACTATCTTTTTAATAAGACAGTCCCCTTTTTCTTAGGCCTTATCGACAAAACCGGGACTTCTGTCGATAAGTCTGCGGCCTTAGTCGATTCAATTTCCAAGGGGCATATAATAACTTCAACTTTACATCAAAATTGATAAATATGGTTGATTTGAAGTTATTAGTAATTGGATTGTTGTTGTGGATTCCGATTTCTGCAACTACACAAGAGCCGGGCGAGCCCGGCCCTGATCAGTGGGATTTGAATCGATGTCTGGAATATGCCTTAGATAATAATATCCAGCTCAATAAATCCCGCTTAGCCTATACTACTGCCGAGGCCAATGTGCTGCAGGCAAAGGGTCAGCGTTTGCCCAACCTTAATGCTAGTGTTACGCAATCGGGCGATAACAGACGTGGCGAAAATGCTGAAGGTTGGGACTTTTCTTATGGAGGCTCCGCATCAATAAATAGTGGGATAACACTATACAGCGGAGGAGCTATTAATGCTGATATTAGCCGTAGCAATCTGGCTAAAGAGGCTGCTTTGTTAACTGTAGATATTACAGAAATGGATATTTCGATGTCGGTAGTACAGGCCTACCTGAACGTTCTTTTCGCCCACGAGAACCTAAAGTATTACAAAGAAGTTTCAAGTTTGTCGCTTAAGCAGTTAGAGCGCACTCAGCGCTTGCTGGAGGCAGGCTCCGTGTCCAGACGTGATTTAATTGATATGGAAGCCCAGCTTGCATCTGATAATTATTCCGTTGTTACGGCAACTAACACGCTTACGCAGCGCACTACAGATTTAAAGCAGCTGCTGGAGATTCCCTTAGAGGAGGAGTTTGAAGTTTTTGTTCCGCAGGAGGAAGTTTCTGTATTTATCGAACCGCTTTCTGATCGCATAGATGTTTTTGAAGCCACTCTACGTAATCGCCCTGATGTGCAGTATAGTGCCTTGCAGAAGGATATTGCCGAGATGGATCTTCGAAGTGCCCGCGCCGCCTATTTACCTACTTTGTCAGCATCAGCATCAATGGGCACTGATTATAGAGACCTTAGCTCCTATTCGTATGGCTCACAGCTGTCTGACAATTGGAACCAGAGGATATCTTTATCCTTATCTATTCCAATTTTTAATCGTTTAAGCACCAAGTCTAATGTTGCCCGCTCTAAGATTAATATTGAACAGGCAGATTTGACCCTTACCAACACCCGCAATAAGTTATTGCAGGAAGTAGAGAGAGTTTATGAGGAGACCTATGCAGGTCAACAACGATATCTGGCGGCGATGGCACAGAAGAAAGCCTCTGAAGAGAGCTATAACCTGGCTATTGAGCAGTACAATCTGGGTATGCTCAATTCAATTGAACTGCTTCAGACTCGCAATAATTGGCTTAATGCTAATCGGGAATTAATCCAGGCGCGATATAATTCGCTGTTGTATAAAAAAATATTGGATTATTATATGGGTGTGCCCCTGGTTATGTAGAGGGTTAACGATTTTGAAGATGCAACTTAAATAAATGTCTTAGTCTTTGATTTTTCAGAATAATAATATTTAGCAGCTATGTCGAAAAAAAGAATAATTGTAATAGTAGTAATTGCGGTGGTGGCATTATTGATATTGATACCGCTGGTACGCAAGAAACCTGAAGCTATTGTCAATATTAAGGTGGCAGTACCCGAGATTGGTAATATTAGTAACTCCATAAGTGCTACAGGAACTGTTGAACCTACAGAGCAGGTAGAGGTTGGAACTCAAGTGTCGGGAGTTATTGATAAAGTATTCGTAGATTATAATTCAACGGTAAAACGTGGTGAGTTGCTTGCCGAGCTGGATAAAAGTACCCTGCAGGCAAGATTGTTACAAGCAAAGGCCAGCCTTTCTTCTGCTGAAAATGAGCTTAATTATCAAACGCAGAATTATAATAGGATTAAGAAGTTGACTGAATCAGAAATGGTCAGTGAAACTGAATATGAGAGTGCGCTTTACAAACTTAATAATGCCTCAACATCCGTCGAGAGACTTAAATCTGAGGTGGAACAGGCCGAGGTAAACCTTTCGTATGCTACCATATACTCGCCCATTGATGGTGTGGTACTGGAGCGCGCCATAGAAGAAGGACAAACTGTTGCAGCCAGTTTTAACACTCCTACTCTGTTCACTATTGCTAAGGATTTAAGCCGTATGCAGGTTGAGGCTAATGTTGATGAAGCCGACATAGGTCAGGTGCTTAAGGGACAGCGTGTTGAGTTTTCTGTTGACGCATATCCCGGAGAATTATTTGTAGGTAAGATTGCTCAAATTCGCCTGATGCCCGTAATCAACAGCAATGTTGTTACTTACACTGTTATCATTGATGCTCCCAATCCTGAATTCAAATTAAAGCCGGGTCTGACAGCAACCGTTACCATTATTACCAAAGAAGCTAAAAATGTGAAGACTATAGCTGCCTCGGCAATAAACTACGCGCTTGATACAAGTATGCTGACCGGCTATGAGATTAAAGCGCTTGAAGGGTCTTCAGCTTTCCCAAAACCCGGTACCGGAAGGGTGTGGGTGAAAAATGGACAACAAATTGTGGAAAAGGAGGTCGTTACAGGCATTACTGATAGGGCAAAAACAGAGGTGATTAGTGGACTCGAAGTAAATGATTCAGTAGTAATTTCCCTTGGCTCAGCTTTCTCGGGCTTTCCAAAAGAAGAGTTGAATAGTCCCTTTATGCCCGGAAGACCTCCAAGAGGCAGGTAGAGATGATTTGTCAACTAATAGCACCAATATAAAAGCTAAGAATGGATAATAAGGCAATAATAAATATAGAAAACATAACAAGGGAATTTGTTATGGGAAGTGAAATTGTTCAGGCCTTAAAGGGTGTTTCACTTAGGATTAATGAGGGTGAGTTTGTGTCGATAATGGGTAGTAGCGGCTCCGGTAAATCAACTATGTTAAACTTGTTGGGCTGCCTCGACAGGCCAACATCAGGCAAGTATTATCTGGATGGAATCCCGGTTGCAAATATGAATAGGGATCAGTTGGCTGAGATTAGAAACCTTAAGATAGGCTTTGTTTTTCAATCGTTTAACCTCTTACCACGAACAAGTGCTTTAGAGAATGTGGAGCTGCCCTTAATGTATAAACCCGGTGTTAATGCCAAACAAAGGCGCGAGCTTGCGATGCATGCCATTGAAATGGTCGGATTGGCAGATCGCAGACATCATACTCCGGGACAGATGTCGGGAGGGCAGCAACAGCGTGTAGCTATTGCCCGTTCAATAATTAACGACCCCGTGATTATACTGGCCGATGAGGCAACCGGGAATTTAGACTCCAAAACTTCCTATGAAATAGTAGGCTTGTTTCAGGAATTGAACCGAAAGGGCAAAACTATTGTGTTTGTAACTCATGAGCCCACTATTGCAGAGTTTACAAATCGTGTGATTACGCTGAAAGATGGTTTGCTTGTGGATGATTATCAGGTAGAAAACCCTCAGGATGCCAGAAATTGGATTGAGAAATAGTGAGTTTATATACTAAGCTATGAAAATATTAAATTTAATAAGTATCGCCCTGCGAGCCATATCGCGTAACAAGATGAGAACTTTCCTGACCATGTTGGGGATTATTATCGGCGTAGCCTCGGTTATTAGCATGCTCGCGATTGGACAAGGTTCAAAGGAGAGTATAGAACAACAGATTTCTGAAATGGGGGCAAATATGATTACCATTTTACCGTCGAGCGGACAGCAGGGCGGTGTAAGAATGGATGCCTCGTCTATGCAGCTATTGACAATTAAAGACGCCGAAGCAATAAAGAAACAAGCTAAAAACGTTGCTAATGTGTCGCCCTTTGTGAGCGGCTCAGGACAAATGATTGCCGGGGCAAACAACTGGCCTACCTCGATTCAGGGGGTGGCTCCCGAGTTTCTGGAAATCCGCAAAATGAAGGTTGCCGATGGTGGTATGTTTACGCAGCATGATGTGCGTGTGTCGGCAAAAGTGTGTTTAGTTGGGACAACAGTGGTTAAAAACCTGTTTCCCGACGGCGAACAGGCCATAGGCAAAACCGTAAGGTTCAACAAGATTCCCTTTATAATAATAGGGGTTCTGGAAGAAAAGGGAACCAACACCTTTGGGCAAGACCAGGATAATATTGTTTTGGCTCCTTACACTACTGTGCAAAAGCGTATTTTGGCAATAAACTACTTGCAGAACATATATGTTTCAGCCATTAATGAGTCAGCCTCGGAAATGGCTGTGGCAGAAGTTGAGTCTATACTTCGTTCGAACCCACGCCTGGTTTCTGAGGGACAAGATCAATTCCAGGTGCGTTCACAGCAGGAGTTGATTTCGATGTTTAGTTCTACAAGCCAGATGCTTACGGTGCTTTTGGCCGCGATTGCAGGTATTTCGCTTTTAGTTGGTGGAATTGGAATTATGAATATTATGTTTGTATCTGTAACTGAGCGTACCCGTGAGATTGGACTTCGTATGGCAGTGGGGGGTAAAGGCAGAAATATTATGACTCAGTTTTTGATGGAAGCCGTGATAGTGAGCGTTGGAGGAGGTATTCTTGGAGTTTTGCTTGGAGTAGGGATTTCTTCCTTAATTGGGACCCTTGCATCCTGGCCAATTTCTGTCTCAGAGTCTTCTATTATTCTTTCCTTTGTAGTATGCACAGTAATAGGCATATTTTTCGGATGGTATCCGGCCCGCAAGGCTTCTGCTCTTGACCCTATTGAAGCATTACGTTACGAATAATGTATTATTATTCACTGTTGTCCGGTAAAAGCGATTAGATTCCTCGCAAAGCTCAGAATGACATCCCAACTGGGGGTTTAAAGGTTGGAGGGGGTTGGTTTGCGGCTTAACCGCAAACCAACCCCCTCCAACAAGCTAAACATCTGATTGTCATTTCGAGTGAAGTGAGAAACCCATAAGCTAAGTTGGATTGAAATGTTTACTGGACATCTTTAATTATTATTGTAAATTTGTCAGATGAAGCAGAGAAAGTCTCAGATTTGGAAAAATATTGCTATTCATTCTATCTTTTGGATGTTTTGGCTGGTGGCTCCTATCTTGTTTTCGGTGGGAGATAGAGGCATTCGCTTCCCGGTGCATCCCGAATACTACTTCAGGTCGTTTTTTACTCTGGCCTTGTTTTATCTTAATTATTTCTGGTTAATTGATAAAACATTATTTGAACATAAAATTGTTCGTTTTCTGGTGGTCAATGCTGTGTTTTTAGCATTCATCACGGGCTTTGAGTTTGTTCAGCACGAAATATTCACCTCCGGATTATTCAGGGGAGAAACGCTTGAGCTGCCAGAGGAGGGATTCAAAGAGAGGAGACGGCCGCCTGTTTTCATTATATTAACAGGCATGCTCTTCTCCTATATTTTTGTAATTAGTATTGCAGTAGCGATAAAAACCACAGCCCGTTGGATTAAGCTGGATGCTCAACGTAAGACGCTTGAGAATGAGAATTTGAAGTCGGAACTTAACAATCTAAAGATGCAGCTTAACCCTCATTTCTTTTTTAACACCCTGAATAATATCTACTCGCTGATACAATCAGATCAGGATAAGGCACAAGAAGCTGTTCATCGATTGGCCAAGCTAATGCGTTATCATTTATATGAAACCAATCCTGAAAAAGTGCCTTTAAGGGGTGAGATCGAGTTTCTTGAAAGCTATGTGTCTTTAATGAAGATGCGTTCTACCTCTATGGTGGAAGTTAGCTTTAATTATCAGTTGAGTAATGACAAGGCTCTGATAGCTCCTTTGTTATTTATTCCGGTTATTGAGAATGCATTTAAGTATGGTATCAGTAATGATTTTAGGTCGCTTATAGACATTCAGATTAGTGAGATTGATAATGAGTTGAGTTTGTCGGTTAAAAATAATGTAGTTAATATACCTGATCCGAAATCTGGGCATACCGGTATTGGTCTGGATAATCTAAGAAAACGCCTGAACCTTATTTATCCTAAGGCTCACACTATTTCTGCAGGCCAGATAGATGATAAATTTGTTGTAAATCTTAGAATTAATCTTAGTTAAGCGCTTGATACTAAATATTTGTAAATGACCATTAATTGCCTGATTGTTGATGATGAGCCCCTGGCTCTCGATTTGATTGAAAGTTATGTAAGGAAAACTCCTTACCTGAATTTAATCGCTAAGTGCAGTAGTGCATTTCAGGCAATGGCTATGATGAATGAAGCAAAGATAGACCTGCTGTTTTTGGATATTCAGATGCCCGGCTTTACCGGCTTGGAGTTTTCAAAATCGCTGCAAAGTGAGGTCAAAGTAATTTTCACAACAGCCTATAGTCAATTTGCTCTGGAAGGTTTCAAAGTTGACGCCCTTGATTATCTGGTTAAGCCATTTAACTATGTTGAATTCCTACGTGCTGCCTCAAAAGCACGTGAATGGTTTTCTCTTGTTAACAGCTCTCAAAACAGAAGTGATAGTCCTCATGCAGCTTCTATTATGCTTAAGTCTGATTCCAAATTGGTGGCTGTCGAACTCTCTTCTATCCTGTATATCGAGAGCATGGGCGATTATGTTAAAGTTTATTGTAAGGATAAAGAGCAGCCAATAATTACGCAAATGACCATGAAGCTTATGGCGGACAAATTGCCTATAAAGGATTTCTTTAGGGTTCACCGTTCCTATTTAGTTAACATGAGAATGGTTAAGATTATCGAGCGTAATCGCATTATTTTTAATAAGACTTATATCCCGATTTCGGATTCTGTTAAGGATGAATTTTATAAGATACTAAAGGATAGCTTTCTTATGTAAGCGTAAATTTTGAATACGGGAAGGAATGTTTTTATATTTCCAAAATAGGGAGGAACACACTATCTTTATCTCTCTTTGGAAATATAATCTTTGTTATGTCGGCTATTCATCTCTCACTTCAGAAACATTTTGGATACAAAACCTTTCGACCCGGACAGGAGCAGGCTATAAACACTCTTTTGGCAGGTCGCTCGGTAGCGGCTATCTTTCCTACCGGATCGGGTAAATCACTTATTTATCAGCTTGCAGCCCTGCATTTACCTAAGCTTACTCTGGTCGTTTCGCCTCTGCTGGCACTGATTAGCGACCAGCTTGAGTCTATGCAGCAAAGCGGCATTCCTGCCGCACGTATTGACTCTACGCTGGATAATGTGGAAATGCGCAAGATACGTGATGAGGTGAAGCAAGGACGTGTTAAGATACTGATGATATCAGTAGAAAGGTTTAAGAATGAGACCTTTCGCCAGTTTTTGTCGGGAGTGGAACTGTCGCTGATGGTGATTGATGAGGCGCATTGCATCTCTGAATGGGGGCATAACTTCCGCCCTGATTATCTGAAGCTGCCCGAGTATAAGCGTAACTTCAATATACCACAGGTTTTGTTGCTAACAGCCACCGCCACCCCTAAGGTTATTGGAGATATGTGTAAGCGCTTTGCTGTTGCTGAAGATGACGTGGTAATGACAGGCTTTTATCGGCCAAATCTGCATCTTTCCGTGCTGCCCGTGGCTGAGGAAGCCAAAATGGGAAAGCTGGCAGAGCTCTTAAAACCGGTGAGCAATGATTCGACTATTGTGTATGTTACCCTTCAGAGGACTGCTGAAGTGGTGGCTTCTAATCTGCGGCAAGAGGGTATAAATGCCGTGGCCTATCATGCCGGCATGAATAATGTTGAGCGGGAGTCCATTCAATCGGCGTTTATGTATGGTCAGATTCCTGTTATTGTGGCTACTATAGCATTTGGAATGGGCATCGATAAGTCTGATATCCGGCAGGTGATACACTATGATTTACCCAAATCAATAGAGAGCTATAGTCAGGAGATTGGTCGTGCCGGTCGCGACGGGAAGCTGTCTTATTGTACTCTCTTGGGAAATAAAGACAAGGTAAATGTGCTGGAGAATTTTGTTTACGGCGACAGTCCGGAGCGTTCGGCGATAAAAGAACTTCTTGGAAGGCTTGCAGCTGCCGGAAGCAGATGGGAAATTCAGATATTAAGCTTATCTAATGCCGTGAATATTCGTCAGTTACCCCTAAAAACTCTCCTGGTTTATTTAGAAATGGAGGGCCTTATAAAGCCTCTTTACAGTTTTTACGCTTCATATAAATATAAAAACGTATTGGATGATGAACAGATTTTGGCAAAATTCCCCGGTGAGCGCGGGGCTTTTCTGAAGGCAATATTAGACAATTCTACTAAGGCAAGAATCTGGACTACCGTTGATTTTGATGCTGTGATGGCTAATTATAACACTGATCGTCAGAGAATAATTGCTGCTCTTGATTATTTTGACAGTAAGGGATTTATTCAGTTGGAGGCAAGTCAAATGAGTGAGGTGTTTGAAGTCCTGCAGCCCGGATTTGATGTCGAACAGCTGTCCGACCTTATTTATGAGAAGTTTGCTTCGCGTGAAAAGTCGGAAGTCCAACGTATAAAAGATATGATTGACTTCTTTGAAGGCGAGCGCTGCCTTTCAGTGGCGCTTTCAGAATATTTTGGGGAGACAAGTACTTGTGAGAACTGTGGACATTGCTCAGTTTGCCTTAGCGGTTCGGCTAAGTTTGAAAGTAGCCTTTCCTTAGAGCCGCTTTCAAAGACTGTGGTTGATAGTAAATTGGCCGCACTTAAGACCGAGCACGGAGGCCGAAATTTATCTCCGGTAACGCTTACCCGCTTCCTTTGCGGCATCCACACGCCGCTATTCACCTCAATCAAAGCCTCGTCGATCAGTGGCTACGGAGCATTTGAAAACTACCGCTTTGAGGAGGTTCTGAAGTATTGTTGAATAGCGCAAACCAACTTGTCAGCTCATTCTGCTCTTGTAATCGGAGTAGTCAAAGCTACGCAGCAATCTAAGTCCGCTATTGTCATTCCATAAAGCTATGGAAGGGTGAGGCACGCCGTTAAACATGGTGGTTTTCACTATTGTATAATGAATCATATCTTCAAAAACTATCTTATCGCCGGGTTTCAAGGGCTTGTCGAAAGACCAGTCGCCGATAAAGTCACCTGCCAGGCAGCTGTTTCCTCCCATTCGATAAGTCGGTTTCCCTTCGACGGGCTCATTGTACGCCCCTCTTATCCGTGGTTTATAAGGCATTTCAAGACAGTCGGGCATGTGGGCAGTGAATGAAACATTGAGTATGGCTGTTTTGATACCCTTGTTTTCTACAATATCAACTACATCAGATACAAGCACCCCTGTTTCCCAGGCAAAAGCACTGCCCGGTTCCATTATAATATCAATATTCCACTTTTCCTTAAAGCGTTTAAGAACAGAAATCAGATGTTCTATATCATAATCCTTGTGAGTCATCAGATGACCGCCACCCATATTTATCCATTTGGCCTGCTTCAGATAACTAGCAAACTGTCGCTCTATAGCTTCCAGCGTTTTTTCCAAACTATAAGAGTTGGATTCGCAAAGAGAATGAAAATGTATTCCTTCTATTTCTTCAGGAAGCCCTGAAGGCATATTTTCTATGCTTACGCCCATCCTTGAGCCCGGCGAAGAAGGGTTGTAAAGGTCTGTATCAACCTCGCTGTAGCCGTGATTAATCCTTATCCCTAATGATACCTTGCGTTCAAAAGCTTTTACCATGGGCAAAAAACGCTCGAACTGAGTGAATGAGTTAAAGGTGATATGACTGCTATATTTCAATATTTCAGGGAATTCATTTTCAGTATATGCCGGCGAATAGGTATGAGCCAAACTGCCCATTTCTTCATAGGCCAGTCGTGCCTCATGAATACTGCTGGCAGTAGAGCAGGGGATATACTCGCGTACAATAGGGAAGGCTGTCCATAGGCTAAATGCCTTGAATGCCAAAATGATATCTACCCCTGCGCGTTCCTTGACTGATTTAATCAGCGCCAGATTGTTGCGAAAAAGCTGCTCGTCAAGTACATAGCAAGGCGATGGCAACTGCTGAATATTTATTCCCATTATTTATGAGTTCAAAGTTTTAAGTTTTAAGTTTTAAGTTTTAAGTTCGAAGTTCGAAGTTCAAAGTTCTAGGTGACAAAGATAGTGGAAAAGGAGTTATGAGTTATCAGTGAGTAGGTTTAAGCTTCAAACTTATAACTAATAACTAATAACTAATAACTAATAACTAATAACTCATAACTCATAACTCATAACTCATAACTCACAACTTTCCTAATTTCCCTCCACAAGATATTCTTTCAGTTTGTCGGTCTGTGGATTGTTAAATAGTTCGTCGGGGCTGCCTTGTTCTATAATAGCCCCATCCGACATAAACACTACGTTGTCGGCCAAGCGAATAGCCTGTCTCAATACGTGAGTTACTAAAATTATGGTATAGTGCTTTTTTAAGCGGCGAAACAGCTCTTCTATAGTTTTACTTGAAATGGGGTCGAGAGCAGAAGTTGGTTCGTCGGCAAGTATTATCCTTGGCTTTACGGCTAATCCGCGGGCAAGGCACAGTCGTTGTTGCTGGCCAATAGAGAGGCTTGTGGCCGGACTGTTAAGGCGGTCTTTGACCTCGTCCCACAAGCCTACTTCTTCGAGGTTCTTTTGTACGCTGTATTGAATCAATTTCTTATCCCTGATTCCTTTCAGTTTTATCCCGTAAGCAACATTCTTATATATGGAGACAGGAAGCGGATAGGGGCGTTGAGACAGAAGACCCATCTTTTGCCTTATGGAAGGCACGTTTTTACTCGTATTAAGGATGTCATCGCCATCAATCAATATACTACCGCTCACCTCAAGCTCGCGATAGAGATCGGTTAGCTTATTCATGCATTTTAGCAGAGTGGTTTTGCCGCAACCCGAAGGCCCCAGGAGCACTGTCACCCTGTTTTTAGGAATCTCCAGATTGATATTTTTGAGAATATGATGGTCTTCAACATGTACGTTCAGATCTTTTATCTGAAGAATAGTGCTGCTTACATCATTTATCTCCCTTTGTTCTACCGAGACTTCTGTCATTGTATCTATATTTGGAAAGCTCATTGATTCTTAGTTTATGTTCGATTTTGAATACCTGTGGGACACAAAACGCGCCACCAGACTAATTACAAGAATCATTATAGTCAGGATTGCCGCTGAGGCATAGGCACGTTCACGCACTTCGGGTATGGGTGAACTCAGCTGGAAAAACACTGCCAGAGGCAAGGTGGCTGCCGGTTCGTCAAAGGTTACAGGAATTAGGTCGGTATATCCGGCAGTAAACATTACTGCGGCGGCATCGCCGATGCCCCGTGCAAAAGAGAGCAATACAGCCGTGATAAAGCCTGAAAAGCCTTGTTTAAACATCACTTTATAAGCCATCTCTGTCTTGGTAGAGCCCAGTGCAAGCGATGCTTCGTGTAGGCCCTTGGGAATTGTGCAGAGCACCTCGTCGAAGCTGCGCACCATAATTGGCAGAATTAGAAGAGAAACGGTTATAATACCCGCGATAAGTGAGGCATTCATCCCCAGATATAACATCAGGGTAAAGCCGAAGGCTCCATAAACAATGGGAGGGATGCCCCATAAGGCATCCAGAAAATAACGAACTACGTTTTGCGCCTTTTTGAAACGTATTAAATGTACATTGATATACAGAGCTGCAGGAGCCCCGATAATAATTGCTATCACTGTTGAACCCAGTCCGATGTAAATAGAGCCCACAATGGCGTTGAGCACACCGCCTTCTCCTCCGTAATAAAAGCCTCCTTTCGGGGTTTTGGTAATCATATCCAGATTTAGCGCGCCAAATCCTTTCACAAATACTATCAATAGAATAAAGGCCAGGATAGCAATAATAGAATAGGACGCTACAGCAGATAGTATTTTAAATATACCTTCCTCTATATTCTTCCTTTTCATGCTTTCTGGGTTTTATGAATTAGATATCTGAAAAACAGATTGATGACAAGTATGATAACTAAAAGCAGAAGTGCAGCGAACATTAAAGCCGCGTCGTACATCGGTATTGAAAGCATCTCCCCGTAGTTGTTGGCTATCAGAGCAGGAAGTGGATAGCCCGGATCAAAAGGATTCAGGGAGCTGAGTACGCGGTTGCCCACAACCATCATTACTGCTATGGTTTCGCCGAAGGCCTTGGCCAGTGAAAGACCAAATGCCGATACAATGCCCGGGCGACTGTGACGGATAACAACATGTTTGATTGATTCCCAGTAAGTAGCTCCCAGTGACAAAGATGCTTCTCGGGTTCCCATGGGCACTGTCTTAAATACCTCCATCAGCATATTGAGCATATATGGAATACACATTATCGCTAAAACTATTCCTCCGGCAAGTATCGAGTAACCCGTTGTGTTTTGTCCAAATAATGGCGCCAAATACCCGGAGATGAAGGGCACGATAATTAAAATTCCCCACACACCGTATATTACAGAAGGAAGTCCCGCCAGTATATCAATAACAGGGTGGATAATCCTGACCAGCTTTTTTGAGGCATACTGGGTCAGATGTATTGCTGCCAAAAGGCAGACCGGGGCGCTGAAAATAAAGGCCAAAACTGTTACATAGAGCGAACCTGCAATAAAAGGCCAAAATCCGAACTTGCCCTTTGTGGGTGCCCAGTTGGATGATGTAATCAGCTCAGTTAGTGTGTGTTGTTCAAAAACCGGGGCGGCTTTAATATATAGACCCACTCCTATTATTAGTGGTAAAAGCAGAATGGTTACCAGCGAAATAACCATCCATGTCCCTGATAATCTATCAATTATTCTGCGTCTTAAATACATCTGCCTAGTTTAATAGCTCCAAATAATTCTGAATTAATTCCTGACTGATAGGCACATAACCTGCTTCGGTTACGTATTGTTGCCCCTCGGTTAGTGTCCATTTGATGAAATCGATAACCGCCTGTTTCTGAGGCTTACCTTTAGCAACAAAATAAAGCTCGCGTGCCGGCGGCGAGGGATAAACCCCTTTTGCTATTGCATCCAATACACCTGAAAAGTCTTCGTAAAAGTCTTCTTCTGCATCAATGACCCCATTGCCGTTGATGTCGATAGGGATAACTTCGAGCCCCGGGCGCTTCTTGCCGGTTTTTACATCATAGACATAAATCGTGTTGTTGTATCCAATCGAAAGAGGATCCTTCGTGAGTGCTTCGGCAAGGCCGGGGTCGCCAAAAATACCTATGCCAAGCAGGTCTTCCTGACCTGCGTCGATATACTTAGCCCAGGTTTCGGCGGCACCGCAGGCATCCGCGCGTGTATAGACCGACATTTGTGCTTCCTCGTCTAGCTCGAGAAGCTGATTCCAGGTGGTGATTGTCCCGTCTATATATATTGCCTTGAATTCTTCGCGGCTTAAGCCTCTTTGCTTAAGTTGAGCCAGATAAGGATTATCGGCACTGGTTCCGGGTATAACGGCATCGATTGTAAGACCAACATACCAAGTGCCTCGCTCGAGTTCTGCCTGAGTGATTTCTCTTGAAAACATTCCCAGATCGACTACTTCTGCCAAAGCATCGGCAAGACCTTTGCCTGCACCGCCTCCGCTGATATTGAAGCGCACTTCCGGATTTACCTTCTTATATTCTTCAGTCCATTTAATTACCAAAGGATAGAGCGCAAAAGCGCCTGAAAGCGTAATGGTTCTTTCCTTTTTCGCCTTTGATGCGCATGATGAAAGTATCAAGGCTGCTACTATCAGGTAGATTATACTTGTCTTTTTCATAGCTATATCATTGCTTGTTTTTCTCTTGGCTTTCGAAAGGTGAAATTATTAAATATTTGTTTAATCTTGGCTATGATTATTATAAAGCGGTATTTATACCTATTTAAGCTGCTCTGTTCAATAATAATGCTGCAAAGTAGCAAAATCTTAATTTTGCATCATATACCTGAAATATGGTATTTGCACTGACCTGATAGTTTATCTGTTATCACTGATGTACGGTAAACACTTCTAAACGACTTAATTTGTGGATTTCTCACTTCTCTCGAAATCACAAGCTTTAAAGCACCAATTGCGGTATTATTCCGAGCTTGGCGAGTAATCTCAGTGATTTGTAATATCAAAGCCCGGCAGATTATTGCCGGGCTTTGATAATGCTTAAAAATTTATAGCCTGATTTGATAACGCTATTTGTTTTGACTTCAGTGGTTTGTGAATGAAGCAAAACTTTTTTGTTTAAAACAAATGGCCATAAAGAAGTCCTGTGAAGGTGGCCATTATCACAACCAGAGTTATGTAAACTGTCGTTTTTTTCGCTCCCATTACGCCCCGGATTACCAGTATGCTGGGTAGTGAAAGCGAGGGCCCTGCAAGCAAAAGTGCCAGTGCAGGACCTTTACCCATTCCGCTGGCCAAAAGCCCTTGCACGATGGGTACTTCAGTTAGGGTTGCAAAGTACATAAATGCGCCCGCGAAGCTGGCAAAGAAGTTGGAAAGTAGCGAGTTGCCTCCGACTGCCCACTCGACCCATTCGTTGGGAACGACTCCGGTGATGGCCACATTGTCGTGAGTAGATCCCAGCAAGAAGCCGGTTATAACTACACCGATAGCCAGCAAGGGCATAATCTGCTTGGTAAAATCCCAGGCTGAGAGTGTCCACTCTCTGTTTTCCGAATCATTCTTGTCGAAGAGGGTAAGCACAGAGAGAGCAGCTACAGCTACCAACATGGGTACTAAGGGTTGCATCTTTGAGTCGGCAATAAACATATTTGCCAGAAGTGCCGATAGCAAAGTAGCAATAAAACCCAAAACCACCCATTGCCACTTGATTTTTAAAACTTTTATAAGTGAGTAAGCTAGTATTAATCCGAAAAAGCCCGTGATATACCATTTGTATGAGAAAATATAAAACCACAGACTAGAACTGTCGCCCGGGGCCGGCGCGCCCCAGTTGGCAAATACCATGATTAATACCAAGGTGAAAAACAGAAGCATGGTATGCGAAATGGGCCGTTTAGCAGGTGGTGCCTCGAAGTTTATCTGCTCCTCCTGTTTTACTTTTTCCTCCTTACGAAAGATAAAGGCCATTATCAGTCCGATTACAATTGCGAATACTATTGCTCCTATCATTCTTGCTATACCCATCTCTGTGCCCAGGATGCTCCAGGTGAGGATGATTGAGAGTATGCTGATGGCAGGACCTGAGTAGAGAAAAGCAACAGCAGGGCCCAATCCCGCACCTCTCTTATAGATGCTGGTGAAGAGTGGGAGAATTGTGCAGGAGCAAACAGCAAGTATTGCTCCGGAAACCGAGGCAACCGTATATGAGAGCCATTTCTTTGCATTGGCTCCAAAGTAGCGCATTACAGAGCCCTGACTAACAAAAACGGCAATCACTCCCGCGATAAAAAATGCAGGAAGAAGACAAAGTATTACATGCTCTCGTGCATACCATTTTGCTAGGTCTAATGCGGCGTAAATTGCAGTAGTAAAGCGCTCACTGCTTAGAGGAAGAAAAAATATCAAGCCAAAAATCAGCACTAACCATATCAAATATTTTAATTCTTTTTTTGTTTCCATTGTTCTTTTTTTGCAAGAAAATCCCTGCCACAGCGCTAGCGTGGCAGGTTTGTTTGTTGATTACCCGATAGTTATACCCCTAAAATTTGCTTTATTTCTGCTTCAGAGGGCACGTGACCTTTCACTTTCACCTCGCCGTCAACTACTACTGCCGGAGTTGACATCACGTTATACTTCATTATCTCCACTATATCTTCAACCTTGCGGATTGACACATCTACCCCGGTTTCCTCTGCAACTTTATTAATAGCGTTGTATGTCAAAACGCATTTCTTACATCCGGGTCCTAATACCAATACTTCCATGATTATTTTATTTTGTTAATTGTTAAAATCCTATGCGAACTTTTTTAAATGCTGATGATAATATAATAAACACCTACAATAATGAACAAAGCTGCTACTATACGTTTGAACCATTTCTGGAAACTGTTCATCCGGTCATAAAATCTGCCAATATTGCTTACACTATATGCAAGGAGCCACGCTATGATGATTACGGGGAGACCCGTTGCTACCGCGAAAATTGGGGGCAACAAAAGACCCGACGGGGCTGCAATCGTCATCGGGATCAATCCTCCGAAATATAACATAGCGCTATAAGGACAGAATGCTAAAGCGAACAATAAGCCCAGCAAAAAGGCATCCCAATAAGTTTTCTTTCCTTCTTTATTGCCAAATTTTTCAGTGAGCTTGCCTAGCCCCGGTATGTTTAGCTGAATTATATCAAGCATGAAAATCCCGATTATCAACAGAAATACCCCAAGCCAAAAGCCGCCAATACTTTGTAAGAAGCCTGCTATTTTTAACTGGCTTGCGCCGAAATAAAAGAGCATTCCAAGTGCCGTGTATGTAAAAACCCTGCCAAGCGTATAAAAAACTCCGTTAAACAATACCCTTCTTTTATTGCTTATGTCTTTACTTAGATAAGCCGTGGCAGTAATATTGGTTGCCAGGGGGCAAGGACTGATAGCTGTCATCAGACCAAGTATAAATGCTGTCAGCACCGGCCAGCTTGAGCTCTCTGAAAGGCTCTGTAGGAAATTCATCATAGCGTGAATTCGATTTATTTTGACGGATAATGTGCTTCGATAAAGCTTTTAGTCTAAGATTCTTTTTTCAATTTCGCTCTTTAGCAAATTTTTTAAGGTCTCCGGATTATTTCTGGCATTGGCAAATGCTTGTCGGGTGATGTCTGTATAGTCATCTCCTTTGACTATAAGCAGCGTACTCCAGGTTACAGCATATTTTTCGACAAGTGCCTTGTTTTCAGCTTCGTCAAATAACACTTCTTGGTAGCGAACTTTTTGATTATTTCCGTATAATTGGTCAATAGTTTCCTTTGTGACTTGTTCAACGGCCATGCAGGTTTTACAGCGTTGTTTGCCATGGAAATAATAAACATAGACCATTTCAGAGTCCAAACTTTCAGCTGAGTTCTCAATAGTTGTTTTTGAAGAAGTTTCGCTTGTGTTTGCTTTGTTTGCGTTTTCACTAAAGCATGCATTTGAAACAAATGCTGCAAATAATACAAAAAGTAATTTTCTCATCGTTTTGATATTTAGTATAACTGTACTTATCAGTTTAACTCCGGCAGTATTTTTTCAGTATATAATTCGTGAAAGCGAGACCTTATTTCATCCCGGATTCTGTGATATTCATTCATGATAAACTCAGGAGTGCCAACGGCCTCGGAAGGATCTTCAAAGCCAATATGCAAACGGTGTTTCACCTTGCCGGAAAAAACGGGGCAGTTCTCTTTAGCGTTATCACAAACAGTAATAACATAATCCCACTCCTGACCTTTATAATTGTCCACATTCTGAGGAACATGATGGCTAATATCTATATCCAGTTCAGACATCACTTCTACGGCTGTAGGATTTACCCTGTTTGCAGGCTTTGTCCCTCCTGACTTAACCTCTAAGCGCTTGTCAAAAGATTGAAGGAAGCCATGAGCCATCTGGCTGCGGCAGCTATTGCCCGTACAAAGAATCAAAATTTTTGTTTTCATAATCAACGTTTTATTATTTGTTTTGTATTTGCTGAGTTTCAGGAAACCAGTGGCTGGTTTTGTTTGCTATAAATACTAAAAACAGCATCAAAGGCACTTCCGTTAATACTCCCACTGTTGTGGCCAGGGCAGCAGGAGAATTCATCCCAAACAGTGCAATTGCTACAGCAACTGCAAGCTCAAAGAAATTGGATGCCCCAATCAGTCCTGCAGGAGCAGCTATTCTAAACGGCAATTTCATTAACTTTGCAGCTCCATAGGCTATAAAGAAAATTAAGAAGGTCTGAATTGTCAAGGGTACAGCGATTAGCAAAATGTGGAGGGGATTGTTCAAAATTGTCTCTCCCTGGAAAGAGAAAAGAAGCACCAGCATTAATAATAATCCTGCAGTTGTTGCTCCATCAAATTTAGGTAAAAATTTCTTTTCGAAATACTCCAGTCCATTTCTCTTTACAACCCTTACTCTGGTTAAAATACCCCCGGTCAGCGGTATTACTACAAAAAGAATAACCGACAATATCAGCGTATCCCATGGAACAGTTACATTACTTACACCAAGTAACAATTTCACAATCGGGATAAAAGCCACTAGTATGATTAAGTTATTGGTTGCCACCTGTACAACAGTATATGCAGGGTCACCTTTTGTAAGAGTGCTCCATACAAACACCATTGCAGTGCAAGGTGCAGCTCCCAGCAGGACTGCCCCTGCCAGATACTCTGTTGCAAGGTCAGGTGTTATGAAGTTTTTGAACACTATAAAAAGAAAGAAGGAGGCTATAGCATACATCGTAAAAGGTTTTATCAACCAATTAACAACCCATGTTAAGTATAAGCCCTTGGGATTTTTGCCTACATTTTTGATGCTCTTAAAATCTACCTTCATCATCATGGGATAGATCATAACCCAGATAAGAATAGCTGTGGGGATGGAAATATTTGCATATTCAAACCTTCCCAAAAAATCCGGGATCGCGGGCAAATATCTTCCTATTAATACTCCTGCTGCCATACATAGGATTACCCATACTGACAGGTACTTATTGAAAAAGCTGATTCCGGATTCTTTTCTGTCGTTTGCCATGTTTTTTAACTTTACATTAATGGTAGTGCAACTTCATTATTTAAAACTCTTATTCGTGTATTGACGAACATTGAAAACAAAAAAACACCTTCTTTATTTGCAAGACGGAGCCTTACCATCGAAGATCCTGAATAAATCTGAGAATAAGCTTCGAGCAAGGTCCCAATTATCTTTATTAATACAGTACCTGACTTTTGGCGCTTCAATTTCTCCTTTTATTAGTCCCGCATCCCTCAATTCTTTCAAATGTTGCGAAACTGTTGATTTGGCCATTGGAAGAACATCATGAATATCACCAAAAAAACAACTGTCCTGTGATGCCAAAAACACAAGAATCTCAACGCGGGTAGGATGACCCAAAGCTTTCGCAAACCGTGCCACCAATTCCTGATCTGCAACAATCATCTTTTCTTTTAGCATTTTTATTATTCTATTTCGTTGTTCGCAAATCTACGAACAATTTTGAATCGCCAATATATCGTCAGTTAATTTAAGTTAAAACTATATGTTTTCTTGATTGAGCGGAAAACGGGGATCGAACCCGCGACCCTCAGCTTGGGAAGCTGATGCTCTACCACTGAGCTACTTCCGCTTGTTCGCGCCACTCTATTATATTATATTATGGCGCTTTTTGATGCACTTAAACTTGCATGCAAATGTAATTTTTGCATTTGATTCCCACAATATTTGAAGAGAAATTATCCTTTTCTATTTGTTTTTATATTTATCCAGAAAATTTAAACAGATAATCTAAACCTTCTAGCTAGCATTGAAATGCTGGTAAACTATTGGTTTTGAATAAATAGCAAGGAAAGAACTTCATTTTTTACAAATAACACAAATGTTTTTATTGAATTAACTTTGCGAATAATAAAAGTTTTATAACTTTGTCTGTAGTTGATCAAATGCTCATTACTAAACCCAAGTTCTTATGACCATCTTCAAATTAATACCTGTCTTTAAAGGAGAATTGAATCTTGTAATTGATTCATTTCTTAGCCTTTGAATTTTTTCTATTTGTTTTATTTGTGTTTCAACCTCCTATATTTTTAGACTCGATTAGTGACTGAAACCACTAGTTTTGAATATGGGACATATTAAACGTAAATGGAATGCCGAAACCTAATCTAAATCTTAATCTTGCCTAAAGCTTAACTGTACCCATGTTGATAAAATATATACTATACCCAATACTTGCCATTTTACTGGTTTTTATTAGCGTCCTAGTTGCTAAAAAGAACAGCCTTTTAAAAAATAAGAGACTAGTATTATTTTTTATTTTATGCTTGCTAGCTCTTTGCTTACCTTCATTATTGGGGTTGCTTGATTATACTTTCATGCCTTATGGCTATATCCTGTCAGCTGTTATTTATCTAATTTTAGGGATTATTTCTTTGCCGGTCATTAAATGGGCAAAAAAATCTAAACCTAAATTTTCGTTCGAGATAGTACTGCTTGGTCTTCTCCTTTTATTGGGGATGATTGCGTATGGTTTTTTGTTTAATCTTTTTAATGAATTAAACTATGGCTTTTGGGCATCAACTTCTTTAATTCTTTTCATCGGACCATCGTTATTCATGAAAACTTACCACTCATTTGCAGAAATCCCTGCTGAGATATATAAAATTTGGGAATTCAGTAAAAGTGAAGCCTTTGATGGCTATGATTATATCGACTATAATAAACTTCAAGTTGTTCAATTAGAGCTTTTTAAAAATCAAGACGACCCAAGTCCGGTCACTATAAACGCAAAGGCTCCCGAAAATATACCTTTTGGAATGTGGTTTAGGCAGGTTTTAATGGATTATAATAAAAAGTCGCCATCCTCGCCAATTATTTATCAGACACAGGGAAATGAAGAAGGATGGATTTTTTATGTGAAGGAATCATTCTTTAAAACAAGGAATTATATTGATTATAGCAAGACTTTTAAAGAGAATAAAATAGGTGAACAATATAAGATTGTTGCAAAAAGGGTTGAATTGTATATTATTGATTAGATATAAGTTATGGAACAGATTAAACATAAGAAATTAGTTAACTGGCAAGACTGTATGAATGTGTCTTCTCTGCATTTTAAGCAGACTGAGAACTTCTTTTTATCGTATGTAAGCGAAGTATTAAAACTATCTTTAACCCCTGGGATATATGGCCTTTTACCTTCTTCTGAGATTAATTTGGACGATAGAATCAGAATATCTGAACAGGCTAATGGAAGTATTGCTGTTGAAGTTTTATATTGTTATGCGGTAACTCCTTCCGGGATAGTAATTAAGTATAATTCTGAAGTAGATGGGTACAGGTTAAATACGATATTAAAAGACCCTTCCAAAGAGAGTAAATACAATACAAAAGAAAAGTTATGGAATATTATTCTTTCAGCCGAAGCCTATAATCGTATTCCATCAGGAGAACTTGACCCTATGGAAACACCTCCTCGTAAGCCCAATGCTGATTTTTCATATACCTTGACTGCGGTTCCCACAGATGGTTCTACTCAAAGAATAAAAGGTCACTCTCTCGTTATAGGGCGCATTCAGGAAAGTTCTGAGCATTATGAAATAGCCCGAGACTATATTCCGGCTTGCATCACGATGTCTGGTACTCCTGCATTGAAAGGTTATTATCGTAACTTTTATGAACTGTTGCAAAGTCTAATGCGGAATTCAAAAAGCATACTCTCAAAAATAAATAGTTCTGCAAAAAACCAGACACTTTCTTTCAATATAAGCCTTTTAAGCAAAGAATTATTGCGGTATAGTTCAGGTATTTACTTCGATTTCAAAAACAATGGACAGAATGAATCTCCAATTAAAACAGTTAATCATTTTTCGTCTTTAGCAAATACAATCTATGTGTCTCTGAGTTTTTTCAAGGAATCAGAAAAAGAGGAATTGCTGAAATATTTTTATGAGTGGACTGATATTACACCCGGGGCCTTTGAAGAATTACTAACTGATATGATTGATTTAGAATATGACCATGAAAATCTTAGAACCGTTATGCTCCAGGTCGAACGTTTCTTAACCGTATTCTCGCAATTATGGGTGAAGTTGTGTCAGCTAGAGTTTATTGGCAAGCATAAAGAGAATATTGTTGTTTCAGAACGAATTCAAACGGAAAGTAGAGAATTAAAAACCGGATATACTTTTATTGACTAAATAGAATGACAATGCCTGACCTGAAAAAGATAAAATTTTTGCAAAATATTAATCGGTCTTCAGCCGACTATAAGCCGGAAGTTATCGCGGCTTTGTTGGTTGATCAAGGATTTGATTTAGATCAATTTGTCTTTTTGAGGAAGGGGAATGCTAAACGTGGTTTTTCAAAAGATATTGATGAGATAAATCTGAAAGCCATGGGTGATAGGACTAAGGATAACGTTGTGGAAATCAGCGTCAATCGGAGAGGGATTTATGATGGTTTGCCCGAAGGTCTTTTTCACAGAACAGGTTCAAATAAAGGCAGTAAATCTAAACAGCAGATCCTTCATGATTTTAACAGACACCGGGAAGAAGAGTTTTTTGCCCGCAGATTCTTTTGTTTGTTTGAAGTTGAATGTGATCGTTCTTCCCTGCTTGCTCATCGGCTTGAGTTATATTATGACAAGAAAAATTGCAATCGCAATTTCATTGAAGTCTTTTATAATTTTTGGCCCATTTTAGGACAAATCCCTCTGCACAAGGCAGTATTATTTCTGAAAATGGTGCCATTCTTTTCATTAATAAAAAACAGCTTTGAAAAAATTTCCGAGGCGATTACCATATTAACCGGTGTAGATGTAAATATTTCTGTTTCTCATCAAATTAAGAAACAATATTTAGAGTTCGATAATTTGGGACTTGGAAGGACTCAACTGGGACTGAGTTTTGTTTTGCCGGGGTATTGTCAAGATGGGCTTCAGGATATTGAAGTATTAATTGGCCCCGTTGAATTAGAGAGAATTCAAAGCTTTCTTCCAGAGGGGCAAAATTTTAAAATATGCCGTTGTCTGGCCGATAATTTATTCCCGGCCAACAAGCAGATCGAAATTAAATACAAGATCAATCAGGAATCTAATCGCTTTATTTTGGGACACCAAAACGGTAGGCCGTTTAATTATTTAAGTATCAATACGATAATCGTTAATTAAAGCAAAATTACGCTTACAAAGACAGTTTAGCCAATGAGAGCAAAGAATCACAAGGAGATTGTAATTTCCTATATGAAGTTTTCAATATTTTTAGTTATTACAGTTTTTATTACTGTTTTATCACTGTTCTTCTTTTATCAAACAGCTGAGGCTGAGTATAAAAGCATAGCATCAAAAACCAGAGAATATGATGCGATTCGCTCGGTTCAGCTTGAAGCAATTACAAAAGTTGATTTATTAATTGATCAACTCTCTTTGTTAGGAAGACAAAAGAATTTGAATGAGGGGCTGGTTTTGGATGTGGTTGGTCAGAAAAAAGTATCACTTCAGAGTTTTTTACAAACAGTGGATGATGAAAATGTTAGACTGCATTTGATGATGGCTTCTCAGTTGTCTGATTTTTTGAAGGTTAAAGATTCTATTAGTAGTGTTTCGTCCCAACTACGAATAGTAAAAGAAGATTTACTCCGATGTATTGAGTCAAATAAAAACGCATCAATGTACAAGTCTGGTTATTAGTAGAATATATAATACAGGAAGCAATGGAAAATGAAAAAAGATTAGTATCTAAAAACTATATTGGTAATAGGGAGAGATATTTTTCGCTGTTTTATGTGTCAATCTGTTTTATTGTGCTTTTAAGTATTAGCTGTTTTTTCTTTTTGAGAAATAACAGTAATTCCAGAATATTCGCAAGAAAAGACAAACTGGTTACAAAAATGGAACAAGTTGAGAACTTTAAAAAACTTCAACGCTCGGTCGCTCTTCAATGTGATACACTATATGCAAACATAAAAAAATTTAAACCCGATGTATATTCCAGCTATGATGAGAATGATATTAGATATGAATTGAACGAGTTAAAAGGAATTTACTTAAAGAATGATTGGGACAGGCGATATAAAATGTTTGAACAAATTTCCACCTTATATGATATGTGGCTGACTGACAGGAAAGATCTTTGGTGTAAAAAACAAAACTTGAATGATTTAGCTCTCAATTTACAAGAGTGTGAAATGGGATTACAGAGAGCAAGAAAGTGAATATTAATCTTTTTGCAATTGGCAATAGAGCAACTATAGTACTAAGATTAAAAGTAAGATATGAAAAACAAGCATAGTTTATACCTATTCTTAATTATCCCCGGTGTTATGGGGCTAATAGCTTTATTCATATACGCACTTCGTTCATTTGCTTCGGAGAGTATAATTGAAGCTGATGTGTCAAAAACACTGGTGGATGTGAACGAGACAATTTACTTTTCAGATAGTACATATAATGCAGAAGAATGGTTGTGGGAATTTGGTGATGGGAATTCTTCCATTGAGCAAAATGTTAGTTATAAGTTCCAGAAACCAGGGAAATACAAAGTAAGATTAAAGGTCAATAATAAAATGGAAAACACTTTTTTAATTACTGTAAATTCCAAATATCATGAAGAGGAAAACCAAATGGTTTCAATTCATGCTCCCGATGTTGCATTTGAAGGGGAATTGATTTTGTTTGAAGGTGTTGGAAATGCTCAGCAATGGCGATGGGAATTTGGAAAAACCGGAATTGTTGATTTCAGGTCAAAGAGTGCCGTTTATTCATATTCCGAACCTGGTACTTATAAGATACAGATTAATACCGAGACCACTAAATATCCAGTTAGTCATCAAATTCAAATATTGCCTAGATACCATGAGGATGATACCAACGATGTTTTGGCAGGGATTTGTAGGGAAATTCAGGAGAAGCTTCAAAATATTGTAGATGGCAAATCCTTCAATGCTAATTACAATTACATACTCAACAAATATTTGGACAATAATCCTGACAAGATAGTTGTAGTTAACAATCAGCGCTATAACGATTTTTACTCTTATTGCCAGGGTCTCCGAATCGTTGGTCGTAATAACAAAACACTCATTGAAAAAGTAACAGTTGAATTGTCGGATAGAGAAGGTAAAAAAATAAGCAAAATCTTTGTCTCTCAACTTGAAAGTTAGCACGTTTAACAATACCATAAACTAATTAATCTAAACCTAATGCTCAATATTCCTAACACTCCCTTTTTTCTCAGTAGAACCCTACTCTTGAGGTTATTCTCTTTTTTGAAAGGAAGCAAATTTCTTGTTTCCAAAAATCTAAAAATAATTGGGCTTGAAGTTCTTAGTGCCAGGAAATCTATGGAAAACATTCTCCATTTTTCCATGTGCCCTATTATTCTTCTTATGGTCTTAACGCTAAATGCTTGTTCATCCGGGAAAAACCTAAATTGGGTTAAGGTGAACTATCCTCGCGAGTACTCTAATAATTACTATGGGCTTAAGCAGATTGGCCCAAAAACTGATAAGAATAATGAACCTTGGGTCGTTTATTCTGCTAATTTGTCAAATAGTACAATTGCTAGTCCCAATAAATTAGAAAAAGCTAAAGATATTTTCTTTTTAGAACCTTTTTATGTTGTAGGTCAAAGAGGCAGTTATCTTAAGCTAATGAATCATGAGGCTGATGTTTTAAAAGGGATAAGACCAGACCGAACCGGCACACAAGACATGGGTTGGATTCATCAATCAAAAATGTTAATTTCCTCTTCTGCATTTACCAATCCTCTCTCGGGCTTTAAAAATAAATATATTACTGCCATAACTGATACCTTTTCGCTAAACAATGCTTCTGTTTTTCTCAAAAATGATTCGGTGCTTTTATTTGCTAATCAAAATCTTAAAGAACCGATAGGCAAAATAGGGTTTCATGAAGTAGTATATGTGATGAATAAATCCATCGACAATAAAAAGGTGTTCATTTCCAATAAGCCGGAAATATCTCCTAAGGATGTGGATAACATAATTGCCGGTTGGATAAGCGTATCTTTAATTCAAGATATTGGAGAACGCTTGTTTTATAATTCGAACAGTTTAGATAATAATATCAGCAGTTTCCATGATTTCACAAAATCATTGAAATGTCATCCTGTTTTTAGTTTATCCGGACAAAACGACAGCGTCACCATCAAAACCGCAGATTTCAGGCCTGTTATTGACCGTTCTGATAATTTCATTTTCAATGGTAATGGTAATCCTATTGATTATGCAAAGTCTTTAGATCTTGAAGATAATCTTAGCAATATCAATGTGATTTTTGTAATTGAAGCTGCTCAATACACCATGAACCACTTCCCCTCATTGGTCAACACAATCCAAAATTTTCAAATGTATTTTACCAATGACAAATCTGGATTTAATTACCGATTCGGGGCTGTTTTGTCAATGAAAAAGCGAAATTCATTGGAGGTTGATGGTTATGGACTAGTTGAAGATTATTCCGGGATTTTCAATTTTGTGTCTGACAGAATAATGCATTTGGGCGATTATACTCCTATCACCAGTTCAGAAGCCTGGAGAGGATTAGAAAAAGCTGTTGAAATTGCTGGTCAGGATCCTGATGCAACCAATATTATTGTTCTTATTGGTGAAAATGGACTAAATCATAGCAAATCCCATTATTCTTTGATTAATCAATTAGTGGCTAACAATTGCCGCTTATTTTGTAGCCAGGTGTATAGCGGGCGTACTAATAGTTTTAATAATTTCTCATTACAATTAATTGAATTTATTGAGGGATATTCTAAAATGGTTTCAAAAAACAAAAGGGAGCTAATAGTGGATGTTAGTCAGATATGTTCTGAAAATGTTTTTACTGAAAGCCAGAAGAATTATTATCGTCTTGATTACCCTAAACGCAGCATGACCCATGGCGCTATTGTTTTTCCGGAGAAAGGGAAATTATTCTCTTTGGAAATGTTTACAAGCACCTTGGATTCATTTATTACCGAGGTTAAACTAGACAATCAACTACTTATTGACAGCTATCAAAAAGCCTTTAGGAATATGGGAAACAGCAAAAATAAGTGTGATTCTGTTTTTCTTGAAAAATACAATCTGTCTTCTCCGGGAGGGTTTAAAAAGGAATTGACTGAAAACTTCAGGTCAGTTAACCCTATGTGGCTAGAAAGCAAAGAGAAAACACTTGCCTGGAAAGATTTGGATTTTTTCCTTTTGCTTAATCAGCAAGAATTTGAAGACCTTCAAGGTTTATTTGATGATCTTACCCGGTTTGAAGTCTTTGATGAATTCCATCAGACATCGGGGTCTGATATGCTTTCTAATCAACAGGCGATTTCGACTGGTAAATCTTCCTCCGCAGCAGTTCGAATGCATCTTAAGAACCTTCTTATTAGCAGGCTGGAACGTGGCAAAATTAAAGAAGCTCTTCCGCAGAACATTCAGAGCCAAAGCATTGGTTATATTTTAGAAAGAATTACTGCTATGCCTGTTCAATGGAAATATTTGAATCAGATAAACATTTGGGGATTATTGGATAACACATTTCTCTCAGATAAGAAACTTGATGAGTTGATAAAATACTTTGAAAAGCAAAAGCAGAGGTTTGAAGAAGCAGAATTTGATAGCTTTTCATCATTGGAGCAAAAATATTACTGGGTTAATAAAGACTGTTTGTTTTAAAGTTATGCTGGTGCATAAAACCAACAGCCATTTTTTGTTGAAAATCAATTTTGTTCGACAAATAACAGACGGCTTTAACTTCTGAAATAATATAATTTTAATCTCAACGGAGATCTGTTTTTTTTTGTTTAATAATTTAAATTTTATTTTATGGCTTTTAGAGCAACTTTAAATCTGGGAGGCAAAGAGTTTGACGTCCTGGAATGCAACTACAAATTGGAGCGCGATGTGGATGTCAAAGGACGTCCTGCTTCTAACATTTATGGTGGAAGAGTTCGTGTTCGGGTTGAATCTACAGATGACACTTCCATTCTTGAACAAATGGTAAATCAGTTCAAGCCTGTTAATGGCAGCATCATTTTCAAAAAAGGTGATGAGGAAGCAAAAATGAAAGAATTGATGTGGGAAAATGGTTACATCACTTCTTTTGAGGAGGGTATTCAAACCCAAGGTGCTTTACCTATGTCAACAACATTTGAAGTGTCTGCGCAAATTTTGAAAATTGGTGGCGCTGAATTTGAGCAGAACTGGCCTCAGTAAAGGCAGTAATGGGAAGAGGTAGGAAGCCGGAAACTTTATCAGATCAGGCGTGCATGCTAAAACTGATTTTGCTTCCGGCCCCTCTTCACTTTCTTTTGATTGCATTACAAATCTAAACAAAATTAAGATGGCAATTCTAGATTATGAAATTGGTGGAAACGAAGCCAAAATTCAAGGAGCTGAAGGTATTTCGGATATTCCGCAAAACAGAACGCTTCTTGTTGATAAACTTACAACTGACGACCCTATACACCCCGAAAAAGTGGAAGGTCTATCTTCCGTCGAAGATGTCTTTAATCATTTTAAACCCAGTGTTAATGTTGAATTTCAAGATGAATCGGGACAAACGGTGGAAGAAACTTTTTATTTTTCTAATGTTGGAGACTTCAGCCTGAAGAACCTTACCATTCGGAGTAAATTCCTGAACGACCTTAACGAAAAGAAGAGTTTTTATGCAAGCTTTATGAAGCAACTTCGCACTAATAAAGTATTGCAAAAAGCGCTTCAGAATGAAGAATCGCGTCAGGCATTAATTGCTGCTCTGGAAGAATTGAAGAAGGAACTGGATGCAGAAAAATAGACGCTTGCCAACGATTCATTGAAATCTTAAATACACTAATATTAAAAATCCCGGTACAATGGCTGAAGAAAAAGCTAAAACTGCTCAAACCATTGGAGCTACCGCAGGTAGTGCCCAAGTAGCAAGTAAAAAATCAAGATTTGAGGAATCTATTGATAATCTAGCTAAATATGGAGGTTTCAATTTTCTTGAATCTGCTGTCGATGGTATTCAAAACCTCAATCCCGAGAGAAAAGCCAGAAAGAAAATATTTCTAACCGATAGTCAGAAGAAAGTTGAAAGAGACAGCCTAAACAGCAAGATTGGTCTCTGGATAGAAATGTTGAACAACTCAGAGAGTATCAATGATATGATTGAGTCCTGTAAAGAAAAAACTGAAATTGTTTCTCAAAAACTTTCCGAATCGCAGCTAACAGCTGTAGAAGCTGTTAGGGAGCTGGAACAGGCTTACAGGGGGGTAATGCTATTTTACAGAAATACTGAAGCTGATAAGGTTCCAAACATAACAATTGTGAATGCTTCAGAAGACCAGATTACTGACCTCGACAATACCCGGTTTATCGACTATATTGCTGATGAGTTGAAGCAAAATTACGATAAACTCGACTTAAGGATGAACTATTCGATATTAGCTATTCCTGGATATTTAGGCTCAAATAAGGTGGTTGAGAAATGGGCAAAAATTGCTCATGAAAATAAGACCATGTTGTTCACTGACTTTGCGGATTTGGACAAGCCCGATGATGTTGTTGAGATGTTTTATGCTTCCAATCTTGCCAGCGGCGATACTTTTAAGTGTAACACCACCATGTCGTGTAACTGGTTGGTAGGACGATCCAAATACAGTGAGTTGGGCGAGGAAGATGATCTTCATGTTTCGCCTTCCGCAGCCTTGGCAGGAAAGGTTTATCAAACGCTGATGTCGCAGGTTACTGCCGGCAAAAAATTCGGTAGCATCAACGAAGTTGATGGCGTGGTATTTCCCCTGAAAAAGAGTGAAATTTCCCAACTCGAAAAAATGGGCCTCATTCCCATGGTAAACGAATACGGAAAAGTAATGGCCTTTTCTGCAAAGACTTTATTTAATGGCGATAACCTTGGTCTCCAGACTTACTCTGTGGTTCGTGTGTTCGATTACATTACCAAAGTATTGTTTGATTTCTTAAACCGTCGATCTTTTGAAAACTGGAGCACAAAGACTGAGCGCGACTTGCGAGGACAAATCGTTAAGTTCCTTGATGGTGTTCAGGGTCCTGATCGTCTGATTGAGAAGTTCAGAATTGTACGTTTTGAGCAGGATCCAAACCAGAAGGATCGCATTTATCTTGACATTCATCTTACCCCATATTTCCCGGCAAAAAGTTTTGTGATTAAGCTGGACGGTATTAAAGGTGATGATGGTGCTGAGTGGAATTCAGATTACGAACAAGCTTAAGATAAACACTTAGCTTGTTAAGTGAGCTTGTTGATTATCACTTTGCACCTGATCAAATTCAAATGCAAAGTTGTCTTATTATAAAAATTTAGGAAGTAATTGTGACGTCATCAAAGAAGGTTTTGGGACTGTCCGTGTCGGAGACGTATCTTTTTTGAAGCATTATCAGTGTCTTATGTTGTTGAATATCAGAAATTAAACAATCATGGATTTTTTGAATTTAAACGACTCGGTAAAATCGTGTGTGCAAATTACCAAAAGTTTTGCCCGTGAATACGGAAATGGCAAATTTTACCCTGCTCATTTGCTAAAGGCTTTATTGCATAAAGACATAGGTCTGAAAGGCTTCATTTCCAGTCTGGGGAAGGACACTGGATATCTGGAAGAGTGGGCCGAAGTGAGAATCGACGATTTACCCAAAGGAAAAGCCGATGGTGAAGTGCTTGCTGATGAGTCAATTGCCGCTGTGTTTGAAGAAGCTGACAATGTCCGACTCAAATGGGGACTTCTCGATATTAACCCGGTATGTGTGCTTACGGCTCTTGCCAAACCCGGAATTGGATTCAGCATTGACGAGTTGAGAAGCTTTCCTTTGCGGGAACAGGAAATTCACGATTCAGTGATTTCTGATAAAGATGTGAAGGCATCATTTGCTAAGAATGGTCAGGGTGAAGTGAATTTTGGTGGTAGCACCATGACTTCACTCCATAAATATTGTATCGACAGAAATGCTGATATTCAGAAGCAAGGAGTAGCTGCGGTGGTAGAACGCGACAGTGAGATACGGATGATGATGGAAATACTTGGTCGTCACAGCCGACCTAATGTTCTGATAATCGGTGATTCGGGGGTTGGAAAAACAGCCTTGGTAGAGGGATTGATTTCCGGCATTGTGGAAGATAAAGCACCGTCGTTTCTTTTGGGAGCTACTGTTTATGAGCTTGATACGGGAGCTCTTGTGGCCGGTGCCACCTATAAAGGTGAGATAGAAGACCGCCTGAAGGGAATTATACAAGATATTCGCAAACTGGAAAAAGCTATTTTATTTATTGACGATATACATGTCCTTCTCGACCCCAAGCAGGGCAACAGCGGTGCTGCCAGCATTCTAAAACCGGAATTATCACGGGGTGACCTTACAATCATCGGTACTACATCGGTGGATGAGTACCGAAAAATAATTGAGCCCGACCAGGCTTTTAACCGGCGTTTTGAAGTCCTCGAACTAAATGAACCCGACCTGGATACTGCCTCACGGATGGTATCAGCCGTTTTGGGCAGATATGAAGACTTTCATAAATTAACTGTGACTAAGGAAAGTGTCCTGGAGTGCGCAAGACTGGCACAACGATATGTGAAAGACAGAAAACTTCCGGATGCTGCCATAGATCTATTGGATCGCACCATGTCGGCTGTGAAAATGATTAATGAAACGGCTGAAGGGAATATAAAAAACCTATTGGAACAAATAGAGATTGTTGAGAACAATGAGCAAAAACAGCCGGCTCAAAAAGTATCTGAGCTGAGGTTGTTATACATATCCATGAAGAATTTGCTGGGACCGGTATTGATGGGTGAGCTTACCGGAAATCAGGATACAAATGACGTTGATTCTTATTCTGAATGGCTGGATTATTTGAAACAATCGCTAACGGTTCTTCAAAAATATGCCGGAAACAGGCTTGAACAGATTACTACTCATGAAATAGCCGCAGTCGTTTCCAGCAAAACCGGTATTCCGATTGGGAAAATTCAGGCAGGAGAGAAAGAACGACTTTTGAATATGGAAGATATGCTTCGCCGAAGGGTAGTGGGGCAAGACAGTGCCCTGAAATCGCTGGTCGATGCCATTCTGGAATCACGCAGCGGCATGAACCGTGCCGGTCAGCCCATTGGTTCCTTCTTTTTACTGGGACCCACAGGGACCGGGAAAACCGAATTGGCCAAAGCGCTCGCTGAAGCTCTCTTTAACGACGAGAAAGCCATGATTCGCTTTGACATGTCGGAATTTAAAGAAGAACATTCGGCCGCACTACTATACGGAGCACCTCCCGGATACGTTGGTTACGAAGAAGGCGGTATGCTGGTCAACAAAATTCGGCAGCAGCCTTACTCGGTGGTTTTGTTTGATGAAATAGAGAAAGCACATGCATCGGTGTATGATATTTTTCTTCAGATAATGGACGAAGGAAAGCTACACGACCGTTTGGGCAAAGAAGGTGATTTCTCCAATGCCATAGTTTTATTCACTTCCAATGTGGGCAGTCAGTGGCTTATGGAACAAAAAGATGCCGGAAACCAACCAACCACCATACAACTGATGGAAGTGATGGGACAATATTTCCGCCCTGAGTTTCTTGGCAGATTATCAGAAATCCTTCCCTTTTCACCCATTACAGAAGACATACTACTCAAAATATTCGATATTCAATTTAAATCTATTACCAACACGCTCGAGGATAAAGGCATTACCATTGTTTTGAGCGATGAAGCCCGAAAAATGTTGGCTCATAAAGGATTTACGCCCAAGTATGGCGCACGTCAGGTTAACGGTGTAATCCGAAACTTTATCCGGCGGCCCATATCGCGAAAGCTGATCAGCGGCAACCTAAAAAATGGTGACACCCTTGAAGTGAAGCTGGATGAGAACGAAGAACTGGTGTGGAGTATTTCCTAAATTTCAATTAATCAATGTTTAACGCATCAATAATTCAATCAATATGTTTGGACATAAATGTTTTTTACGCATCGGCCAGCTTGAGGACTCAAGTGCAAGCGGCCTTTATCGCGATAGCTACGAACTGCTCTCGTGCGAGTATGGGTTTGCACAGGGAGCCGACTGTAATGGCAAAGCTCAGTCTGAAGTATTTGGAGGAACGATAAACGCGGTATATCCCAATGTTCCCCCGCCGGAAATTGTTGATTGGATGCTGAAATCAGGCAAACTTGAAAATGGTGCTATAGTAATTTGCGATGCCAATGATTTGCCACTTGAGAAGGTATATTTTGAAGATGGCGTATGCACCGGCATGAAAGTGGGATATCATCAAAGTGGAAACGGATATGTTTCAACAAATATCCAAATTGATGTTCGGAAAATTTCTGTTGGAAGTGTTTCAATTGAGAAAAGATGGGCTAATACTAAATAATTGAATCATGTTTAATTTACCACAAGTCGATAGCAATATTTCCGTCTGGTTTACTGTGGACGGACAAGAATATGAAGTATCTCAATTTGACATTTCTTTTTTCCAGGGAGTTGATGGCAAAGGAGAACCCCAAGACCATGTACGCGGTGGTCAGATGACCATGACTTTGAATCAAACATTGCCCGAAAGTCTTTACAGTTGGGCTATGCGAACGAGTACTAAGGATGGCAAAGTAGAGTTCCGGATAAAAAGCGGTAGTTCACCTATGAAAATTGAATTTTCAAACGCTTATTGTCTTAACTTCAATCGCTCAATCAATTCAATAGGTGGTGGTATTTCAACAATACTGACCATTTCTCCCGAGGAAGTAAACATTAACGGGAGAGGTTTTGACAACCGCTGGGTAAAATAGTTATTATGCCACACTACAATAACGTTTACATCAGTCAGCAGGAATTTGAAATGACCATGCACGAGGGAATGCGTTACGATGGGTTTGTAGAAGGATTAGGATATGCATACACAAGCAATTTTACCATTCCTCCGATACACCTTCAGAAATACAACCCTCCCGGTCGTGTTTCCGATGAGCAAAGTTTTTTTCAAAATGGTTTTGTTCAGTATCTTGATACATCACCCCAGATGCGTTTGATGAGTGTAAAGTACGGCCATAAGGTCAAATCGGGTGATACCCTCACTTCGATTGCTCAACATTATGGTATATCCATCGCCTCCATCATGGCCGCCAACGGAGGCATCGACTGGTCCAATGCCCGCAATAACGGAGATTTGATTTTTGTCGGTGAAACGCTGGTCCTTCCCAATTTGGGAGCGCAAGAGGCATTGCCAAAGGATGCAAGTGGAACAACATGTTTGCTCCAGTTTGCGACCTCCAATGATGCCAAGGGAATGATGGAAGGTGGAGACAAATCGATTGAGGGGTTGCTTTATTGGTCTTCAGGTGCAGCAAGCATTTGGGATGTATATAATAATTTTGGATTTAAGTTTCACGAGTATTATCCTACGACAAGGGGTAGCATGAAGCCATATTCTGATTTTAGTGGAAGACATATGTCTAAACAGGCATTGAAGTTTAAAAACTTCTCACGGGTTGTTAAGTGAATAGGTAATTTTGGAACTGGTTTAATGGTTTTCCAATCTTCATATAATTATTATCGTGGCGACAGATCAGCTTTAAATTTTTTTGATGGAGGAGTTGGTTTGTTTGGTTTAGGTAATGCTGCAAGTTATCAGTTTGCTGGTTGCGGAAGTGCCGCTATAGGCCCAGCTGTTGCATGGTATGGTGTCTTGAGGATAATGATAGATGCATCAGCTGGGGAGAGAAGACAGTTTCAAGATAATATTATGAATAATCGAGATCCTCTCTACAATGTTTATAACCTGACATTAGGATTTTAATTAACTATATATGAGAAATTTATATTATACACTTTGGGTTGATGCAATAGTAAACTCTAAAGATTTTAAAGAAAACTCACCAGATTGGAAAGCAAGTGTATACTTTTTGATTACAGTTTCAAATGCTTTGAATATGTTTGTATTTTTTTTATGGTTGGATTTTTTTAATATCAATGCACGACAATTGTTACTGAGTTTTGAATCAGATTTTGCATTGTCAAGCGCATTAGGTGGATTTTTGAATTTTGGTCTGCCGATTGCAATTATCAATTATTTTACAATCTTTTATAAAAAAAGATATTTAAAATTAATAGCTAAATATCCTTCATCATATAATGGAAAGTTTGCATTGAAATATGTGTTCAGTAGTATATTTATTGTAGTAATAACGGTGATTGTTTTAGCCTAAATCTATTATGCAAATCTCTTTCAAGGAGGCAGTTTTTTTGTTCTATTTCTCCGTTCACGCGAATCTGTGATTCGTGCTGAATAGTATTGTTCCCCAGATGCGCTGATCAATTTTCTCGAAATCATGTTTTTTTAAGAATTAATACCAAATTATGCCAACAAAGAATTACAGCTTACCCTTACATTTTGGTGAATTTTTTACCGAAGAAGGCGGGCTATTAAGTACATGCTCTTTACTTGAATCCATTGATCATCACTTGGAGTTGCTTCTTATCACTTGTCCCGGCGAGCATTATTTTAACAAACAATACGGCACCATGATTTGGGAGAAGGATTTTGAACTGGTTGCTTCGCGCAGCCAGTGGGAGGAGTCCTTTATCAATTTCATTTATCAAACCGTAGTAGAAAACGAAAAAAGAATAGTCAATGTAGATGTTACGATAAAATTAAGGGAAGTATTAAGCGAAGATGGACTCAGCAAATCAGTTGCGGTACGGCAAAGGGTTGACATTTACGTTTTAGGGCGACTATTGTCAACGGGTGAGAAATGCGGATTTAATTACACCCTGTTTCTGGGACCATTATCAAACGAATAAATTCAGAAAATTATGCAAGAAATCAATTTTTCAAAAGAGAGTATAAAGAACCGGATGTTTAAGCGTGTTGCGGCGCTTTGGGAAATAAAAAATATTGACAACCTTGACCCTGTTGTCAAACTGATGATAGAAGGTCTGGCGGGTGAGATATTTAAGCTCTCCGGCGAAATGAAAAACATCGAAACCCGGATACTGGAAAAATTAGCCCGGGCTTTGACCCCGGCCAATATGATATCTGTGCGTCCTGCTCATGCTATCATGCGGGCCAGAGCTATAAGCGGCCTTTCGCAAATAGAAAAGACAACCGAATTTTTTTATAAGAATACCCATTTTTTAAAGAAAGCTAATTTAAAACGGATAGGATTTACTCCTGTTTGCACCCCACAAATAATTAACGGCGCAGTAGCAGCTATTATCAATGAGAAAGGTTGTTATTATATCGATAATTTAATGAGTAAAGATATTGTGGCATGGCCAGAGAAGCCATCGTCACTGTTATCAAGAAAAATGTGGATTGGTCTTGACTTGGGCAAAGAGATTCGAGCCATTGAAAATCTATCCTTCTATTTCGATTTTCCATATATCGAAAACAAAGAAGAATATTTTCGCCTTTTGTCCTATTGCAATTGGTTTCAGGGAGGAAAACCTCTGGAAATAAAATCTGGTATTTATTCTTTGACAAACGAGGGACTAGATCAAAAAGACAAACTTGCTCATAAATATGAGATGTGTAGTATGATTGATGATGATATTTTGAACAAATATCATCACCGCTTTATTACTATTAGCACAGCAATTGAACATGGAGATGAAACTACAGAGGTATTTCCTAAAGAAATTGCAGGATTATTTCCTGAGGATGTTGTCCAGAAATCCTCCAAACCATTGTTATGGTTTAAAGTTGAATTTCCCCCACTTTTTAAAGCGAATATAATTGATGAGATGATGGTGAATATCAATGCTTTTCCTATTGCGAATAAGTATATAGAAAGGATGGAATATCCAATAAATGAATTGTCAACGGTTGTTCCATTGATGAAAGCAGAGAATGAGTTTTTTATTGCTATCAACTCGGTAACCGATTCATGCGGAAATCAATATTCTGAGTATATCAATGACATTGAAAAAGACAAAAGCAATTTCTCCTACTCGTTGCGAAGAGGGGGATGCGAACGGTTTAGTTCTGCTGATGCCCGTGAGTATCTGACCAGGCTCATCGATTTATTGCACGATGAGAGCGTGGCTTTTTCAAGCTTGAAAAAGGATTCCTTGGCCGAAAGTGTCGTTGACTTATTGGAACAAATCAATCATCTGGAACACAAAGTTGACGTTAAGAATATGCATCAAGAAGTTATCTCCTACCTGATTCTTGAGCAGGAAGTTGAAGACTCACGGATGTTTTTCCCGGAGTACTGGTTGTCTAACGGGCCGGCAGCAAACGATATAAATGCCTCCGAAGTGCTGTTTCATACTTCAAATGCCGATATTGAGAGAGGAACAGCTCAGTTTCTTACTGCAACCAGGGGTGGCCAAATGGCTCCGGATAGCCATCAACAAACAGCCTTGTATAAATACTCCTTAACATCGCATGGTTCTATCTATTCCAAAGAAGATATTATGAATTTTTGCAACAGTCGCTATGGAAGTTTTGCCGACAAAGTTGAAGTTAAACGTGGCTATGCAACAAGCACAATTCCCGGAGAGGGAATCATTCGCACGATAGATGTGCATGTGTTTGCTGCTCAGAAACTGGCAGAAAATGAAAAAGGTTATTTTTCTGAAGAATTATATGCCGACTTGAAACGTTTCTCTCCCGATGATTTTAACTATCGGGTTTTTGTACAGTAAACTGGTGCAATCATTTATTCTTCAATTGACACTAAATAAACTTAATCCTTATGAACTCATCAGAACTTAACAACGTCCAGGTAGATGTTATAGTTGACGGCGAAAAGTGTGATTACACCCAAATGAAGCTTTATCAGACCATGAGTGGCCACCATACCTTTTTGGTGGTGGTAAATTATCGTCCCGGCAAACCTACGGTGTGGACGGAGACTCCCGAAAAAATATTCGATCAGCTTGGAAAAAATATCGGAATTCGCATGAAACACCGTCAAAGTGGTGAGTCAAACGATTTTCGCGGTATCATAAGCGATATAAAAATAGTTGGGCAGGATGGCGACCAGGGAGTGGTAGTTCTTAAAGGTGGCAGTCCAACTATTTTAATGGATAAAGACCCAACGATGGCGGTCTTTTCTGACAGAACACTGGCCGGCATTATCTCTGAAACAATTGAAGGCTACGGGCTGAACTTTGAGCTGGAGAATAAGCCCAAATTTGAAACAACCATTCCTTATGTGGCCCGATACCGCGAAACAGGATATTCATTTTTGTCGCGACTGGCGGCATCGTGTGGCGACTGGTTTTATTACAACGGGAAAAAACTGATTGTGGGTAATCCCCAGAGCGATGAGACTCGTCGTGTGGCTTACGATGTAGAAATAAAATCAATAAACATAAGTGCCGGCCTCAACAATCTGAATACTGAGATTTACGACTATAACGCTGTTGAGAATGATTACTTCGAGGATGCACCTGACCAACCAATTGAAGGGGTAAACAGCTACATGGATGTGGCCAAAAGAAAGTCGGAGTCAATTTACAAAACTACCTGTAAGCTCCCAATAAACCGGGCTATTGTTGATGAGAACGATATAATGCACCAGATGAGGGCTCGCCACAGTCGTAGTGCATCCCAATTATCTAACATGAGAGCCGAAGCCAAAACCTGCGCTATTCGTCTGGGCGAATTGGTTTCTGTGCGACTACCTGAATCGCACCAGAAAGATGTGGGTCCCGACCTGGGGCGTTACCGCGTGGTTGAAGTTGCCCATCAGGTAAATGAGGCGGGCATCTATTCCAACACCTTTCGGGGCGTGGCCGGGGGTACCGAGATGTTGCCCGACAATCATATAATAACACCCACGGCCTTTCCCGAGCCTGCCACCGTTACCGACAATGCCGACCCGCTAAATATGGGA
>ENA-UOOK01000436-UOOK01000436.1-fermentation-metagenome-genome-assembly--contig:-NODE-436-length-54632-cov-23.396394_pt1 | contig 54632 bp, 39 predicted proteins | sample MGYA00245777_ERZ724023 | MGnify/ENA primary metagenome ERZ724023 (study PRJEB28704, sample SAMN03018312) | fermentation metagenome | biome: anthropogenic terrestrial biome; feature: soil; material... | reverse complement strand
TCTCATTTTGAGCAAATGAATTTAATGGTAAGAACATTTGTAATATAATACTCAACACGATTGTGATATTAATTACCTTCATATGTAAATCCGTTTCCACTTCTTGGCATCCCAACAGACATGCAAGAATTGAAATAAATAATATTTTAATCTTTTTCATTAACAAGAATCTTAACAGGAGTGAAATAACAAAAACAGTCATTCAGGAAACACTTGTTTTGCGAAATTAACGGCTCAATTAACGTCATTATATATCGGATAGAGGGAACGCTTTGAGGCTTTCTGGTTATGTTAAACGGTGGAGGTGTCCTTTATCCCTCACCAACGCACGTGTTCGGACATATATTCTTTATGGGCGGTACTAATTTGGAATTTTACCCCAACGGAACGATAAAAATTTAAATTCCGAATTACTGAACATTCATGAATATAAAACTGTTTTAACAGGGACTAATTCAAAAAACAAAAAACTATGGGAATTTTATCGTGGATTATTTTAGGGCTCATTGCAGGAGCCATTGCAAAATGGATTCGCCCGGGTAAAGATCCGGGAGGTTGGCTCGCAACCATTATCATCGGTATTGTGGGCGGCATCGTCGGCGGATGGATCGGTTCGGCTCTTGGCTGGGGCAGCGTGGACACATTCAGCTTCCGCACGTTATTATTAGCTATCGGCGGCGCACTGATCGTTTTATGGCTATATGCCTTAATAACGAAAAAAAGAGCCTGAGCACAGTTGATTGCTCGAAACAGGTAAGAAAAATGAGGCCGGTCTCAAAGAATGACATCATTCTTTTGAAATCGCCTCATTTTTGTTTCCGTCCCGCTGTCTTTTTCCCCTTTCAACCCGTTGTCATTTTTCCTTTCAAATTAACTCGGCAAACTGCTGTTTTGCGGATTATAATAGGTATCCCATAATTCATCGGCCGTCTTTTCCCATTGATCCGCAGCGTCGGCACACTTGGCGCATACCGCATGGACATCTTCGGGGCAAAGCAGATCGGTGGATTTGGCTCGCGCCCTGTCGACCATTTCGGCCAATTTGCCTTTATTGTCCAGCAAGGGACACGGACGAAACAGGTTTTTATTAAACGGCTGATTCTTTCTATATTCCGTCATGATAGGATCGCGAAGGGCGTCGAGCAATGTCTTTTCGTGAATGTTTGTATTGGAATAATGGATGAAGGCGCACGGTTCGACATCGCCGTTTGCATTAATATGCAAATAGCTGCGTCCTCCGGCGATGCATCCTCCGGCGCATTTGCCGTCATTCCAGAAATCGAGTGTAAATAAAGGCTTCGAATTACGGAACTTGCGAATCTGGCGGTACATAAATTTGCGTTGCCCGGCGGTGACCATTAAATCGGGGACGGCATCGACTCCTATCGGCATATAAAGGAAAAACCAGGCAAATTTGGCACCGCTTTCAATCATGAAATCAAAATATTCTTCACTCCCGATCACCTCCGCATTGGCGCGGGTATAGCAGCAGGAATTACCGAAAAGCAGTTTTCGCTCTTTCAATATCTTCATGGCTCTTTGTACGGCTTTAAACGTCCCCCGGCCTCTGCGCGAGTCGGTTGCCTGCTGAAAGCCTTCGAGGCTGATGGCCGGGACGAAGTTTTTCACGCGCAACATTTCGTCGGCAAAAGATTCGTTGATGAGCGTTCCATTTGTAAACGACAGGAACATGCAGTCGTTGTGTTTTTCGCAAAGCCGTATGATATCTTTCTTCCGCATAAGAGGCTCGCCGCCGGTATAAAGAAAGAAGTGCGTGCCAAGCTGTTTAGCCTGCAAAATAATATGGTCGAGCGTATCGTAATCCATACTCATTCTATGTCCGTATTCCGCGGCCCAACATCCGATGCATTTCAGGTTACAGGCCGTGGTAGGATCCATAAGGATGGCCCAGGGAATATTACAGTCGTATTTCCGTTTATTCGCTTCCAGTTGTTTGCGGGAAAGGATGGTGCTTACAAAAAAATTCTCCGCCAATGTTTGCCGCACCCCCTTGTCTATATCCGTGAAAAGACTGTCGGCAAAACGGTGCCAATTGCTGTTTTCATCCAATATCAAATGTTTGATATCGGTGATCTCGCGGTTGAATTTTTTTCCTTTATCCAACTTTTCCGCCCAATGGACAATTTTAGGCATACTCCGTTGGGGATTGGAATCCAAATACCGAATAACTTGTTTTATTCCGAAATTTCTGACACTTGTTGTTGCATTCATCGTCTTCTTGTATTTTAATTATCTGACAATCCAAAAAAATGATCATGTTTGTCTCGTGACCGAAGCAACCTTCTTATTTTCGTTGCGCCATAACCGGTTTCATGGCTAACGGATGGCATACGGAGGAGAAATGACGTTCATTAAAAGCCATGATTTTCAGGATGAGTTGTTCCGTTTTGTGCTTGCGGTTCGATTTGATTTTTTGAATCATCGTCCAGATAGCTTCGTAATGTTTATGATTCAATTGCCGCTGCAATTCCGACACGGATAATCCCCCCCATAGTCCTTCGTTCACGGCGTAAACCATATAGATGGCAATAAACCAATAGCGGAAAGGCAACTGCGAACCATGCATAAGGGTATTCGCCCTCAGGCTTTGGCGCCTGCCGCAGTTTTTGCATTCGTAGCATTCTTTATCTTTTTTCCAATAATGTTCCATGCAACCGCATGCGGGACAACGCACTCCTTGTTCATCCCGAAATTCTTTGAATTTCCGGCGGCAGGTATTCTCATCCGGAAATTGAGCTATAAATTCTTTTATCGACATCTATTCATTATTTTTCAATGCGGTAAAGATATTCTTTTAGGTGTTAAATCCGATAGATTTTACAAGGAAAGACTATCCGTTTAATTCTTTTTATAGATACAAGGCTCCAATTTAAATATTTTAGGTATAAAATCCGATAGCATCCGGCCGGACGATACAAAAAAGAAAAGAAAAATATATTCCTTCTTTTCTTTTTATTGCTAAAAATCATTATATTTGCCGCGATGTATCGGGGAAATACGATTCTGAAACGCAAGCAGTGGTTGGATGTATCGCGTGCGATGGAGAAAGGAGAAAAATACACGTAATCGCATCATAGGTATCCGGCACCGAATCCTACACTTGTGGAACGCTTTCGAAGTGCTTCGGCAAGCTGAAAAAAACAAAGGCTCTTCGCCTTTTCCGTCCCCTGTCCTATTCAATAAGCCGGGCAGGCCGTCGTACAGATACGAAGCCTTCAAAAAAAGCCGGGCAACGTGTCGTATCAATACGAAGCCTTCAAAAAATTCCGGGCAGCGTGTCGTATCAATACGAAGCTCTCAAAAAAAGCCGGGCAACGCGTCGTACCAATACGAAGCCTTCAAAAAAAGCCGGGCAACGTGTCGTATTAATACGACGTTTCAAAAAAAGCCCTTCAGAGGGTATTCGTTTGCGGCAGGTAAATACCGCAGCCTTTCCTCCCTTAGTATTCGGGCGGAATTTCATTCCGTGAAGGAACGGTTAGAATAGTTCCTTGCAAAAGGTGTTCGTGTAAGTATTTTTGTTTATAAACAATAAGAATATTACGATGAATTTAATAAAATATTTCAACATAAGCAGATGCCGCAATAAAGAGCATGCGCAATTTCACGATCTGGTGAAAGCCGATATCGATAAAGAGGATATGACGAAACTGGGCATCACAAAAGTGTACCCCGCTTATACTTCGGCTTTGGCGGAAGAACACAAAGCCATTGAAGTGGAGCAGGGAAGCCGGTATACGTCGGCCATCGAAGAAGCCGACAAGTATCGTGATGAGCTGTACAGGGCATTTACCGACGATGTAAAATCGAAACAGAAATGGTTCGATGAGGCTGTTCGGGAAGCAGCCAAGCGCATCAAACGGATTATCAAGCAGGCCGGATATGTTCCGAGTTCGACATATGCGGATGAAACCGAAGCTGTTTCGTCCCTGACCAACCAACTGAAAACAAATTATGCCGCAGACCTTGCACTTTGCACGGAAACGGAATTGGTTGATAAACTGGATGAGGCAAACGTCGATTTCGAAAATCGATTCGGCAGCCGTACAGACGAGGCCGCTATCCGCACCAGCGGGGACGTAAGAAAAGCTCGTTTGGCTACGAACAAAGCCTACGAAAACCTTATGACGGCTATCAACGGGCTTGCTCTGAGCGGTGACGAAACGGTTTACGCTGCTCTTATCGGCAAAATCAATGCTCTCGTCGATTACTACAAAAACATGCTGGCTCTCCGTAAGGGTCGAGCCGATGCGCCGGATATTCCTCCGCCTCCTGAAAAATAAGTAGTAATCTTATATGACAAATCTTGCGTATTTCGGTGCAGACCGATGTTTGTGCCGAAATACTTTTTTTGAGAAGTCGAAGGTCGAAGGTCGAAAGACTAAGGATTGGAGACATTAGACATTAGACAAACGGAAATCTATAAAAGAAACAGACAATGAATATATTGCATTACATTCGCTCCCTCTTTAACCCGCATAAGAACGCTCCGGCATCGGAAAAACAAAAAGAGACCCGGGACGTGACTTTCGAAAAAATCCTGTTGGCCAAGGCAAACGGAGAAACGCTGCATTTCCACATCGTGAAAGACGGCAACTCCGGATTCATTGTCCGTATAGGCAACCTGCAAGGTTTTACTTCCTATAAAAATATGCCTTGGAGATACAGTTCTCTCGAAGAATGGAAAGCGGTCTCCCCTTATTTAGCGGAAGTCTCGTTTACCGGAAAACTGTTTTCGGTGAATCCTGCCCGCAAATCATTTATCATCGACGCCCTGCCTTACGAACGAACTTCTCCCGCTCTCGAAACCAATCGCGTATATACAGGCATCATTTTAAACAAATCGGCCAAAAATATAAAGGTCGAACTCGGTAATAATTTTAATTGGGAATACGGATCTTTACAAGGGGTGATTCCCTTCGATACGATAAGCGGGGGCAGTGAATCGCTACAAAACCTTCGTCCGGGAGAAACCCGTTTCGTTACGTTCTCTTCCTACAATAGCCCCAAACGCAAAAAGGCGATCGTAACGCAAGCGGCAGTCGATATACAATCGACTCCGAAAGACGATAGCGCACCACAACCGGCGGCGCCTCCCAAAAAAGAGAAAGAAAAATTGACGAAAGAGGAAATACAATCGCTTAAAGAATACGTAGGAACAGCGCAACCCGTCACGATTTCCGCCCATCCGTATAATGGGCGGACGTATATGCTGAACGAACGGTACAGATGCTTACTCGAAAATACGGAAGCGTTTTATGGAGAAAAACAAAACCAAGTGCGCGAATATCTCCGGACAAAGAATATCGGGGATAAAATCGATTGCGAGGTGTTGGCTATAAATGAAAAAACAGGCCTGATGACCATCCGGCTTAATGAGCAAACAGTCGCAGGATTATAAATGGACAATGGACAATTCATACTTCATACTTCATACTTCATAATTCATACTTCATAATTGTCCATTGTCCATTGTCCATTGTATTACGGGAACCGGTACACAATACTATTGATATTCATTCCCGCGCCTACCGACGCCAATACAATCGTATCACCCGCGCCCAGGTCATGAGTCGGCATTTCTTCACGAACAATTAAGTCGAGCAGCGTAGGAACAGTCGCCACAGACGAATTACCCAACCAGGAAATTGTCATCGGCATAATTTCTTCCGGCACCTCGTTCACGCCATACAGCTTAAAAAGCCGGCGGAGGATGGCATCGTCCATCTTACCGTTCGCCTGATGAATCAGTAATTTTTTCACGTGCGATATATGCAAATTCAGTTTGTCGAGTCCGGCCTTGATTGCCTTCGGCACATTTTCCAATGCATATTGATATAAACGGCGGCCGTTCATCTTCAAATAATACTCTTTCTTTGCCGCCAGTTCCGGGTTATAAGAATACCCCATCCGGAGCATTTGCGAATAATCCAAAGAGTCGCTTCGGGAATTATGCCCGATAACCCCGACAGGCGATTCGCTTTCGCGTCCTTCCATAACAACAGCGCCGGCGCCATCGGCATAAATCATACTGTCGCGATCGTGCGGGTCGGAAATGCGCGACAACACATCGGCCCCTATCACCAACACTTTTTTCGCATCGCCCGAACGGATATAATAATCGGCCTGGATAACCGCTTGAATCCATCCCGGGCATCCGAACAAAAGGTCATATGCCACCGCATCCGGGTTGGCAATGCCCAGTTTTTGTTTCACCCGCGAAGCCATGGTCGGCAATACATCGATACGGATATTATCGGGATACGTCTCTCCAAAATTATGCGCAAAAATGATATAATCGAGCTCTTCCGCATCGATTCCGGCCGACTCAATGGCACGTTGAGCAGCTATAAGGGCCAAATCGGATGTCGCCTGGTCATCTTCGGCATAACAACGCTCGGAAATGGTCGTTATCTCCTCGAATTTCTGCACGATCTGGTCATTGGGTGTCGCGATATGCTCTCCGGAAGAATCGAGAAAAACATTCTTAAGAAATGCTTCATTTTTCACCTTCTTCGTAGGGACATAACTTCCCGTGCCGGTAAATACGCTGTATATTTTTTTCATCTTATGCTATTAATAAATTTTCTACTCCAAAATTCAACTGCAAAGGTAAATAAAAAATCAATATCAATCTCCCATCCATCAGCATCAATCTACCTACCTTCCGGCAAATTTCAAGCAAGCGGGCCGATACACCGGAATATCCTGCTGCGTATCTTCCAACAAACCGGTCTGCCGGTCGATGCGGAACACCTGTATCCGGTTTTCATCGCGACAGGCAACCAGCAACCATTCTCCGCCCGGCGTGATGACAAAATTACGGGGATGTTTTCCCGTGGGTTGATACCCTGTTTGGGTAAGAGTGCCGTCTTCCCCGTTAATCGAAAAGATGGCGATGCCGTCGGCCTGCAAACGATTGGATGCATACAAAAAACGACCGTCCGGCGACACGTGGATATCGGCACTGCCCCGGGCGCCGGCAGTATCGGCAAGAATGGTCTGCTTCGACAATAAATCACCTTCATTATAATCAAATACCGTAATGGCGCCGGACAACTCGCCCAATACATATACGTATTTGCCGGCCGGATCGAAATCGAAATGCCGGGGCCCCGTGCCCGCGGGCAATGAAAATTTGACTAAACTGCCGCGGGAAATAGCCGGTTGCCCTTCGAAAACAGAACCGATCGTTTCAAACCGGTAAAGATGATCGGTTCCCAAATCGGAGGCGAACAGGTATCTTCCGTCGGGCGAATAACGCACCGAATGAATATGCGGCTTTTCCTGACGCGTGGAATCGGGGCCCGACCCGCGGAACACAATCAATAAATTGACCTCCGACAACCGTCCGTCTTCATCGACTTCAAAAGAGGAAACACTGCCGCCGCTGTAATTAGCCGTCTGCACGCTCCGCCCCGAACGGTCGGCGGTCACATAACAAGGCGCTGCTCCGCCGGTTTTTTGCGAATTAAGCAACCGAAGCATTCCCGAGCGTTTATCGAAAGAAAAAGCATGAACCGAGCTGTTTTTTTCATCCTCTTCGCTCACGGCATACACAAAGCGCTCGTCGGGGCTTAACGCCAGATAAGAGGGATTCGACACTTCGGCCATACTCACCGAGTCGGCCTTGCCCGATGTCTTATCGAAGGTGTATACATACATTCCCTGGCTTCCTCCCTTAGCGGTATACGTGCCCACGAGCAAAAACAAATCGCTTTCCCGGAGATTGAGAAACTTTGCCGAGTCCGCAGCATCACGTTGCGCACGCTCTTTACCGGAATGACTGTTTTTACACGAAAACATCAGGGCGCTAACCATAAAACTTGCTATAATAATTCTATTTATTTTCATTCTTATCAGTTTAGATGCTAAAGTAGTATATTTTTTGCAAACCACCGCCTTTTTTATATCCTTATTCATCATTCATTTACGTTTCACAAGTTATTTCGTATGAAAGTTTGCAGTTTACTGTTTGCCCCTTGCCGCTCCTTGCAAAACTTGAGTAATTCCTAATTCATAATTCATCATTCATCACTCATAATTCATCATTCATCATTCATAACATTTGTATATGTGAAAGAGTCTGCTTATTTTTGTCCCCGAAATTGATATACATATTATTTTGAACTGACTTATTAACTATGCTTACGAAAATTTTATCCGTATCGGGGCGACCCGGTCTCTATAAACTGGTTTCCACCGGAAAGAACCTGAATATCGTTGAATCGCTTGCCGATGGAAAACGAATTCCCGTGTATGTTCAGGAAAAAGCCGTCGCCTTGAGTGATGTTTCCATTTACACGGCCGCAGACGATGTTCCGTTGAAGGAAGTATTGACGAAAATAAAAGAGAAGGAAAACGGCAATCCTGTTACTATCGGCGCGAAGCCTTCCAATAAAGAATTGTTCGACTATCTTGAGCAAATCCTCCCCGATTACGATACCGAAAAAGTATATGCTTCGGATATAAAAAAGCTCCTTTCGTGGTATAACATTCTTGTGGAACATGGCATCGACTTTGAAAAAGCTGAAAAAGAAGAGGAGGCGGAAGGAAAGTCAGATGACGGGGAGACACCCGAAGAAAATTAATTTTCCCCGGGTCTTTTATCAAAATAAACTTTATCTTTGAGCATCTTTAAAATCGTATAAAAGTTGAACATAAAAGATCTTGTAATACGGGCAGGTGCAGGTGCCATCTATGTCCTGCTCGTGCTGTTCGGTATATTGGGCGGCCGGTTTTCGTTCGTCGTCGTCTTCGGCTGCATTACCGCTGTGGCGCTGTATGAATTTTACCGGATGATGGAAAAGAATACATCGCATGCCATCAGCAAGATATTGAACATTACGGCAGGCGTCGCCATCTTTTTATCCGTCTATCTTTATTTGGAAGGGATCTGTCTTTATGCCCTTTCCGCAACGATATTCGTTTACCTGCTCGCCTTGTTCGCTTCCGCCATCTTCATCCGAAGGAACGATATTCTTTATGCAATCATTTATTCGGTGTTCGGACAAATCTATATTACGCTGCCGATGAGTTTGCTCATGCTCATTTCCTATCGTTATAACATGGTATTCTCCGGCTATCACTATGCGTCGGTATTAGCCATTTTCGTTTTCCTATGGGTCAACGATACCGCGGCTTACTTTTTAGGTTCACTCTTTGGCAAACACAAACTCATCGATCGGATATCTCCCAAAAAATCGATCGAGGGCTTTATCGCCGGGATTGTTTTTACCGTAATCGCCTCTTTTATATTCGCCCATCAATATCCCCTTTTCTCCTATTGGATTTGGATAATCTTCGCCCTTATCACTTCTCTCGCGGGAACTTTAGGCGACCTCTTCGAATCGCTCATCAAACGAACTTGTGAAGTAAAAGACTCCGGAACGCTCATCCCGGGACATGGCGGCATCCTCGACCGCATCGACAGCCTTCTTATCGCCATACCTGCCGTATATTTATTCCTGATCACCTTTCATTCTTTCTGAAACAAAACGACAAAATCGATGGACTGTTTGTCGCTGCAGCTTCCGTTTGTTACGGGGGGTGCCTCAAGAGTAAAAACCGAAATGCTCCTGTTTACGATTTAGACATGACCTCCCGCGAAACGGGGAGGGGTTAAAGAGTTTGCAGTAATCGGTTTTATAATTGATTTCCCCTTATCTGCTGCCGAACGAACAAAAATAAGTTCGAAAATGTTTAATTAACGTAGATTTCCTACCGCAATCGCAAAATATGGGGGTAATGGAAACGAAAGAGCGAAGAACAAGTCAGTATGACAATTTAGAGTAATCTGGTTTTATGAGGGCAAGAGAGAAGTAATTCACTTTTTTAAAACATCAGGATATGGATAAAAAAACAATTGGAACAAATGCCGGAATTATATGGGGCTTATTAAGTAACAACGAGAAATGGGATATATCCCGATTAGCCCAGGCCGCGGGGTTGGCTGAAAAGGATATTTATGCGGCAATCGGTTGGTTGGCTCGCGAAAATAAAATAGAAATTGAAGAGGGTCCCGATCATCAGGACAACTTCTATTTGGTAATAGAATATTATTTCTAACAGACTATTATGAAAATTGAAAGTCCGGAGCGAATAGCTTCCGGACTTTTTTTTTGGGAAAAAGACAAACAGGAAATAAGGGCATTCCCTGTCACATAATGTTTTTTTCGCGCAGATGAAGTTGCCACTTCCAAGCCGAAGCCATCGTATCCTCTATGGTTTCGCGAGCCGTCCATCCCAATACGTTATTCGCTTTTTGGGGATCAGCCCATATCTGCTCGATATCTCCTTCGCGCCGACCGACAATCTTATAATTTAACGGGTGCCCGGTGACTTTCTCAAACACGCGGATTAATTCGAGAACCGATAACCCTTTGCCGGTTCCTAAGTTGAAAATCTCCACCTTCTCATCCGATTTGTCCTGCAACATGCGCTCGATAGCGATCACATGCGCTTTGGCTAAATCCACGACATTAATAAAATCACGGATACACGATCCGTCGGGGGTATCATAATCATCGCCGAACACACTCAGTCGTTCACGAATGCCGATTCCCGTTTGGGTAATATAGGGAACGAGATTTTGCGGAACGCCTAACGGTAGCTCCCCGATTTTGGCCGACGGATGCGCCCCGATAGGATTGAAGTAACGCAGGATAATGCTCTTTATCGGAGCGCCCGAATGCACAAAATCCTGAATAATCTCTTCATTAATCTGCTTCGTGTTGCCATAAGGGGAAGTAGCCGGTTTGATCGGCGCATTCTCATCTATCGGATTCCGATCGGGTTCGCCGTAAACGGTGCATGAGGAAGAAAATACGATTCCTTTAACGTTATGTTCGGGCATCAACTCCAATAAGTTCAATAGCGACACGATATTGTTCCGGTAATATACAAGCGGTTTCTGTACCGACTCCCCGACCGCCTTGCTCGCGGCGAAATGAATCATTCCGTCGATACCGGGATGTTTGTCGAATACGGCTTTCAGAGCCTTCCGGTCGGTACAATCCTGGTTCTCAAACGCGGGCCGTTGACCGGTAATGGCCGTAATGCCTTCGATAACATCCGCATTGGAATTCGACAAGTTATCGACAATAATGACTTCGTAACCTGCCTGCTGCAACTCTACGACGGTATGCGAACCGATATAACCGGTGCCTCCCGTTACAAGTATTTTTTTTGCCATTCTGATTTTATTTATTTCAAGATTTATTTGTGAGATGCAAAAATACTAAAATAAAAATGATTTCTTCATTAAAAAATCATCTCTATCCTATTAAAATCATAGGATACTTTTTAGATACAAGGGATACAGCCAGTTATAATTCTAATGATTAAATAAATTTCAATTTCTCATCTTTGTATTTTTAAAATATAGTACCAACGCACAAAAATAAATTAACCTTATAAGAGTCTTTGGCTAGGCCCTTTTCCTGAAATAATTAAGAATACAAATATATGCTAGAATATGGACTTAGCGTTTAGTCTCAATTGTTCGACATCAATCGGCACTTAATGTTAAATATCAAAAATGATATTGTTTATATCATTTTTAGTAGCTTTCATAAAATTCCGACCAATATCTTTGCAGTGTAAAATCAGATAACCAAAAAATGCAGGCTTGTTTTGAATGGACGTTAAATGCATCATTCTTTTACTTTCTGAATTTTACTGTAAAAATAAAATTCCAATATTTAGCCATTTTGAAGAATGACACCAAAAAATCAAAATATTGTTTTGCAGGCAAGTCCTTATAAGAATAGGAGAATAAAGGTTAATACCCCCCCCCCCATTTACATTTATTAACTTAATATATCGGTTTCTAAATACAGTAATCAGAGATTTAAAAAGAGTATCTTTCGAATATAGGATAATCTTTGAGAGTCTTCTTTTACGACTTTGGAACTGCAGAAAGTCCTCTGGAGATTTACGGTATCGTATTTCTCCGAAAGTAGCTGTTGATTACTTTAGTTTATTATTCTACAAGTTGACAAGAATCTTCATCCTCCTCCGAAATAAATATTGGAACTATAGAATAAATTTCTTCTCGTTACTTTTATTATTCTGCGAATCACCGCCTGATATTCGGTGGGGGACAGAAATAGAAATATATATTGATGATCACTTCGATTGTGTTTAATCATCCTAAATAAATCATCATGTTTAAAAATTACAGATAAAAAATCTTTTAAATTTTACAAAATGAATGATCTTCTTTAAAAAATTGCTCTATTCACCATTAAAAAGGATTCAAAATAAGCATTAATGATCTAAACAAATGAAATTAGTAAAGTATTAATCTAAACAAATGAACAAATGAAATGAAAAGAAAAATTAATCTTTTATTATGCATCACTATTCTCTTTCCTTTGTCTTTGATAGCACAGCAAGTTCAAGTGAAAGGAAAAGTAATAGAAGCAGAAACCAACGAACCTTTGCCGGGCGTCAGCATTGTAGTGGATAAATCTACTAGAGGGGTTACGACTGATGTGGATGGCACCTTCGAAATTCGAGTATTACCTACGGACAAATTGGTTTTCTCCTTTATTGGTATGAAGTCTGAAACTATTGAGGTTGCTAATAATACGTATTTGGAAATAAAAATGAGCCCCGTTGCCGGTGAATTGGAAGAAGTAACGATTGTCGCATTTGGGAAACAAAAAAAAGAGAGTGTAATCGGCTCGATAACTACAGTTAATCCTGCCGTATTAAAAGTTCCTTCAAGCAATCTTACTACTGCTTTTGCGGGGCAGATGGCTGGTATAATTGGTTATCAGCGCAGTGGGGAGCCAGGTGCAGATAATGCGGATTTTTTTGTAAGAGGTATTACTACATTTGGCACTAATCGGAATCCACTTATTCTTATTGATAATATCGAGTTATCAACGACGGACTTGGCACGCCTTCAACCCGACGATATTGCTAGTTTTTCGGTCATGAAAGACGCTACTGCCACAGCCTTATATGGAGCACGGGGGGCTAATGGCGTTATCCTTGTGACTACCAAGCAAGGAGAAGAAGGGCCTGCTAAAGTTTCGTTTCGAGTAGAGCAATCTCTTTCTACGCCAACACGTAAAGTCAAGCTTGCTGATCCGGTGACATGGATGCGTTTAGCTAATGAAGCAGTTCAGACGCGAGATCCTCTAGGCTCTGTACCATTTACAGAAGAGAAAATAGATAATACGATTAATGGGACAGATCCGCTGCGTTATCCGGCAGTAGATTGGATGGGAATGTTGATAAAAGATAATGCTATCTCACAGCGTTACAATTTGAATGTGAGTGGCGGAGGCTCCAGCCATCGCTATTATGTAGCGGGTTCTTTCAACCATGACAATGGCATAATGAAAGTAGACAAGCGACAGAATTTTAATAATAATATTGACAATAAATCGTACTCATTGCGTTCTAACGTAGAGTTGAAACTAACTAAGAGTACAAATATGAATGTACGACTCAGTGGTTCTTTTGATGATTATAGTGGACCATTGACTAGCGGAGCAGATATGTTTAAAAATATCATCAAAGCCAATACAGTATTATTCCCTGCTTATTACCCTCCGACATCCAAAACCAGCAGTATCAAACATATCATGTTCGGAAATAAGGATAACCTATATTACAACCCTTATGCTGAATCGGTGAAAGGTTATAAAGAACGCAACCGTTCTCAATTATTAGCGCAAGTGGAATTAAATCAAAAATTAGATTTCATTACTGAAGGATTATCTATAAGAGGCATGTTGAATGTATCGCGGCTCTCCCAATTTTCAGTGAGTCGATTTTACACACCCTATTGGTACGAACTCTCCGGAAAAGATATGGAAACGGGAGAATACAATTTATACAATACTAATACAAACGGTACAGATTGGCTTGATTATAGTGAAGAGAACGTAGATAAAGTAACAAATTCCACTTTTTATACAGAATTAATGGCTAACTATAATCGCACTTTTGAGGATCATGGAATCAGCGGTTTATTAGTAGGTATAGCCCGTCAATCGCTTGATGCAAATACTGGAAGCCTGCAAATGTCCTTACCCCATCGTAATCTTGGCCTTTCAGGGCGTTTTACCTACTCTTATACCAACCGATATTTTTTAGAATTCAATTTTGGATACAATGGATCGGAACGTTTTCATCGATCCCATCAATTTGGTTTTTTTCCGTCAGCAGGTATCGCCTGGAACATTTCCAATGAGCCTTTTTGGGCGCCTTTTAAACAAAAGGTGAACAATTTCAAACTACGTTATTCATATGGCCTAGTAGGGAATGATCAAATCGGGGCAGATTATGATCGTTTTTATTATCTTTCCGAAATGAATATGTCTGACCCAAATCGAAGAATGACATTTGGAAAAAAATTAGGAGAGTGGCAAAATGGTATCTCTGCTAAAAGGGAGGCAAACCCTAATATCGGATGGGAAATATCTTATAAACAAAACTATGCTGCTGAATTAGGATTGTGGAATGATTTGTCGCTTATAATAGAATATTTTCATGAAAAGCGAACAAATATACTTATGGACAGAAGTTATGTTCCTCAAACAATGGGGTTGCCTTATATTATAAAAGCTAATGTGGGCGAAGCTAGCGGATATGGAACTGATATCAGTTTAGAATATCAGAAAAGTTGGGCTAAGGATTTTTGGACATCTGCTAGGGCGAATTTCACATATGCTAGTAGTAAATTCGATATATACGATGAACCCGCATACAAAGAGCCGTGGCGTTCAAAAGTAGGTAAACCGTTAGCTCAAGAATGGGGATATATCGCAGAACGTTTGTTTGTTGATGATGCAGAAACATTAAGTGCTCCCCTTCAGGAAATGACGGCATATAAATATGGAGGAGGAGATATTAAATATACTGATGTAAATGGTGATGGTAAAATTACCGAAGCTGATAAAGTACCTATTGGACTTCCCACAACTCCCGAAATTGTATATGGTTTTGGATTTTCTGTTGGGTACAAAGGATTCGATGCTTCGGTATTTTTCCAGGGACTTTCCAACGAATCTTTTTGGATAGATGCCGAATATACATCTCCTTTTGTGAACAATACTCAACTACTTCAAGCTTATGCCGATAGTTATTGGTCCGAAGGAAATGGGAATATCTATGCTACATGGCCTCGATTAAGTTATGATATTAATAATAACAATATTCAGAAAAGTACTTGGTTTATGCGTGACGGTACATTCTTACGCCTAAAACAAGCAGAATTAGGATATACTATTTCAGGTAAATGGAAACAGAAGCTACACATAAAGAATATGAGATTCTATGTAAGTGGAACAAATCTCTTGCTCTGGAGCCGCTTCAAACTTTGGGATGTAGAAATGGCTGGAAATGGGTTGGGATATCCCATACAACGTGTTATAAATGTAGGACTTAACTTTACGTTTAATTAAGAATAAATCGTTATGAGAAATAATATGATAAAAAAGAATCGAAAATTACCACTCCTGTTAATTTTTTTATTAGCATGTTCATGCAACGACTATCTAAATGTCGTTCCTGAAGGCACGGCCACACTTGAAAATGCATTTAGTATGCGTCAACATACATTGCGATACTTATACACTTGCTATTCCTATTTACCAAGCAATTACTTAGGAGCGAGCATTGATATTATGGGTGGGGATGAAATATGGGTAAAAGATAACCCCCAATTTACACAAGATATCTCCCGTGATGCAAACAAGGTTGCTAGAGGAATGTTAACATCCACCAATAACTTAATGGGAACGTGGCAAAACTACTATGCTGCTATTCGCGATTGTAATAATTTTCTAGATGGTATTGAAACTTTTGAAGTTCCAGACCTAATGGAGTTTGAGCGACGTCAGTGGATCGCAGAAGTAAAAGTATTAAAAGCTTATTATCATTTTCTTCTGTTGCGCCAATACGGTCCGATTCCCATCATTAAGAATAATTTGCCAATATCAACCGACGTAGCAGGTGTTCAAATCCCCCGTAACACAGTTGATGAAGGATTTGATTATATTATGGAATTGTTCCAAGAAGCTATCCCTGATCTTCCTGCTCAAGTAAGGTCTGAGGCTTCTGATTTAGGTAGGGTTACGCTGCCCATTGCTACCGCTTTAAGAGCACAGGTTGCAGTGACTGCTGCGAGTCCTCTTTACAATTGCAATTCGGAATTTGCCCCCATGAAGAATAAAGACGGAACGCAGCTTTTTACTCAAGATCAAGAAAAACGTTTGGAGAAATGGCAAAGGGCGGTTAAGGCTTGTCAAGAGGCAATTCATGTGTGTATAGATTCACTTGGAATGGAACTTTATCATTACCCCGGTGATCCTAAGTATAAACTTTCAGATACAATAAAGCAACAAATGACTCTTCGTCAAGCATTTTGTGAAGATTGGAACAATGAAGTCATATGGGCTGACACACGCCATTGGATATCAACCTTACAAAATCGTGTTTTGCCTATCACATTAAATCCTTTGACCGATTGGGCTCCTGGAATGAGTGAAACATTTTCGATTCCATTACAGATAGCCGAAATGTTTTATTCTGAAAATGGAGTGCCTATTAATGAAGATAATAAATGGGACTACGACACTCGATATACGTTACGGCGCGCCGTTAAAGAAGAAGGCCTTTATATTCGGTCCGGAGGCGAAACAGCTAGGCTAAATTTTGAACGTGAACCAAGATTCTATGCATGGCTCGGCTTCCCACAAGGAATTTGGTACGGCTCCGGTTCATATGACGATAATAAACCTAGTAATCTCTTTAGTCATCCTGAAATTAAAGGATTAAGGAAATCAGAAAAAGATTCTAACGAACCCACTGGCTATGTGCCAAAAAAATGGGTACACTATCAAACACTGCAACCGGCTTCTTTACAAATTAGTATTTATAGTTATATCTGGCCAAAATATAGATTGGCTGAGCTATTACTTTTTTATGCCGAAGCTCTTAATGAAGCGAGTGATACCCCAGAAGCTCGTAATAAATCCATGGAATATATTGATATGATTCGTACTCGTGCAGGATTGAAATCCGTTGTGGAATCATGGACGCTATATTCTAACAACCCTGACAAATATAAGACGCAAGAAGGACTTAGAGAAATCATCCATTGCGAACGATTAATTGAATTGAGTTTTGAGGGAAGTAGATTTTGGGATTTACGCAGATGGAAAACGGCTAGAGTAGAACTAAATAAGCCCATTCAAGGATGGAGATTATTTAATACCGACAATGCCGATATATATAAGCCAATGACTATTTTTAATCAGAAATTTGGATTAAAGAATTATTTCTGGCCTATCTCGGAAAGCGAATTAATGAAAAATATGAATTTAGTACAAAGTTTAGGATGGTAATTTTTAATTTAAATTATTATGAATGATAAGTTTAAAAATATTTGTATTATACTAATTACAATAATCATACTCAATATCCTATGCTCTTGCGAAGAAAGTAAGCCCCTAGTTTATTTCGATGAAGATGCTCCAGCACCCGCAATGATTGATGTAACAACAGTTTTAGTAGAGAATCTAGCAGGTAAAGCGATATTAAAGTACGCAGTGCCAAACGATGAAAATTTATTATATGTAAAAGCTGTATGTGAGATGTCTCCAGGAGTTGAACGTTCTGCACAATCATCACGCTTTGTAGATACATTGACGCTTGAAGGCTTTGCAGATGCAGGAGATTTCCCGGTCAATTTATATACCGTTGGGAAAAACGGAAAAAAATCCGAACCGCTTGTCGTAACGGTATCTCCTCACACCCCTCCTCTTATCGAGGCTTTCCCTTCACTAAATATGATTGCTACATTTGGAGGAATCGAGGGGCATTTCGAAAATTTATACAAAGAAACTCTCAAAGTTGTATTAATGGCTGATACAGCAAATACCGGAGAGCGGACTTTCTTGCAATCGTTCGTAATCAATAATCCGAATGCCGTTTTTTCTATCAGAGATTTACCCTCTAAGCCTGGCAAATTTTATGTTTATTTGATGGATCGCTGGGGAAATAAAACAGATTCGAAAGAGTATGTCCTTACCCCATTATTTGAGAAAAAACTGGATAAATCTTTATGGAAAGAAAACAAATTACCATCTGATTTTAAGAATACATTAGAAAATAATTTTTGGGGATATCAATTTACCGGATTGTTTGATAACACTATTTGTCCAATAAACGGATGGCAAAATACATTTATTCCAGAAGTACGTCCTTTACCGAGTTTTTTTACCATTGATCTAGGCATTACGGCAAAGATATCTCGATTTAATCTAGTTCCTTTCTGGAATTATCTCTATCGCGATTATCCTCGGACTTTTGAAGTTTATGGTACGACTAGCAGAAATCCTGGCGATGATCTTGATGGAGAGGAATGGAAACTTATTGGGAAATATGAATCTTATAAGCCATCAGGACCAGACCCGTCCGTAATTACTGCAGAAGATAGAGCTTTCCTCTGGCCCAACGGTGAGAATTTTGATGTAAAACCATCCGATTTTCAACTAGATCCTTATTTTCCAGTTAGAATGATACGGTTCAAAATTACAAGTCTTTGGCACGAAGAAGAGAGGTATTCTTATGATGAACTAACCATTTGGGGCGAAGAGGTAGAAGAATAAATAGGAGATTAATAACATATTAATTTTTATCCAAATGAAAAAAATAAATCATATAAAAAATAATCATCAAAAAAACACGATACTTTGTATTGTCTGTGCTTTTATTGTATTGCTATCTTGTAAAGATCAGGATGTAATGTTCAAAGAATATGTTGTCGAAGGGGGCATTTCCTATTTAGGAAGTGTTTCAGGCCTCACGTCTCGTATCGGATTTAACCGATTGGAAGTCAATTTTAACGTAGTTGACATGAAAACAACTAAGGTAGGGATTTATTGGAATGACTACCAAGATTCAGTCATGGTAAATATAGGCAAACAAAAAGTTATTCATCAAATAATCGAATTACCTGAAGGAGAGTATTCACTGTTTGTAAAATCTTTTGACGAAAAAGGTAATTCTTCCAATGCTGCTGAATTAATTACCCGAACAGTTGGTAATGACTACCTTGTATCTCTTGCTCATCGTGGTATTAAATCGAAGAGTACAACTTTTAAGGACGACCTGTCTATTGAGTGGTTAAATCCTGACCCTGTAAATGGTGCACGCTTTACGAATTTAATTTATACGGCAACAGATGGAAAACTAAAACGATTACGAGTAGATAATGGGACAACTTTTACTTCAATTAATGACTATAAGCAAGGAACAACTTTTAAGAGAGTTACGTATTATAGCCCAGACAACAAATGGCTCGATTCTATAGTGCCTCCTGCAGTAGACGAAGTCTCATTAATGATTGATAAAAAACTAGGTGGAATTATAGAATACTCGTCACAAAGTGGTAATAATGTCGCATCTAATTTTTATAACGGAAACTTTGGAGATACTTGGTTGACAAATAATAATTATCCTCAATATATTACCGTTGACCTCGGTCGAGAAATCCCTGTTTCTGGTTTTGGGATATGGCCATCTTATCAAATGACGGGAGGTAAAGCAGATCCCAGAGCACCAACTAGTATCAAATTTGAAAGTAGTCTTGACAATATAGATTGGAGACCACTCGCAAATTTTGACTATGATAATAGCTTGTATTATAACATGAGGCTTTTTAATGTACCTATTACTTTAGCTCGTTTCGTACGTTTTTCAGGTGTAGAATGTTTATCCGCTCCTATATATTCGGAGAGCATCGGTGGTGAGGGAACAAAAGAAATGAGTCTTGCGGAATTAGATGTTTTTTTTCAGATACTAAATTGATCTTTGTATCAATAAAAAATAATCATTCCTACTTTGATTTACATTGGCTTTATTTGTATATTTAATGTCAATAAGAAGGAAAATAGAGTGTTTTTTTACTTGCTTTATTTTCCTTCTATCCCATTAATAAACATAATATGTATTTAAAACGAGATGATAATGAAAAATATTAACGAAAAAGTGTACCTTTTTTTATGTCTTATAACTTTCTTTCTGTTTTTTCTCCAAGGAGAAGTACAATCTCATTCTATACAAGAGAAAGGAAATAAATGTCATAAGCGTTCTAACGCATGGATCTGCAAAACAGATATAGCAAATTTGGATAGTAGCGTGACAAATAAGCAACAAAATGTTGCAAAGAGAATTAGCGAAACTGTAGCCGTTATGACTTATAATATATATGGAGCAAGGCCGAATGGTATACAAAATATAGAAGAAATTGCAAAAGTTATAACACAAGTAAATCCTGATTTAGTAGCTTTGCAAGAAGTTGATAAATATACACAGAGAAATGCCCATATAGGTGATGTCGCAAAACGACTTGCGGAAATAACAGGAATGCACTATTTTTTCTCCAAAGCTATAGATTTTGACGGTGGTGAGTATGGAGATGCGGTATTATCTAAATTACCGATAAAGGGAACCAAAAGTTATATGTTAGGAACTACGCCGGAATTACCAGGCGAAAATCGATCTGTTGCTCGAGTTACTGTTGAGAAAGGAGGTACTGAATTTTATTTTATCAGTACTCATTTTGATCATCTGAATAAGGAGACTAATCGAGTGAAACAAGCAAGAGATTTTGTCAATATTTTAAAGAAATTAGACAAGCCCGTTATTGTAGGCGGAGATTTGAATGATGTCCCAGACTCTAAGACTATAAGCATTTTACGTGAGCATCTATTATTTGGAGACAGAAATGATTTGAATTCGTTTACATTTCCTACATCTACACCGAGTCAAACGATTGATTATTTAATGTATTTTCCGAATTCTGCTTTTAGAATTAACTTGTACAGGGTATACACTCCGGCCTCTATAACATCTGACCATTTTCCGGTTATAGCTATTTTTAAAATCAATTCAAAATGATATTTTATTTTTTTGTATAATAATGTGAACTCGATATAACAAAAGCGGTTAATTATTAAGCCTATAGCTGGAATTTATTATTTCATAATTCATGAGTTTTTCAAAGAATTTGACGTCCTCATTAGGGATTATTCGCTGCGACAAGCAAAAATCAAGGAAAAGGAACTGTAAATTCACGATATCTCAAAGTGAAGTGATGACTATTTGGGTTCTAGTCCAGAACCGGGCATTCAAAAACTAAAAAGTTTCTATATAATACAATAGATGACTTTGTTGAAAAAGACAAGTTACCTACAGCTTAGGTCGAACTCACGTTAATCAAATTTCATTATCTGAAAAAAAAATTTTTTGATTTGAATGGGCAACATGACTAAAATAAAACAACGTATCTTTGCGGAAAAAACGACGCGATGTATCCTATTGACAAATTACGCGAAGAAGCTGCTTTGAAAGCGCCGGAGTGGATCGCCTATTATAAAAAGAACCGTAAAAGACTGATGAAAATGAATCGCGAGCTTCTGTCGTTGCACGAAGAAGCGTCCAACGAAATCGATTGCCTGCAATGCGGAAACTGTTGCCGGCATCTGGGGCCGAGAATCCTTGAAAGGGACATCGACACGCTTGCGAAAGCTTTGCGCATAAAGCCGGCAGCTTTTATCGACGCTTATTTACGAATCGATGAAGACCGCGATTGGGTATTTAGCGCCGAATCTTGTCCTTTCCTGGGAGAAGATAATTATTGCGCCGTTTATAAAGACCGGCCGAAAGCTTGCAGGGATTATCCCCATACCGACCGGAAGAAATTTCATCAGATTTATGCTTTATCGGTAAAGAACGCGTCTTTTTGCCCCATCGTTTTCCGCGTCCTGGAACAATTAAAAGGATTATAATCGAAAAAATAACCGGGAGCATCGTTTCGAACAATGCCCCCGGATACAGTCTTAAATCTGGAATCTGGAATCTGGAATCTGAAAATCACAACTCCTTCAGTAATTCCTCCACAGCACGCTTCAATTGCAGGTCATCGGCGCTCAACAACGATTCCGGCGTATTATAAACCTCCACGTCCGGTTCCAACTGCGTATTTTCCAATACATGCCCCTTCATATCCACCACCGTTACTTGCGGAATGCCGAAAACAAGCGAAGGATCGATTTGCTGCTCCCACCATACGGCCGTCATTGTTCCGGGAACAGGGGCGCCGACCAATTTACCGATACGCAATTCTTTATACAGCCAAGGAAAACCATGCGCGTTGGAATAGTTGCTTTCTCCCATTAATACAATGGAGGGTTTGGTCCATTTATTAAACGGATCACTTCCGATATACTGCCCGCGCGGTTTAAATTGCTGATACTCTTTGCCGCTTAACAAGGTGGCCAGATCGTCATGCAGCCAACCGCCTCCATTGAAGCGGGTATCGATGACGACCGCTTCTTTATTGCGGTATTTCCCGAGTAACTGCTGATAAACGTCACGAAAACTGCTGCTGTTCATCCCCTGGATATGGATGTAAGCAATACGCCCGGCGGAATATTTATCGGCCAACACTTCGCGTTGCTCTACCCAACGGCGATACAACAGCTCGTTTTCTTGTCCTTGGGAAATCGGTTTGACAAATTCCTCGAAACGATCGCCGGAGTCGGGTGTATGGGCAGATAAGAGTACTCGTTTTCCGACTTTTCCGTCCAGGAGATGCCAATAGGTTTTCCCGGCCTCAATCGATTTTCCGTCTATTTTATCGATGACGACTCCCGGTTTCAGTTTAGAATCGGAACGAAGCAACGGACTACCCTTCATTATTTCTTTGATCTTCAATCCGTCGCCGTTGTAATCTTTATCCCAAAAGACGCCCAAAGCGGCCGTTTCCCATCGGGTCTTGGGTGCGCCATAGCGGGCGCCGGTATGCGAAGCGTTCAGTTCGCCCAACATCTCGGAGAGCATTTCGGAAAAATCGAAATTATTATTAATATGAGGCAAAAAACGCTGATACGCATCCTTATACATTTCCCAATCGATACCGTGCAGATTTTTATCGTAGAATTTATCCTTTACTTGTTTCCACGCATGTTCAAAAATATAGTTCCGTTCTTCCGCGCTGCGATAATTGAATGGGGCTGCGAAGGACACGTTCGTCACTTTTCCTCCGGCGATTTTTTTAATGACGCCTTGCGACACCAAAAAGATATTCTTGCCATCCTTATCGGCAATCAGCCTTCCCGCTCCCACGTCTTTGCTGAGTATTTTGGTCGAATTTTCAAGAAAATCCTGTTCCCATAAGTCATAACCCTTTTCAAAACGAGCCAGATAGTACAATTTCGTTCCTTCTTTATTCAGATACGCATCGGCCAGATTGGACGAATGCCGGGTCAGGCGTTCCACCCGGTAACGGCGGTTATCCAAATCAAAATCCAAAGGCTCTGCCGCTTTCGTGGAATCCTTTTCGGCCTCTTTCGTCTTGTCGTCCTCTTTTCCTTTATCTTTATCTTTATCTTTCTTCTTCTGCTCTTTTTCGAGTTCTTTTTTCAATTCACGTTCTTCCTTCGTCAACTTAAAGTCATCGTACGCATCGCCCGTAAGGAACATCAGATAGACATCATCCTGCGCTCCCCAACTTCCATGGCTACGGTAACCGGCCCTGTCGGAAAAGAAAAGAATCGCTTTGCCGCCGAGCACCCATTTGGCTTGCACATCGGTGTAGCCGCTCTCGGTCAAGTCGGTTATTTGTCCGCTTCCATCGGCTTTGATAAGAGCGACATCTTTATTGTTCCATCCTCCGACACCGATATAATCGGATAGGATCCATTTACTATCGGGTGACCATTGATACCATTGATCGCCATCGCTGTACGAATAATTAAACTTTCCATCCATTACTTTCCTCGATGTATTGGAAGCCAAATTCAACACTCGGATTTCCGACCGGTTTTCCAAATAGGCGATTTCTTTGCCGTCGGGCGAAAAAAGCGGTTGGAATGCCGATGTGGCCGTTTGGGTCAATTGCGTTTCTTTCAATTCCTTCGCATAAACAAAATACGAATCGTCTTTCCGTACAAGATCGGTTTTGTATACATTCCAAATATTCCCCCTTTCGGAAGAATACACCAGCGAACGTCCGTCGGGACTAAAATCCACGTTTCGTTCCTGCTCGGGGGTATCGGTAATTTGTTTTGTCGAAGAAAACTCAACGGAAGTAACGAAGACATCGCCTCGGGCAATAAAGGCGATCTCTTTTCCATTGGGAGATACGGCGATGGAAGTGGCCCCTGCCGTCAACGTTTGTTGCAACAAATCGCGCTCGAAATCATCGGAGACAATCTCGATAGAAATCTTTTTCGGTTTCCCGTTATTGGGCAAATAATACAATTCGCCATTAAACGAAAAGCAAAGATTATCTTTCTTGTCGGCCGACAAAAACCGGACCGGATGATCCTTGAAGTTCGTGATCCGCACGGGGGATCCGCCTTCCAGCGGGGCCTTATACACATTAAAGGATCCGTCTTGCTCGCTCAAATAAAAATAGCTCCGACCGTCGGAAGACCACACGGCATTGCGATTCTCGCCTTTAAAACCGGAGAGTTTCCTGTGCGAGCCATCGGCGCTATCGTATAACCAGACATCGCGTGTGACCGACGAAGTATGATGCTTACGCCAGGTATCTTCATATCCCTTTTTATCGGTATACAAATACTTTCCGTCTTTTATCGACACATCTTCGAAATGAAATGGCAGGAACATTTCGGGGCGGCTCGCCTGTAAATCCACCTGATATAATTGTGTAAATATACCGGATGGGAACTGTTGATTATCGATATGGGGTTGTATATTTGCGCTAAACAGTACTGTTTGATTATCTTGAAAAGCGGCGGGATATTCATTCGCCGAATGGGACGTCAGGCGGGTTGCCGTTCCTCCGTCTTTCGATACGACAAACACATCGAAACTTCCCTCGCGATTGGACGCAAAGGCCATTTTCTGCCCGTCCGGTGACCATACCGGTTGGGTATCATGCGAAGGATGCGAGGTAATCTGATTCGCTTTTCCTCCGCCCACCGAGACCGTGTAAATATTGCCTTTATAGGTAAAGGCAATCTCCGACCCATCCGGAGAAAGAACACTATTTCTTAACCAAAGAGGCGCACTATGCCCTTGCATTGCTATGAGAAAAAAAAGAAGCAATGCCGAAAATAAAGATCTTTTCATTATACTTGCAATTTTAGAAACGATTTATCGTTATTACTGACTCGATAAAATAATTAATCGTGCAAATATACCGAATTGTCTCGAAATCAAAAGGCGAAAAATTCTATTTAATTTACAAAATCCGGTTTATTGATGTATAATGTGTTATATTTGTAAACGATTCGTAATTGAATTACCCGGATATATTTTTCTGCTATGACCTATGACATAAAGACATACTATCGTAAAGAAGATTTGCCGGTATTACCGGATGTGAATTTCTTCCATCATGCTTCCTCGTTTGATTTGTATAAAGGCATCGCTTATTACCAGCCCTTTATGCTTGTTATGTTTGATGAGGAGAAACCGATAGCCGCTATGTTTGCCGTAATCATGCGCACGAACCGCTTCCTTTACGGTTCGTTGTTTAAACGCTGCCATATATCGCAACAACCGGCTTTCTTCGAAACAAACCTCCCGAGAATCGAGATTTTCAATCAACTCATCACCCGTTTGGTGAAAGAGGTTCGCAACAAAGTCTTTTTTATCCGATACGAAAATATCGGCGATGCGATTTTCGGATATAAAGGATTTCGTGAAAATCGCTTCTATTCGGTAAAATGGATCAACATCCGCAATTCGCTGCAACGGAAAAGAAAAGTGTGGAACCAACTTTCGGCTTCGCGTAAGAATCAGGTCAATCGTGCAAAACGAAAGCATGTTGTTCTGGAAGAACTCACATCCGAAAATAAAATGCCGGAAATCTATCAACTGATCGTCGAGACAACCGATTGGCGGCTGATTAACCGTTTCCCGCCCTATTTGTATTTTGAAAACTTTTTCCATTACTACATCAAACAAAATAAAGGGAAGATTCTGTTAGCACGCTATCAGAACAAAATTATCGGAGGCATTATTCTCGGGTTCGACAAAAAAACGGTGTATTGTATTTATTATTGGGCGAAAGCGAAAAGATACAAGACGTTATATCCTTCTATCTATACCATTTACTCGGCAATGAATATCTCTGAAAAAAAAGGATTTGAATATTTCGATTTTATGGATACCGGATTTATCAATGAAAAAGCCGGAAAACCCCGATTTCTGCTCCAATTCGGCGGTAAACAACGCGCCACGCGTCGATGGTACCGCTTCAATTGGAAATTACTCAATTTCTTTGCCAATAAAATCTACGATTAAAAGGAGGAAAAAGCAAAATACATTGCAAACAAAAGTAAACAAAAAGCCGAAAAACGCCATAAACATCCCGATAAGGTTAAAAAACAAGAAATATGCGGTTTTTTTCTCGAATATATTTGGAGATATCGTCAAAGCACCCTATATTTGCATCGTGTTTTTCATGGTATTAGATTTAAGGTTAACAATGAAGATTGGTTGTCGTGAGACAACCTTTCCTTTTTTATATACTTCCCATTCTCTAGCCTCTAATTTCCAACCTCCAACCTCCAGTTTATTTATATTTCTCCCACAAAGCTTCCTGAATAATTTCTTTAGAACGTTCCACTAATTGCGGTATGTCGGTTTCGGATAATGACTCCGTCGGGATAGGCGGATGAATAACGAGTTCGAGCGTGCCGGGAGTAAACAGCAGGGTATTTCGACTCATTACATCAAAAGGCCCATTCAACGTGAGCGGAACGACAGGTAACTTCATATCATACGCAATCTGAAACGCACCGCGACGAAAGCGCCCCATTTTTCCGGTGTGTGTCCGGGAACCTTCCGGGAAAAGCATAATGGAAACGCCATCGACAATCTTCCGCTGTGCTTGAAAGATCGTTTTTGCACGGGCTCCGGGACTGGAGTTGTCGACAAACACATGTCCGGCCATCTCTGAGGCAAATCCCACAAAAGGAATATTCCTCAGACTTTTCTTTTGCACCCATTTAATATTTTGATTCAAGTAACCGTACACTAAAAAAATATCGAAAGCGCCCTGATGATTCGCGATAAAAACATACGATTGATTCGGATCGAGATGTTCCCGCCCACGAACTTTTATCCGGCACAAAGCTAAACGACACGTAATTTTCGACCACCATTTCGGCGGATAATATCCCCAGAACTTGCTCCCGAAAACAGGTGCAAAAATCATGACGGTCAAGGCCGTCATGAACGTACTGATAATAAAAAGAGGAACAAAAACAATCCACTGGTATACAAAACAGAGGCCTTTTTTTAGAAATTTCATATTCTTCTATATTGATACGACACAAAAATAAACAATTTATATTCTCATCAAAAAAAATGAAGCTTTTGTTCTCGTACGGCTATCGTCCGTCCAGGAACATCCGCATGGTCATTCCTTATAACGAGAGAAATTCGGATCTCAGCAACGCCATAATCAAAGCGTCCCTATATTTTCCATTCACATAAAACGCTTCTTTCAACAAACCTTCTTTTTTGAAATGACATTTTTCGTAGATATATACGGCTTTTGCATTATCCGGATCGGCATATAAAAAGACTTTATGCATATTCAACACTTTAAACGAATATTCGAGGGCCAATTTCGTGGCTTGTTGAGCATAGCCTTTCCCTTCATATTCCGGTGCGATAATGATCTGAAATTCACAATTCCGGTGAATGGTATTGATATCGATCAATTCCACCAAGCCTACACGTATTCCGTGCCCGTCTTCTACTATAAAGCGCCGTTCTGCCTGATCCAGGATATGGAGATCGTATATTTGAGTTAACTCATCCAACGAAAAAAAAGGTTCTTCAAACCAATATCTCATAATATTCGCATTGTTGTCCAACAAATGCACAAACAGCAAATCGCCTCTTTCAAGAGGCCTTATCTTTATTTTTTGAATATCACTCATATTCCAATTTTTATTTAACTTTCGAAAGAAGCCCGTCATTCCGCACCCGGCTCGATGCGGAATCCCTGATTAAAAACGATTACCAGCGGCAACCCTCTTTTTCCATTGCCAATTGTCAATTGTCAACTTCCCGCCTGCCGGCGAAGAAAGGCCAGTGCCTTTTCCATATCCTGAGGGGTATCGATCCCGATGGTTTCCCGCTCCGTAATTCCCGCTTTGATAGTGAATCCATTTTCGATCCAACGCAACTGTTCGAGCGATTCGGTCTTTTCTAAGGGCGACTGCGGTAGTTGCGTAATACGACGCAGCACATCGGCACGATAACCGTACACGCCGATATGCTTGTAAAAAACATGCCTGTCGAGCCATTCGCTGTGATGTGCGTCACGGACATACGGGATAACGGATCGACTGAAATAAACGGCTTCCGAACGATTATTCAACACCACTTTCGGGGATGCAGGATTGAATAAGGCTTCGAACCCGTCTTCTTTACGGAAAGGTTTTACCAAAGTCGCAATTTGTACGTCGGAAGAATCAAAGCAATCGACGAGCGTGCGTATTTGCTCAGGATGAATAAACGGTTCGTCGCCCTGTATATTTAAAACGACATCGAACGCACCGCCAACACGCTCCAATGCTTCCCGGCAACGATCCGTCCCACTTTTATGCGCCGGGGAAGTCATGACGGCTTTTCCCCCGAAAGCCGATACGGTATCGAGGATGCGGCGGTCATCCGTCGCAACCCATACCTCTTTCAACACTTTTTCCACTTGTTCATAAACCCGGCGGATCATCGGTTTGCCATCCATATCGGCCAACGGTTTGCCCGGATAACGCGACGAGGCATAACGCGCCGGAATAATCGCTACTATTTTCATTGTTTCATTACATATAATTGAAAGTTCTCATACCGTATCACCTTCACCGGTTCATCTTGTTCGATAAATCCCTTCACCGAAACGGCATCATACAACTCACCCTCGATACGTATCCGTCCCGACGGACGCAGGCCCGTGACCGAAACACCTATTTTGCCCACCATCGATGCCGGCTCCATCGAAACCGAAACCGTTCCTTTCTGATCGGCCAGCAACGCCACCTTCCGGAAAAAACCCGGTTTACCGATACGGCTCGACAAATAAACGATCAACACGGACCCAAGCCCCAATCCGGCGAAGACGATCACGAGCGCACGGAAAAGTTGCATCACGGGCAAACCGTCGAAATGAAACCGGATATTCCCGATAAGCGCTAATAGTAATCCGGAGACAATAAAAAGAATGCCGACGATTCCGGTCACCCCGAACCCCGGCACCACCAACAACTCGAACACCATCGCTATCAGACCCAACACAAAAAGCAAGACTTCCCAATTCTGGGCATATCCCGTCAGATAAAGCGGCGTAAAATAAAGCAAGGCCGCCGCGATGGCCACCGCCAAAGGAAAACCGACTCCGGGCGATTGCAACTCAAAGTAAATGCCGCCGATGATGAGCATAATCAGCAGCGACTGTATAATACCATTCATCAAAAAGCCCTTTATTCTATCGTAAAAGGTCGCGTTATAGGTTTTTAGTTCATAATCGTTGTATCCGAGATATTGCACGGCGACGTGATGGAGAGTAGAAGCTATGCCGTCGCAATACCCTAATTCCATCGCCTGTGCGGGAGTGAGCGTGAGAATTTGCGTGGAATCGGCATACCCGGGAACCACAATACGTTCATCCACCATCGCTTCGGCGACTTTCGGATCCCGGATCCATTGTATTATCGTATCCTTTCCCTCGACAAGGGTATCGTGCCCGTGGCTTTCTGCGGTAGCCCGAATGATCGCGCGCATATACGATTGGTATTTATCGGGCGCCTTAGCCCCGTCGGCGGCATTTACCACCGTTGCAGCCCCGATAGAAGCGCCGGGACGCATGAAAATCCGGTCACAGGCAATGGCTATAAGGGCTCCTGCCGATGCCGCGTTGTTATTGATGAATACATAGACCGGCAAAGGCGACTCTAAGATGGCCGTCCGCATGGAATCGGCTTCAAGAACCGCCCCTCCGTACGTATTCATATCGAGGAGCACACACTCTGCCTGCAACTGCACGGCTTCATGCAATCCGTTGCGCAGGTAAATCCATGTATTGCTTCCGATATTCTCACGTATGTTTATACGGTATATCAAGGGCTTAGCATTCTCTTGCGCCGAGGATACAAACCCTACGAAGAAGAAAATAAAAAGGATTGTCGCCCGAATATTTCTCATTCTTTAACATGTTTAAGGAACAAAGATACTATATTTTGAGGTTTATTCAATCTTTCATCGGAAAATGTGTTGTACATTTGTATTTTAAATCTCTTATTATGCATGAGATATTATTAAGCATCGGATCGAACATATACGCAAAGGCAAATATTGATAAGGCAAAAAGAATGCTTCATCATATTTTTCCTGAAATTAATTTCACCCCCACTATCATTAATATGCCTGGGGAAGGATTGTATCCATATCCCTTCAGAAACGCGTTGGCTATGTTTCAAAGCGATTTGACATCGAAAGAAATCATAGAAAAAGTAAAGCGTATCGAATCGGCATTGGGCAGGACTCCACAAGATAAAGAAATAGGCAAAGTCGTCATCGATATCGATGTCTTGAAGTACGACGACGAAATACTTCGCCCCTCGGATTACGAACGGAATTATGTCCAGTATCTAATGAATAAGTTCGAATCGGCATAGTCTCTTTGCGACGGGTGCACGATTCTATAGGGTTTTTGCGACCATCTACATAGGCTAAGGACAGATTCTTCGGAACGGCAACGGATACCCCGCAGTTCTTCTCCTTTCGGGGGAAGGTAGAAAGGGGCTAATTCAACCGGGTAACCGATTTGACACCTTTCACCGACTTGAGCTTCTTCATCAGTTGTTCCAGCATGGAAGTATTGGCCAACATCACAGTGATGTTTCCCTGAAACAAGCCGTCGTTGGAATCGATGGAGATGGACCGCAACTGCACACCGTCTTCTTTCGAAATGATCGACATTAAGTTGGAAACAATATTTATTTGATCGTTTCCGATAATACGCAAGATAGTGGCATAGTTGGAACTGCCCGTTTTGCCCGACCACCGGGCTTTAATGACACGATATCCGAACCGCGAAAACAGATCGTGCGCATTGGGGCAGTTTGTCCGGTGTATCTTTATTCCTTGCGACGAGACAAAACCGAAAATATCATCTCCGAAAATCGGGTTGCAACACTTGGCTAACTTATAATCGATGCCCGTAAGATGTTCGTCGATCACCAATTCATCTTGTGCTTGCTCAACGACCGACCCGGGCCTGACAACAAAATTCTCAGCACTTACGTTCGCCGCAAAATCACGCTGTTCGGACTCCTTGTTTTCGAGTTCGAGATAGCGGTCAATCACCCAATTAATATCTAACTTGTCCACGGCAATGTCCGCATAAAAATCGGTCACCGTTTTATATTTCAGCTTTTTAATAAGCTGCATCAATATGGAGTCATCCATATCGATCTTCCGGTTTTTCATCCGGCGGGAAAACGTTTCTTTGGCAATATCGACCTGTTTGGCGGCTTCCTCTTTCAGAAGCTGACGGATTTTGGTACGGGCTTTTGAAGTCACCACGAAACTAAGCCAATCCTGATTGGGGGACTGATGCGACGAAGTATTTATCGCCACCTGATCGCCGCTTTTCAACACATATTTTATCGGTACGTTCTTCCCGTTCACCCTTCCCGACACGCACGAAGCACCCAGTTTAGAGTGAATAGCAAATGCAAAATCGAGTACGGTAGCGCCCTTGGGCAATTTGAAAAGATCTCCTTTCGGAGTAAAGACAAAAATCTCTTCGTCGTATAAATCCAGTTTAAAGTCCCCCAATTTTTCCTGAATATCGGCATCCTTATTTTCGAGAGACTCCCGTAGCGAACTTAGCCATTCATCAAGCGTCGATTCACCTTTTATTCCCTTATACTTCCAGTGTGCCGCCAGACCTCTCTCGGCGATTTCATCCATGCGGCGGGTCCGTATCTGCACCTCCACCCAGCGCGAGCCGGGGCCCATCACGGTAATGTGCAACGATTCGTAGCCGTTGCTTTTGGGAATAGCCAACCAATCTTTCAACCGTTTCGGATTGGGTTGATACATATCGGTAATGATGGAATAGACCTGCCAACATTGGGCTTTTTCCTCGTCGAGCGGCGCATCGAGGATGACTCGAATGGCGAACAAATCATAAATATCCTCGAATGGGATTTTCTGCTTTTTCAGTTTGTTGTTAATCGAGTAAATCGATTTGGTCCGTCCTTTGATATCGTACTTTAAGTCCGTTTTGTCCAGCCGTTCTTTCACCGGATGGATAAACTCCTCGATATATTTTTCGCGCTCGCGTTTCGTTTCGTTCAGTTTCGTGGCGATGTAATCGTACATATCACGGTCGGTATATTTCAACGACAAATCCTCCAATTCCGATTTTATCGAATACAAACCCAGACGATGAGCCAACGGAGCATACAGATAGGCCGACATGACGGATAGTTCCAAGCGTTCCGCTTGCTGGCCGTTACGCGCCTCGCGCATCAGCGCCAGATGACGGGCGATCATAATAAAAACCACACGAATATCTTCCGCCATAGACAACAGCAGGCGGATATAATTCTCCGATTCCACCGCCGTTTTTTTATCGCTGAATTCATTCACCTTAAGCAATCCGCGCAGGATACCTTCGACTTCGTTTCCAAAAAACTTCTTCGTCTCACGTAAAGAATAAACCTCTTTTTGAATCGGTTGGAAAAGTAAAACCGCACAAATAGTATGCTGCTTCAATCCAATTTCATCAATGGTAATAGCCGCCGTTTTCATGCGGTGTATCAAGTCGCGTAAAGCCGCCTTGTCAAAGACGCCCTCCTGCGTGCGCAACGAATCGGAGACAATACTCTTTAACAGGCAAGTCTTTTCCAAAGTCCACTCGCGCCGTAAAAAGCCATATAGCTTACGGTAAAGCTGAATAAAATCCTTCCGTTCGATCAGTAGAGGTTCTTCCATTGCTTCTTGTTTTTGATTGCAATGCACAAATTTACTATTTTTTGTTCCAAACGATCACTTTTTGATGCGGAATATTATAAAAAATGATGCGCCCCGGTTTGCTTTGCCTTTTGGCTTTATTTATGTATTTTTGCTGTGGATTATAGCGAACATGAAGAAAAAGGCTGACATTGGAAGGAAAGAAATAGGAAACACATACAATTAAATAATGCAACAGAGAATATGAAAAAAGTCATGATGATGATCCTCGGAGCTTTATTTTGCTTCTCGATGGAAGCACAAAAAGCGTCGGAAGTTTACTTGCCACTCAACGATGGCTGGCAATTTACACAAACCGGCAAAAACGATTGGCGGAACGCCGAAGTGCCGGGATCGGTACAACGCGATTTGATTCGCTATAAAGTATTACCCGATCCGTATTACGGCACGAATGAAAAGAAGGTACAATGGCCCGAAAAGGAGGATTGGGATTTCAAAAAAACGTTCTCTGTCACCGCCGAACAACTGAAGTACGACGATGCCGTAATCTTTTTTGAAGGACTCGATACCCATGCCGACGTCTTTTTAAATGGCTCGCGTATTTTTCAATCGGCAAACATGTTCGTCGGGCACAAAGTGTCGGTGAAAAACGTTCTTCGCGAAGGAGACAACAAGTTGTACATCCGCTTTCATTCGCCCGTCACCTATATGGAGCCTGCGTATTTGACCAACGGCTATAACTATCCGGCCGGAAACGATCATAGCGACGTCAAGATGAGCGTTTTCTCACGCAAAGCGCCTTACCAGTTCGGCTGGGACTGGGGAATGCGGCTCGTTCAGATGGGCATCTGGAAACCGGTGTCGCTCACCTTTTATAATCAGGCACGCATCGAGGATTATTTCGTCAAGCAAACATCCGTCGGTAAAGAAAAGGCCGAGATAGAGCATCGAGTTGAAGTCTACTCCGTAACCGAAGGCCCGGCGACCTTGTCGGTCAGCGCTTCATTCGATAACAAACCGGTTGAAACGGTGCAGAAGGACGTGGTATTGCAAAAAGGAAAAAACATCGTTTCGCTGCCCATGACCGTCAAGAACCCTCATTTATGGATGCCGGCCGGCTGGGGAGAACAATATCTATACGATTTTTCGGTGACCCTCTCGATCCGCGACCAAGCGATTGCGCAAACAACCGAACGCACCGGCTTCCGTTCCGTACGTCTCGTACAAGAGAAGGACGAACACGGACGGTCGTTCTACTTCGAAGTGAACGGTATCCCTTTGTTCGCCAAAGGCGCGAATTATATTCCCGGAGAGATCCTGCGCACCCAACAAGATTCGGCTTACTACGAACGGCTTTTCGATCATGTCACCTCGGCAAATATGAATATGCTTCGCGTATGGGGCGGCGGGACCTACGAAGACAATTACTTTTATCGCCTCGCCGATGAAAAAGGCATTCTCATCTGGCAGGATTTTATTTTCGGATGCGTCCCCTACCCTTCGGATGATGCCTTTTTGGCAAACGTTGCCGAAGAAGCCGTCTACAATATCAAGCGCCTGCGAAACCACGCCTCGCTGGCATTTTGGTGCGGCAATAACGAAATATACGAAGGAATCAATTATTGGGGATGGGATAAGGAATATCCTTCGGAAGTGCTCGACGAATGGCGTCGCGGCTATGACAAGACTTTCCGCGAATTGATCCCCTCGCTGGTGACGGAATATGACGGCACACGCAGCTATATCCACGGTTCGCCCTACGATTCCAACTGGGGGCGTCCCGAAAAATTCAGCGCCAGCGACGTTCACGATTGGGGATTATGGCACGGACGCATGCCTTTCGAAGCGATGGCGGACAGGTTGCCCCGCTTTGCCAGCGAATTCGGATTCCAATCCTTTCCCGAAATGAAGACCATTCGCACGTTTGCCGAAGAAAAAGATTTCGATATCAACTCCGATGTAATGAAAACGCATCAAAAAAGCGGTATCGGCAACCAGGCGATCAAAGAATACATGGAAATGTATTATCATACGCCTAAAAACTTCGAAGATTTCATCTATGTCGGCCTTATCATGCAAGGCAACGGCATGGAGGAAGCCGTGGAAGCCAATCGCCGCGGACGGCCTTATTGCATGGGCGCCCTTTACTGGCAAATCAATGACGACTGGCCCGTAGTTTCGTGGTCGAGTATCGATTATTACCAGAACTGGAAAGCGCAACATTATAAAATGAGGAATGTGTTTGCACCGCTGGCTTTAGGTGTGGAACATAAAAACAATGTCCTCACCTACTTCACCATGTCCGATAACCTGCAAGATATCGACGACTTGCAACTAAACGTACAAGTGCTCGATTTCTCGGGAAAGAGACTGAAGTCGTTTACCGAAAAGATATCGGCCAAAGCCAATGCCAGCACTCGGGTAAAAGCGTTCAACACATCGGAGCTGGTTACGGAAGAGGAGAAACACCGTGTCGTCATACACGCCTGGTTAAGCGATAAGAAAGGTGCTGTGATCTCGCAGCGGAACTATTATTTCTACTGGCCCAATAAACTGGAACTGCCGGAAACGGCCGTCCATCATACGGTGAAGTATGCCGATGGAAAATATACGGTCACCTTATCCGGTAAGAAACTGGCAAAAGACGTGTTCGTGGAAATTCCGGTACTGGGTGCATCGTTTAGCGATAACTTCTTCGACTTGCTTCCGGGCGAAAAGAAAACCATCGTCATAACGTCTCCCGAATTGAAAGCTTCGGCTAAAACACCCATCACGGTGAAACATTTGCGAGAGACGTATTAAAATGGAGATTAGAGATTGGAGATTAGAGATTGGAGATTGGAGATTAGAGATTGGAGATTAGAGATTGGAGATTGGAGGATGCGAAAATAAATTTGTATCTTTGCATCCTTAAATAAAAAATATTCAATCGATAAATAGTATATGGCAAAGGAATTGAAAGAACTTACGCCGCGAAGCAAAGACTATTCGCAGTGGTATCTCGACTTGGTTATCAAAGCCGATCTGGCAGAAAATTCGGCCGTACGCGGCTGCATGGTGATAAAGCCCTATGGCTACGCTATCTGGGAAAAGATGCAACGCCAACTCGACGATATGTTCAAAGAAACGGGGCATGTCAATGCGTACTTCCCGTTATTCATTCCCAAATCATTTTTCAGCCGTGAAGCCGACCACGTGGAAGGTTTCGCTAAAGAATGCGCGGTAGTAACCCACTATCGACTAAAGAATTCCCCCGACGGAAAAGGTGTGATCGTCGATCCGGCCGCTAAACTCGAAGAGGAACTCATCGTCCGCCCCACTTCCGAAACCATTATCTGGAGTACTTATAAGAATTGGATCCAATCGTATCGTGACCTGCCGCTGCTCATCAATCAATGGGCGAACGTCGTGCGATGGGAAATGCGTACCCGTCTGTTTCTGCGTACCGCTGAATTCCTCTGGCAGGAAGGCCATACGGCGCATGCCACCGCCGACGAAGCCGTGGAAGAAGCCCGACGAATGCTCAACGTATACGCCGAATTCGCGGAAAATTATATGGCCATGCCGGTCATCAAAGGCACGAAATCGGCCTCGGAACGTTTTGCCGGAGCGCTCGACACTTATACTATTGAAGCAATGATGCAAGACGGCAAAGCGTTGCAATCGGGCACTTCGCACTTCCTGGGGCAGAATTTTGCCAAAGCCTTCGATGTGCAGTTTACCGATAAAAACGGCAAGCTCGATTATGTGTGGGCGACTTCATGGGGCGTTTCGACCCGCTTGATGGGGGCGCTTATCATGTCGCACAGCGATGATAACGGGTTGGTACTGCCTCCCAAATTGGCTCCACATCAGGTAGTCATCGTTCCCATTTACCGGAACGACGAACAACTGGCGGAGATCGATGAAAAAGTTGCAGGCATTGTCCAACGGTTGAAATCGCTGGGCATTAGCGTGAAATACGATAACTCGGACAATAAAAAGCCGGGATGGAAGTTTGCCGAATATGAACTGAAAGGTGTTCCGGTGCGCTTAGCCATCGGCGGGCGTGATTTGGAGAATAACACCATCGAAGTGATGAGGCGCGATACCTTAACCAAAGAAACGGTTTCATGCGACGGCATCGAGCAAAGGGTCAAAGACCTTCTCGACGACATCCAACAAAACATCTATCAAAAAGCATTCGACTTCAGAGTCTCGCAAACGCGGGAAGTCAACTCGTATGACGAATTTAAAGTTGAGATTGAAAAAGGAGGCTTCTTGCTATGCCATTGGGACGGAACTCCTGAAACGGAGGAATTGATTAAAAACGAAACCAAAGCTACGATTCGCTGCATTCCGCTCGAAGGGGATAAAACTCCGGGCAAATGTATGGTAACGGGCAAACCTTCGGCCCAACGCGTTATCTTCGCCCGGTCGTATTAAACTGGAGATTAGAGGTTAGAGGTTGGAGATTGGTAAATGGTAATTTGTAATTCGTAATTCGTAATTTGTAATTTGTAATTATAAACGTGGCATCTGCAAAAGATTGGATAGAAGCATTCCGGCCAAGGACGTTGTTTCTTGCGGTAGGAGCGGTCGTTCTCGGCAATGGCTTGGCCTTTCACGAGTCCGGGCTCAACGCCGTTACGTTTATCCTGACATTGCTCCTGGCAATGAGCATGCAAGGGCTGACCAACATGGCTAACGACTTAGGCGATTACCTGAAAGGAACCGACATCACCGGTAAACGACAAGGACCCACACGCACCGTACAAGGCGGAAAGATAACCCCTTCTCTTATGAAAAGGGGAATCGGTCTCGTTATCCTTTTTGTTGCGGCTATCGGCGCACTACTCGTATTGCGGGTGGCCGAAGCCATCGGCTGGAAGTGGGTGCTGATTATGTTGGGCATCGGTGCGTGTGCAATTTTGGCGGCGGTGTTTTATACGGTCGGAAAGAATGCATACGGATACAAAGGATGGGGCGATTTTTTTGCATTCTTATTCTTTGGTCCCGTAGCCGTCATCGGATCCTATTTCCTGCAAACATTCTCCTTGGATTTCCAACCGGTACTGCCGGCAATCGGACTGGGATTCATCAGCACCATGATCTTGAACATAAACAATATGCGGGATATCGATAACGACCGTTCATCGGGCAAAATCACTGTCGCCTCGCGCTTAGGATTGGCCAATGCGCGCATTTATCATGCGCTGCTCACTTTCGGCATGTTCACTTGTTTCCTGCAATATAGTTTTCTATTTGCCCCGGCTCCCTGGTACCGATACTTGTATGCAATCGTATTCCTTTTTCAATTGAAAATACTCAACGATCTTTTCCAAAAACAAAATAAGGCGATGGATCCCTACTTACGACTCACCTCTATGTCAGGCCTGTTACTGGCTATCGTCTTTTCGATATGTATTAATATCTAAAAACCGCTCTCATTTACGTCTTCTCACTTTCAGACTTGTGCCGGTTCCGTTTACGCGTCGGATAAAAAACAAAGAAGACAGGGCGAAGATCGCTCCCAGCCCTGTCCAAAATTCCTTTCAATAGAGTTTAATTTTTTGTAGAGTTTATGTAAAAAATTAATTGAAAGGTTTTATCTTCTAATGATTTTTCAATACCCTCATTTAAAACTGATCTTCCGGATAACCGGTGTAATGATACCTTTCCAATTATATTCATTCTAACTCTTCGATAAAAGTATAGGTCTCTACTATGTGTGAGCGATGACCGGCAATTGAAGAAGGTTGATTCATCCAATAGGATACTTGGAATGATTTTGTTGCTTCATCATATTTATTTACTCCGGAGGGGTCGAGTTCCGCCTCACGCGTATTGGCGGCAGGCTGGCCATGATGATTCACGACAGCCGTAATATTTCCTTCCTCATCAAAAACAAATTCTGGGGCGAAAGATCCATATCCACTATAACTGGTACCTGTACTTATCGGATAAATATAATCCCCTTGTATGATCTCATCAAAGAACATTAAAGTTGTACTATTCTTTGTACGTATTTGAACAGTATAGGGATCACCATTCGGATTATTTTTCGTATCGATCACCCACAATGATGAAACATGAGTCAAGTTTGGACTGGCAGCATCTGTCATCGTTCCAGTCAACGCATAACGTCCTTCCCACTGATGTGGGCCTTTGAAGTTGAGAGTCAAATATCCCAGGTTACCGCTGACCAGATAATCCGATTTATCAATCGAAGCAATGGAAATAGCCAAATATTGAGGGTCGGCCTTAAGCTCATCCGTATTTATGGTTATCGTAATCGAATCAGACACCCGCCTCCCCGCAGGTATGGTGATCGTAGCAGGAAAGGTAATGACATTCGACGGAAGCAATGGTGTTGAAGCACCTAGTATTTCTGCAGACCGATCTATTGTAAGACTTACGACGATATCTTCCGATGCCGGTTTTTCGGCAGCCAGCCTTATTCCGCCCAATTTGAGTTGCTTCGATCCTTCGTTTTTCAACGTAAATGATTCCGCACCATCAGGAAATTCAATGATCTTGTTGGCATTTAAATTGATAATGCCATATTTTTGGTCATCTATCATATCGTCGTTCAAGCAGGAGGTAAATCCCATCACGAGAGCGACTAATGCAGATATAATTAATCCGTATTTATACTTTTTCATATTTTCTTCCTTTTAAAAATTTATTAGTTTGCATCCCAGAATACAGTAGCCTTTTGCGGGTCTATAGTTCCTTCGGCGGTAGCATTGGCAGCATTATATTGATACTCTTCAACAGGATAAATTAACCGTTTAGGTATCGAATTCGTTACGCCTGCTCTAACCGAAAGTATATCCTCGGTATCCGGAAAACCGGTACGGCGGTAATCCGTATAGGTTTCCAGTCCGTTGATGCCATACATGGCAATATATTTTTGCCTTGCTATCAACAGAAGTTTATCCGAATTTTCATCCCAGTTCGCAAAAGTTTTTTCTGTGTTTGTCAAATAATCCTCCGCCCCATCGGGTACTCCCAGCCAGTTAAAAGACTCTTTTACGGCGGCTTCGTAAACATTTCGAGCGTTGCCGGCCAAAGCGCCGCGCTGTATAGCTTCGGCTTGCAGGAACAGGCTTTCGAAAGAAGTAAAGAGCCATAACGGATCACTAGCACCGGAAATGATGCCTGGACCTGAGACCATCGACGATTGAGTCGAGGTTAACTGCCCGGCTTGAGATTCAATACCGAAATCAAACCCTGCATACTCCACGCCGCCTACGGGAGCGGTAGCCTTTGCAAAGAAACGTGTATAACGAATATCTCCATTATCCTTCAATAAATTCAGAAAATAATTATTTGCCCTGTTGAAATTGTCTAACCCGCCTGCGTCGTTGGTATTGTAAGTATTCCAGAAAGGATTTTGTTTGTTCACATCCGAGGCATATCCGGGTTGAACATTGGCTGTTTCACCGGCACCGAGAAAACCTCCTCCGTTAGCCACAATTTTATCCACCTCCGTTTTTAATTCCGCATTACTGAGCAAACCGGTTTGGTGAATGAGTAAACGCAGGCGTTGGGTATTTCCCAGTTTGCGCCACTTCGCAAAATCGCCTCCGAACAGAATATCAGCAGTTTTAATATCCAAATTATTTTCCTCTAACGCTTCTTGTAAAAGGACATCAGCCTCTTCCAGATCCGCGATAAGAGCATTATAAACGTCTTGTCCTTTGTCGTAAGGTGTAAGCATATATTCACTCAAATTGAATGCTTTGGAATATGGGACATTATTGTATTGGTCTACCAACTGCATAAAACCGATCGATTTCATAATTTTAGCAATTGCTAAATAACCAGTTTCATTACGTTCCAACGCCTTTTTTTCTATTACATCAAAATCCTTAAGAATATCATACATGTCAGACCAAGAAGCCGTCATAAAAGATGAAGTTAGTTGGTAGGATTCTTCGTCAGTATTGGGACCATAACCGCCTGCACAACGGGCCCAATACCCCATCCAATGCAAATAAATACGATAGCCTGTAGCCGACTTGTCGGCAAACCTATGCAAAGCTCTCGGCAAAATCAGGCTAGGAGTCATATTGTCTTCGGTAGCGTTATTCGGACTTTTGTTAATATCGAAAAACGCATCGCTGCAACCATTTAGCGACAGAGCGCCTATAAGAATGATAAATAATATTTTTTTCATTTCGAATTTTTTATTGATTACAAAATCTATCCGTTAAAATTTAATAGAAACTGTTCCTCCGATAGTACGCGTGGGAGGATTAACAGTGGCATTCGAAATACCCGCAATATTTCCATTTGCTCCACTAAGGAAGTCTTGATTTCCCCTGAAATCAGGATCAGAATATACATTGGTTTTCGGTAGCCAAAGCACCAAATTACGGGCGATCAACCCTACACTCACACTTTGAATGGCATCCTGTTTGGCAAGCCACGACTTGGGAAGATCATAGGTCAGCGACAATTCCCTGAAACGCCAAGAAGCTGCGCTGGTAATAAAGTTTGAAGCTACACTACGATAAGCATCGCTTGTGAAGAAATCGGCCGCATCTCCTGTAGTTGTAATATTCGTATTCGGAATATAGGTTCCGGGATTATCGGGGTCTTCGTAAACGGAATTAGGAAATACAAAGTGTTCGCGGTGATTAGCTCCCGTAATTTCGGAAACTCCGGTCCATGCCATATCGCTGCCGATCATGTTGAAAGCATAATGACCTCCTTTATATTCGAACAAAGCGGAGAGGGTTAACCCTTTCCATTGTACGGAGGGATTCAAGCCGATCATGTGCATAGGCATAGTACGACCGAATTTTTTATTCACTTCGTCCGGGATAGGATATCCTGTTGCGTAATCAATAATTACACGTCCCTGATCATCTCTCTTATAGTCGGTAGCATTCAGCACAAATGCCGGCTGACCTTTTACAGCCGCATTACTTGCCATTACATAACCGCCGATGGAAAGTTCGTCCAAATCATTATAGATACTTAAAACTTCACTGTTGTTATACGAGTAGTTGGCGGTAAAGTTTACCCTTACATCTTCGAAATCTACCAGCGGTGACAATTTTAATTGGGTCTCAAAACCAAAATTTCGAAATGACGCAGCATTTATATAAGCCAAATTATAACCTGTTGGACGAGGAACTCGAATGTTCACAATTTGGTTTGTGTTATTCTGATTATAATAGGTTACGTCCAAATTAATCCTGTTGCGAAAGAAACCCGCCTCAAATCCGGCTTCCACACTTTCGATAAATTCCGGTTTCAAATATCTGTCATAAGATATTTGGTCGGCAGAATATCCGGGGATTCCACTAAATGGAAAGCCGGAAGGTGTTTGAGAAGTAAGACCTCCATCGTCATATTGTGAAAAAGTGGCGGCCAAACGATAAGGTTCAATATCGGCATTACCCGTTTTGTTCCATGAACCGCGTAATTTCAAGAAATTAAAAGCATCCGATTGTAATGCAGGAACAGCATCCGTCAAAACAAACGATGCATTCACACCTGGATAGAAAAAGCTGTTGTTACTCGGATCCAGCACCGAGGTCTGATCGTTACGTCCCGTAAATTCGATGGTTGCATAGTTTTTGAAAGTTACACTGGCGCTGCCATACAGAGAAAACATCCGGGTATGCAATTCCGTCGAAGAACCGTCCAATTCACCCGGACGGCCCGACACGTTAAACAAATCTTCGATGATAAGATTCGATGCATTTACTCCCGTTGTCCTCGATAATACATCACGGACATACGTACCGCCAATTGCATTGACCTTGAAATCGCCAAAAGTCTTATGGAAATTGGCAAAAAACTCCGACGACAGGCGGTTACTTATATAAGATTCATTTTCGACGGCCTGAGGCACAGGATCTAATCCTCTTCCTGCTCCATAAGCGGTTGTGGGAATCCGCCTTTGATCATGCTCCGATACCTGGCTGGTGTATGTCACAGCAGCACGATAGTTCAAATCCAGCCAGTCGGTAACGGCCAACTTCAAATCGAGACTGCTAATCATATTCTGGTCAAGGCCTTTTCTTCTCCATGTATCCAACGCAATATATGGATTAATGCCGTAACGATTGTAATAATTATTATACTTGGCAAATTCATTATTTTCGAAATCCTTATAGGAAGTCAACGGAATGTGTGCCGGCGTACTAAAAATAAGATTCATTAGGCCTTCGTTCAAACCGACATTGTTGGCTTCATAATAATCATCCATGCCCACATTATCAAACACATTATATTTTTGATAAATATAATTCGTATTGAATGATGCCGTAAACTTCTTATAGGTTTGAGAAGCATTCAACCGCACTCCCGTTCTTCGGCTTTCATCATCGGGCACGACACCTGTAATGTTAGCATCTTGCAAGCTAAGGAAAAATCCCTTTGTTGCATACGAAATATCATTCTGCACAGTTACTCCCGTAGTGAAAAAGTCTCGCCGGTTATTGCGAATGGAAGAATAGATGCCTTTTTGCTCTGTACCGTCTTCCAAAGGTTCACCTATCACAATTTCACTTCCATCATATTCAGGCCCCCACGACCAGTTTTCATAAGGAATATATTCCCCGTATGCACCCGGGCCAAATTGTGTTTGAAATTTCGGTAAGAACGATATATTGCTGAATTGTGTAGAATTGCTAACGGTAATTTCCGGTTTACCATCTTTTGTACCGGCCTTCGTAGTAACGATAATTACCCCGTTTCGTGCATCCGGTCCATAAATAGCAGCAGCCGAAGTACCTTTCAATACATTGACATTCTCAATATCATTCGGATTAATAGTACTCAAAAGGTTAAGTCCCACGGGGACACCATCCAACAGTAACATAGGATTATTATTGCCGGTGAGAGAACGAATACCTCTCAAATTGATTTTTACATCCTCAAGGACACCATTGTCCAACGAAGAAACATTCAGTCCCGCAACTTTACCTTGTAAACTGGTTGCTGCGTTCACAGCTCGTGCCTGAATCAATTCTTCACTGTTAACTTGAGCAGTAGAATAACCGAGTTCTCTTTTTTGTCGCTGTAATCCAAAAGCAGTTACAACAACCTCATCCAATACTTTCAAATCTTCCACCAAAGTCACTCTTACATTTGCACTCACCGGAACTTCTTGCGACTGGTAGCCCACATAGGAGACAACCAAGGTTCCTCCCTCGGGGGCGGTAATGCTGAAATTCCCGTCTATATCAGTAGCTGTCCCCTGGGAAACGCCCTTAATCGTAACTGTCGCCCCGATAATAGGCTCGCCCGCCTCATCGACAACTGTCCCCCGCACGCGGGTTTGGGCAGTTGCCAGCCCTATTCCTATAAGGAATAAGGATAAAAACAATACAAACTTCTTTTTCATACTCTACTTTTTAATTAATAATAAATTCATTGTATTCATTTGCGTTTAATTATCTATTACACCAATTTAATAGCCGGAAATTCATAAAAAAAGACTTCGGGCCAAACCACTATCCCCTGCCGGGGAAGATGCAATTCAGGCACTATTTTCTTTTAGAGGAAAGGGATAGTGTTGTATATAGGATGAGAATTTATTCCAAGAGGATCCGAATACTATGCTCCGGTTGAATGAATAAAAAAAGGAGACCACTCCGAGAAGAGATTCCGGAATGTAAAAAAGAATAATATAAAAAACAGATAAATGGAGTAGGGAAAAAGGTTCTGGAAGGATTAAGAAGGGTATACCCCCCCCGTTAACTTTTGTTAATAAAGAGGATACTAAAGTGTCAATGTATAATCTGAGTTCCATTTATAAAAACATTTTTGTTTTTTATCACGCAAAAATATATCATTTTACTTTACAACGGAAAAATACAGTGTTAAAATTATAAATTTAACATTGTAAAGACTCGAATAAATAGAAACGAAGTATATCAATACTCCCTTTTTTATTACTGAAATTGTTATTTATGTGAATCAGTAATATACGATAGGGAAAAATGATTCTCATAAGATATAAAAAAAGACAGAGCGGGGATCACTCGCGGCTCTGTCTAAATCCTTTCAAATAGAGTTTAATTTTATTGTAGAGTTTATGTAAAATTAATTGAAAGGTTCTATATTCTTAAGATGATAATTCATCAACGGTCAAACGGCAAAAGTATTTCAACAGATTCCAACACAATTGTATTATTACTATTGCTATTATCCGTCAATTTAATCCAAGAAGGCTTCTTATTATTATCCGTTGTTAATGTAAAGGTTCTGGGGTCCTGAAGCGAAACAGGATTTATCAGATAATTAAATTTCGCATTTTGAAAGTAATAAGCTCCGTTATCGGCCCCCTGCCCGCCAAAAGTATAGGTAACTTTATCTTCGCCGACAAGTTGATAATTATATAGTAAAGCGCCAATGTAAACACCCGTACCGGGCAGGAACGAACCGAAGCAAAACCCATATCGCCCATCAGAGTATTTTCCCATATAAGCGTAGTAAAGCTCTTCACCCATTGGATCAAGCCCGTTCGTTTTTGTATAATCCCAGTACTGTTTTCCAAAAGGCCCCATACCGCTATATTTGAAGTACCAATCTCCGTTTATCAACACCTCATTTATCGGAGGATACACAACAACCAATTTAGCAGAAGCTCCATTCACCGGAGAAAAATATTCGGTTTCTCCTTCTTTCACATATTTAAATCCTTCAACCGTTACACCATCAATTATAAGGGGTTTATAAAGTTTGTATCCGGTTGCTGTTTGGATATAAGACGCAACTTCGGACACTTCATTTCCGGCGTCATTGGTGTAGGTAAAATGAAGCGTGCGGTGAGATACGGAAACAGGAATCGATTTATTATTAATTTGATATTCGAATCCCGTAAAAGTCATGTCCTCTGCTGCATCTTCAATCTTCTGCAAATAATCCGTCCATGAAAATCCTTCTTTCAAAGACGTCATGACTATTTTATTCGACGTTTTCTTACCCTTTAAAATCACCGAATCGGGGGTCGCCTTAAGAATCAGAAATTCGAAATCGCCATCCATCCCGATACCATCTTTTCCAACACCGGGCACCTTACTATCGGGAGTTGAAAAAAAGTGAAAAAGAGGATTGTAGGTATTCACCGTAAGCACAGGGCCTGAACTTTGCTTTAAACCATAAAAACTGGTCGAGGTTTCATCCGTTTCACCACTCTCCCCCGCAATCGTCACCTTATCATCTTTAAAAGATAACAACAAGTTATATCCTCCGTAAGCTTGATCGGAAGCAGGATAATACTCCATTAACCACCCGTTTTTCGAGTCCGTCAATATTTTTTGATAGTTTTCCAAAGCTGCGTCTATTCTATTCGCCGACGAATCGTCAAAAATAGTTGTTTCTTCGGGAGAGCAAGAAAAAAAGAGTATTACAGCAATGAAATATATCATTCGCTCTGTTATTTTTCTCATACTATAAATTATTAATTTATTCATTATCAAACATGTTCATTACACAGATTTTTTAATCGAAAGATTGTAAATCGAGTGTTTCGACTTCATCACATCTCCGTAATACAATCTCCCTCAACTTTTTTATATCAATATTCCAGCTTGTAGCCAAATAGTCTTTTACAATAGCAAATTTTTCTTCTATTTTAGCCTTTCCTGTTTTGCCATTGTCGTCTTTATCCCATGGCTCACCAGCTTCAGCCAGCAATGCCTGCCAATGCGCTTCAGTATTTGTAACGTAAACAGCGATTAGTTCAACAAAGTCTTCCTGGGTTTCAGAACTTCCGTAAGGAGAAATAAAGCCCATGTTCAAAGCTGTCGTATCATTTACATTTACCCAACTTCCCGATTGGTAATCAGATGCAGAAATCAGATTAAAATCCGTTGTGTAATTCTTTGTCTGATGCAATATATGGGCAAATTCGTGATGCATGGTTTTGAAATACCAATAGTTAAGCATGTCAATATCAAGCTCCTCTAAGTCGATGCTATTTACATTGTATAATGTAATTTTCAAACCACCTTCGGCGGTTCCTAAAACGACAGATCCCTGGCTGTTATAAGCCTTTGAACCTACCAGAAAAAAGAGTCTGGGGCTATATTGGGCCAAAAAATCTTTTCCCATCAACTCATTATAGGAATCAATCCACAAATGCTTTACCAGTTTGGCTATTGCAACGGATTTATCATATTCCGCAGGAGACAAATTATAAGTGTTATCCGATTCTTTGTCGTCGAATTTATACTTAAACTGAATATTATAAGGAACGGTTAAATTTGTATATAACCATTTATCAAATTCATTTTGTTGCTCTTTTTCGGTTTCAAAAATACTGTTAGGATCCAGTTTTTCCTCGCTGCACGACCATAAAAATAAAGAAACAATGAACAGCAACACATATAACGCAAAATCTTTAAATTTTTTCATATTCTTCTTTGTTTATATTCATATAAAACATTTGTCATTTCCTCGGATTAGCTTGTAATCCGGCGCTAATAACATCTTGCGGCAATTGTATCGCCCTTCTCGGGTCGTCCTTTAAGATCACATCATCCGCTTCCCCTTCACGATTATGAGCAATTTCAATACCGTATCTTTTCAAATCATACCAACGGCCTCCATCGTGCATGGTTTCCATTCTCCGTAGGTGCAGAATACATTGGATAAGATTTTCCTGCACATCTTCCGTTACAGTAAATCCTTGAGGATTGATCTTTTTCTTGATAGACCTCTCATTGTCATTCTTTATCTGGACAGGCATATAAGAAAGTCCTTTATAGAAAGAGACGATTTCGTCTTGAGAGAAAGCTCCTACGGAGGGTTTTGCATTGGCTTTTATCCACGTATTGATATCAGCCGTCGCTTCAGCAAATTTCGATTGCAGAATATAGGCTTCAGCACGGCAAAGGAGCGTTTCTCCTACCGTAAACGGCACTAATACCGAGTGTATATATCCGATTCCGGCTACCTTATCGATATATTCGAAATAAGCTCCTACTTTGGGTAATGCAAATTTTTGATCGTATCCCCACATTGCTGAGGCAAGATAGACATTGTCTCTTGACGGCCCCCAGATTCCTGCTGCTCGAAAACTTTCTCTTTCGATAATTGGACGGGCGTTCCCATATCTTCTTCCGAGATTATAGGGTCCTAAAACATAAGGAAGAGAAGAATAAGCAGGCAGAATAAGGAAATTTCCGGCATCACTTGCTGAAATGTACATATCGTTTCTTACATCCCAATTACTTGCGGCAGAAAACATTCCCGTCCATTTACCAAGCAATGTAGCAGGATTATCGCCTAAAGCTGTCGTCGCATATTGAACGGCTTTATCAAATTTCAGATAAAATAAATTGAACCGAGCCGCAAATGCATACGCTGCTCTTTTATTGAAATGATACTTCGGTACGGAATATATTTCATCATTTATTAAAGACAAGCCGGCTTCTATATCGGTGCTGATTTTTTCATATAATTCGGCCATTGTTCCACGCTGATACTCCACCTTTACTTGCGTTTCCGGTTTTTCGGAATAAGGCAACCCCAAGTCGCTATTTGCTGTTTCGGGATTGTAGGGCATGCAAAATAAATTTGCGAGAGCAAAATGAGCATACGCACGAGCAATGAGCGCTTCTCCTTTTTGAGCGTTCAAAGACACAGGATTCTCCAATTCTTCTATTGCATTTAATGCCTGATTAGCAGCGGCAATAGCGCCATAGTGTCCATCCCATATAGCTTTTGGGGCGTCATTTCCGGTGGTAGTAATATCTCTCCATAGATAAGCATCTTCTTGTTCACGATTATATGGAGTATATAAAGTTCCATTATCCATTGCATTATCCGATGAGAGTTCGGCTATTAAAGCTCCACTATTGGTGGGATATGCCGATACAAGTAATTTCGTTACTTTCTCCACCGAATTTATTTCAGCTCTATTGTCGGGCATCGTATCCAAAAATTTTTCACACGAACCCAACCCAAATAATAAAGCTATCAATAGAAAGAAAATCGTATTTTTTTTCATATCTGTAAATTTTTATAATCCGAATCTCAATGTTAAAGTAAACTGTTTAGGGACTGGCGCTGCAACTCCTCCGGTATTAAAGAATTCAGGATCTTGTCCATTCAATTTTTTATCCGAATAAATTAAGAACAAGTTTGTAGCTTGCAATTTCAATGACAAATCGTTCATTTTTAAAGAAGCGATAAGAGACTTAGGAAAATCGTATGACAAGGAGATTTCTTTCATTCTGATAAAATCTCCTTTCGCCACCCGAACCGTAGAATAATTATAAGCATTGTATGCATAGCTTAACTGACTATCATTTGCATTGTGACGGCGATCGGCTATGACCGGAATATCGGTACGATTTTCATCGCCCGGTATTGTCCAACGATTTTTAAATTCCTTAGGCATGGCGTCCAAGTCATAATATCTGTTACTGAATACCGGATCGAGGCGAATTACATTTCCCAATGAATAAGTCATGAAGATATTTAACCGAAAGTTTTTATATGATAAAATGTTACCAAAACTTCCGGTAACGGTCGGGTCTGTCGGACCTTCATATACTAAATGAGACTTTTCCTCCCTTTCCTGAAATTCAATATCCGAAACGGTAACATCTCCTTTTTCATTAATGAATGTGGGCAACCCTTCTTCACTTAATCCTTGAAAATCCATTGAGAATAAAGATCTTACAGGATATCCTTTCATGGTAAATCCCGTCCCGGTAATCATATCGATAACACGGGTATTGGCATCTAATTCCGTGACTTCATTTTTAGTGTTCGAAAAAATAAAGTTTGTAGTCCAACTGAAATCGCGGGAAACAATATTTCTTGTCGAAAGAGTCAATTCTATTCCATGCGACTTCATAGAAGCCACATTGGCATATTTGGTAATTTGCCCCCCAACACCCATTGTATGTATTAAACCGATTAAATCGAAATTGTTACGCTTATACCAATCAGCAGCAAGATTAATACGGTTATTGATAAATCCAAGATCTATCCCTATATTAAGTTCATGTTTTTTTTCGTATGTCAGTTCACTATTCTCTAGATCCTGAATCTGCAGGCCCGATTCTTTTACCCCGGTAAAGGGGCGCCAAGGATTATAACTACCTATAACCACGTGTGAATTTGTAACCGATGCAGGCCCTCTGTCGGCAGTTAACGAGTAGGATGTCTTGAGGGTCAAATTCGATAATACAGGCCTGAGGTTATCAAAAAAGGCCTCTTCATGCGCATTCCATGCACCGGAAAGGTTCCATGTAGGCAACCAGCGGGCCGAACGGCTTTTTCCCAATTTATTGGACCCCTCATATCGTAACGTTCCGTTAATTGTATATCGACCCTCATAAGAATACGTTCCGGTTCCAAAAAATGAAACTTGACGACCTCTTGTTATACCCATATTATAATATTGTGCATTTTCCTCACTCAATTGTTTAAAATATAAATAATTAAACGCAGGAAGCATTCCCATTTCATATTGCATGGCAGTACCATCGAATTGAGTACTCTTACGATCAACGGCATTTACCTCCATCCCTCCGAAAAGATTGACAATATGCCTATCATTGTAGACGTCATTATAATTTAACGTACCTCTAAAATCATAGCTGTTCATTGAATATTTTCTTTCATTATAAAAACCCCCATTAGGCAATACCGTAACAGGAAGAGAATTGGGATTATCGGGATCGGTATATAACCAAGGATTATTATCGCGTATAGTAGCGTCATCCATAGCTCTGTAAGCCATTGCTTGATTAGAAAAATCTTTTACGGAATGACCTTGAGTAGTAGAAGAATATTTATAAGCAAATAGCGCGGAGGCTTCTAATTTTCTTAATACCCTCCATTTTAACTCACCCTGAAATCTTAAATCAACCACATCCAAATCCATGTAATTATTATTCAACTCGGTTAAGATATTGAATGGAGCGTAATTCCGTATATAATTTTCATTAGAGTCTAATGTCCTGGATGTATTCAGCGCGTAGGAATAAGGATTAATGTCAAAATCACGTTTAACCTCACCACTTACCACATCCACATTTTGACTTAACGTCCCCGGCGCTTTTTGTTTTCGATAAGATCCGTTCCCGATTAAGTTTAAGGACAGATTGTCAAATATACGATATAAGGCATTGATATTGGTCGTGTAACGGTTTACCGAACTTTGTTTAGACCATCCCGGATCATACATAACACTCAAAGAAGTATAATAAGAGGCCTTTTCAGTGCCGCTTGACAAACTGACAGCATGATTTTGAGAGATATTATTGTTAAATAATAAATCAAACCAATCGGTATTCCTATATTCAGCCTCTCTTAAATAAGAATTGCGAGCATCCTGTGTATTTGGCAATCCGAAAGTTCCATTTGTAGCATCATAGGTATTAATCAAATGGTACATCCTGCCATACTCTCCACTATTTGAAGCTCGGTACGTTTCCGCTAAATTTAAATATCCGTTCGCTTCCAATTCTTTGTACACGCCCATTTGCTCCTGAGAATTCATTATATTGAAATTCCTATAGTTTGGTTTTAAGCGCATGGAATATTCTCCGGTATAACTAATTTTATTTGTTCCCACTTTTCCTTTCTTAGTGGTAACAACAATCACTCCAGCCATAGCCCTGGCACCGTAAATAGAAGTGGCCGATCCGTCTTTCAATATCTGAAAACTTTCAATGTCGTCGGCATTTAGTCCTGCGATAGCAGAACTGATTAATGTAACAGCATCCCCAGAAGATAAATCGTCGGCGCTAACTTCTGTTACATCCTCCATAATAACACCGTCAACAACCCATAATGGCTTGGAACTTCCATAAATGGAAGTTGCTCCACGGACACGGATTTTAGGAGCCGTCCCAAAAGTACCCGAAACATTTTGAACACTAACTCCTGCGGCACGCCCTTCAAGTGCACGGCTTATTTCAGGGATTCCGTCAAGTTTGACATCCCCCGCGTCCAACTTATTTGTCGCACCGGTAAATAACCGTTTATCCATTTGTTGCATACCTGTTACGACAACTTCCTCCAATACTTCGGTATCGGGAAGCAATACAACTCGCAAGCTCGGTTGCACAGCTACTTCAAAGGTGATGTATCCAACGTAGGAGATAACCAATGTTCCACCTCCAGGGGCGGACAACGTAAAAAGCCCGTCTATGTCGGTAGTAGTTCCTTGCGAAGTTCCTTTAATCATTACGGTTGCTCCGATGACCGGATCGCCCGCCTCATCCGTAACTGTTCCCTGAACTTGTATCTGGGCAGTTGCGACACCTATTCCGATGAGGAACAGGGTTAATAGCATTACTAGCTTTTTTTTCATACTCTACTTTGTTAATTAAAAAACAATTCTATTCATTTATTATCTTTACATTTTCAATCGTATATTATTATTTATGTGACTGCACAGCAATAGACTACTTTGTTTTTCAGAAGAGAAAAACAAGCCTGTATATTGGATAAAACTCCTTTTAATAAGACGTACTGATTTGTACCGGCAATCGAATGAACCGGTAAAAAAAGAAAGATGCACACCGAAATTATACTTCGGCGCGAAAGAAACAAAATCTGTGATGTATTTGGATTGAGGTTTGAAACAAGCTTTAAAAATGTTATAGGAATAAAGACATTACCCCCCCCCCCCGTTAACTTCTGTTAACCCAGAGAAGAGTATCCTATCATTTATAAATTTAAAAGCCATTTTCTATTTATTTTTTCTGTTTTATTTTGCAAATATACATCGTTTTATTTAATTAGAAGTAACTAATTTGTTAAAATTAGGTTTAATATTACGAAATCTTTTAGAAATAGAGAAAATGTTTAATGATTATTCTAATCCGTGTCACAACAGATGTTTACCGGAAGCGAAAAACTGAAAGTCCGCTATATTGAAAAAAGAACTACCCTAAATGAGTAGTTCTCCGTAATTTTGCATCAATAAACGTTTAGAAACTTCATCTTCCATATTCATATCTATTTACTGTAGTTCCAGCTCCACGACAAAATCAATTGCATCAGTCGCTTCACTCACGTTCAAGGCAATACCGCTGGGCACGACGGTATATTCGACGTTCTTTTTGCCGATAAACGTTTTGGCCGATCGAATAGTCTTCCCCGGTACCGGTAAAAAAAGCACCTCATCTTCCTTTTGAAGGATATGCACATACAACCTGTCCGCTTTTTGCGTGGTCACGCCCCAATGACGGGGAGCAACCGGCCCGCCGCGCGTACCGTAAATTGTCTCGCCGTACTGCTCGAGCCATTTCCCGATGGCCCGGAAGCGTTCCATGGCCGCAGCAGGAAACTCGCCATCGGGTTGCGGCCCTACATTCATCAACAAGTTCGCGTTATTTCCGGCTGCCTTCACCAGATAATGAATCAATTCTTTTTCCGATTTATAAGCGGTATCGGTCATACGGTATCCCCACGATTTATTCATTGTTTCACAGGTTTCCAACGGGAGACTGCTGATCGTGGACGAGGCCGAATAGCCAGCGGTATTCTGGCCCGGCAGGTCTCGTTCGAAAGTCTGGCCGTCTTCCCCTTCAAACGGCGTGAGGTGATGGTTGTTGATGATCATGCAAGCAGGCTGTAAACGATGGATCTGCGCATAGAGTTCGTCCAAACGCCAGTCGAACCCAGGATTCTGATCCTGATCCCATACCCCGTCGAACCAGATAGCTCCGATCTCGCCGTAACCGGTAAGCAATTCGGTGAGTTGGTCGAGCATGAATTGATGATAGGCCGGCCATTCACCGGTCAACGTGCGGCCGGCTTCGCGACCGGTACGCCCCACGGGATTATAGTCGGTTCGGTACCAATCGACCAGCGAATAGTAAAAATGCAACCGGATGCCCTGCCTGTGACACTCATCCGCCAGCTCTTTGAGAATGTCGCGCCCGAACGGTGTCGCATCGACAATATTATAAGGCGACTTCTTCGTGTCGAACATCGAAAAGCCGTCGTGATGCCGCGAGGTAATGCAGAGGTACTTTGCCCCGGCGGCCTTTACATCGGCTACCCACCGGGCCGCATCGAATTTGGAGGGATAAAATCCTCCGGCGAGTTTCGCATATTCCCGATAAGGAAGATTCTTGTTATTCATTACCCATTCGCCGTCGGCAAGCATACTGTAAAGTCCCCAATGAATGAATACACCGAACTTCCGGTCGCGGAAATCTTCGCGGTTCCGGAGGTTCTCTGTTGTCGGGACATAACCCTTTTGTGCCGGCAGTACGACGCTGACACAAAGAAATAAAAGGAGGAAATAAACAGGTTTCATAACGCCATTCATTTATTCGATTCTACATAATGAAGCAGCCGAACAACTTCGTCGGGATTATCAAAATCGACTTTCTGTTGTTTGGTATATGCTTTTATCGCTTCTTTTTTATCTTTATAGATCTTCCTTAACTGATTAAGAGACGAGAAACTCTTCCACTCCCCTCCATGACCGATCCGGTAAACCGTATAAGGCTTCACTTTGTACTCATCGGGCAATTTCAAGTCATAGACTCGTCCATCGGCTAACCAGGAGGAATAACTCTCTACGGAGGACGTTTGCGAAGTGCCTCCATAGGCCGCAGGTTTGCCGGGCGGAATAAGCTTGCATTTATACTCGACCAGTAACCGGGTATCTTCAT
>ENA-UOOK01000434-UOOK01000434.1-fermentation-metagenome-genome-assembly--contig:-NODE-434-length-54779-cov-72.822217_pt1 | contig 54779 bp, 49 predicted proteins | sample MGYA00245777_ERZ724023 | MGnify/ENA primary metagenome ERZ724023 (study PRJEB28704, sample SAMN03018312) | fermentation metagenome | biome: anthropogenic terrestrial biome; feature: soil; material... | reverse complement strand
ACATCCAACGAGGTATAGCTAATAGAGCCTATGAAATAGGACTCACAGCTGTGCGTAAGACAGTATTTTCTTCTAAGCTAGGTTCGCGCATAAAACTAGATCCTACAGATGACGAATTGTTGTTAAATTATGGCGGTTCTTACCCAAATTCCCTGCTGTTATATTCTGATGATACATCTATTGAGTTAGTTGACGTGAAGATAGATGTAACCCAAGAAAACACTATTGTTAAAACGCCTATGGTAGGAACCAGGGGTACCATAAAAGAACTCATTAATGCTAAAGATTATGTTGTGAAAATAAGTGGCAACATACACAATGCTACTGAAAGCGGAGATGTTGATTTATATAATGGTAATGTGTATCCTATTGCTCAACTTGCAAAATTAGAAAACATTTTATACCAGTTAAAAATATTTAGTGTTGTAAATGTTTTTTTAAACACATTGGGGATTAACAATTTAGTTTTAGAGTCAGCAAGTTTCAAACAGCAAGGTCAAAAACATTTTAACATTTTACCTTTTAATCTAGATTTTGTTTCTGATGAAGACAATTATTTTTTAGTAGAACCTTATTTAAGTTAAATCATGGAGTGTAATCAACAAATCTTATTTTCATATCTTCGCCATGGTCAACTATGCGGACACGCAAATCTTCACCATGTTCAACAATTCTCCACTCATAACAATATAACGCGGGGCGTTCTACTAGCCTTATTTTCACATCTTCGCCACGATCTACTACTCTTATTTTCACATCTTCACCATGATCTACTATTCGTATTCTTCCCATCATTGAAATGCCCTTATATGTGCAATCATCTTGATCATTCTCAACAAATGGTTGATACGACAAGCTTAGAAAAAATGTTAAACAAAAAATTGCAAGTGTTTTCATGTTAAGTCCTATTTGTAATATTATTGTTTTTTGTAAAGATAATAAAAAAAAGATTATCTTCAATAAAATTAATGAAATTAATGTAACAACTTCTATTCACAACTTAACAGATACTTGTACAATTACCTTACCAAAGAATTTTACTAACAAAAAAGGCAATACTATTTTCGACTACCTGACACAGGGCGATGAGATTATAGTTAAAACAAAGTATGCTGAGCATAAAGACTGGCATCAAATATTCAGAGGCTACATAACAAACATTAACGACACTACGCCTGCAACCATTACTTGTCAAAATGAGATGTATAGGCTTAAGAAAGTGTTGGTACAGCCTGAAAAAATAGAACAATTTAATCTTGAAACATGGTTTAAAAAGTATGTAAATGATATTAAAATTAAAACCGTGGGAGATATAAAATTTGGTTCTCTAGATATTAATTCAGAAATGACAATGGCGGAAGCTCTGTTAAAGCTTTTAGATGTGTATTCGTTTTTAAAATGCTACTTCTATAAAGATGAATTAGTCTTCACAATGCTTGCTTCGCCATCTGCAGAAAAAGATGCAATAGTTTTAAGTATAGGCAAAAATGTTATTACTGATAGTTTAGAATATGTAAAAGCTGAAGATGTTAAAGTATGTATTAAAGCAACGTCTATAATTGTGCGAGAAAATAAAAATGAAAAACTTGAGGTTATGTTGCCTGAAGGAGCAAAAAATCTTAAAGATTATGAGCAAAGACATTTTCACGTACCAGAATGTACGACAGAAAAAGAATTACGCACATTTGCAGAAAATAAGCTGAAGGAGTTTAAAGTTGATAAACTAACAGGTAGTGTAACTCTTTTTGGCGTTCCGCGTGTTGAAAAAACAGATATTGTACACATGTTGTCGCCTCGCAAAAATTTTAATGATAGACTATTTTTTGTCGATGCCGTAACTTATCAGTTTGGGCTAAATGGTTGTAGACAAATAGTTAATCTGGGTTATCAAATTAAAAAGACAATGCAATGAGTGTAGAGTTGAAAATACGGAAAAGCATAAAAGAATTAGCTGGCGCAACTGATTTAAGGTTTGAAACTTATGCTGCAATAGTAACAAGTGTAAATGGTGCTACTTGTAACGCTAAGAGGGTGCTGGACGATAAGATCGTTGAGCGTGTTAGGTTAAATACTAATGTGCAAGAAGAAAAAGGTTTGATCATTGTGCCAAAAGTAGGTTCAGATGTTTTAATTACAAACATTGATGGCGGTGCGAGTTTTGTAAGTCAGTATTCTGAAATAGAAAAAATAGAACTAAATGTGGATTCTACAATTATTATAAATGGTGGGCAAAATGGTGGACTTGTTGAGATTGGAAAGTTGGAAGAGAACCTTGAAAAAATAAAAACTTACTTAAAAGATCTTGAGGCAGAACTCGTAACAAGCATAACAGGTTTGGGAGGAGAATTGGTGATAGTTTTGTCCGCTAACGATATGTCTTTTGTGAATATGGAAAATGACACTATAAAACATTGATACTATGAAAGGAATTTTGCTTGACGAAAATAATAATTTAACAGCCACAAATGGACATTTAACAATGGGTAACGTAACGGCTCAATGTGCGGAACTGCTTATAAATTCCTACAAGGGAGAATTTAAAAATGCACCACATTTAGGCGGTGGCGCTAAAGATTTTACAGCAGGCAATCCTAATCCATATTGGGTAGTTGAAACAAAACGACAATTGCAGGAGAACTTAACGCCAGCCAAAAGTGTAAAGTATGTAAATGGAGATATATTAATTGATTTAATTTAATGAATTATGAAGCCGAGAACAATTAATGAAATAGCAGAGTTTATAAAGCAAAAGTTTATGTCTAACAGCTTTATCCGCAATTTTTACGGTTTTTCTCAAATCGTGACCAACCCTGTTAATGAGTTTGACGAAAGGTTTTCTCCTGCATCAATTGAGGCACAGTTTGTAATTGTGCTTGCAATCTCTATTGCTACTTTGGAAAACATGTTTTTTTGGTTCAAAGAGGACGTTGAATATATGATTGAACAAGAAAGGTATGGACACGCTGGGTGGTATAAGAAGATGGCTTTAAAGTTTCAGTATGGACAGGGAATCAATCCACATTATGGACCAGATTCCGATTCGGATTTTGCAGAATCATCAATCTATGAATTTGAAGATGATAATTTAAAGCCTGTAAAATTCGCACACGCCTCAACTGCCTCAATTCATGAGGATGGTGTTGGTGTGCTTATTAAAATAGCAACATTGCAAGATGGTGTGCTACAACCATTGTCGCCAGAAATAGCAGACTTGTTCAAACACTATATGAATCGAATTAAGCCAGCTGGAGTACCGCTATATATTGTTAACGAAGATGCTGACAAATTAATTTTGACTATAGTTGTATATTACGACCCTTTGGTTATGCGCTATAATGGCAACTTAATTGCTGACAATAGCAACCCTGTTAAATTGGCAATTAATCAATATTTAAACAGTATCGAATTTAATGGCGAATTTTCAACAACAGCACTAATTGATAGGATACAAGCGATATATGGGGTTGAAGCTGCAGAGATTACGAGTTCACAGTCGCAACGTGTTAGCAATGATCCTGAATCTTTTGAGGCTATTTGCGTGCCACATAGTGGTTACTTTAGATTAGAAGATTCAACAATTATTTACAGAGCAAAAACTCATTAAAAACGACACAAGTATGATATATGACTTTAATTTAAAAAATTTAATAGGCAACATTTTACCAACAGGACTAAGAACTAACATTATAAATTATTTCAACGCTCAACTTTTGGTTTTGAACGACCTTTATGCGAAATTTATAAATTTACGAACAAATAGCCTGCAATCATTACGCTATGCTTGCACATATCCCGACTTGCAGAGATTGTTAAACGACAAATTTCGTCCCGTCGATAGAGATATTAAAGCTTATGATGGTGTGGTGTACCAAGTTAATTTGATTTACCCAATGGCAGACGAAGTGGCTTTTGTCACACCCAAAGTTATAACTCCTAATATAGATGCTATATGTTCTCCTTTTAATGTATCACTACCAAACTGTTTAATAGTTGATGCGGATAAAATGAGGCAGCTAACTAAAATTATAGAGATTTACAAATTAACAGGCACAAATTATAAAATTATAAATCATGGATAAATTATTAAATGTACACAGAGAGGGCGGTTATCCTTTAGTCGGGGAAAACTTTAAAATAATAGAAGATTGGCCCAGGTATATTGAGGCAACATTAAATGGACTAATGATACCAAGTCTCACTTGTGTAATATTGGATACTGGAACATCAGGGGTGTTAAATCCACCAAGCATTATTTGTTATATCGCGAGCAACTCTATTGTCGATCGCGGACTATATGAGTTGCATTTGCCGCTAGAGCAAAATGTCAACATTCCTCAATTGGTCAGTGGCGATATACAGAAAGGTATATTAATTGAACATACAACTTACGATGTTACTAATGCACAAGGGGTTTTTAACAACGTTTATAAAAAGTCTGTCGCAACCATAACTCCTGTTAGTGGTATGTGTCCAGCCTATAAATTTAAGTATTTACACGTCCTTTTGCAGGAGTTAGGGGAAATAGATTATACTGGAACCGCCCTAACTGCTGCGTGTTATAGTCAAATAGAATTTAATACCAATGGGACTATAAATGCAAATTATCGCCTAGATAATCATCAGCTTGTGCCCAATCCTGGTTTTCACACGGTTTTGAAAATAAAAAAACACACTCATTGTTTTGTTCAGTTGTCATATAAGGCAGTCGGACCCGACGCTACATATTCCGTCATTACCTTACCGCCTTCTTTTGCGTTGGCTCATGGACACCTTGTGTTTCCATATGCTGTAGGAGCTGGAAATCTTGACATTAATGGATGGGGTGAAAACAATGACACTCCTAGAGTGATTTTGCGAGGCCGATACTTGATTTGGAAAAATGTAGTTAGTATGAATACTCCCGTCCATATTAGCATAAATTATTTTAAATGACAATAAACATGAAACAGAGCTTCAATATATTTGATTTAGCGTTGACCAAGGTTGGTAATATAGAGGATGTGTTTCAAATCGCTCGCATCAACAATATAGCAGTTAGTAGCGTTTTGCAAGGTTCTTTGAGAGAAGAATTGTGTAGGTTAGAAAAAGTGTCCGCTACAGGTTTTGTGCCTGCGTCTGGCAACATTTTGCCAATTTCTGGTGTAGTGAATACGATTATGAATTCCTCTATTTTATCTACCATTCAAAATAATCGCGTACACGTATTATTATTACAATAAAAATTAATAGATATGGATACAAAAAACTTCTCCCAATTTGACGAAAAAAATAAACCAGCTAATGGCGACTATGTGGTAGGTTATGACCCCAACACATTGAGTGAGATTAAAATCCCTGTAGGCTCATTAACAACCAAAGGTGTTGATGGAGACAGTCTGCAGGTACAATATAGTAAAGATAATGCAACATGGCACTTCCCATATATGAATGGCGATACTTATATGCGACAAAAATTGGGCAATAATGAGTGGACATCGGGAATGTTTATGGGTATTGCTAAACATGTTAAATACATCAATCTTATGCCTTCATGGACAGAGGAGGAAGAATTTGTAGCAACATGGGATGTTTCATCCGCCCTTCTCGCAATATGTGATACTAAAAGTGATGAGTTTGAGCTGCGAGTTGTTGGTGCGAGCATAGGCGACATTTTTGAATTAGTATTAATTGACCCTTCTCAAGTTATCTTTCCAGACGATTTTGTGTTTAATCCAGGTTGGAAATTTCCTGCAGATACTCAATATCAATATTTTAAATTCATGTATTTGTCTGGAAAAGTGATTGTAAACTTAGTTCATACAATTATAGCCAAACTACGCCCATAGTTGCGTGTGTTGGTTTTTTTTGTACATTTTATTTTATAATTTTGTACATTTTGTTTTGTTGATTATATATTCCTGTATAACTTCCATTACCTCTGTAACAAAGTGTCCACTTCCAGCAGCATAGTCAATAACATTTGGTAGCAAATCGTTTTTGCTTCCTTGTTCAATTTTTTGCAATGTTATTTCGCGAATAGGTAAACTTTTAATAATATATCGAGCTATTGGAACTGGTGTGAAAAACTGTCCCGACTCTTGTTTTAACCCTGTGGTTAAAAGCAACTCAAAGAAATCGCTTAAAAACTGCTGACGATAATTATAACGGATTTGATAAACCTGTAAGAGTTCTACAACCTCTTTTACCACTTTGGCATTATCCTCAAACGAAGCATCGTCATACACTTCCTTTATGGCAAATTCGTTATTTTTTTTCAGACGTATTTCGGTTAAAATATTTTTAATCTCCTCTCTATATTGCTCATCTACGGTTTGCTTGAAACGTGTATCAAACTCATCATCACTAACGTCTGTAACCTTTTTTTCCAATAGCTCTTTCATTCCCCTACGATACAGGTCTGTTAATCTTTTTTGAAAAGAGATATGGTCATCTTCCCCCTCCAACCATTGGAAATGAAGCTGTTCGTCTTCACTTCGATCTTCATCAATAATTTTACACAGAAATAGTGTAAATATTTTATTAAAAGCGTTAGGCTTATCCGACACTACATTGTGACGTAGGATTTCCAAGAAGCGATTAAAAATAAAACTACTATCTTTTTGTTTTAAAGCCTTTAAATCTCTTCTTGTTAACGCTTTACTTTGAAATTCGTAAGGTCTGACCCAGCTATCAAAAATACCGTTTGTTTTGGGAAGCTTATTCCAACGTTCGTAAAAATCTTTTACATTGCCAGTTTGTTTGTAATCTTCCTCAATTTTTACAATTGTATTTTTGTATTCAACACCTTTACTGTCTATTTTAGAAGTATATAGCATTAGAACATCGGCATTTTTATCTTGTTGAAAATAGGTAAAAAGTTGTCCGCCGTTCTTCTCTAAGTTTTTCAGTTCTTTTTCATACTCTGTGCCCCAAGTTTTACATTCAATCATTAAATAAGCGGAACCATCGTCTTTAGTTACCAAAATATCTAATCGCCCGCTTGTTCCGTGTCCTGTTTTCCAAGTTTTTTCCAATGTTATATTTTGTGGCTGATACCCTTTTCCCAAAAGCCTATCCACACACTCCAAAACAACCCAGTTTTCAGCCTGTAAAAAGTTTTGCGTTGTTTTACTTTCACCTTTTATTTTATTTCCATAGTTGATATTTTCTTTCTCAAAATCAATTTCAACAACATAATAGTCAGCTTTAGAATATTTTTTCTGAAAAATACCCGAACTGTTTTCTTTTGGTACAAATCCCAATGTCTGTATTAATTTCTTATTGTCCATCACGATTAGAATTTTAATTGTCCTTGTACAATGTTGGTAGCTTCTATATATTCATATTGTTTTTCAGCAACTGCAAAAACGTTTTTAGAACATTTGTATTCATAAGCAGATTTTGCTGTTTTATCTGCAAAATAAAGATCTTTTAATTCCTGATAATCCATTTCAAAAGCATTAGCAAGTAGCTCAACTTTATCAAAAGACATGAGCTTTTTATCGTTTTCGATACGACTCACAAGTGGAGTATTTATCTTAATTAAAGCACCTAATTCTGTTTGACTCCAACCTCTTTTTTCTCGTTCTGCTTTTATAAATTTACCAAAACTTGTCATTTTCATGTTTTATTCAAATTTGTTTTATCTTTTTTAGGCAAATTTACTAATATATTTTTGTAAAAATTAAAATATTTAATACAAATTTATTAACAACGCTCTAAAATTTTAATTTTTCGGATTATTTATTAGGATTTTTGATTTTTTAATTTTGTCGGGGTGAGTAGACTCGAACTACCGACCCCGCGCCCCCCAGACGCGTACTCTAACCAACTGAGCTACACCCCGCAAAATTGCATTGCAAAAATAATAAGTTTTATTTAGCAAACAAAGTTTTTTTCAATCTTAATTATAATCGAAACATTTTGAGAATTATCATTTTTAAAACCTAAAACATCAAAGAAGTAACTTTAAAAATCATACAAATAGGAGAATATTCACTATTTGTATAAAATTTCTGATAAATAATTTGTTTTAGATTATTTTTTTCATTTTTGTTAATTCAAAATAGAAAAATATGAAACATCTTTTTTACATATTTCTAAGTCTTATATTTATTCCTAATTTGATTTTTTCACAAAACGATAAAAATGCTCGCATAATAATAGACACTGTAAATAGTAAAGGTTTTGATATTATTTTATTTGAAAACAACACTTGGGAATATATAAATCAAGATAGTGTTTTGGCTGTTATTAAATTCAACGACTCAATAAAACTTTATAATGATATTTACGAAAATAGACTTTTAGAATTAGATAGTTTAACTGTATTTTCAGAAAACTGGGATACAATTAATATTTTTGCCTTTGGCAAGGCTGATTACAAACGAACTCTTGACACTTGTGCTATAAGTTTATTAAATAATGGGGAAAAATTTTACATGCCATATATAGGAACTGTAATCAGTAAATTTGGGTGGCGAAGAGGATATCATCATAATGGAATTGACATTAGGCTAAAAACTGGAGATACCATCGTTTCTGCTTTTGATGGGATTGTACGTTATGCAGGTTGGAACAGAGGAGGTTATGGATATTTGGTTATTATTAGACATTACAACGGTATTGAAACTTATTACGCACATTTGTCAAAATTATTATGTCAAAGAAATCAAGAGGTCAAAGCTGGAGACACAATTGCTCGAGGTGGAAATACTGGCAAATCTTACGGACCTCATCTTCATTTTGAAACCAGATTTAAAGACAATCCTTTTAACCCTGAATTAATAATAGATTTTGAAAACAATAAACTAAAATCTGATACTTTGGTGTTGATGCCAGAAGAATTTGCATATTTAAAATCGAGACGTAGAACTTCTGGTGGAGTGTCTGGGGTTTTGGAAAGCAATTATCATATAGTTTATAGCGGCGATACTCTTTGGGCAATTTCTCGAAAATATAATATTTCAATTAGTCAAATATGTTCAATGAATGGAATTAGCGAAGATTCTAAATTACAAATTGGTCAAAAAATTAGAGTAAAATAATTACTCAACCGAGGCTGCTAAATTCATAAATTCATATTTATTGCCAGAATAATCAAGGATTTTTATAAAATCTTCAAAACTTATTGCAATAAGAGCATTTAATTCGTTTGGTAAAAATGTAAGTTTTTGTTTTGTTTTCAATCCCTCATCAATAAAGACCTCAACATGATTAGCCTCATCGTTTAATAAAGAAAAAACTGAAATTGCACCTATCACTCCTTTTATGTGTTTATCTATTCTTTGTTGAGATGCAAAAGAAATTTTTCCTTTTTTAAATTTATCTTCTAACACTTTAATATTAATATCTCTGTAATAATCAGAAATTAACAAAAAATGTCTATTCCCTTTATGATTTCTCATAAACAGGTTTTTACAACGTGTTGCCCCTATCCTATTCCAAAAACTTATATCTTCTTCATTTGAAAAATCTTTTGGTGCCTCATAATATTCAAAGCTTATATTCAGTTTTTCTAAGGTTTCGTAAACAATTTTTTGTCCTATCATTTCTTTTGAAAATAAATATCTAACAATTGGGTAGCAGCTACAAAACTACTTATTTCATTTTTTTCGATTTTAACTTCTAATTTTCTCAATTCGGTTTTCACTAATTTATCGTCATAAAATCTTTCTTTCAAAGCTGAATTTATTGCTTCGAACAACCAATATTTAGATTGTTTTAAGCGATTATTCTCGAAATACCCATTATTTCTTGTATGAGTTTCATATTCCTTTATTGTTTCCCAAATTTCACTTATTCCTTTTTTCTCAATTGATGAACAAGTCAGAACTTTTGGTTCCCATTTTGCTTCAGTTTGTGGAAATAAATGCAAAGCATTTTGATATTGAACTCGTGCTAGTTTTGCTTTTTGCACATTATTACCGTCAGCTTTTGTTATTGCAATAGCATCAGCCATTTCCATAATTCCTCGTTTTATTCCTTGCAATTCGTCACCAGCTCCAGATAACATTAGCAATAAAAAGAAATCTACCATGCTATGCACAGCAGTTTCGGATTGTCCAACACCAACTGTTTCAATAAAAATTGTATCATACCCTGCTGCTTCGCAAAGCACAATTGTTTCACGTGTCTTACGAGCTACTCCACCAAGAGAACCTGCCGAAGGCGATGGACGAATAAAAGCATTTTTCTGAGCCGACAATTCCTCCATTCGTGTTTTATCGCCTAAAATACTTCCACCACTACGCTCACTACTTGGGTCAACTGCTAAAACTGCTAATTTATGTCCTCGATTTACAATTTCCATTCCCAAAGCTTCAATAAAAGTGCTTTTCCCTGCTCCAGGAACTCCAGTAATTCCAATTCGAATAGATTTTTTATCTAAATGCAAGCATTCTTTAATAATTTCTTGAGCAATTTCTTGATGTTTGGCTAAACGACTTTCGACTAAAGTAATAGCTTGACTTAAAATATTTACATCACCTGCAACAATTCCTTCAACATAATCAGAAACTGTTAAATCTTTTTTTATTCTTTTAAATTTTCTAAAATTAGGATTTACTTGAGGTGGTTGCTCTATTCCTTGATTTACTTTCAAAGCAGAATTATCTGCTTTAGCCTCTTCTACTTCGCCTATATATTTTTTTTTATTGCTCATTTCTTAAAAATATTTTTCTTCTTTTAAATAATTAGAAATATAATCATTAACTCCCTCTTCTATGCTATAAAATGGTTTATCATAACCTACTGAACGCAATTTTTCAACATTTGCTTGCGTAAAATATTGATATTTATCTCTTATATCCAAAGGAATATCAACAAACTCGATATTTGGTTCTATACTTAGTGCATTGAAACAAGCTTTACCTAAATCTAAGAAACTTCTTGCCTTTCCAGTTCCAAGATTATATATTCCTGAATTTTTGCGAGTCTCCATAAAATGAATTAAAACAGAGCAAACATCTTTTACGTAAATAAAATCTCGCAATTGCATTCCATCTTCAAACTTTGGATTATGAGATTTAAAAAGTTTTAATTTTTTTGTTTCTTTAATTTGATTGTAGGCATGATAGACAACAGATGCCATTCTACCTTTATGATATTCGTTTGGACCATAAACATTAAAAAACTTAAATCCAGCCCAGAAATATGGTTTTTTCTCATTATTCAAAGCCCATTTATCAAATTCATTTTTAGAAATTCCATAAGGGTTTAGTGGTTTAAGTAATTCTGGAGAAGTATTGTCATCAAAACCGAATTCTCCGGCTCCATAAGTTGCTGCCGAAGATGCATAAATTAATGGCAAACCATATTCATAAGATTTTCGCCAAATAAGTTTTGAGTATTCTAAATTTAATTTTTCAAGTATTTCAAAGTTAAATTCGGTAGTATCTGTTCTTGCACCAATATGAAAAATTAATTGAACAAGTTTGTGATTTCTATCCAACCAATAATCAAATTCGTTTCTATCGATAAGTTTTGTAAAAGTTTTATCTGAATAGTTATTTTTCTTTTCACTTTTACTAAAATCATCAACTAATACAAGGTCTTTATAACCACGGTTATTAAGTTCTGTAACTAAACAGCTAGCGATAAATCCTGCAGCACCTGTAATAATTATCATATAATTGTATTTTCTGCAAAGTTGGGAAAAAATATGGGAAATAAAAAGTTTTTTTGAATTGAGAATTTAGAATTTAAAACAAGTTTCTTATCTAATCAACATTATATGTCCTTTTTTAGTTTGAATACTTCCATTAAACATTTCTGCTTCAATAAAATAGGAATAATTATCTATACTTTGTAACTTTCCTTTATAATATCCGTTCCAGCCTTGGTTTATATCGTCAGTATAAAAAACTTCTTCTCCCCAACGGTTATAAATTCTAAACTGCAATAATTTTTTAATTCCAAAGCCTCTAGCATAAATTACAGCATTTTTATCCCCAGAACCAGGCGTAAACGCTCCTGGTACATCTAATGTATATTCCTCAATTACAAAAATATCGAGCAAATAATGATACTTGAAACACCCTGTACTATCTTCTACTACAAGTCTGTATCTTGTATCTTCGAGTGGATAAAATTCAGGTTCTGGACAATTTGTACATGAAATATTTGTACTAGGTGTCCAAGTATAAATTAAACTGTCTTGAGTAGCTTCTAAAATAATTCGTGTAGTATCTCCAATAATAATAGAATCATAAACAGGTGTAAAGTTTACTAAAAAATCCTGTATTACTAATATACTCACAGAATCTATACTAAGACAATCATGCGAGTTTCTAACTTCTAAATAATATATAATATCCTCTTCTGGTTTTACACTTGGCGATTGAGAATTAACATCAGAAATATTGACATCTGGAGACCACAAGTAACTTACACCTCCTGCAGAATATAACTTGATTTCATCACCTTTACAAATAATAGTATCTTGAGTTATTTCAATTACAGGCAAGGCATAAACATCAATGCTCTTTTTAATAGTATCAAGGCAACCGTGAATATCTTCAACAATTAAAGTTATTTCTCCACTTGTATCATAACTTTGATTATTTACAAAATTATGAGTTTCAGTACTTAAACCGGATCCTATTGGATGGTTGTCAACAAACCAATATCTAAAATCGTCATTTATAGAGTTACTTACTAGCATTGCCTCAAATGGAGAACAAAGCCCACCTAGTATTTCATTATTTTCTGTATCTGTAATACTAAAATCTGCAGTAACATCAAAAATATAAATATTTTGCACAAACGGAGGTGGTTGACAATCTCCTGATTTTATCACTAAATTAACTGTATAATAACCGCTTGGTGGCACCATTGAATACGAATGAGTGAATGATTCTACAGTATAAGAATCTCCCCCTCCGACAACCCATTGTATAGTTTCAACATTTTCTTGTTCTGTAAGGCTAAATTCTATTTCTTGTCCAACACAAGCTATGGTATCACTAATATTCATTTGTGCATATGGACCTTCAATAATTAATGGTAAAGAATGTGTGTCGGTGCATCCTGCTGGCGTTGACAAATTTAAAACAATATCAAAGTTCCCAGGCACAGTATATACATATGTCGGTTCTTCAACAGTAATTGTATCATTATCACTGCCTAAAATCCATTGATAATATAATTCTGTATCGGCTGGCAAAACACTAGAATTTTGAATTATTATTGGCGTAGCTGGATAACATGAAAAATGATCTTCAGTTAAACTAAAGTTAGCAAATGCCTGCTCTATTTTTATAAAGCCCTCTAACAAAAGCTCATCTTCGCACCCCCTTCCATTTTCTACTTTTAAATGAACGTCATAATATCCACCATTTTCGTATGAATAATTTATAGAAGGGCTATGTCCAGAAATTGCAGGATTTGTATCTCCAAAATTCCATGTATATATATAACTTATATTATTTTCTAAAGCTTGAAAACTAATATCTTGATTAACACAAGCAACAACTGGCAGAGCATTAAAACTAGCGTCAACAGATTCGACAACAATTGTATCCTGATAAGTAATCCCTAAACCACAATTTGATAAAGTTGTTACATTCACAGTTACAGAATAAACGCCTGGTGTTGAGTATAAATGTGTTACATCTGTGCCTATCATTGTGGAGCCATCTCCAAAATTCCATTCAACACTTACTATTGGTTCACTAGCTGTAGAAAAGTCTGAAAAACTCACTAATAATTGGTCGCAACCATATGTTTCGCTGATAGTTGTATGTATTTCCGGACCAATAATATGTATAGGGTGAGTATCAGTATCTTCACAACCGTTTTCATCACGAACAGTTAACACTACATCAAACACACCGACAGTCATATATTGATATATAAATATAGGTTCACTTAACCAACCTGAATTATTTCCATCTCCAAAATCCCAATAGTATTCGCTTGCATCTTGAGAAGCAGAAGCATCAAAAGATATGTCAACTCCTGTACAATTATTATATACGGGTATAGAAAAACTTGCACTCGGTGTTGCTATTTTAATTTGTATTGAGTCCACATATTCGCAACTAGTTGTATCGCTATGTGCTGTTACCTTAACCCAAAATGAATCTGGACTTGGTGGAAAAATATATGAATAATTATGATCTGTTGAGCTCAGAGTCTCTTCCACAATTGTCATTGTACCTTCATGAATATAATATATTTTCCAATCCCAAGTATCAGCTATAGTTTCATTTAAAGTAAATTCATAATTTCTAGGATTATTACAATCATAAGATTTAGATATACCATCAATAATAGGTCCACTTATATACAGGCTATCCCAATAAATTGTATCTCTACAGCCATTATACAAAGTTATCATGTGCAAGTGAACCCAACCTGTATCTTGGTCAAAAGCATGATCAGTGTATTCATTTGACACATCTTTATTTGATGTGGAGTCTATCCACCAAGTAAATTCATAGTCCTCATTATCCCATTCCAACACCCATAACGAGACAGTATCTTGTGCACAAATATTATGGCTTAACAAAGGTGTGTGGTCAGGATCATTATCAAAAACATTTATGTTTGGTTCATACACAGCTCCTATATTTAGTTCAAGACTTGATTCTCCAGTGCAACCTTGTCCATCTGTAACTGTTAATACAACTGTATATTCTCCTGCATTATAAACCGAAGATTCTATAGCAGAACCATCTGAGTTTGTGTTTCCATTTCCAAAATTCCAGTTAAAATTAGTAATAGCCTCTGGATCTCCTGAATATGTAAAGGTAATAGTTAATGGTTCGCAACCTTCAACCTCATCGGCTGTAAAGCTAGCATCTGCGGGTGAAATATTTATTATAGGTCCCATAAATGTATGTACACAGCCCGCATTACTTGTTACTGTTAAAGTTGGCTGAAATATTCCTCCTGATGAATAAGTGTGCGAAGGATTTGGCTGAATTGATGAAGTTCCATCTTGAAACACATAATAAAAACTTGTAGCATTTGCTGATGAAGTATTTGTAAATTCTACCTCAAAGGGTATTGAGCATGAATATAAGTTTGTTGGGTTAGTTGTGAAAGATGCAGTAATAGTTTCTACAAAAAGAGTAAATTCCGTTGAAGCCTCACATTGTCCACCTGGGTCAACAGTAAAAGTTACATTAACATTTCCTGTTTGCTGATAAATATGTATTGGAGTATTTTGCATACTTGTACCTCCGTCTCCAAAATCCCAGCGACACGAATAGCCTGTTTCGTTTAAAAAATGTGTTTGCATTCCTTTACATACTGTATCGCCCTCTAAAACCGAATACTGGGGGACTGCTGGTTCTATTCTCACATATTCAGGTTTAGAAAATGTATTTTCACAGCCATATTCATCAGTTACTGTTAAACTCACATCATAAATTCCTGAAGTATATGTATGGCTAGGATTATTTTCTATGCTTGTACCGCCATCTCCGAAATTCCATAAATAGGTTGCTGTTAAACCAAACGAGGTAGTAACAGACGAGCTAAAATTAACCGTATGAGGTGAGGTACACAAAGTTGGATTATCAGCCACAAAACTAACTGTAGGCAAATTAGCAACCCTTATTAAATTATTATGAGTAACCTGTGAAGAGCAATTATTTTCATCTTTTACAAATAAAGTTACATTAAAACTACCACTTGAAGCATAAGTATGTGAAGGATGTTGCTCTGTAGAACTTGTTCCATCTCCAAAATGCCAAACCCATGAATTTATTGCGGTATCACCTGTTAAAGACATGTCTATAAAATTCACATCAAATGGAACACATCCTTTCTGCACTACATTGCTAAAGTTTGCCTCAGGTGGATCATAAACTACAATGGTCATAGTTTTTGTGTCTTCAAATCCATCACAGGTAATTTTAAGACTAACCGTATAAGTTCCTCCTACTGTATAAGAAAATGTAGGATTTTCAAGAGAAGACACATCGCTTGTTCCTGATGTCCAATAAAAGGTAGGTGTACCCGAACATCCAGTACTTGTATTAGTAAAGGTTATAATTGCTGGCGCACATAAATTATTCCCACTAGAAGTAAAATCAGCTGTAGGTTGCGAAAACAATCTCGTAACACTGAAAATTAACAAAAATAAAATAAAAATTCTTTTCATTTTAAGCAATGCTTTAGTAAAACAAAACATTAATTAACAAAAATAATATAATTTTAATTATTCTAGCATAATTTCCCGAAATTTTATTAAATATTTTTTTATAAAAAAAAATCATAAAAAAGTTTGTTTTTAAAACAAAATTATTATTTTTGAAAATCATAATTATAAAAAGTTGAACGGCATTGAAAAAGATTTTTATTATTATATCAACAGTAACTTTAATTTTTGGCTATTTTTGCACAAAAGCATATTGTCAAGACATACATTTTAGCCAATTTACTGCTTCTCCACTCTCACTAAATCCTGCGGAGACTGGTTTTTTTGATGAAAATTGGCGATTTACCAACAATTATAGAACACAATGGGCTGCAATTGGCACTCCTTATCGCACTATTTCTGTTGGATTTGACAAGTCAATGCACACAAAAAAAGGCAAAAATTTTGGTCTTGGTGCATTTTTTATAAACGACCATTCAGGCTCAAGTAATTTATTAGTAAATAAAATTTTTGTTAACGGAAGTTATATACTTTCATTAAACGAAACTAATGTTTTATCATTTGGCGCTCAAATCGGATTTGTTACAAAAAATTTTACTTTAAACGGATTAAGTCTGCCTTCACAATTTAATGATAATACTGGTCTTTTCGACTCCAATTTACCAAACAACATTACACAAACAGTAGAAAACATACAATATTTAGATATAAATTTAGGAATAAAATATAAAGTTACCATCAAAAATTTAACTCCACATTTTGGATTATCATTTTTTCATGTAAACAACCCTAAAGAAACATTTGTAAATACAGATAACAAACTTCCTATGCGAGTTGCTCTTAATTCTGGAGTAACTTTGCCAATAAAAGACAATATTGATATTGTTCCAAATATTTTAGTAATGCTTCACAAAAAAACTAACGACTTTGTTTTAGGTGGAATTGCAAATTTTAAATTAAAGCCTCATAAACAAATTAGCAATATTTTTGCAGGTATTTATGAAAGAAATTCTCTTAATAATGCTGACGCAATAATTTTCACAGCTGGTTTAGGTATTTACGGATTTGACCTAGGATTTAGCTATGATGTGAATATTTCTGCTCTTAAAGCTGCAACAAAAAACAGAGGAGCTTTTGAAATTTCGATTATTTATAAGCATCTAACACAAAAAGTTAAAAGCGTTACAATACCATGTGATAGATATTAAAAAATGAATTTAAACAAGATAAAGATGTTGAGATATTTTATAGTTTTTTGCTTTTTATTATTCACTTTGAATTTAGTTTTTGCTCAAAAAAATAATCAAAATGAAATATCGATAACATATAGACCAGGACAAATCTTAAAACTAGCAAAAACAGCACAAAAAGAAGGAGATATTTTTTCTGCAATCGATTATTATAAAACTTATGAAGAGCTAAACCCTGGCAGACCAAAAGTCCAAGCTGCATTAGGAGAATTATATTTAAAAGAAAAAAATTATCGCGAAGCTCAAAAATATTTATTTGACTCTTATAAATTAGACCCCAAAAAAAACCTTAAAGCTTTATTTTACTATGCAGAATGCCTTAAAACTCTAGGCGAATATGATGAAGCAAAAAAGCAGTTTAATAGTTTTATTAATCAAGCAAAAAAGAATAAAGACTTAACAGAAGAAATTAAAATTTCTAGAAACCATTTAAAAGGAATTGACTCAACTGAACTTTGGCAAAATAAGCCTAACAATACTATTGTAAAACTTTTGGATAAAGAAATAAACAAGCCTCATATTGATTTTTCTCCTATTCCATTCGAAGATAATAAACTAATTTGGGGGTCATTAGCTGAAGAGGAAGTAAAATATTATGACCCAAATAAAGATGAACTACCAGTTAGAAAGTTTTATATCGCTAAAAGAGATGGTGAAGATTGGAAAAATCTTGGAGAGTTTGATGAAACAATTAATGGTTCTAACGTAAACACTGGCAATGGTGCTTTTTCTGCAGATAAAAAAAGATTTTATTTTACAAGATGTGCTAAAGATTTTAATAATAAAGTTGTTTGTAAAATTTTTGTTTCAAATTATGAAGATAATGTATGGCAAGATCCTCAAGAACTTCCCGAAACAATTAACCTACCCGGCAGTACTAACACAATGCCAACTGTTGGTGTTTCAAGACTAAATACAGATGTTCTTTATTTTGTTTCTGACAGAGAAAATGGACGAGGCGGATTAGATATATGGTTTACGTATTATGATTCAAAACGTAAGGAGTGGAAAGAACCCAAAAATTGTGGAAAGAGAATTAACACTCCTGCCAATGAACTTACACCTTATTATAATATTGAAACTAAAACTTTATATTTTAGTTCAGATGGACACCCTGGAATGGGAGGTCTAGATATATTCAAAGCTTTTGGCGATGGTAAAAATTTTGAAAACGCATTAAATCTTAGACAGCCTATAAACTCAAGTTTTGATGATTTGTATTTTATTTTAGAAAGCAATAGACAAAGAGGTTTTTTTACATCAAACAGAGATGGAGGCTATTCTCTAAGACACGCAAACTGCTGCGACGATGTATATGAGTTTATTGATAAAGATTATATCAATATTGCAGTTACAGGCAAAATTTTTGGTATTACAGACTCTGCTTTTTTCAAAACTATTGAAAAAGAATATCAACAAGAAATGGCTTTAAGTTTAAATGTGTTGGACAGAAGTGATGATATAGAACTATTATACAACTATCAAGTTAGCTTGTTTATGATTGATAAAAATAGTGGTAAAGAGCTTTTTGTGAAAAATGATTTTACAACACCAGGATATTACTTTTTTAATTTAGAACAAGGTTTTGATTATTTTATTTCTGTAAAAGATTACAATAAAAAGGAGAAAAAATTACCTTTCACAACAAAAAACATTACAAGATCAGATACTATAGTTTTAGATGCTATTTTTGTAAACACATTACCTGAACAATCTTTTATTGTTAAAAATATTTATTACGAATTTGCAAAATCAGAACTTACTACAGAAGCTAAAAAAACTATAGACAACACTATTTTTAAAATTTTGCAAGCGTATCCAGATATAATTATAGAGATTAGTTCTCATACGGACTCTATTGATACTGAAGAGTTTAACATGAAGCTTTCACAAGCTAGGGCACAATCTGTTGTTGATTATTTAATTAACAAAGGCATTGAATCAGAACGATTGGTTGCAAAAGGTTATGGTAAAAACTTCCCGATAGCTCCTAACTCAAATCCTGATGGAAGTGATAATCCCGAAGGAAGACAAAAAAATAGACGTACTGAATTTAAAGTTATTGGACAATTAAACAACGAAGAAGAAGTTATTTACGAAGACTATTAAAATTTCTTCTTAAACACAAAAATATTTGCATAATAAGGAAGTTTTGAATTTAATAGCACAACATATTTTCCTTTAGAATTTTCTTCATTATCAAATCTATAAATTGCTTGTTTTAAATTGTTTTCCACAACAATCTCTGGTTCTAACTCAGTCATAACATTTTCTGTATCAACAAAATACAGGTTATATTCACAATAAGCACAAGCATCAACTTGAACATGTACAATATAATAGGTTTTATAGTTCAAGACTATGTCTGAAGAAACTAAAGGTTTCGTATCAATAATCGAATCGCTTTTAAAATCCACCAATGTATATCCTCTATCAAGATAAGATTGTTTAGTTTTTGCAGTGATTTCTACAAAAGCTTTAGTTTGAGAAAACAATTGATTGCTACAAAATGTCATGAAAATCAACACATTTAACAAATAAAATATTTTAAAATTCTTCATTATAATTCAAATTTAAACATTACTAAATTATACTACAATAATCAAACCAGAAAATTTAATTGTCGTCTAGCCTCAAAAGTAATTATTGCTACAGAGTTTGCAACATTTAAAGAATCAATACTTCCCAACATTGGAATTTTAATTCTTTTATCTGCCGAATCAATCCATTTTTGAGACAAGCCAAAAGCCTCTGTTCCAAATACTATAGCTGAAGATCTTGAAAAATCGCAATTATGATAAAATTCTGTGGCTTGTAATTCTGCGGCATAAGAAGTGATATTATTTTCTTTTAACCACTTTAAAACAGAGTCTGTGTCGGAATTAGCAATTTTTACAGAAAACACACAACCTAAACTGGCTCTAATAGCATTTGGATTATAAACATCACTCAGCGGGTTACATACAATTATAGCATCAACTTGTGCTGCATCTGCAATTCTGGCAATAGCACCAAGATTTCCAGGTTTTTCAACAGATTCCAAAATAATAAACAAAGATTTTCTGTCAACTTTTATATCTGTTAAACTTATAGAAAGTGCTTTTGCAATTACAACAATTCCTCCTGTTGTTTCTCTATATGAAATTTTAGAAAAAGCTTTTTTGCTAAGTTCATATTTTCTTGCCAAATGATACTGCTCCCCTATTAGTTCTTTTACAGAATCCAAATCTATAATTTCGGGGCAAAACAATATTTTTTCAATACTTACATTAAATTTAATAGCTAAACTTATTTCTTTTAATCCTTCGATTAGGATTTTACCTGTTTTTTTTCTTTCCTTGGATTTTAATTGCAAGTTTAAAACTTCCTTTATAAGCTGATTATTTGGACTATCAATTTTAGTAATCATAAATTAAGTATTTATACTTTGGTTGTTATTAGAAAGATCTAAATTAAAAATAAAATAGGAAGTAAAAAACGAAAAGAACATAACTCCTCTTTGATAACTGAACATATCTTCCACATTAAATAAGACTAAGCAAATTAGTCCCCACAATAATAATAAAAAATGTTTTTTTCTTATTGCTTTATAAAAAATTAAAACAAATATAGACACTAAACCTAAAAAAGCAAAAACACCATTGCTTGCAAAAGTTCTAACAAACTGATTATGAGGATCTGTATGCAAAGCATATGCCTTTTGATAATCATTTTCTAAATAGAATTTATCCAATTCTTGAATTATATCTCCTGTTCCTACTCCAAACCAAAAATTATTTTTTATTAAATCGCCTCCTGCTTTATATGCAACTATACGCAATACTGTTGATTCCTGACTTTTATGGTCAATATTATTTTGGCTTTGTAAGCCTTTTTTTAGATTTAAAAAGCGAAGTTGTGCCTTATCGGTTGATAAACCAAAGGTAATTATTGCAAATGTTAAAACAACAATAGGAATTGCTATTTTAAGCGAAATTAATTTTTTATATAAACTAAATACAATAACAAAAAACGAAATTAATATATACAAAATTATTGTTGCCTTACTCGACAACTGAAATAAGAACACTGAAAAAATTAAAATAAGAAAAACTTTCAGCCACAAATATCTTTTTTTATACAGAGGTAAGCTTGTTCTTTCTAATAAATTTGAAATAAGTATAACTAATGCAAAAATAACAAAATAAGACATGTGATGTGGTCCAGTAACAACTTCACTAAATTCTTGATAAAAGAACACATTATAATCTTTTTTCGCTAAATAAACTGGGATAGCATGATTTAAACAAATAATATATAAAACTAAAACTCCCAAAATAAAACTTGAAAATATTAATTCGTTTTTATATTTAGCTTTATTTGATTGAAAAGCTGCAAAAATCACTGGGAACAAAACCAAAGAACTTGCTCGAATAATATAGGTCAATCCTGTATCTATATTTTCTGAATTTAGCAAACCAAGCCACAAAAATATATATGGAATAATTAAAATATAAAAACTTGGACTTTTTAATGCTTTTATTAAATATGGATGATTATCTTTTTTCAATAAAGCAATAATAAATAATAGTATCATTGGTACAGAGCTAAACTTTATGCTTACAGGGATAACAAACGCGATGAAGCACAACAAAAAAAGCTCAAATTTATCTAATACTATTCTCATATAATGCAAAATTACTAATTTATTATGTTTTTATATTATTTGAGTCAAAATTTAATAACAATAAAGATGTAAAATAACTAAAAAATACCACACCGCATTGAATACCAAACATATCTTCAACGTTAAACAAGACCAACATCATCAAAATCCACATCCACAAAAAAAAACTTTTTTGTTTTACAGCATTATAAATCATCAATACAAACACAGAAATTAAGGACAATAATCCAAAAATTCCATGCATAGCAAAAGTTCTCAAAAATTGATTATGGGGGCTAACATACTTAATATAAGCTGCTTGCAAATAATTTTCCTTATAATAATCATTCATTTCATAAAGCAAATCTCCAGTACCCGTACCAAACCAAAAATTATCTTTAGCAACAGCCTTAGCTGTTTTTAATGCAGATATTCTTAATGCTGTTGATTCTGCTCTTTTGGGATTAAATTCTTCTCTTTTAAAAATCACATCTATGAATCTAGAAAATCTTAAATTTACTTTTTGGGTTGAAAATCCAATCGTAGCAAATAAAATAACTATAGAAATTATTGCCAAAGCATATTTTAAAGCTAGAATTTTTTTTATTACAATATAAACAAAAACAATAAAGCTAATCATCACAAACAGAATAATTGTTGCCTTACTAGATAACTGAAACAAGAATATTGATAAGATAACAAGTGATAGTATTTTTACCCATAAATATTTATTTTCATAAAAACACAAACTAGTTTCGCCAAGTAAGTTAGAAATTAAAATTACTATCCCAAAAAGCACAAAATAAGACAGATGATGAGCTCCTGAAATTATTGTACTAAATTCTTGATAAAAAAAGTATTCATAATTATTGTCCACTATAAATCTTGGTATTGCAACACTTAAACATGTTAAATATGCAACTATAAGACTAATTATAAAAAAACTAAAAATATAGCTATGTGCATTTTCTATTTTATTTGATTTAAAAGCAGTAAATATAATTGGAAACACGAGTAAAGAAAGTGCTAGTTCAGCCTGAATTTTGCCATCTCTCAAATATTCAGTATTGATTAATCCTAATAAAAAAAACAAATATGGTGAAATCAAGATGTAAAAAGCAGGTGTTTTTAGCATTTTTTTAAAATTGCTATAATTTTCTTTTTTCAAGAACGCAATTACAAGTAATAATGCAATAAAAACTGAAGCGACTTTAACGTTCAGAGGCATTAAAAACGCTATAAAGCATAGTGAAAACAACTCTATTTTATCTAAGTTTTGTTTCATGAAGCAAAACTAACAATTTTCAAACAAAATTATGAACAACTACATTTATTTCTGTCAAATTATTTTAGAAAATTAAAAAAACAGAAAAGTTTAATAAAATATTTTATAATTCAATAAAATGTTATATTTTTGCAACTCGAAAAACTTTAAAAAATTTATTAATTAGAAAATTGTAAGAATTATGATTAATCAGTACGAAACCGTTTTCATTGCAACTCCCGTTTTGTCTGAAGCACAGATGAAGGAAGCGGTTAACAAATTTAGAAGAATTATTACCGACAACAACGGTGAATTAATTCATGAAGAAGATTGGGGCTTGAAAAAGCTTGCTTACCCAATCAAGAAAAAGTCAACAGGTTTTTATTACTTGTTTGAATTCAGATCTGAAGGTGAATTTATCAACAAACTTGAAACAGAGTTTAGACGTGATGAAAGAATTATGCGTTTTTTAACCTTTAAAATGGACAAACACGCTATTGCCTATAGTGAGAAAAAAAGAAAAATGAACAGCAAAACTGCTGAAAATAAAAACGAACAAAATCAAAAGGAGGCGTAATTATGGCACAAAATGATATTAGATATTTGACACCACTAGCAGTTGAAGTTAAAAAGAAAAAATACTGCCGTTTTTTAAGAAATCGCATAAAATATGTAGATTATAAAGATCCACAATTTTTGAAAAGATTTTTAAACGAACAAGGAAAAATTTTACCACGTAGAATAACCGGAACATCATTAAAATTTCAACGTAAAGTTGCACAGTCTGTAAAAAGAGCAAGACATTTAGCATTACTACCTTACGTTACAGATATGATGAAATAAAATTTGGAGGACAAGAAATGGAAATTATATTAAAACAAGACGTTGATAATCTAGGACATAAAGACGAAATAGTTAATGTAAAACCTGGATATGCCAGAAATTATCTTATACCTCAAGGTTATGCAATTATGGCTACCGCTTCTGCTAAAAAAGTTCATGAAGAAAACATGAAACAAAAAGCACATAAAGAAGCTAAACTTCGCGAAGATGCTGAAGTTGTTGCAGAAAAAATGAAGGGTTTATCATTAAGAATTGGAACAAAAACCAGCTCTACTGGCAAAATTTTTGGTTCAATCAATACTGTTATGATTGCCGAAGCTCTTGAAAAAGAAGGCTTTAACATTGAACGTAAAAATATAACTTTAAAAGGCGAAGCCATTAAAGAAGTTGGAAATTACGAAGCAAATGTAAAAATTTACAAAAACATTAAAGTTGTTGTTCCTTTTGAAGTTTACTCAGAAGAATAAAAAAATAATGTATCTATAAAAAAAAGGCGAAACATCAAAAGTTTCGCCTTTTTTTGATTAATAATTTCTATAATGTTTATTCTTTCACAAACTTTTGAACACCAGTTTTACCATTTTCTGCTGATAAAATAATTATATAAGTTCCTGTAACCAATTCAGAAATATTTATTTCACTATTTGAGAAAACTAAATCTGTGAGTACAAGTCTTCCATTTATATCAAAAATTTTCAAAATAGCTTTTTCAACATCACAATTTATACCTAATACTTCCTTTGCTGGATTTGGAAACACAGTAAATTCAATATTTTAAATTTGCATATCTTCAAGCATTGTAATATCATTTGGATAAATGCTTGTTTCGGTAACAATAAAGTTAACATTATAAGTTTGGTCGCTAGTAGTTTGCGTTTCAAATGCTATATAATTTTGACATGAAAGATTGGTTACAAAAGCCTGTATATTAGCATTGTCTGGAATATTATCAAAGTAATATTGACCATTATCACTAGTAACGCTTACCCCAATAATTTCATTTATATCACTATTTTTTAGTATAACAACCATATCTTCAATTGGATTTAAACCCTTACTGTTGTTACTACTAGCTCCGACAATACCTTGCATTGTGTTTGAACCTTGACTTTCTGTTAGTAAAACATGATGCAAGCTAGCAAAAAACACTGTTCCTTCTTCTATTGGAATACTTATAGCATCTTCATGCACAACAGCATCTTGATAGTAAACATGTTCTGCTACGTTATAATTTTCAGGATATTGAACAAATGAACCTAAATAATAATCGCCGGGTGTTAAATTTAAGAATTCTGTTTGCCCATTACCATCTAATAATTTTTGGTCCATTAAAACTATAACTTCGTTTTCTGTAATATCTATTTCTGTTTTATACAATTTAACGTTGACATGCTCAGCCGGGAAATTACTTGCAGGAGTACCAAAAGTTACATTAGCAACTATTTGTCCTAAGTTACCACTTACTTGGCTTGTAAAATTAGCAATTCCTTGTACTAAATAACAATTATATTGATTACGACTTAGCACTTCATAGCTTCCAGCTGGGAAAAAACCACCTAAACTTAACATAGAACCAGTTCCATTAATTAGACCTGTATATGGTTCACCTCCTACAGTAACACAATATTTTGTTCCAACTTCACTAGTTTCTAATATTATACTACCGCTTGTGCCTGCTTGTAAAATTCCATCTTCTGGATCTTGTAAAATCACAACTTGCTCAGGATAAGGAGCAAGCGTTACTTCAAGCTGCTCAATATTATCACAACCAGTATAAGGTGATGTAACAGTATGATAATATGTTCCTGCTTCAGTTATCTCAGTTCCATAAAAATCATATACATCACCTTCACAAAGATTGTGGTTAGTTAGCGTAGTATCAACTGACCAAACAAAAAACATAATACTATCTCTATTTACACAAGAATGGATATCTGTACCAAAAACAGTAATTACAGTAAATTCGGAAAGTGTAACAGTAATTTCGTTGCCAGTTTCTCCAGTTGACCATAAATAAGTTTCTGCTCCATTAGCAGTAAGAGTAAATGAAGTTCCATGACAAACATACTCATTATAATCATAGTCTGGGACAGACACACTAACTCCAGGCATAGGATATATGGTAATAGTTTTTGTAATATCGTCTGTATAATATCCAGTAGAAACAATTAAACTTACTTGATAATCGGTTGGAACAGCAAAAAATGGACTAAAAACATAAGAAAAAGTTGGTGAGCCCTAACTTACTACATTCCCATTAACTTTCCATACGTAACTGCTTCCGGCAGGATTGTTTGCTGCTGTGAAAAATACAGTATCACGATAACACTGATTTCCAGTCCATGTAAAATCCGCAACAGGAAGCTCAACGCCTTCTGGTAAGACTTCTATTTCCAAAGACGTATCTGTATATTGTGTAACAGGCTCTTGTGTACCTTCATTATTGACAAAAAGGGTAATTGCTAATGATAAAACATAAGTTCCATGTGTTGTAGGCGTTCCTTTTAATTGAACGCAATAACAAGTAAGAGGATTAGTTACATCAAACATTTCTTGACTTTTACACCAAGTTATTCCTTCGGGTAAATTATTAATTGCATCTATTCGCATAGATGAGAATGGATAATAAGGAGAACCTTCAGGCGGAACAACAGTTACGTTTTCTTCATAATAAGAATTTGCTATTGCAAATGCAAGCTCTTCAGGACATATACTTCCGTTTTGATTGTAATTCGCAAGACAAGATTGGTCTGGAGTACAAGGAGGGTCGCAAATTTGAGCATTTAAAGAAAAGGAAAACACCAAAATTGAAAAAGTAAAAATTAGACGTTTCATAAGTTCATTTATTTTAATTGTTAATTTATTATACTTTAATCCACTGATAACCAAGCAATTATTTAATCGAATTATACAAATTTATATCCAACACTTAAAAAATCCCCTTTATAACTCTCTACAAATATACAACTTTTTTTAATAATAGAGATAATTTTATAAAAAAAATCACGATAAACGTTTTAAACAATTATTCAACTTATGAACTTTCTTTATAAACTAGTTAAATTCTTATCAATACAAATCACCGTATAAAAAAATGGCTACCTAAATTGATAGCCAATTTCCATATTTATAAACTAAACTAATACTTTATCAACTTTATCACATCAACTTTTTCATTTCCATAAACTTTTATGTAATAAGTTCCACTTGCAAATTCTGAAATTTCTAACTCATTATTCAATTCTGTGATTTTAAAACTTCTAATTAGTTTTCCATCATTAGAATATATTTCGCAAGTATTATAAAGTTCTACTTCTGGAATTAGCATATTAAACTTATCAACACAAGGATTTGGGAAAATTTCAATTTCACTTGTATTGTTTGCAAGCATAATATCAGAAATAAGTGCGAACTCAACTTCTATGCTAGCATCTTCGGTAATATTAGAGAATAAATAACTTTCTGGCGCACCTTGATTTTCGCCATTAACATAAACATTTTTAATATAATATCCTTCATTTGCAGATATAACAAATAGCTGATTTTCACCACAGTTAACTTCAACTTCACCAGAAGGAGTAATACTTCCGCCCTCATTTGCACTAGCTGTGATTATAACAATTTTTTCTGAAAAATTTGCATATATTTCTAAATCTGATTGTACATTTTCATAAACAAAAGTATTGCCTACAACAGTTTGTATTTCACCATTTATTGTTAATTCAGTTAATTCATAACATTCGTCTGGTAAAATATTTATAGTTAAATCATCGCCACAACCAATACTAGAAGCAAGCGTAATGCTGCCTCCTGCACTTGTACTTGAATTAACGGCATAAGTTGTTTGATTAAACGAAGCAGAAATTGTATGATTTGAATTTACATTGCTAAATGTATAAGTACTTACAGCTCCAACAGAGATTCCATCAACAATAACGTCTGCCAGTACATAACAGTCATCAGGTGTTATTGTAAATGTTTTATCATTTCCTTCAACTACCGCTACACTTCCTTCTGGGCTTATACTTCCACCATTTAAAGCTGATGCTGTAATTGTATAGTTATTTAATACAACAACAGTTGCACATGCTGTATTAGTACACTCTACACCATCATAAACAGTAGCAACGCAATATTCGTAAGAGCCACCGTTAAGTCCTGATTGTGTATATGTTAAGGCTGTTACTGTTGCCTGTAAACTTCCATCTCTATAAATTTTATATCCTGTAACATTTCCTGAAGTTGGAGCAGTCCAAGTAAGAGTAACAGAACCTGCTTCACTTGTTGCATCTAAATTGTTTACAGCCAAACAGCTATAGTTAAATGTTGCAGAAATTGTATGATTTGAATTTACATTGCTAAATGTATAAGTATTTACAACTCCAACAGAAACTCCATCAACAGTAACATCAGCAATTGAGTAATTAGTATTTGGTGCAATGTTAAAAGTTTTATTTTCGCCTTCGTTAACTTCTACACTTCCTGAAGGGCTTATGCTTCCGCCATTGCCAGCTGTTGCAGTAATTGTATAAGTATTTATAACAGTTCCTATATTTGCGCAAACTTGAGGCGAAACACAATCATCAGCATAAATTGCTTCAACACAATATTGATGTGAACCGCTAGTTGCTTCTGTACATGAAAAATCTGTAGTTGTGCTTGTTCCTATTAATGCTCCATCGCAATAAACATTATAAGCAATTGGCGCAGCGGTTGGCATTGAACCATCGCCAATATAAATATCATCAACACAGAAATAATATTTATCAGTTGAATTACAATTTATAGCAACATATTTTGCATTTGCTGGAACATTATAAGAATATTCTGTCCATTCAAAAGGAGCTGAGTTTACAGTTGCTAAAATATTAGTAAACGCCGCTGCTGTATTTGTAGTTGTAGAATAAGCAACTCTAAATGATTCTGCATATTGCGTTTTATGTCCACTGCGAGCAAAGAATTTAAATATAAATGATTCATCGAAATTTAATTCTGGGCTAATAATCCAATCATTTGTTTGTCCACTACTTACATTAAAACATGCAAAAAACTGATCTCCTGAATAAGCAGTAAATGGTGTACCATCAGTAGTTTGAGTTAGTGGAGTTCCATTAGTTTCATGTATAACCAAATTTGGGTCAAAAACTATTGTAGCCATTTTTGAATTTTGGTTTTGGAAAGTATAATTAGCAATAGCATAAGTTGTTTTGTCATCAGCATCTATAAAAGTCCAAGGTACTGAACCGGCACTATTTATTGTAAAAGCTGTATGCGATTCTATATCATCAAAAATGGCATTTGAACCCAAAGGAGCTGTCCAAGTTAAGTTATGAACTGTTGGGCTTTGCTCTTCAACATTTAAGTTAGTAGGAGCTTCGCAACTAGTGCTTGTTCCATCATTTACAAAAACATTTACACATTCTTGGGCATAACACTCTGTTCCATCATAAACTGCTGCAACACAGTAGTTGTAATACCCTGTAGAAACGCTAGATTGAGTATAAGTTAAACCTGTAACTGTTGTTTGCAAACTTCCATCTCTATATATTTTATATCCTGTAACATTTCCTTCGGTTGGTGCTGTCCAAGCAAGAGTAACAGAACCTGTTGAAGTTGTTGCATTTAAGTTAGTAACAGCTAAACAAGGATCAGCATCTATTACTTGTACATTTTGATAAATTGTAGTAGAATTAAAAGCTGTTGCAACTAACAAAGCTTCTCCTGCCACAAGACTATGATCAATTGTATATTGTCCTGAACTATTTGTTAAAGTTGAGTAATAATTGTCGTTTGCCGAAATACAAATCATCACATTTTCAGCAGGCGTTCCATTGATTTTTGCAACTCCTGTAAAAGGCACTCCAACTTCTGGAGCCATATTTGTTAATGTAAGAGTTTCAGGTTGTTTTGTTCTTAATTGTAATGAAGCATCACCGAAAGTTGTCCAAGTTTTAATAGTTTCTATATCGTCACTAGCAGAACTTTCTTTTAACATTAAAACAGAAGAATTTACAACAATTGAGCCCCAATGTGTGCGTTGTTCTGAGGTGTTTATTCCAGTAGTTTGCGAAATTCCATCTGTATCATAATCAAAACCTCCTGTCAAAATATCATAAAAATAATCTTGACCTCTTTGTGGTGGTGTCCATGGTTGATTTATTGTTGACATTAAGGTAACAACTGCTCCACCATTAGCTTTGCGTAACCAAGCTTCTGCAAAGCAATCTTCACTATAATGGAAAGTACCATTAACACAAGCTACTGAAACAATAAATGGAAGTTTATCTCCATTTGTTAAATTATTAATATTTGTATTACTAAATCCTGTACTTACAAACGAAGTTTCTGAACCATGTCCACAATAAGCCAATGTTGAGGCACCTGCGTTAAGATGTCCAGCTAAAGTAGTAGCAGATGCTCCTGGGTCATAATTTTGTCTGTGCGTATTATATGTAAATGGCTGTAAACGTTGAGTATAAATTCTTTGAACATGAGTATAGTCATATTCATTATCATCTCCAGGTCCTTCATCAGAAGATACTCCTATAAAAGTTTCACGCCATCCAACATCATTATTAGGATTTTTCTCATAATTAATTGCTTTATTTATTTGCACTAATAAATCACTAGTACTTGCACAAGAAAATCTTCCTACAGATATATCTATATAATTATCACTACCTGAAACTGCACCCATAAATGGATCGCAAGGAGCTGGTGGAGTTGGTGGGAAACCACTAACACTAATTGTTGGCGATTTAATATCTGCCCAGTCTCCAGCCAACTGAACATACATCAAATTTGGATTATTATTATATGCGCTAGAAATTGTGTTTGCAACATTAGTTCCTTGACTTACAATTGTTTTAGAAACATTATAACCCATTTCTTTTTTCCACTGAATGTAAGTATCCATGGTAGCGGAATAAGCAGAAGTGGTAATTACTAAAATATCACCATAATCGGCAGAAGTAAGATTTGCAGAAACTTTAGTTTGATCATTGTAATTCAAAAATATATCTTTATAAATTTCTTCAACCTCACGTATATAGCTTGCTCTTTCTTTTAAAAATGGATTTGTAGGCTCGTTGTTATTTTCAACCAATTCAACTTTAATATTTTTATAAAATCTCAATGTTTGGCTAACGGCATTATATTGAAATGGGAATACTCTAACTGTTGTTCCTCTTACTTCTCTAAAAATAAATGGATCTTCCATGACAACATTTTCACTTGGATAAAATTCATCTATAATAGACTCTGGTGCAATCACATAAGGAATTTGCGATGGATCTTGATTACGATAAATCACTCCTCTCGAAGGCAAGAGTGGATAATCCAATGGAATATCAACATAATTTGTATAAGTAATATTCAAATCAACATCTTTTTGAGCAGGTAATGCAATAGAAGCACTAATAAAAGGTAGTTCAGCCCAACCTTGCTTTTGTGAAGATACGCTTACACCCATATCGATTTTTGTAAAAATATTACCGTCAATGTTTACTTCGTTTAAATCAAAATCTTGTACGGTAAATGTAATTTCATAAACATCTGATGATTTCTGATTGAAACTTGCATCATAAGATTTTTGAGAATATAAAAGAAATGAACTCAAAAACAATACAACAAATAAATAAAGTTTTTTCATAATATAGAATTTAAAAGTTTGACAACAATTAATAACATAATCAATTTATCAGATTTCACATGACACAAAGTTAACTAATTATTGTAAAATATCCCATTTTTTTTTGATTATTTTACTAACACCCATTTAAAAACGACAAAACAACAATTTTAAAACAAATTAGTTATATATTTGAAAATATTATTTTTTTGCACATGATAAAATTTGAAAAATTCACTTTGAACAACGGATTAAGAGTAATAGTCCACAAAGACGACACGACACCTTTAGTTGCTTTCAATCTTTTATACGATGTCGGTGCTAAAGATGAAAATCCAAATCAAACTGGTTTTGCTCACTTGTTTGAACATTTGATGTTTGGAGGTTCTATAAATGTTAAAAACTATGACAAAGTTTTACAAAAGGCAAGTGGAGAAAACAATGCTTTTACAAATAATGATTACACAAATTATTATATAACTCTTCCTAAACAAAATCTTGAAACTGCTTTTTATTTAGAATCAGATAGAATGTTGAGTTTGGCATTTTCGCAAAATAGTCTTGATGTTCAAAAAAATGTTGTTTGTGAAGAATTTAAACAAAGATATTTAAACCAACCTTATGGAGATGCTCTTGCTGAAATTAGAAGTTTAGCTTATAAAAAACATCCATATCAATGGCAAACTATTGGGAAAGAATTAAGCCATATAACAAATGCAAGTTTAGATGATGTGAAAAGTTTTTTCTATAAATTTTATGCACCTAATAATGCGATATTATCTATTGCTGGAGATGTAAATTTAATAGAAATTCAAAAGCTTTGTGAAAAATGGTTTGGCGATATTCCAAAAAGAAATGTGCCAAAACGAAACTTGCCACAAGAGCCTGAGCAAAAAGAAAAAAGAAGTAAAGAAATAATTAAAGACGTTCCTTCAAATGCTTTATATATGGCGTATCACACTGGTGGAAGAACAGATGACGATTATCATGCAACTGACTTAATTTCAGATTTATTAGCAAATGGACCTTCGTCGCTTTTTAACAAAATTCTTATTAAAGAAAAAAAACTTTTCCCACAAATTGACGCATATATTCAAGGTAGCATAGATCCAGGATTGCTAAATATAAATGCTAGACTTTTTGACACTACAAGTTATGAAGTTGCAGAAAATGCTATTAAAACAGAAATTAATAAAATTACTAATGGCGATTTTAGCGAAAAAGAACTTACAAAAGTAAAAAACAAATCTATTTCAAACATGCTTTTTTCTAATATAGAAATTTTAGACATTGCCATGGAATTAGCATATTTCGAGCTTCTTGGAAATGCTGAATTAATTAATTCTGTTGAAGACAATATTTTGGAAGTATCAAAATCTGATATTATAAAAACCGCTCAAAAAATTTTTAAAGAAGAAAATCTATCTTGTTTGTATTACAAATCTAAAAACTTAATTTAATGCTAAATAGAAATATTCCACCACGCACAAAAAAAATAAAATCAATAAACTTTTGTTTCCCTGAAAAGCACAGCTTCCAAAATGGAATTAACACTTATGTTTTGGGTTCGGAAACAGCTCCAGTAATAAAGTTAGATATTATTTTTAAATCTGGAATTGAAAATGCTGAAAAAAAACTTGAACCAACTTTTGCTAACTCAATGCTAAAAGAAGCTCCACAAGGAATGACTAGCAACGAAACAGCCGATTTTTTTGATTATTACGGTGCTTACATTCAAAATTTTATTTCTAACAATACTTCTGGCTTACGACTATTTGTTCCTCAAAGATTTTTTGTAAAAGTTTTACCTGTTTTTGCTGACTTAATACAAAATCCTGCTTTTATTGAAGAAGATTTTTCAATCTTAAAAGAAAAAAGTAAAGAATCAATAAAAGTCAATTTAACAAAAACAAAATATATAGCTGCTAAAGGAATAAATAATCAACTTTTTGGAGATTTTCACCCCAGAGGCTGGCTGGTTAAGCCAGAAGATGTTGATACCATAAATTTAAAAGATGTGAAAAAATTTTCCAACACATATTTCTCATCTAAAAATTGCTTTATTATTGCTTCTGGAAGTGTGAATACAGAAACAATTAAACTAATTGAAAAACATTTCTCAAAAGAATTTGGCAATAATAAATTTGTTAAAAAACCAACAAACAAGAGGATTTTTTCAGAAAAAGAAATTTTCAAACATTACGAAATGCCAAATGCTGTTCAATCAAGTATTTATTTAGCAAAAAACCTTGGCAAACTAAGAGATGAAGAAATTGTTGATATTGGAATTTTAAACACAGTACTAGGTGGGTATTTTGGTTCAAGATTGATGAAAAACATAAGAGAGAACAAAGGCTACACTTATGGAATTGGCTCATTTTTAACAGATTATGACGATTGTACTGTTTTAAAAATAAGTAGCGAACTTGCAACAAAATATGTTAAAAAAACAATAAAAGAAATTTTTAAAGAAATTGAAAAACTAACAACCACGCCAATTTCTAATTCAGAATTAAATTTAGTTAAAAATTATAGCAGTGGTGAAATTCTATCATCTATAGATGGAGTTTTTCAAAATTCAATAATTTGGGAAAAAATTATTAGCTCACAACGCCAAGAAAATTTAATTAATTTACAGTTCGAAAGATTACAAAATATCACTAGCGATGAACTAATGCAAATTGCTCAAAAACACCTTAACAAAGAAGAATTTTTTACTGCCATTGCAGGCAGTTGAACACTTTTAACACTTCAACTACGTTCAGTGCATCGCTTTTAGCTGATTTATGGTGGTACAATAAATTATAATTTGTATAGATAAGAGACGGCGCATACACCGTCTCTACACTATCCTATATAATTAATTGAACTTCAGACTTTTAACCTTCGACTTTTAACTTTTAACTGACTACGTATTTATACTAAGTTTTAAGGGTATTTTTACCAACAAAAACAAGTATTTTTAGTCTATTTATTGTTTTTTGCACTTATTTATTTTGCAAAAAATATTAAAATGACAGATTACTACAAGTTACTTTTGCAAGATGTTAGGTTCAAAGAAGGTCTTACCGCCTGCATGAATTGTGGAGTTTGCACAGCTATTTGTCCAGCTGCCGAATTTTACAAATATGACCCTCGCCAACTTTGTAGCATAGTTCAAACTCGCGATAATGAAAAAATCGAAGAACTTTTAAAAAGCGAAACAATTTGGTATTGTGGTCAATGTATGTCGTGCAAAGCAAGATGTCCACGAGGAAATGCACCTGCTTTAGTAATTTCTGTACTTAGAAAACTTTCTCAAGAATTAGGTTTTTTTGTTGAAAGCGAAAAAGGACAACAACAATTTGCTTTAAAAAGGACTGTTGGAGACAATATTTTAAATATTGGCTATTGCGTTCATGTTGACACCGTGCATCCAAAACTTCACCCCGAACAAGGTCCTGTTTGGAAATGGTATTTTGAAAACGCCGAAGAACTTGCCGACAGAATGGGAGGAAATTATAATAAATATGGTCCTGGAGCATTGAGAATTATTGGCGAAAAAAATTTAGACGAAGTAAGAAAAATATTTGAAGTTACTGGAGGCAAAAAATTGAATGATCATATAGAAGAGTTCTCAAAGCAAAAAGCAAAATCAACAAACACCTCATTCGAAAACGAAGGAATAAATAATGAATACTTTTTTCAGACTTATATTAAAAATTCTGAAAATCATCAAAAATAAAGCAAATGACAAAAACCAAACATTATTGGAATAATTATCAAAAAGAAATTGCTGAAGACAATTACTTCTATGAAAGAAGTTGTATTCGTCAATCTTTTTTCCCTGGTTCTGAAACTACTTTTCTAAAAATTTTAAGAGAAGAACTTGGCAAAACAATTATTGACGACCCAAATCAACATACTTGCACTGGCATTGGCTACCATTCCGATGTTGTTCCATTTGATACAACTATGACAATTTGTGCTCGCCTTTTTTCTTTAATGAAAGATGCTGGCTTAAAAAACTATGTTCCGTCTTGTGTTACTTCATTTGGCGTTTTTACCGAAGTTATTGAAACATGGCAAAATTCACCAGAAGAACTTGAAAAAACTAGGAATTTTTTAAGACAAGCTACAGGCAGAGAGTTCGACATTCCTGAAAACATAGTCCACCCTTCTGATATTATTTACAAATACAGAAAAGAGTTAAAAAGTAAAATGAAATATCAGTTAGTTAATCACAAAACTGGCGAACCACTAAAGGCTGTCGAACATATTGGTTGTCATTATGGTAAAATTTTTAGTAAACATGCAATTGGTGGTGCTGAATTTCCTCAAGTTTTAGCAGGAATGATAGAAGAATGGGGAGGCGAAGTAATTGACTATCCCGAAAGAAGACATTGTTGCGGATTTGGATTTAGACAATACTTAGTTATGGCAAACAGAGGCTATTCAGTTGCAAATACAAAAAAGAAATTCGAGTCTATGCAAGCTTATAAACCTGATTTCATTCTAACTAATTGTCCAGGTTGCACAATGTTTATGGACCGCTGGCAATACACTATTGCCGAAATGGAAGGCATAACTTATGATGACGAACACATGGGAATTCCTGTACTAACTTATGAAGAACTTGCAGGACTTCTTTTAGGCTATAATCCTTGGGATTTAGGATTGCAATTACACCAAGTGCAAGCTGAAAGCCTTTTAAATAAAATCGGAATTGAATACGACCCTAAAGATAAATTTGTTGGTAAATCCGGCACTTTCTTAGGAGAACCAGAAAAACCTAAAAACCTTATTGTTGATTATGAAAAATAAATCTGTTATTGTAATAGGCGCAGGTGTTGCAGGAATTGAAGCAGCAAGCAATATCGCAGATCAAGGATATAGTGTAACATTAATTGAAAAAAAAGATGTTCTAGGCGGAAATTTAACTAATTATGCCAAATTATTCCCCAACTTTGCTGATGCAGATGAAGTTAAAAACAATTTAATCAATAATTTAAGCACAAAAAAAGTTGAGATTCTCAAAAATAATGACATCACAAAATTGTTTTTCGAAAATGATAAATGGCATGCAGTAAATTCACAAAATCAAACTTATTCGGCTGATGTAGCACTACTTACAACAGGCTTCACTGTTTTTGATGCAAAACGAAAAGAAGAATTAGGATATGGCATTTATGATAATGTAATAACTTCTTTAGAATTTGAAAGCATGTACAAAACTGGAAAAATTACCACTAAGCAAGGTAATATTCCTAAACGAATTGCTTTTTTAAATTGCGTTGGAAGTAGAGATGAAAAAGTTGGAAATCACTATTGTTCAAGAGTTTGCTGTATAAATGCTGTTAAGCAAGCAACAGAGTTTAAAACACTCTACCCAGAATCTGAAGCTTATTGTTTTTATATGGACATAAGAATGGCTGGACAGTTTTACGAAGAATTATATCGCAAATCTCAAGAAGAAAACAACGTGATTTACATAAGAGGAAGAATTTCTGAAGCAGCTGCAACCATTGACAATAGAATACAAATAAAAACTGAAGACACTCTAACTGGATTGCCTTTAAAAATGACTGTTGACTTACTTGTTTTAATGGTTGGAATGGAAGCCTCTGAAGCAACTAGTAATTTAAGCAAGCAAAACGAAATAAATGGCGAATATGGTTTTGCAAAAAGTTTAGGATTACATGGCAACGATAATAAAACAACAAAAAAAGGCTTATTCCTAGCTGGATCTTGCAAAAGACCTCTAAACATTCCAGAAGCCATTGCTGATGCAAGAGCTGCTGCACTTCAAATAACACAATATCTTAATAATTTACAATGAAAAACTGGGGATTTAAAATAGCAAAACCACGTATTATCGACCTTGACACGGCTAATACTAAAGCATTTGAAGAGCTTTGCGAAAAAGTCCCTTCGGCAAAAAGATGTATTATGTGTGGAGCTTGTACTGCAACTTGTTCAGCGGCTAACCACACTAGCTTTAATTTTCGTAAATGCAACATAATGTTTAGAAGAGGACAATTTGAAGGACTAGCCGAAGAATTAGACAAGTGTATGCTTTGTGGAAAATGCAAACTAGTTTGTCCAAGAGCAGTAAACACTAGAGCTTTTATTTATAATATGAGAATTTTTCTTAACGATTTGAATTATAAAAATATTAAATAATGAATTATTCCCATTTCATATTACCTTTTAGCATTGGAGCAATAATATTATTTGTAATAATAATTGTTAAATTTACAAAATGGTTTAGACTTCTTGACCGTAAACAAAAATACTTTATAAAACGAAATATTTTCACCACTAAAACAATTTCTGCAACTATTGAAGCGTTCCGCGAAGCACTAATACACAGAAATATTTATAAAAAGAACCCTCTTTTAGGATATATGCACATGAGCCTGGCTTTTGGCTGGTTTTTATTAATTGTAGTTGGTAAAATTGAAGCTTCGGTTTATTCAGGTACATTTTTTGAAGAGCCTTGGCTTGCTATTTTCTTTAAATATTTTGCACGCGAACCACATAATTTTTGGGGAGCTAAATTTTTCACATTTACAATGGACTTTCTTCTATTAATAATACTTAGCGGATTAGCCCTTGCAATAATTAAAAGATTTAGATCAAAAATATTAGGACTAAAAAAAGCAACAAAACATATAATTTACGACAAAATAGCATTAAGTGCTTTATGGTTAATTTTCCCGCTAAGATTATTAGCAGAAAGTTCAACAGCTGCACTAGTACAAAATGGAGGTTTTCTCACTGGAGGATTAGGAAGTTTATTTCCACAACAATTTGCTCAAGCAATAGAATTACCTCTATGGTGGGCATATTCAATATCATTATTTGTGTTTTTTGTGAGTTTACCATTTTCGCGATATATGCACATACCAACAGAAGTAGCTTTAATATTTTTAAGAAAATGGGGAGCAACAGAAGGAGAACAATATTCAGGATTAACAAATTTTGAAATTAATTCATGCTCAAGATGTGGAATTTGTATTGATGCCTGCCAGTTAAATTTTTCTGCCAATATAAATAATGTTCAATCTGTATATTTTATAAGAGACACTAGATACAATAAAATCAGCGACTTAGTAGCCAACAATTGTTTACTGTGTGGCAGATGTACCGAAGCTTGTCCTGTTGGACTTGAACTCACACAAATTCGTCAACAATTAAGAACAAAAACAGAAGTTCCCGGCAAACACTATTATGATTATTGTAAAGTTGAACCAACAAAAAATAAAACTGACGTAATATATTTTGCCGGTTGCATGACACACTTAACACCAAGTATTATTCTTGCTATGAAAAATATTTTTTCAGCAGCAAATGAAAAAGTGTGGTTTATGGACGAAGAAAAAGGAATATGTTGCGGTCGCCCACGGCGTCAACAAGGATTTGTACAACAATCTAAAGACTTAGTTAGCAAAAACACAAAATTAATTTCTTCGTCAGGTGCTAAATTACTTGTATCTTCTTGTCCTATTTGTTGCAAATCTTTTAAAGAAGAATATGCCTTAGATATTGAAATTATGCATCATAGCGAATACATTAAAATGCTAATTGATGAAAAGAGAATTAAACTAAACAAGTCAGAACTTAATATAGTTTTTCACGACCCTTGCGAACTAGGACGAGGCTTAAATATTTACAAACAACCTCGACAAGTTTTAAGCAAAGTTGGAAAACTTGTAAATACTGAATTTGATGAAAAAGACTCACTTTGTTGTGGAGGAAGTTTAGCAAATACTATTATTGAACTCGATTCTCAATTAAAAATTAGAGATGATGTATTACAAATATTGGCAAAAGATAATCCTGATGTTCTTGCTACTGCCTGTCCATTGTGCAAAAAGACCTTTACGCGTAATTATAAAGGAAAAGTAATGGATATTGCGGAAATTGTTTCAAATTTTTTATCTTTGCAAAATAATTCAAAAAAAGAAGGAAAAAAAGAAGAAGAAAAAATATTAATATCACAATAACACTAAAATTAAAAAAATATTATGGTTGACATTTTTGACAGATTAAAAGAAGCAAGAGGTCCACTAGGACAATACCAACAAAAAGCTGAAGGTTACTTCATGTTCCCTCAATTAGAAGGTGAAATTAAACCAAGAATGAAATTTTTAGGAAAAGAAGTTCTTACTTGGAGTTTAAACAACTATTTAGGTTTAGCAAACCACCCCGAAGTTCGCAAAGCTGACGCTGATGCTGCTAAAGAATTTGGAATGGCTTACCCAATGGGTGCTAGAATGATGTCGGGTGAAACTAAATATCACAAGGAACTTGAAAATAGACTTGCTAAATTCGTTAAACGCGAATCTGCTTATCTTTTAAATTATGGCTATCAAGGTATGGTATCTATTATTGATACTTTAGCTACTAGAAAAGATGTTATAGTTTATGATTCCGAAGCTCATGCTTGTATAATGGACGGAGTATTTTTACATAAAGCTAAAGGTGGGAAATCTTATGTTTATCCTCACAACGACATTGAAAGATGCGAAAAAATGTTAAAATTTGCCACAAAAACAGCTAAAGAAAACGGTGGTGGAATTTTAGTAATTACTGAAGGTGTTTTTGGTATGGCTGGTGATTTAGGAAACCTTCCAGAAATAGTAAAACTTAAAGAAAAATATAACTTCAGAATTTTAGTTGACGATGCTCACGGATTTGGAACTATGGGAGAAACTGGAGCAGGAACAGACGAACACTTTGGCTTACAAAAAGATGTTGATATTTATTTTGCAACTTTCGCAAAAGCTATGGCTGGAATAGGTGCTTTTGTAGCTTCAGACGAAGTTATTGTTGACGCTCTAAAATACAATATGCGTTCTCAAATTTTTGCAAAATCTTTACCAATGCCAATGGTTATTGGAGCTTTAAAAAGATTAGATATGCTACAAAATCAACCTGAACACAAAGAAAAACTTTGGAAAATTGCTAAAGCTCTTCAAAAAGGATTAAAAGACAATGGATTTAACATTGGAAACACACAATCACCTGTAACTCCAGTTTATTTCAGCGGTTCAGTTCCTGAAGGCACAAATATTGTTGTCGATTTAAGAGAAAATCACAATATTTTCTGTTCTGTGGTAGTTTATCCAGTAATTCCAAAAGATTTGCTAATGTTAAGAATTATTCCAACTGCAGCACACACTCTAGAAGATGTTAATGAAACTATAGAAGTTTTCAAAAAAATCAAGGCAAATCTTGAAGCAGGTGTTTATAACACTAAAGAAATGCAATCAATGAAAGTTGAATAATAATTTTATAAAAAACAAAGCGGTATAAAACTTATACTGCTTTGTTTGTTAAAAAGCTAAAGCTATGAAAGAATCTAAATACTACCTACAATGCGTAAAGTGCGAACACATAACCGAAGATTTTGGTGCATGGTTCGAGCAAAATCAAGTTTGTCCAAAGTGTGGTAGCAAACACTCGGAAGTTTGGTATAACAGCGACTATAACGAACTACCACTAATAATGAAAGGAAATCCTGAAAGTTTTTGGCAATATTTTTATTATTTACCTCTAAATAGAAGAGAAAATATAATTACTAGAAATGAAGGAGCCATTAGTTTGCAAAAATGGTGGTTCTTAGAAGATTTTGCAAAAGAAAAATACGGTTTAAATTTGGATATTTATGTTTATCGTAACGATTTAAACGGTGGAACGGGCACTTTTAAAGATGTGGCTGCTGCTTTGGCTGCAAGTGTATTAAAAGAATACGACATAAATCAATACTGCGTTGCATCTACTGGTAATACAGCAACTTCTTATGCTCGTTATCTTTCTATAGCTGGAATTAATTGTTCAATATTTCTTCCAGAAAATGCATTAAAGTCTTCGGAAGCAATGATTAGTGCCTTTGGACAAAATGTATATAGAGTAAAAGGCGATTATTCAAAAGCAAAAGAAATTGCTGCTGAATATGCAAAAAAATACAATATTTTAATTTCTTCTGGAAATATTGACCCACTTAGAGTTGAAGCTAAAAAAACTATGGTTTTTGAATGGTTACGTCAAATTGGAAAAATGCCTGATGTTTACATTCAAGCTATTAGTGGCGGAACGGGACCTATTGCCTTAGATAAAGGCGTTAGAGAAATTAAGAAAACTTTCCCAGAAATTAAAAATCCACGTATGATAATGGTTCAACCCGATGCATGCGACCCGATGACTCAAGCATGGGAAAAAGCTGAAGCAAAAAATTTCCCTAAGAACTATGAAAACGATTATCCAATTTTAGATAATCCACAAACTCAAGTTCCTACTCTAGCAACAGGAAATCCCGCAACCTACCCTATTGTTTCAAGAATTATTAAAAAAAGTGGAGGAACTTTCATTAGAATGAAAGAAGAAAAACTTGTTCCAATAGGAAGATTAGTTGCATACGAAAGGAAACTTCTATTAGGACCAGCCTCTGCAGTTTGTTTAGGTGGATTTTTTGAAGCCTTAGAAAAAAACTTACTAAAATCTGATGAAACCATAATTATTAACATAGGTGAAGGCGTACGTCGTGCACCAGAATTTGTTGAACAAATGATTTACACATCAAAAGACATTTCCTCTGTTGACGAATGCAAGCCTCATCAAATTGATGACTACAGACAACAACTTTGGAATGATGTTTTAAAATAAAAAAATACTAAAATCATAAATAATCAAAAGCCTTATCAAAATTGGTGAGGCTTTTGTTTATGAATATAATCTATTCTAAAATTCATACAAATTTTCAAGATATTTAATAAAATAGTTTATATTTGCATAAACTATTAACTTTTTCATGAGCAAAAGAATAATTGTTACTGGTGGTGCAGGATTTATTGGAAGTAATCTTTGTGATTATTTACTAAGTAAAGGAAATGAAATTGTTTGTATAGACAATTTTGATGACTACTATTCTTTTACGCTAAAGCAAAATAATATAAAGCAAGCTCTTAAAAATCCAAATTTCACTTTTATAAATGAGGATATTAAAAATAAAAATAAACTTTCTAAAATTATAGATGGAGAGTTTGATGCAGTTATTCATTTAGCAGCAAAAGCTGGAGTTAGATACTCAATTAAAAATCCTATTGTTTACGAAGAAATTAATGTTCAAGGCACAAAAAGCATCTTAGAATTAGCTATTCAAAAAAATATTGAGCAGTTTATTTTCGCCTCATCATCAAGCATTTATGGCAATGCTCCTACTCCATTCGATGAAAATTTTACAGATTTAAAGCCAATAAATCCATATGCTCAAACAAAATTATTATCAGAACAAATTGGAAAAGAATATTCTGAAAAATATAATTTAAGATTTATTTCATTAAGGTTTTTTTCAGTTTATGGGCCGAGATTACGTCCTGATTTGGTAATGAATAAAATTGCAAATAGTATTTACAAAAATGAAAAGTTAAGAATTTTTGGAGATGGAAGTACAGCACGCGATTATACGTATGTAGATGATATTGTTTTGGGAATTGACAAAGCTTTAAATTATAAAAACACAAAATTTGAAGTTTTTAATTTAGGAAATGGAAAACCAGTAAAACTTTCAGAAATTATTCAAATTTTTGAAAAAGAAACAAATAAAAAACTCAAAATAAATAATATAGAACCTATAAATGGCGAATCTGAAATAACTTGGGCAAATAATAAAAAAGCAAGCGAACTCTTAGGCTTTAAATGCCAAACAGATATTGAACACGGAATAAAAAATTATTTAACTTGGTATAAAAACCATTGTTTATGAAAAAAACTATAGAAGCAAATAGCAAGATGTCTATATTTAGCTATCTCAAATTAATTTGGGATTATAGATTTTTTTCACATTCGCTTGCAATAGGAGAAATAAAAAACAAATATGCCAAAACATATACAGGCATTTTTCTTTCATTAATTCAAAGTTTAATTGGTTTAGCGGTTTATTGGTTAATTTTTGGAATTGCAATAAAAATTGACACAGGCAACATTCCTTATCCTGTTTTTGCTTTACCAGGCATAATTATTTGGCAATTTTTCTCTTATTTGGTAGGCACATCAAGCGGAGCATTAATAAGTTCTGAACATTTAATAACAAAACTTTACTTTCCCAGAATAAACCTAACATTAGCGAAAGTTTTTCCAGGTTTAGTTGATTTAGCTGCTGGATTCATTTTGTTTGTAATATTATTTTTTATTTTTGGATTAACACCCAACTTTGGCTGGTTTTATATTTTTCCTATTATTTTAGTTTTAATAATATCTGGATTAGCTGTAGGTTTATGGACAAGCATTTTATCGCTTTACATAAGAGATTTAAGTCAAATTATAATTCAAATTACAAACTTTGTGATTTTTATTACACCTGTTTTTTATCCAGGAACAATAGTACCAGAAAATTTTAGATTTATTTTATACATCAATCCTGTAGCAGGAATCATAGAATACTCACGTGCTGCTCTTTTCTGCACAGCCATACCCGACAACGGATATTTAATTGGATTTGCAATTGTTTTTATATTATTTATTTCAGCTATTTTTATTTACAAAAATTTAGAAAAGAAAATTACTGATTTATTATGATTCAGCACGAAAAAGCCATAGTAATTAAAGATTTGAACAAGAAGTATTATAAAAAAAAGCAATCAAGTTCAAATTTGTTCAAAAATATAAAATCAAATAATAATGCTGAATCATTTTTTGCTTTAAAAAACATTAATTTAGAAATTAACAAAGGCGAAATAATTGGAATAATTGGTCCTAACGGAGCTGGAAAATCTACTCTTTTAAAAATTTTAGCCGAAGTTACACCACCAACTAGCGGTAAAATAGAAATAAATGGAAAAATTGCATCTATTTTAGAAATTGGTATTGGCTTTCAACCCGATTTATCAGGTTATGAAAATATATTTTTATCTGGACGACTTTACGGATTAAGTAAAAAACAAATTAAATCTAAATTAGAACAAATAATTGAAATGTTTGGTTTTGCTGATTTTATAAATACACCTGTAAAGTATTATTCTTCAGGAATGTATATGAGATTAGCCTTTGCAATAATTACAAACATAGAAGCCGACATTTATTTATTTGACGAAGTTTTAAGTGTGGGGGATTTGGGGTTTCAGTCGAAAGTAATTAAGGAACTAGAAAAACTGAAAAATAATGGAGCAACTATTTTAATTGTAACCCACATGCCTATGTCTATATATCAAATTTGCAATAAAATGGTATTAATAAACTTAGGACAAATAGACTTTGAAGGTACACCAAATAAAGCGACTTTATTATTTAAAGAGATTTTAGACAAAAATCGAGATGTAAATATATCAATATCTAATTCAATAAACGAACAAAGTCTTAAAACAATCAAAAAGTCTGAGATAAGCTCTGAAATTGCTGATTTCAATTTATCAAATTTCTCTATTTCAAATTCTTTAGACAATATCACTAAAACAATAAATTATGATAAAGATATATATATAAAACTAAATTTCAGCTATTATTTTCCCGAAGATGTTAATATAATCTTAACATTAGTTGATATGCATTGGAATATAATAAGTACACATTATATAAAATTGCCACCATCAAAAAAAATTATTAAAAAAGAAATAACTTTATTAATTGAAAAAAATACTTTAAACGAAATAAAATTAATGTTTTCACTAATTGTCGCAAATTTAAATGGGGAATTAATTATTTCTTATAAAGATTTGCTTGAAATTAAGCTAGTCGGCGACAGCAATATTTCTAAAGTATCGGGATACGTAAATTTACCAATCAAAATTATAAACTAGTAATATGAAAATTGCTTTTAATAAATTCAGTGGTTTTTATTCAGAGAATAAGGAGAAAATTCTTTTAAATCTTGAGAGAGTTCTAAATACTGGAGAATATATTAGAGCAAATGAAATTCAAATTCTTGAAACAAAAATATCTAAACTTTGTAATAGAAAATTTGCCTTAACAACATCATCTTGTACTAATGCCATATTTTTAGCTCTAAAAACAATTGATATAAAACCTAGTGACGAAATTATTTTACCTTCCTTTTCATATATTGCAAGTTTAAGCCCAATATTAATGTGCAATGCTAAACCAGTTTTTGTTGATATTTCACCAGAGACATTAACTTTAGACTTTGACTTAATAAAAAAAGCAATTACTCCCAACACTAAAGCTGTAATTTTTGTTCAACTATTCGGATGTTCTCAAGATTTAAGCGAGTTAAAATCTTTTTTAAAAGAAAAAAACATAATATTGATTGAAGATGCAGCACAGGCTTTAGGGTCAAAAGTAAACAATTTGAATGGTGGTGAACAAGGCGATTTAAGCTGTATAAGTTTTGATCCGACTAAAATTATCTCGGCATTTGGAACTGGAGGAGTTGTTCTTACAAATAATCAAGCATATTATGATAAACTCACAAAATTAATTCACCACGGTAGAAACCAAAATGGAGAATTTGAAATTCTTGGATACAATAGTAAAATTTCCGAACTTAATGCATCTATAATAAACTTACAATTAGAAAATTTAGATTCAATTTTGGAAAGAAACAATAATATCGCCAACCAATATTTTGCTGAGCTATCAAATAATAAAAACATAAAAATATTAAAACCGAACTCAAACCAATTTTCAACATATCATAAATTTGTTATTCAAACAAGAGATAGAAATGAATTGAGAAAACATTTGAACAACAATGGTATAGAAACCAAAATTCACTATTCCACACTTTTACACGAACAAAAACTTTTAAAAAGTTTTGAATTCAAAACACATAATTTACAAAATAGCGAATATGCAAAAGAAAAAGTTTTGAGTTTACCGATTTATCCTAACTTAACGAAAGAAGAAATTTCTTATATTTGTAACTTAATAAATAATTATTAAAGATATGATACTAGTTGGTTGCGGTTCTGCTGGAAAAGAAACTTTAGCAATGCTTTTAGAACAAGGTAAAACTGATAATATATTTTTTTATGACGAAAATAAAAATGCTGAAGATTTTATTTTTGAAAAATATATGGTTATCAAAGATACCGAAACGCTAATAGAAGCATTAAAAATTGACAATAGATTTTGTGTTAGTATTGGTAATCCACGAAGAAGAAAAAAAATGTTTGATAAATTCATTCAACTAAATGCAAAACCAACCAATGTGATTTGGAATAAAAACATGAGCATTTCAAAACTACAAGAAAATGCAACTATAATACACCCTGGAGTGCATATATCTTATGATGTTAAAATAGGCAAATCATGTTTCATACATAGCAATTCAAGCATTAGTCATAAAATTACAATAGGTGATTTTGTCAACATATCACCTCTTTGTGCTCTAATTGGACCTTGCGAAATTGGAAGTGAAACATATATTAGCGTTGGGAGCATAGTCTTACCTAATGTTAAGATTGGAAATAATGTATATGTTCAAGCGGGAAGTGTAGTGAATAGAGATTTAAAAGATTTTGAGACATTTTAACAAATTTAAAGTGCTAGACAGTAGTGATTTTATAGCTCTCTTTTTCATTTGTATCTTACATATTCAACAATATTTTAATATTATAATTTTCATAAACTCAACAACTGTTCTCCTCCATCAACTGTTATTTTTTGTCCAGTAATCCAGTTAGCATCATCAGAAATCAAAAAAGAAACGACTTTTGCGATATCAGATGGTTCTGTCAATCGTTTAAATGGATTTCGTTTTATAGCTTTTTCAATAAATGGCTTTTGTCTTTCCATTAATTCAACAGATTTTGAAAAAATAATTCCCGAATTTATTAAATTTACATTAATTCCATATGGAGCAAACTCTATAGCTAAATATTTACATGCCGATTCTAAAGCTGATTTTGCCATTCCTACCGCAACATAATTGTTCAACACTCTAAAACTGCCTTCGCTAGTAAAACCTATTATTTTTGAAAAATTTTGTAAATAATTGTTTTGTTTCAACCATTTTGACCAAGTTACAAAACTTAATGCCATAGAATTAAAACTATGAATAAAATCATCTGCACTAAGTTCTTTTTCTGACTCTAAAACACTACCAATATTTGCGTCAGCATAAGCATGAATAAATGCTTTTATAGAATTTATATTTTTTTCACTTAAAAGTTCTTTTAATTTTATAAAAGCTTCATCGGTATTGGCATTTACATTGATATTATACAATTCTATACCAGAATTTCTAATTTTATCAAACTCCACTTGACTTAATTTTTGCATTGAGCGAGAATCTCTATGAATTAAAACCAAATTATATTTTTTTTTAGCTAACATTTTTGCGCAAGCTAAACCGATACTACCACTCCCACCTATTATTAGGATAAATTCTTTATTTGTATTCATGAGTCTTTATTTATTAATAGATTGCGAATTTTTATCATTCTGTTATAATTTTTAAAACTTTTGATTGTTTCTTTTTCAATTGCTTCTATTTCTTCATTACTTAATTTATCAATAAAACAAATTGGGTCTTCAGCATATGGATCTCCATTTAAAAAATATGCCATTACTCTACAGCCACCACAAGTTAAAGTATATTTACAATTTCCACATTTACCTTTAAAATTTTTTCTATTCAGAATTTTTTTAAAAAGTTCTGACTCAAATAAAATATCTTTAAGGTTTTCTTTAAAAACATTTCCTCCACTAATCTGATCACCAAATAATGGACATGGAGAAACCTCGCCTTCGGGATTGATAGAATAATATGAACCTACCCAACAACCTATACTTGGATTTAAGGGCAATTCATCATTATAAATATTACTTTTAGTAATTGTATTATAAGAGTCTGGAGGTAAAAAAAATGGGACATAACTAATCTGCCCATTAAAGTAATTTCTCAAAACTGGATGAAAATAGTTTTTCATACTGTCTGGAGTAATCATCAAATCCAAAGCATTACAATTTCTAATAGAAAATGGAATTCGATTAAATGCCAAAGACATATCAGATATTTTTTTTATTGTATCTGCAAATGATTTTTTATTAAATTCACCAATAGTTACACTAATATTAATTTTAAAACCAAACCCACTAATTTTTTCAATAAGTTTGATTGTGTTAGTATAATGATTGTCTCTAGTAACTATATTATCACTATCAAAAGAATTAATTCCTAACGAAATAATGAGTTCCTCACCTGCAATATCCTTTAATTGTTGTAATTTTTCATTATTTAAAGTTGTACCATTGCTAACAATACCAACAGAGAATCCCATATTAATAGCCGTCTGAAGTAATTTTAAGCTATCATTACGCAAAAGAAACTCTCCGCCTGAAAAATCAATGAATTTAGTTCCTAAATTTTTTGCTGGGACAAAAATATGATCTACAATTGCCTGATAGTCGGCATCCGTGCATTTCTTACTCTTTGACGAACCTGTTGAACAATATATACAAGAAAAATTACAATTTCTAGTTGCTTCAAAATATAAAGTATGGAACTTGCTATTCACCATTATTTAACAAATTAATATTCAAATGTTTTATGCAAATATAATTTTATTTTTTATATTTGTGTTTTAAAACTTTTTAAATATGCACATTGAAACTAATCAAGATTATTTATTTTCAAGCATAATTTCTAAACTACCTTATGGTAAAGATTTTTTATTTGTAGATGAAATACAATATATTGATAAAGATAAAATAGTTGGAACTTATAAATTTAAATCATCAGCATATTTTTACAATTCTCATTTTTTGCACAAACCTATAACTCCAGGTGTAATTTTAATAGAAGCAATGGGACAAATAGGCATGGTATCTCATTTAATATTTTTAAACGATTTACACTTATCCAACAAAAATTTTATGCCTTTATTTTCTAATTTGGAAAGTAGTTTTTATAAAATAGTTGAACGAGGAGAAAAAATTAAAGTTATTGGAGATAAAATATATTTCAGAAATAATGTATTAAAATCTGAAATAAAACTTTATAATAAATTGGAAGAACTTTGTGTCGTATGCAAGGCACAATTAAGTTTAAAGTATGAGTAAACGTGTTGTTATAACAGGATTAGGAGTTATTAGCCCTATAGGTAATGATATTGAAAGTTTTAAACTATCAATGCAAAAAGGCATTTCAGGCATTAAATATATTAAAGAATTAGCTGATTATAATTTTGCCTCGCAAATAGGTGGCGTTCCAGATATCAACAATTCCGAATATGAGAAAATATTTGAAAAATTCGAATTAAAAGATGCAGATTTAACAGTTAAATATTCTGTTTTAGCAGCACTACAAGCATGGAATGACGCAAAATTAGAATTACCAGATAAGTTCGCTGAAAACATAAATGAAAATTATGGAGCTGTTATAGGCTCTTGTGCTGGTGGAGCCGAATTATATGCTAGAAAGTTATACCCTTTGGTAAACAGTAAAAATATTAGAAAATTAGGTAGTCAAATAATAGAAAATCTAATGCATAGTGGAACAACTGCTGTACTGTCAAATATATTTGCATTGGCAAACCAAACTATATCTAATTCATCTGCTTGTGCCACAGGAGCTGAATCAATAATAATGGCTAGTGAAAAAATCAAACAATCAAAAGCTAGTTTATTTATCGCTGGTAGTGCCGACCCCTATAGCCCATATATGTGGGCGGGATTTGATTCTATGAGATTACTTGCCAGAAAGTTTAATGACAAACCAACTCAAGCATCACGCCCTTTAAGTGCAAGTGCCGATGGATTTGTAGCATCTGCTGGAGCTGGAATGCTAATTGTTGAAGAACTTAATCATGCCTTAAATAGAAATGCTAAAATTTATGCAGAAATAGTTGGTTATGAATACAATTCTGGTGGTCAAAGAAATGGTGGAAGCATGACAGCATCAAACCCTAAAAGAGTAATTGATTGTATTAAATCAGCACTAAATAATGCAAATATTTCTGGCAAAGATATAGACTTAATATGTGGTCATTTAACAGGTACTAAATTTGACTACCAAGAAGTTGCAAACTGGAAAACAGCTTTAAATTTAAATGAAAAATTACCATTCATCAACTCTTTAAAATCATTATTAGGACACACCATAGGTGCAGCTGGAGCTATAGAAACAATTGCAGCCATTTTGCAATTACAAAATAATTTTATACATCCTTCAATAAATTGTGAAGACTTAAACGAAAATATAAAAACCATTTGGGATAAAAATAAAATCCCCCAAAAACTAATAAAAGACATTAATTTGAATTATATTGCAAAAGCAAGTTTCGGATTTGGAGATGTTAATTCTTGTATCATTTTAAAAAAATTTAAGTAACTTTGAAAAAAACTAAAATATGGAAAATATTAAAACCAATTTAATAAATATTTTAAAAAAATACACGCTTGCTAAAGACGTATGGAAAAACTTTAATGAAAACTCAAGCATTATCAGTGACCTTAAAATAAATTCTGCAAGAATTGTAGATATTGTAATTGATTTAGAAGAAAAATACGATATAGAAATAACAGATGAAGAATTAGAAAAACTAACTTGTTTTAAAGATATAGTAAAATTAATAGATTCTAAAATCAATTAAATGAAAAACGAGTCTGATACTATGCTCAACATTGGTATATTATGCCATAATCACTTTAATTTTATTGAGAAGTGTATCAATTCTATACTTTGTCAAAAAACATCATATAATTACAACATTATTATTGTTGATGATTTTTCAACAGATGGAACTAGAGAAATATTAGAGAACTTTTTCCAGCAAAATCAGAATAAAATTGAACTTATTTTAAATAACGATAATATTGGAGCACTAAATTCTGCTAAAATCTTAGCACAAAATGCTAAAGCTAAATATGTTTGTTTTCTAGACGGAGATGACTATTGGTGTTACGAAAATAAAATCCAAACTCAAATTGATTTTTTAGAAAATAATCCCGATTATGCAGGATGCTTTCATGACGCAAAAATTGAACAATACAATAAGTCAAATGATGCAAACTACAATCATAGAACACACATTAACTGGAAAACCTACTCGCAATTTAATAGATATGTCGAAGACTTTATGCCTTGGGATTTATTAGTAAGAAATATTATCCCAACAGCATCATTAATTTTTAGGAACACTAAAGTTTCAAAATTTTTAAACAATTTCAATGCTTCTGCTCTATCGCTTAGTTGGGCTTTACATTTAGAAATCATTAAAAATTCTAAATTAAAATATTTCAATGAAATATGGTCTGTTTATAATGACCACCCAAAAGGTGCTTCAAAAATTCACGACATAACTGTATTTAAAAGAAATAATGTGAAAATTTTAGAAAATTTATTAAAAGACCCTGAATGGAAATTTTATAAATATGAAATTTACGACACAATTTGCAAAGAATACAGATCTATGTTAAAATCAAAATGGGAACTTGAAAAATCTTGGAAAGAATATAAAAAATCCTTGAATGCTTATAAAAAGTACATAAGAATTGCTAACAAATTCGATATTGACCAACTAAAAAACGATTTTAATTATGTGCGGAATAACGGGCTGGTGGAGTAAAAACTCTAAAATTAATAGAGAATTATTTAACTCCATGCGCGATACCTTAACGCACAGAGGACCTGATGGCTATGACTCATATTTTAGTAGTGATGAAAAATTAGCACTAGGACATAGGATACTAGCATTTAATAATTTTAGCAAGTCTGATACTCAAGTTACATGTAGTGAAAACAAAAATGTTTATTCAGTTTTTAATGGTAAAATATATAATTATACAAAATTACGAATTTTACTAGAGGAAAAATCTCATATTTTTAAATCAAACTCTGATGACGAACTAATAATACATGCCTATCAAGAATGGGGAATGAAATTTTTAGAAAAAATTGACGGAATGTTTGCTTTTGCTATTTTTGATAATAAATTACAAAAATTATTTTTAGTTAAAGACAGATTTGGAGTAAAACCTTTATACTATTTCTGCGATAAAGAAAATTTAATTTTTGCTTCCGAAATAAAAGCAATTATTAAAAACCCGGAAATAAAAAGAGAAATAAATAAAAAATCCATTAGCGAATATTTTATATATAGGTATATTCCTTCGCCAAACACAATTTTTCAAGACATTTTCAAAATTCCACCTGCACATTATATCGAAATAGATAAAAATTTTAATATTTCTCACAAAAAATATTTTGAACTAAAAATTGACATCAAAAAACAAAGAAAAAGTAAGCTTATCAAAGAAATTGAAGAGTTAATTCGTAATTCAATAAAAGAGCAAATAGATTCAGACACAGATATTGCAAGCTTTTTAAGCGGAGGTTTTGATTCTTCAATTTTAGTTAAATATTTCTCAGAAATTAAAAAAGAAATTAATACTTTTTCAATTGGATTTGAAAATTGGGAAAAATCAGAACATTTATTTGCAGAAAAAGTATCAAAAATTTATAAAACCAACCATTTTTCAAAGCTACTAAACCAAGAAAGTTTAAATATTCTTGACGAATTAATGTATTATTATGACGAACCAATTGCTGATATATCAATAATTCCAACATTTTTTGCTTGTAAATTAGCTTCACAACACAATAAAATAATTTTATCAGGCGAAGGTGCTGATGAGTTTTTTGCAGGCTATGGTTGGCATAAAGAATATTTATGGGAAATTTCAAAAGCGGAACTAACAAAAGCAAAAAAATGGAATTGGGATTTACCCATAAATAACTTTGATATAGACTCTTATGCAAAAGCTATGGCAATGGGTGAATTTGATGAAAAAGAACTAAAATTTCTACTTACCGAAAAATATCATCAATATACTCCAACTGATACAAAGGAATTTTACAGAAAATATTTTAACGAAAATATAGACAAACCAAAACGATTTCAAGCAATTGATATCAAGGCATTTATGGGTGAGCTATTATTAACAAAAATGGATAGAGCTAGTATGGCAAATTCTTTAGAAGTTAGAATGCCATTTTTGAACAAAGAAATTTGCGAAAAAATGCTTAGCTTAGATACAGAAAAGTATTTTGATAAGAAAAAGCAAAAAATAATCCTATACAAACTTTTACAAAAAGATTTACCAAAGAAAATTTTAAATCGCAAAAAACAAGGTTTTACGGGACCCGATGAATTTTATATGAATTTTGAATTTTATGAAAAAAATTTAAATAACTCAAAATTAGTTGAAGCTGAGATTATTAATCAATCAGCTATAAATCATTATATTAAACAAAAAGACCATTGGCGTTTATGGAAAATATTAGTTTTGGAAAAATGGTTTAAAAAATGGATAGCATAAATTTATATACCGTATGAATAAATTTGTTTTTGTAGTTTGTGGTGGAAGTGAACATATAGAAAAGCTAAACTTTTCATTAAAATTCTTACGTAAATACTCTAAAAACGAAATAATTGTTCTAAGCGACTTAAAACGAAATGAAATAAAAATAGAACATAACAACATCATTCAAATTGATACACCAGAAGACTTTGACCATCATCAAGCCAGCATTTTCATAAAGACAGGCTTAAATAAATTTTTACCAAAAACTCATAATTATTGTTATTTAGATGGAGATATTGTAGCGATTAATGAAAAAGTAGATGAAATTTTTAATTTTTACAAACCACCTATTACTTTTGCAAAAGACCATTGTTCTTTACAATATTTTTCACCTCATGCCATGAATTGCTCTTGCATTGTAAACAAAATTAAAAATGATGAAACTTTTAAAATAAAAATATCCCAACTTTTTGAAAAAATTGACTTCTCAAATCCAAAAATAAAAGCTCAATCACAACAACTTTTACAAATATTTGCAGAATACCAAAACAATCCAATAAAGTATTCAATTCAAAATATTACTTACTTCCTTAAATCCGCAACTAAAAATAATTATTGCAATTTTAGATAAAATTATTTTGTTTGAGCCTATAAAATGGTTTTTATTTAAAAAAAATTTTTCTAAAAAGCATTTTTTTACTTTTTTATAGTTCAATAAAGTATGAAAAATAGGTTTATAGGTTAAAAAATGAGTTGATTTTAACGATTAGACATACCTTTCCCATTAGTTTTTTCAACTCTTCTTTTAA
>ENA-UOOK01000433-UOOK01000433.1-fermentation-metagenome-genome-assembly--contig:-NODE-433-length-54901-cov-6.399974_pt1 | contig 54901 bp, 53 predicted proteins | sample MGYA00245777_ERZ724023 | MGnify/ENA primary metagenome ERZ724023 (study PRJEB28704, sample SAMN03018312) | fermentation metagenome | biome: anthropogenic terrestrial biome; feature: soil; material... | reverse complement strand
GCAACTACGCCCCTTGTGGACTCTCACCACAGATTGACGGCATGCCCGTCGTACAAGCTAAAGACCGGAAGTTGAACTTCCGGTCTTTTCTTTATCTAACAAACCTCCAACTTCAATGCTCAATATTTTCTCAGCCCTTCGATAATAAATTAATAATAACAAAGTAACGTCCAAAGCCTTGAAATAGTGTCCATTTCTGTAACTTCATGTATAACAAAAGGATGCAAGTTTACATGCTTTGAGTATTTATCTTCCTCCTTTAATTTGTTATCATCTGCCTAGAGGAAGCTCAACCCAACTATCTGGAGACAAAACCGCCTTACTATAAGACCATGATAATTCTATTCTTGCAAATCGTAGACTACCTTTTATCTTATCAAAAAATACCCATTCTATAAATTCGTCACTTCTTCATAAATAACCCCAATAACCCGAATCCTACGGGCTAGCCGGTATTTGGCGTACCCTTTGCAAATAAGGCTAACTTAGCTGACTTTTCAAGAATCCGCAGGGCTTGCCCTGCGTGAGCGTCAAGCATTACTCGCTGATTAAATCCATACCAATCTCAGAACTTTCAAAATTATAATATGGTATATCTTACAAAAGCATAAAAAAACTCTTGACCAACACGCACTGGATGCGTATAATATAGAAAGATGGTGTTCCCCATTGAAACGACGTCGCTTAATTAAAATGCTTCTTAAGGCTGGATTCCAAATCAAGCGATATGGATCAAATCATGATATTTACAATTACGGCTCGAAGACGATCCCAGTTCCAAGACATACAAAAATTAATGAGGGAACTGCTAAAAAGCTCTTAAAGGATGCGGGGATTGAATAGCACCGCATCCTTTAACGAACATTGAAAGGGGTTAATACAATGACAATAGTATATCCGATTTTGTTGACTCCGGCAAAAGAAGGAGGATTTGATGCTTCTGTCCCAGATCTATTAGGAGTTCATACCCAGGGAAAAGATCTGGCCGAAGCTATTTTTATGGTTCGAGATGCTATCGGCATGTATCTCCTCTACGAACAAGATTCCGGGCGTACAATTCCTGCCCCCTCAGATCCTAAGAGCATTAAAACCGATACAGAACAAATTCTCGCCTTAGTTGATCTTGATTTAGATGCTTACCGTCGTCGCCACGACAACCGAGCAGTTCGAAAAAACGTAACGTTACCAAGCTGGCTGAATGAACTTGCTGAGCAAGCAGAAATTAATTTCTCCCTAATCCTACAGGAGGGCTTGAAAAAGCGCCTAGATGTTCATGACATCTAACCCAAATGAATAATAAGCACATATTGTGTCTTTAAAAATACTAATTCCCGTCCCAAAGTTTGAGACGGGAATTATCTTCACAAGTAACTGTAGCGAGCTATCTGTCTACTAATCCTAAAAACGCCTTCAAGCGCGGATGGCTTGGCGCGGAAAGCACCTCCCGGCTCGTACCTTCCTCAACCACAACCCCCCGGTCCATAAAGACTACCCGATCCGCAACATCCCGGGCAAAACCAATCTCATGGGTCACCACCAGCATCGTCATTCGCTCCCGGGCAAGATCCTGCATTGTCTTCAACACCTCGCCTGTAAGCTCAGGATCCAGAGCTGAAGTTGGCTCATCGAAGCAAAGCAATTCCGGATCCATAGCCAGGGCACGGGCAATTGCAACCCGCTGCTTTTGGCCTCCTGAGATCTCATAGGGGTAGTTGGTAGCTTTATCCAATAGCCCTACCTTCCCTAATAGATCCATGGCCTTCTCCTCTGCCTCGCGTTTTGAGCGTCCCAAAACCTGCACAGGCGCCACCATAACATTCTCCAGAACGCTCATATGGGGAAAGAGGTTAAAGTTTTGAAAGACCATCCCCATCTTCCGGCGCATTCGTCTCAGCTCAGTGTCGGATACATACTGCGCCTTTCCCTGGGTTTCCTGCACCATAGGGGACCCATCAATAGCAATGCTGCCGCGATCAATCCTCTCGAGAACATTGATGGAGCGAAGAAGGGTGCTCTTGCCAGAACCCGAGGGGCCAATTAAGGCAACCACCTCTCCTTTGGAAACCTTCAGGTCGATCCCACAGAGCACCTCAAGCTCACCGAATCTTTTATAAATCCCCTGGGCCTCAACTATAGGTACCCCTGTTTCATTCATTGTCTAAAACCCTTCCTACTCATAGTAACTGAAACGTGCTTCCACATAAGCGAGGACCTGCTCTAGCACAAAAGTCATTAAAAGGTAAAGAACCGCTGCCACGAAAAATGGTGTCACTGTGAAATCACGGATCGAGGCCACTGTAACCACACGCAGTAGATCCGAGAGGCTGATCACGTAAACTAATGCAGAATCCTTAACCAAGGTGATAGCCTCATTGCCCACAGCCGGCAACACCCGCTTGAAAGCTTGGGGCAAGATGATCCGCATCATAGTTTGAGCTTTGGTCATGCCTAGTACATCGGCTGCCTCGTGCTGTCCCCGATCTATAGACTGGATGCCCCCGCGAAAGATCTCAGCAAAATAGGCTGTGTAGTTTATAACAAAAGCCATGGCTGCCGTAGGAAAAGGATCTAGCCGAATGCCCAGATTGGGGAGTCCGTAGTAGAAGAACACCACCTGTAAAATTAGCGGGGTGCCCCGGAAAATCCAAATATACAGTTTAGTGAGGTTGCTCAAAAGCTGATTTTTACTCATCCTCAGGCCTGCGACTAACACCCCTAGTGGAATAGAAAAAACAAGGGTAATGGCGAATAACCCAACGGTTACAGAGAGCCCACCTACCATCTGGGGCATAAGTTTAATGAAATAAGCAAAGAATTCGTTCAAGGCTGCTTCCCCTTATTATAGAGGACACAGGCTGGGCCTGTGTCCTTCTCGTAATTGAAAACTACTTGGCGAGAACTTCTGCGCCCTTCCCAAACCATTTATCTGCAATTTTTTGGGCTGCCCCATCTTCCATCATAGAATCCATAGCCTTTTGCAGCTCAGCTCTGAATGCCACATCGCTCTTGCGAACCCCAACTCCGAAATTCTCAGAGCCCAAATCCTGATCTAGCATGCGGAAGCTATCGGGCTTGATCATCCGATAATGGCCAAAAACACAAACGTCTACGATTACTGCGTCAAGACGGCCAATCTCCAGATCCGTCAGTGCTTTTGCATTATCAGAGTACTCGTTGAGTTTAGCTAAAGAATTCTTCACTTCTGGGTGGTTGTCCAAGGCGATATTGGCGCTGGACCCACCCTGGATCCCCACCTTTTTGCCAGCAAGATCATCTAGAGTCTGAATTGTGGAATCTGCTTTAGTCACAACTACCTGTTTGTTGTCCATATAAGGATCGGTAAAGTCAAATACCTTTCGCCTAGCCTCGGTGATGGTGCAGCCGTTCCAAATTAAGTCCACTTTCTTGCCATTGAGCTCCTGGCCGATAAAGTCCCAGACCACTGGCTGAAACCTAGCCTCTACACCCATTCTTTTGGCGGCTTCTTTAGCAAAGTCAATGTCGAAGCCAACAATTTCGTTCTTCTCATCCCGAAAGCCCATAGGCGGGAAGGAATCATCTAGGCCCACGATAAAGTAGCCTTTGGACTTAACATCTTCCCAAGAGGTGTCAGCTGCGGTTTTCTTGCCACATCCAGAAAGCACAGTAAGGGCGATCAATGCGGCGATAACTACGATAAGTGTCTTTCTCATCCAATTCATCTCCCTATTATTAATGATATAAGTACGCGAACATCTATATTATAGGTTAAATAGCATCTTTCGTAAAGGTGTTTTTGCCTTTTCTTTCACGAGACAGTGAAAATGTCACCCACAGGCATCAATTATTAGTAAGAAGAGCTTTCCGTTTTAGGCAAAAGGAAAAGCGGTTACCCTTTTGGGTACCGCTCCACATTTTTATTCACTTTTGTTGGAAAATAACTTTTTCTCTAGTGCTTCTCTCAAGACCTCAGAATAATTTACCTTTGCTCGCTCAGCTCTGATATTCAACCAAGCAGGCAAGGTAACATTTTTCCTTACATTTTTGCCGTAAACTATACCAAATGCATCTAAATCAACGAACAGATAAGACTTAAGACCATTTGGTTCGTCACACTCAATAGAATCTATAGAGCTAGGGGAAGGAGCCTCTCGATCAGCATCTAGCTCTTCTAAGATCCAACCGCAGGCGCATGCCATAGCATTTGCCATAGCTTCATCCAATGTATCTCCCTCTGTAACAGCTCCTGGGAGATCCGGTATAGTGACAGTAAATCCGCCTTCCTCGCAGGGATAGAAACAGGCAGGATAGACAAATCTCACAAAATCTCCTCCTTTTCATCTATATTTCATTAGGTTGCAGGCTATTAAATCAATTATTTGAGACCAGCCTGCTTAAGAATGCTATTAGCTGTTTTAATTTTCAACTCCGTTTTGTGTTGAGGAATAGAAATCTTGCCAGGTTTTGAATGATGTTTATAGTAATCGTGACCGCCATTACTGTATGAATAATACCATCCATCATTTTTGATTATTTTTATTATCTCCCTAGCCGTCATTCTATCGCCTCCTATCTAAAAACTATTATAATACGCATTATGCATATTGTCAATGCCTATATCGAGTATTATAAGTCCTACAAATCCGTTCTTTTGACACTTACTAGTTACTTTGAATCAGATGCATAACACGGTTCATAAATGCTTTTAAGGCTAATAAAATACTTACAAAACCTAAAGCTAGCGTGCATGAAAAAACCGGGCACTGCCCGGTTTTATTTATCTTGACACTAAATTGTAAGTATCCTGAGCTATTATCTCCTCTTCGTTTGCACTGACCACAACCACAGGCACAGAGCCTCGGGAGATAATGCCCTCACCTTTTTGGTTCAGCGCGGGATCGAGACTGATCCCTAAAAACTCCAAGCCTCGGCAGACATCATCGCGAACAGATGAGGAATGCTCTCCCACACCTCCTGAGAAGGCCAACAGATCAATGCCTCCCATGGCCGCGGCATACGCACCTATATACTTGCGGGTACGATAAACGAAGGTATCCAGAGCCAGCTTTGCAGCCTCATGGCCTGCCTTTGCCGCCTCGTCAACCTCCCTTAGATCTGCAGAGATACCACTTATCCCCAGCCAACCACTTTCGCGATTGAGAATCCGATCTAGCTGGTCTGCTGTATAGCCCGCCTCACGCATCAGATAGAGCACTAAAGCCGGATCAAGATCGCCACTGCGTGTGGATTGCACAAGTCCTTCCAAAGGCGTGAGACCTGTGCTTACATCTGTGGATTTCCCATAGAGGGAGGCATTAGCTGTAGTGCCGCTGCCAAGCATGAGGGAGACTATTTTCAGATCCTCTGGCTTTTTGCCCAAGAGCTCTGCTGCCTGCGAGGTAATGGAGCGGAAGGCAATCCCATGGAAGCCATAGCGCCGAATCCGCCATTTTTTAGCCAGCTCTTGTGGCAGAGCATAAGTATAAGCCTGGGGGGGTAATGTGCCGTGATAGCCTGTATCGAACACTGCTACTTGCGGCAAAGCGCCAAATAACTTACGACTGGCCTCAATTCCTGCAAGATTTGGGGGATTGTGAAGGGGTGCTAGGGGAATGTTTTCGCGGAGGGCAGCGATTACATCGTCATCTACTAGCACCGAACCTGTAAAACTTGTCGCGCCGTGCACCACCCTGTGGCCCACGGCTCCAAGCTCACCTAAATCCTGTAGCTGTTGGGAGATAAGCTCTAGGCCCGCTGCGTGATCTAAAGTTGCCCCTTCCCAGCGCATTTGTTTGGCACCTGATATTTCCAAAAGGCTATTTGCCTGGCCTACCCGCTCTAGGTGTCCTGACAGATACACTGAACAGGCAGGAAAATCGAAGACCTTAAACTTGATGGAAGAGCCACCTGAATTGAGAACCAGTATTCTCAATACCCTCTCCCCCTCACAAGAGCTTCTCCCACAGGGCCTGATCAGGGGCAGCCAATACATCTGCCGCTGCCAGGAGCCCCTCATCTGCAGCCACTTTTCCTGCTACCTCAACTGCCATCTGCACAGCCCCCACATCACCGCTCATCAGCAGTAGGGCTTTGCCACCCATGCCTCGAGCCAGACGTAAGTCTAAAATCTGAACAGGAGTAGCCTTGGCAGCTGCATCTGCAGCCCTGATGGCTGTGGCAACAGAGAAGGTCTCAACGAGTCCCAGTGCTGCCCTGCCAGTTGGCTCCACGCAGCCTGCGATGGCAGGGAAGACTGCCTCATGGGCATTGGCTAAAAAGAACCGATCCACCACTTCCCCCTCAGCTGCTGCCTCCCCTACCTCCAGGGCGCTATCCACAGCGCCAACAGAGCCTCCGATCACTGCCAGGAACTTCCCCGGACAGATGGAGTCTGCAGTGAGCAGTTCCACATCTGCCGCCTTCACCATTCTATCGGCAGAGCGAATCCCAATCACAATGCTTCTGATCTCCAGCATTCCAATTGCTTTTTTCAAATCTATCACCTCGCGGCCCTAATGACGATGGCCGAATCAACGCTCTCGACTTTGCCACCGATACTGGCGTGAATATTGGCACCTAGTCCCTCAAATTTTGCGATGAGCTGCCCTGCCTCAACATACTGTCCCTTCTTCACAAGGGGCTGGGCAGGTTTTCCAATATGCTGCTGGAGAGGAATTGTTACCTGTCTGGGCGAGAGTTGAACATCCTCCCAAGGTGCGGCCACATCATAGCGGGAGAGGGCTAGCCTGCCTATAAGCCTTGCAGTTGGTGTCTTGCGTCCAAAGCGCGTGCCTTTGGGCTCTGTCTCCTTGTTATGGGGATTTTTCAAGCCCCGCCTGCCAAACTCCGCCTTCAGTGCCTGGTTCACCCTGCGTGGAGAAAGCCCCATGGGACAGGCAAATAGATCGCAGACCCCGCACTCAGAACATAGCATGGCAGCTGTAAGGCCCCGGATATCCGCTGTGCCATGCCCCATAGCTCGCATGATCCGAGCCGGTTCCAGGTCGTGGCCTAATAAATACCTGGGACACAGCTCTGTGCACAGCTGACACTGGCAACACGCAGAGCTGGCTTGCCGAACGATGCTAGTGAGGGTCTGTTCCCGAAGCTTAATGGTGGGATGATCTTTTGGCAGCACAATCAATCCCTTGGTGGTTTTGGTAATAGGAGCTGTGGGATCTTTCAAGTTCCCCATAGCAGGGCCACCTTCGATTAGGGCCCAGTCCTCTGTTGTGGCTCCACCAGCATAGGCAATTACCTCATCTGCCCTCATGCCAATGGGAAAGCACCCAGTGAGGGGACGGGCAACCTCTCCTGTCACAGTGAGGTAGGTATGGGTTACAGGCCTATCCTCCAGGGCAGCTGCGATGTTGATGAGGGTCTCCACATTCAACACCACAACCCCCACCTGCAGGGGAATACCACCCTCGGGCACAGTACGACCTGTGGCCTCGTAGACTGTAACCTGCTCATCACCTGCTGGATAGAAGTTATCCAACAGGCAAAGGCCCAGCTTCACCTTTTGCAAAGCATCAATTGCCTCTTTGTGCTTCTTTTTAATGGCCACAATCGTGCGCGTAGCGCCCAAAATCTTGGCCACCTGAGACAATGTGTCTTTCAAGAGCTGGGCATTTTTGATAATTAACTGCTGATCCACAGCCAGCAGGGGTTCGCACTCGGCAGCGTTCACAAGCAAGATTTCGGCTTTCCCACCCAATTTTACATGGGTGGGAAAACCTGCGCCGCCTGCGCCGACAACCCCTGCGGTTTCAACCTTTTTTATGAGTTCCTGCATAATCCCTCTCCTCAATAGCCGAAGGAATCGCCAATTGTAACCCGAATCTCACGGGTAAAGGTACGGGGTGTGCAGACACCCTCACCTGTAGGCCCAGCCAAAGTATGAGCATACTTGCCCTCGCCGCCCACGGCTAGAGCCGCGCCTGATGCGGAGTTCACAACTAGCGCTGTCACATCCAGCGTGCGGGCGAAGCGATCTACCCGGGTCATGTCACGGGTGTGCAAGACCGCAGTATGCTTATCTCCGTGCTCAGTTTTCAGTGCCAGCTCCATGCCAGCATCAAAATCCGCAACTCGCACGAAAGGCAAGACAGGCATTAGCTGCTCTGTATCCACAAGCTGGCTTGAGGCACCTGTCTCCATGATGGCCAGGCGGATCTTTTTATCTACAGTGATCCCGGCTTTGCCCAAGATCACAGCTGCATCCTTGCCTACCAAGTCTCCAGCAAGTTTCCCATCGGGGAAGATTACTTTCTCTACCCGGCTGGCCTCAGCCGGGCTCAGCCAGTAGACATCAGGCAGAGCGCAAAATTGCCTTTTCAGTTCATCGGCAATTGATTCCACTGCAATGATGGTTTTCTCTGCGATGCAAAGAATATTATTGTCGAAAGCTGCGCCCTCTGTGATATCCCGGGCGGCTTTCACTAGATCTGCAGTCTCATCCACCAGAACCGGAGGATTGCCAGGTCCTGCGCCAATTGCTTTTTTGCCGCTGCGCAGGGCAGCATCTACAACTGCCGGTCCACCTGTGGCCACAATTAGGCCTACAGCCGGATGAGCGCAGGCCTCAGTCACCGCCTCCATGCTACCTTTAGCTAAAGCTACCATGGTATCTCGAGGTCCACCTGCCTGGACTATGGCCCGATTCATTACCTGCATAGCATAGAGGCTGGATTTATAGCCACGGGGATGGGGACAGAAGAAGACACCATTGCCTGAGGCAATCATGGCGATGGCATGGTTAATCACAATGGCTGTGGGGTGGGTTGTGGGCAAGATTGAGACCACAATCCCGTAGGGTCCACCTTTCACCATGCTGATCCCATAAGATCCGATTAGAGTCTCTCGCGGTAGGTCCTCAACTCCCGGCGTGAGACGTGCAGCGTTGATATTTTTGATCTTTTTATCTTCAGGCCGGCCCAACTGTGTTTCCTCTTGGGCCATTTTTCCGAATTCTTCAGCATGATCGATCCCTGCCTGGCGGAGAACACGAACTAGCTCTTCCCTTTTGGCAAAGGGCAGAGCCATTAGTTTCTTTTGGGCTGCGATCACTGCAGCCATGGCTGAATCTATGTCTTGATAAACGCCGTCTTGGGATCCGGTGCTGCTTTTTACGGGCAGCGCACCCCCAGCAGCGAGATTTCGCAATACTTCCTCCACAAGGGAGGCAACTCGCGACTCATCGAATTGCATTAGCTCACCCCTTATCTATGTTCAACTGAATCTACAATGCCTACGATGGCAGCGTCAACTGGAGAATCAGCACTGACGGCCCTGCGGGCTGGATTGCCCATGGTCAAAAGCACGGTCTCTCCAACGCCTGCACCAACTGTATCCACTGCCACGATTGTTTGTCCTTCTCCCTCATAGGGGGCCACCAGCATCAGTTTAGAGCCCACAAGGGATTCTTGTTTGCGGGTGGCAACTACCGTACCTACAACTTTTCCTAGGTACATCTACTTCGCCTCCCCGACTATTTTCGCCTGCATGCCGCAGGTGATACCTACAGCATTGGCATCATCTGTATCCAGATGCATCTCCAAGCGGAAGTTAGGTGCAACTCGCACCTGCACCTCTTGGAAAATCAAGGGCCGATCCCCTGGAATCTCTACTGAGATAAGCTGGCCATCTGTGACGCCAAATTTTTGGGCATCTTCGGGATTCATATGAATATGCCGGTTGGCGCGAATGGCCACAGGTTTTGTTACAGAGCCCCGGGGGCCCACAATTGTAATTGCAGAGGCACCATCGAGATTCCCAGATGGCCTCACTGGAGGATTTAAGCCTAAAGTGATGGCATCGGTTCGGGAGATCTCAACTTGGGTCTGTTTGCGCAGGGGCCCTAGCACCCTCACAGGCGCGATAGAGCGCAGTTTGGGTCCTACCAGAGCCACAACCTGTTTTGAGGCAAATTCTCCTTCTTGGAACAGGTCACGGTCCACCTCAAGCTTTTGACTGGGTCCAAAAAGAATGGCCAGATCTTCAGGGCAAAGGTGGAGATGCCGCACAGAGACCCCGATTCGGATCCCACCTGGCTCGTGATTACTGCAATTTCCATTGCAGGCGCCACAGCAGCCGGACTTTTCCTCACTCATAGCTGCCAGGACCTGCTTTGTTACTAGTTCAATTAATTTTGCTTCCATTCCCTAAGCCACCTTTCTTAGGCCTTGGGCAGGAGCTTCTCCAAGTCTGCATGTGGCCTTGGAATTACGTGTACTGCAATCAGCTCGCCCAGCTGCTTGGCAGCTGCGCCGCCAGCTTCAGTTGCGGCTTTCACTGCACCCACATCGCCCCGCACCATTACAGTTACAAGGCCAGAGCCGATCTTCTCATAGCCTGTTAAGTTAACGTTTGCTGCTTTCACCATGGCATCTGCTGCCTCAATTGCAGCCACCAGTCCCTTTGTTTCAACCATTCCTAATGCTTCACCCATTATTAGTCAACCCCCTTCGCATTATTAGCTTTACCGCTGGATACCTGCGGCAGGATTTTCTCGACGTCAGTATGTGGCCGTGGAATTACGTGGACAGCAATCAGCTCACCTAGTTGCTTGGCAGCTGCGCCGCCAGCTTCAGTTGCGGCTTTAACTGCTCCCACTTCGCCTCGAACCATGACAGTTACCATTCCAGAGCCAATTTTCTCATAACCTACAAGACTTACCTGCGCTGACTTCACCATTGCATCTGCAGCATCAATTGCAGCGATCAAACCTTTAGTCTCAATCATTCCCAATGCATTACCCATAGTTTTCGCCTCCCTTTCTTAATCCTGACCCAGCATGGGCTCTATTTCCGGAGCTGGCCGGGGAATTAAACGCGCAGCATAAACGCTTGTTAGTCTCTTGCATGCAGCTTCTGCTGCTTCCATGGCTGCCCGCACAGCTCCTACCTCACCGCGAAACTTCACCACTACCAGGCCACTGCCTTTGGTAGTTTCCCAGCCTGCTACCTGTACATCTGCTGCCTTGGTGGCCGCATCTAGGGCCTCCATGGCTGCAGCGAGCCCCACTACCTCAACTAAACCTACTGCCTCTCCCATGTGTCACCATCCTTTACTTTTCCATTTCAGAAAGAACCCGGCGTGTGATCTGACCCACCAGATCCCGCAGGGAATCTTCTTCAGTTTGTGGACTGCTTGTCTCGCAAATTTCGCAGTCGTGGCACCCGGGGTTCTTGCCCACAACACCTAGTTTTTCCCGCACTTCCATCAGCTTTTTCACCTGATGTTTTGGAATCTCTAGCTCTTGACCTAGCTGTCTGGCAACTAAGCTAATCTTTGCAAAGTGCTCCATGGTCTCCATTTTGAAATAGGCGTTGAACAGATCTGTGCCCACAGTGAGGGCACCGTGGTTTGCCAACAGTACTGCATCGCAGCCTGTGAGGTATTCCATAATTGCATCAGGAATCTCCTCTGTGGAGGGAGTTCCGTATTCGGCGATAGGAATGGAGCCCAAGGCGATAATCACCTCAGGCAGGACGCACCTATCCAAGGGAATGCCAGCTACAGCGAAGCCTGTAGCTGTAGGCGGATGGGCATGGATTACAGAGCCTACATCTGGCCGCTCCCGATAAACTCTCAGGTGCATTTTTAGCTCTGATGATGGCTTCAGTTTCCCTGAGAGCACCTCACCTGACATATTCACCTTGATGAGCATATCTGGAGTCATAAAGCCTTTGCTCACGCCAGTTGGGGTTGTGAGAACTTCATTCTCTCCTAGCCTGACTGTGATATTGCCATCGTTGGCTGCTACATAGCCATTCTGATAAATCCTTCTGCCTACTTCACAAATATCTTCTTTTAGTTGAAACTCACTCTTCATTGGACTTTCCCTTCCTAAATTGAATTTAACAAGCCTCCAGAACCTCCACCCCGCGACTTGCTAGTTCCTGTTGCATCTCAGTTTCCATCTTGTCGGTAATGATCTTTGCTACTGACTCCACAGGGCCGATCTGAAGCAAAGCCGGCTTCTGGAATTTGCTACTGTCCACAAGGGCAACGCCAACATTTGCATTTTTCAGGGCCAGTCTTTTTAGTTCAACTTCAAGATCGTTGGTGTCCAAGAGGCCTCTTTTTGGCGAAAAACCCTTGCAGGAGATAAAAGCCCAGTCTGGATGGTATTCCCTCAGAACTCTGGCTGCAAGGGGACCTACACAAGAGAGGGACTTGTCCCGCAGCTTGCCTCCTGTGGCTACAACAGTTAATCCTTTTTGCCCTCCTAGCTCCGAGACAATCTGGATGGAGTTGGTAATAATTCCCAGATCTCGTCTGCCAATAAGCTGCCTTGCCAGATATAACGTGGTGGTGCTAGCATCCAAAAAGAGGGTTTCTCCATCTGCTACCAGTTCTGCTGCTTTTTTTGCGATGGCCAATTTCTCATCTAATTGCAGTTCGCGCCTTGCGTCGTAGGGGGATTCATAACCAGTTCCCTTCCAGGCTACTGCTCCTCCGTATGTGCGTTTGAGAAAGCCAGCCCGCTCCAGGTCCTCAAGATCTCTGCGGATGGTTTCCTCTGTGACGCCATAGTTTGCAGCTAAGGCTGAAACCCTCACGCTTCCTTGTTCTTCAAGGATTTGCGCGATTCTCTGCCTCCGTTCGAGAACTAGCATCACATCCCTCCTTTTTGGGTTTGTGTTGGACTTTCTGTGGTCTTACTTTTATTATTCTGCGTTTGTTTGGGTTTTCCTGCTTTCTCCACATGATTTTCAGGAATAATTTTAGATAAAAAGTCCAAAGTTCATTAGCGCCCCAAATAGAAAACCGCTCTCTTTAGTGCAGCTTTGCACAAGGAGAGCGGAAATTAACTTTGCCTATCATGTATATGTATACCAACAAATCAAAAAAAGTTTGAGCAAGGTACTACGTTAGGTTGCTACCGGAGCTCTCTTAGCGAAGGAACTCTTAAACTGCGTAGGAGGATATAGGCCTTGATAAATTTCACCAATACTTAGGCGCTAGGTATTCTTGTTTGCGCGTTATGTATAAAATAATTATATTATATAACTTCACCATTGAGGATTTTCCAAACTCTTTTATAATCACTCCCATTGAGTGATGTATGAGGCGGAGTAGCAGAATGCCACTCGCTATCTGACAGCTCAGTCAACCATTTTTGTGTTTCTGAAGAAGAGAGTTGATAGATGTCCTTGTACTTCTTTTTCAATTTGCTGCCAAGGCTTGTTGCAACACCTCTTGGTACATTGTTCATTCTCATTAAGATCGCTTCATCAGAGTTAACTCCATAGTAAATCATGGCTGGCAAATTTTTTAATCGTATTTGCTCTTTTGGATCTAAGTTAGCAAAATCAATGCCCACAGAGGGAACCTTTTGCAATGAAGCCAGTCCCCAAGTTGCGTTGTTAATTAATTTGCTAAAAATTGCTCTGCAACAATTTGTCAATGCCTCCTCTGAATTACCACCAAAATACTTCATTGCTATTTCTTCTATATCGCTTCCTGATACCCAATCCACAGTGATATTGGCAAGTGTATTCCCATCTGTAGAGGATTTACCCGGCACTAAATCTGTCAAATTATGTTGAATCTCAGGTATACTCAACATTATTCCCATTAAGTCCTTTAAGGAACTATTAGAAGAGAATAACTTTGAACCCGTCCAAATTGAATTACTTATGCCAAGAGACTTTGCTTTCATAATGGTTCTCTCAATGGACTCAAATGAAAACCCTGTTGAATCAGAAATTTTTGCTAGGCCTTTGTTTTTATTAAGTTTTTGACCATATTTTTTTACTGCTTTCAATATGACTGCTTGTTTTTCACGAGAACAATGAGAATAGCCATAAGTTCTACGAAGAAAGAGATCAGCCTTGGTTTCAAATTCTCCCATTTCAGCGCACTGGTTAAACATATGCGTAATATACTGCAGAAAATGCGACCATTCGGACAGATAAGCCAAACTTGATAAATCAAGTTCTTCTCCAAGTTGTACAACACCATCTATCATGTCAACCAAATTGGATACAAGCGCTTCAGTATTTTGCTTTACATAGTTTTTTAATTTCATCAACTCTTCTTCTTTTTTGTTTTCTTGAGGCCCAATCGCAATACCAACCAGACTAAGAGAAGCTTGCCCTGTTCTTCCTGATCTACCAGCAAGATTCCAAAAATCACTTATTGCCATTTTTTCGCTGAATCTTCTATTTGCTTGATAATATGTTGTTAGCAGTATAGAAGAAACCGGAAAATTAATACCTTGTGCAATAGTCGTAGTTGCAACCAAAATATCTAGTTTCTCTTTTTCCATTAACCATTCCATTAAATATCTAACCTCATCAGGCAAACCAGCATGATGTACCCCTATCCGCCTATCCAAGAGGGTATTAAGCTTAAAATCCGCACCTAACTCTGCAGAGATATACTTTTTTACCAACTCAATATCTTCGTCTTGTGAAGCTTTTTGTCTTTCATTATACAATTGATCTGCAATTTTCCAACAACCTGAAGGTGATTGACCTATAATGAGAATACCCTTTCTGTCAATTAGTGCTTTAGCCGCACTAACACATACTAATCCTTTTGATAATCCACTTCTTGCTATATCTAAAGGAGGAATATCCTCGGATAGAGGAATCTTTTTCTCCAATTGTATTCTTTCTCTATTAGTCAAAAGTGTTTCAAATACTATATTCCAGTCCCTTCTGGAGCCTTTGGGATAAATTGCACCAATAACTCTATCGTTTGGTCTCCAATTTAATGAAATACTTATCGAATTAGGGCTATCCTGATCTAACCAATGAGCAATATCCATGCTATTGGGAACAAATGGAGTAAGAAGTAAGAAGTTAGCCTTCTCACAGTCATTTTTTATATTGGCCATTAACAGCTCTAATGCTAATCCCCTTGTCTTATCAGCTATATTATGAGCCTCGTCAATAACAGCTAGAACCAGCTTTCTTCCCAGTTTTTCTTCAATTCCATTCCTTATTAAGAGATTCAGTTTTTCAGGAGTTGTTACCAGTAGATCAAATTCACTTGTTTTATCCACTATGATTGCTTCTTCAAATGAATCAATCTCTATTGCGCCACTCATTTTTTCAACTTGAATCCCAATGGGAGACAAATCCTTGCGAAGTCTTGCAGTAATTTGATTTACTAACGCTCGAGTCGGAACAACATAAGCAACCCAACCACCGTCATCGGCAAACTGGTTTAACGCCTGCAAAATCCTAAACTCTGCAATCAATGTTTTCCCACTTGAGGTCGGCATATCAACAACAATTGCTTTATGCGCAGGATCTAGCAACCCCTGTTCTAACACAGCAGTCCTTTGGGGATATAAAAGCTCAAATAATGGTTTTGGTGCTTGTGTTATTGCTTTTACAAACTTGCTAACTCTAGAATTTATCTTCTCAGTAACACACCATAAAGAATTTGAAAGCATTTGCAAGAGGGTGTTGCGAAGCAACTGCATTAACAAACTCATTTCAATATTAGAAGACCTCTCGGAAGCCTCTATTGATTTATCAAAATGAAAATCCACTTCTTCTCTTATCTCACTGACACTTCCACTTCCATTGAGCATGTAGGTAGTAACACAATCAAGAGCTTTAGTATAATGATATAAAGCTATTAATTCATAAGCACCACAAAGTTTCTCATCCTGTTTGAGGTTGTCTAAGAAAACATCTTCAAATCTCTTCTGGGCATCGCGCAACTCAGCAATAATTGTACAAGCATTTGACAAGTCATCCCAAGTATCCTTTCTCACCAAATGAATAAAGGCAGAATACGCTTGTTTAAACACTCTAACATCCCAAGTGTCATTTTCTGAAAAATTAACGGTTATCTTATTCTTATTTTCAACAATATATCTTTTTCCAGATTCCCATTTCTGCCCTAAATATGAAAAAGCTACTAACCTATAGACAAACTTTATTTTCGCAATATCATCCGAAGGAGTTGGAAGCTCACGAAGTAAATGAAACATATGTTGATACATTATAAAAAGTTGCTCTTTACCTTCATCTAAACTTTCTTTTTTAGATATCAAATCAATTGTAGCCATTTCAATGAAGTCAACAATATTCATAATAAGCTTATTTTCACTCTCGAATTCTTCAGCACTTGTTACCACACTTTTATTCTCTAAAGCAGAGGTTACCGAGCGAGTATCAACAATTTCAAAAGCTCTTTTATAATCCTCGATTGAAATATTATCCAATATCCAATGTGATGGCTTATCAACCCTCACAGGTTACACCCCCATTCATTGCAGATACCCAAGCGCTATTTCCCATAGAAAAGCCTGTGTAAAATGCAAATAGCCATACCCGCATGGGAGAAGTAGCTTTTTCCCCAAGATATTGTGCTCTATTCTTCAAATCTAATTCATTAGGAATTGTATCACGAATTAATACACCAACAAACTGCACATTTTCATTAGACAAAGTATATGCCGATAAAGCCTTTTTAAAATCCTCTTCAAAGGTTTCAGGCAATAATTTTTGCTTGCCAATAATCCATTTAATTAAAGCTTTTTGCTTACCTTTATTTATTTGCAGCTCTTCTAATTGTTTTATCATACCTGTTCTACCATATAAAACACTAGGAGGAGAAAAAGGTGAACTTGAAGTTTTAACTTCACCAAACAAAAACAAAGTCTCGTCATCAATATCACAAAAACCAACAAGGTCAGCACCCGTATTAGACGCATCAGGATTTTTTAAATCACGACTTGAATTATAATAAAATCTTGCCTTACCACTATCCTCAAGCAAACACTCCGCAATAGCTTCACCAATTCTCCAGTTCGAGTAGCTGTTTGAGCTATTTAAAATGTCGATAAACTTATCTGCAGAATATCCAGTGCCTTCAACACAGCTTCTTAATAACTCTTTATTCCAATCCTCATCATCAAGTTTAGGTTTCACCCTGTTAATCATATAGTCTCTAAAACAACCATCCTTGAAAGAATATCCGTAATAAGGGACTGCAACTATGTCTTCATTACAATAATTCAGAGTTAAAATGCCTAGCATGGATATTCCTCCTTGAACCGGTTATTAATTCGAACTTATCACATACTCGGAAACACAAAACTTCAATATGTGCAGGCGAAAAATCGCCTTTGAAAAAAGTAACCATTAATAAGAAGAACAGCTTATGAAAAATCATGCATACAAGCCACCACTTTTTATCGACAACTGAGCAATCCTCAAACTCCAGAAGGAGCCATTATGTATCTGATGGATTAATTCTACACCCATCTGTAAGATCCTCTTTTTTTATAAAACCATTTATCAAACTAATATGAAATGTAATACGACATTTTTTGTAATATGGAATAGATTAAAATTTCTCTTTTGATTTCAGCACCCTTTGAGACAAAATTACCAATACAGCTCCTTGGGTACTGATCTTCCCACCACATTATACTTCTGAGTTTATAAAATGCCATTCAACGTAATCCCTTTTGGGCCTCGACTCTTACATTACACGACTGTTGAGTGCATATTGCATCCATTTCAACTAACGCTTGATTCAGCAGAGCTAGTTCAACATTGAACGTGGGGTTCACAAAATGGCTGTTCGGGTAGTCTGTGGTGTAAATAAGAAGGGCAAGGGAGATATATGGCAGTCCAACCGTTGATGGAAGAATCACACGGTACGTACAGAAAATTATTTGTAAGCCTTAAAGCCCGAGGATTGAAAGCACCATCTGAGGTGGTATCGGATGCTCACGCCTGCATCCGTAAAGCTGTATCCACAGGTTTTTTAGACACTTCTTGGCAGCGCTGTATAGTTAATTTAATGCGCAATATTTTATGTCATATCCCCTTTCCAAAGAGAAGAAACATGTAGCAGCTAGGCTCAAACAAATCTGGTTACAAGGTTACTGAACTTATAAGCTAACTAGATATCTTTCGGAGTCAGCATGGAATCATAATCCTTTTTGTGAATTTCTTTTGCCACTATCCTTCTGCTGCCCAAAATATAACAAGTGTAGTGTTGCGAAAATTTCGAACTCAATACTTGACTTTGGATCTCATCTGTGCTATCATTTATTTGAATAGATCGAGCCCTGGACACCTTTGATGCCCAGGGCCTTTTCTTTTTTAAACCCTATAAATCGGTTGCACAAATAACATCTTCTTAGAAGATAATACAGCCCCCGAAATTCAATCTTCCGGGAGGCTTCCTTATCTATTTCCCCCGCTCTAACTTATCTTTGCATGCTCTAAGTTTCCTGGCAGCAGATTTAAACTCTTGATCCAGCTGCCCCTTCTCCTCTTCCTGGCATGTACTTAGCCTTCCGCCGAGGAAGGCCAGGTGACACTCAAGGCGGCTTATTTCAGCTTGCAGCTGCCCAAAATCCACTGTACCGGTTTCCTCCCGGCTTTTTTCCAAATAATAATCATAGCCTCCCCGATAGAGCTTGAAACTCCGTTCTTTGGCTACAGCTATTTTTGTAGCAAGCCTTCTGATTGAATAGCGATCATGGGAGACAAAAATGATGCTCCCTTGGAACTGATCAAGTACATCCTCTATCTTCTCTCTAGAGATAATATCCAGATAGTTTGTAGGCTCATCTAAAAGCAAGACATTGGCATCTGAGAGAATAAGCTTGGCAAAGGCAACCCTGGCTTTCTCCCCCATGCTTAAGGCGGAGATTTTTTTCTCCACAAGCTCTCCCCGGAACATGAGAGAGGCAAGCAGTTGTCTGGCCTGGGCAAGATCCCCGGCCACCACCTCTTCTAAAATCGTGTGCTCCGGGTGCAGGTGATCCAGTTCTTGAGGGAGGTAGCCTAGCTTCACCTGTGGACTGGTGGAAATTGTGCCATCAGCCTCTTCAATACCGGCAATAGCCTGGAGCAATGTTGATTTACCTGCGCCATTGGGCCCGATGATTGCAATTCTATCTCCTCGAAGTAGATCAAGCGTCAGATCCTGGAATACAACCCTCTCTCCATAGCTTTTAGTAAGATCCCTCACCCCGATCAGATGTTTGGGGAGTCTCTCGGCTGGTTGTTTATTAATAAGCTCGAAGGCTGGAGCAACCTCGCGTTTGAGCTTCTCTAGTTTGTTCTCCTCGAGCCTGGCAAGCTCCCGTTTTTTAGCTTTGGTTCTGTTGGCATGCTTTTTGGCTTTAGCTCGATAAAAATCATTTTGTCCCGCTGCCCTGTGAGCGCCACGGAACCAATTGCTCCGCTGGGAGATCTCCTGTTTTAAGTGCTCGATTGCCTCCTCTTGTTTCCGATATTCCCGCATGTGGTGCTTCAGCTCCACCTCTATTTGCATTTTATATGCAGTGTAGTTACCACGATACACATGGAGTCCCTCTGTAAGCTCCCAAATTGTTGTGGCGATTCGGTCGAGGAAGAAACGATCGTGGGAAATCACCAAAGCAGGCTTATCCAGACTCAAAAGATATTCTTCCAAAACACCAAGGCTCTGAAGATCTAAATGATTTGTGGGCTCATCTAAAATAAGCAGATCAAAGTTCTGTACCATCACCTTGCACAAGGAAAGCTTAGTCTTCTCGCCTCCACTGAGGCTGTGAGCATTTCTTTGCCAAAGCTCCTCTCCCAGTCCCATTCTCACAAGAGCAAAGCTCGCTTCTTCTTTAAGGCCACCTGCTGCCTGAAAAACCTCATTGTAGACTGTGCTTTTTGTAGAAAAGTCCTCAAGTTGCTCTAGAAAGGCAATTTTACCGCTGGATTTAAAATTAATCTGACCATGATCCGGGATTTCTTTGCCTGCCAGAATTTTGGCCAAAGTGGTTTTGCCAACGCCGTTGCTCCCCACAAGCCCAATCCTCTCACCCTCTGGGATAGTACCGCTGATCTCAGAGAAAATAAGCTTATCTCGATAACTTTTGCTCAAAGCTTGGAAAGTTAAATTCATTCACATCTCCTCCTGGTTGTGGAGATGATAGTCTAAAAAAAAGCTGCAGCAAAACACTAAGGTTTTACTGCAGCCAGAAATAACCACGTGGCACAAGGCGTAGCGCTTGGGACCTTATTGTGTTTTTCAACTATCATCTCCTAGAGGGCACAGTAATCCTGTGGATACCCTCTTGGAAATATATGATGATTAGTTAAAAAACACTTTCTTCATTTCGCACCTCAATACAAGCGCTATTCCTTAATATTTTTATTTTAGCATCTATCCAGAGAACAATCAAGAGCTGTCAATCGGAGGTTTTTTTATGATTTGTTATGGTTCTCCAATCACCTTTGTCATCAAGGAAAAAACATAGTACGCGATCAGAGCACACCTTTTGTCGAAGGAATCCCCTCTCCCCGCACCTGTTCCACTGCCATCCTAATAGCCCGGGCCGCAGCCTTAAAGGTTGCCTCAAGCAGGTGATGGACACCGCCTCCTGCCAGCTCACGCAGGTGGAGATTAATCCCAGCGTTATTTGCAAAAGAACGCCAAAACTCCTCGGAAAGCTCCGGCACAAAACCTCCTTGACCCATCTGGATGTGAACTCCCTGGAGACTCGGAAAATCATAACCTAGGAAGCTGCGCCCTCCCAAATCCACCGCTGAGAGAACTAAACACTCATCCATGGGCAAAATGCTCTGCCCGTAGCGCTTAATATTCTCTTTCGTGCCCAAGTTTTGAGCGAGAGCCTGTCCCAGGCAAATCCCCACGTCCTCCACGAGATGATGGGCATCCACATAGAGATCTCCTTTAGCCTCAACTGTTAAATCAAAGCGGCCGTGTTTGGTGAAAAGTGTGAGCATATGATCAAAAAAACCTACACCAGTGTTGATCTGGGCCCGTCCCTCACCTCGCACAGAAAAGCTCAGCTCTATTTTTGTCTCCCCTGTCTCCCGTTTAATAGTCGATATCATTTCCGCTCCCTCCTTATGGACACAGCATTCCGATGAGCACAAAGACCCTCAATTGTAGCTAAAGCTTCAATCATGCTGCTATCCCGAGCCAAAGCTTCCTCAGAATAGCCTATGATACTCGAGCGTCGCAGGTAATCCCGGGTCCCAAGTGGCGAGGAAAAACGCGCGGTCCCATTTGTGGGCAACACATGATTGGGCCCTGCAAAATAATCGCCCACAGGCTCAGGTGAGTGATGACCCATAAAGATGGCACCGGCATGTCTGATTTTCCCCAAAAGCTTTGCTGGCTCTGCCACTGCCAGCTCCAGATGCTCCGCAGCTACAATATTGGCGAGGCTCGCTGCCTCCGCCAGATCCCGGCAGACCACAATCCTGCCGCTGTGGGCCAAGGATGCAGCTGCGATAGACTCGCGACTGAGCTTTTTGCATTGACTTTCCAGCTCCACCAAAACTGCTTCTGCAAGGTCTGGGGAGGTTGTAATTAGAATCGCTGCAGAATCAGCACCATGCTCAGCTTGAGATAATAGATCTGCTGCCACCCAGTGGGGTTTTGCAGTCTCATCTGCAAGCACCAATACCTCGCTGGGGCCTGCCAGCATATCAATTCCCACTCTCCCTAAAACTTGCTTTTTAGCTAGCGTCACAAAGAGATTGCCAGGCCCCACAATCTTGTCCACAGGATCCAGCCCCTGGATACCATAGGCTAAAGCTCCGATCCCATGGGCACCGCCTGCACAGAGGATCTGGGTGACGCCGGCGAGCTTAGCTGCAGCGAGGAGATATGGGTTAAGCTTCCCATCGGGTCCAGGAGGCGTTGCCATCACAATCCGCTCTACTGTGGCAACTTTCGCCGGCACCACTGTCATCAGAACCGATGAGACCAAAGGGGCACTGCCTCCTGGCACATACACACCCACACTATCTAAAGGTGTATAGCGCATACCAAGGTAGGTGCCGTCCTCCCCTGTCTCAAACCACGAATTGGGAAGCTGCTTTCTATGGAAAGAGGCAATATTATCTTTAGCACGCTCCATAGCCCTGTAGGTGGCATCATCCACCATTTTTTCTACCTGAAGCTTTTGGGCATCTACCACCAGCTCGTCTGCTGCAAGTTCAGCACCATCGAAAGCCTTTGTGTAGTGGAGGACAGCCTCGGCCCCCCGACTCTCAACATCGGAGAGGATTTTGGCTACAGCATCTTTCGGCGGCAGATCCTCGCCTAAAACCTCTTGCGTCTTAGCGCGTGCACCTGGGCTAACTTGGGCTGCCTCTACAGGCGGCCTTGTGAGGAGGGCGCGAATTTTTTGAGGGTCATCTTCCCAGGTCCGCCAGATCCGGATCATTATAACATTCCCCCTTCCCCACAACACGCTCTAGCTGCCGCACAACCTCAACAATCCTGGGAAACTCCATTTTATAGCTAATGGGATTGGCAACGAGCCTGGCTGTTGCCACACCAAGCGTCGCGATACTAATGAGCCCATTCTCCTTGAGAGTCTCGCCTGTGGAGGTGATATCCACAATGGCATCTGCCATACCAACAATTGGGCCCAGCTCAATTGAGCCGTTGAGTTTGATCACCTCAACCCCCAGTCCCTGGCGATTGAAAAATTCACGAGCCAAATTGGGATATTTTGTGGCCACGCGACTATCGAAACCAAGCTGGCGAAGCTGCCTGATAGAACCGTCCTTTGGCACTGCCACCACCATTTTGCAAAAGCCCAGGCCTAAATCTAAAAGCTCACAAATATCCCGTCCTGCCTCGACCATAACGTCTTTGCCAACGATACCCAGATCTGCAGCTCCATATTCCACATATGTAGGCACATCAACAGGTTTGGAGAGGATAAAACGCAAGCGGGACTTCTCATCCTCTAAAATCAGCTTCCGAGATTTTTCCTCAAGTGGCCTCTCAAGCACTCCTGCCTTTTGAAAGATCTCCATCAGGGGTGGGAACAGCCGTCCTTTGGGAATGGCAACTGTTAAAAAATTTTTAGCCACACCTAACCCCTCCCTTCAAGAGTTTTACTGCATCTTCAATAGATGACTTCTTTTCGCTGGGGAGAAAAACTGCACCAGGCTCGCGACTGAAGTCAAAGAGAACTTTTGCCTGGCGCTCCTTTGCCATATGCAAAGCGCGGCTTGGATCCAGAACCGGGTTTAGCTCTGTTTCATACCCCAAGTCCCGCAGCCTTTGAGCTAACGCCAGGGCTTGCTGCCAATGTTCTTGAGTGCCAGCCTGGGGCGTAACCAGAAGCAGACTCTTTTCCTTGTACTGGTTTAGCCTTCCTTGCCGCTCTAGGGCCAGGAGCAATCTTTCCACGCCAAGTGCCCAGCCTGTGGCAGGGGCGGGTCTGCCAAAGCTTTTGAGCAGTTGATCATAGCGGCCACCACTGGCGATGGTATAGCCCAGATCTGCGCTGTAGCCTTCCATGATAAAACCTGTGTAGTAGGTGAAGTCCTTAACCATGCCCAGGTCCACTTTTACATGCTGTGAGACACCGTAGATGTCCAATAGCTCTAAAATGCTGGATAGCTCAAAGAGGGCTCGCCTAGCATTGCCCACGCCCAACGTAGATGGTTCATGGGCAAGCTTCTCCTCTAGTTCTTCGACGAGTGCCGCCTCACCCCGGAGCCTGGGTATTTCCTCTAAGATTTGGCCGATTGTACCTTTTGCAAGCTGGGATACTGTGCGCCTGTAGGCCACAAATTCTCCCCGGCGCAACAGGTGTGATAATGTATGGCGCTGGGCCTTATCTATGCCTGCAGCCTCTAGCAATCCCTCCAGTATGCCCACATGGCTCAGGGCAAATTGGAAGTTTTTCAAATCTACAGCTTCAAATGCACGCACAGCCAATGCAACAACTTCCGCATCCCCCACAGGCGCAGGCAGACCTGCAAGTTCCACACCGATTTGGCGAAACTCGCGGTTTCTTCCTTCCTGGGGCTCCTCGTAGCGGAAGACATTGGCAGCATAGAAAAGGCGCAAAGGCAAAGGAGTTGCCATCAATCTGGATCCCAATAACCTGGCGCAGGGGGTTGTCATCTCGGGCCTCAGTGCCACCAGATCCCCTTGTCTGTCCACAAAGCGAAATGCCTCGGACAGCTCTCCTTCGCTGCCTTTAGCTAAAACATCGGCAAACTCTATTGTGGGTGTGCGCACTTCCCTGTAGCCCCAGCTGGAGAGAAGCTTTCCTAACTTCTCCTCTAGCTGGCGGGTAAGGGCTACTTCCCGGCCCACTAAATCCCCAAGTCCGCGTGGGGTTTGTAAAATCGTATGTCGCAACAGGTATCTCCCTCCATTTCCCCTATTATTTCGCCTTTTGGGCTGCCAATTCCTTCCCGGATTGGGAAAGTGATAAAGTGTGCAAACCTCAAGCGAGATCTGTAGCCTTTGAGAACCTTGCAAATGATTATCTACAGAGTAATTCTATCCTCAGTTATGATCGAAAAGCGGCCGCAGGATTTCTCCCGCGGCCGCCTCGGATCAAGCGCTCTGTTTCAAGCGCAAATATCGCTTTTTGTGAATCGTCATCAAAAAGAGCTCTTGCTCCTCTTCTCCACGGGGTCCGTAGCAAATCCTGCCCCGGGGCCTGAAACCAACCTTAGAATAACAACGAATAGCCCTTTTATTAAATGCATAAACCCTCAGATAAAGGCTCTGCAGACGCATCCTGGAAAAGGCAATCTCAAAGAGCAAATAAAGACTTTCCGCTCCCCAACCCCGATCCCAAAACTCTCGCTCTCCAATTCTGATCCTCACCTCAGCCTCACCTGTACGCCAGCTGATCTCGGCGAGTTCCAAGTTACCGATGGGAGTACCATCTAGAAGACAGATCATCATCCCCCGAGCCTGGCGATTGGCAGAGAGCCCCTCAAACCATTCTCCTGCTTCCTCCATACTCTCCGGATAGCCACCATCTGTAAGGAGGTTTATTTCCCCATCCTGACTCCATTTCACGATCCAGGGTAGATCTTCTTGCACTAAGGGACGCAAAAGCAGTCCCTGGCCTTTGATCTTGCATTTTGTCATTTCTTCTCCTCCATTTACTAGTGCATCTAAGCTACGTCTACTTGTATATGCAGTAATTCTACCTGGAGGCTCTAAAACCCTGCCGGCAAATCAAACCAAAAAAGAAGAGTGCGAAACTAATGGTAATTTAGAAAACCGTTCTTCTTTTAGCAGTGAAAAAATATATTCATCCCAAAGCCTACCTTTGTAATAGCCACGCTGCCTGAGGAGCCCCTCCTTTTGAAAACCTAGTCTTGTAAGCACAGGGAACTTTTCCAAAGAATTACCCTCCAATCTCGGCGGCTTTCTCCTTAAGCGCCACAAGGCACTCACCTGGCACCAAAATCTGTCCCATTAAAACCTCTCCCTTGCCGCCGGGGCCGTGGCAATCCGAGCCCCCAGTCACAAGAAGATCCAGCTCCTGGGCAATTTTGCTATACTTCGCCACATCCTGCCAGCTGTGGCGGGTGTGATAAACTTCCAAACCATCCAGTCCCGCATCCCGGAGCTGTGGAATCAACTTATCGCCATTTATCAGTTTAGGATGGGCTAAAATCGCCACACCACCTGCATTGTGGATCAGCTCTATAGCCTCACCGGGCAGTAACCTCATCCGAGGCACATAGGCAGGCCTGTTGGGATTTAAGAATTTAGCAAAAGCCTCATTGTGGCTCCCAATCCAGCCCCCTCGAATTAGGGCCCGGGCAATATGGAGTCTTCCTACAGTACCCTCCCCTGCCAGAGAGGCAACATCCTCCCAAGGCAGGGGAATGCCAAGCTTATTTAGGCGCCGCACCATTTCTCTGCCTCGGTAGGTCCTGCCCTGGGCAAGGGAGCTAAGTTTTTCAGTAAGCTCTGGATCATCTTCCCGAAAGAGATAGCCTAAAATATGAAGCTCCCTTGGGCCCAAATCGCAGCCTAGCTCCACCCCACCGATGACCTCAACCCCAAGTTTTCTCCCCTCCTCCCGAGCCGGAGTGATCCCAGCCAAAGTATCATGATCTGTGATCGCGATTGCTCCGAGGTTTTTTTCGTGGGCAGATGCTACAGCCTCATGGGGCGAAAATGTACCATCTGAAGCTGTTGTATGTACATGGAGGTCAACTAACAAAAATACTCCTTCTTTCGTGCTTTTCCCCCATTATACAACAAACACCCCTCCCGTGCCACATAAAAAAAGCCTGGACTTTATGAAAAAGCCAGGCGGCAGAAAAATGTAGCTGCAAAAAGGCCAACTAGATCTGCAAGCAATGCGGCAGTTACTATATGGCGGCTATCCCTAACCTTAACTGCGCCCAAATAGACAGCCAAGACATAGAACGTGGTCTCGGTGCTCCCCTGCAATGTAGCGGCTAGCCTCCCTATAAAAGACTCAGGCCCATACTGCGCCGAGAGATCCCCCACTAGGGCCAAAGCGCCACTTCCCGAGAGGGGCCGCAAGAGCGCTAGGGGCAATATCTCTTTGGGGATCCCAAGAAGCCTGCCCAAAGGTGCAAGGAGTCCCACCAATAAATCCATGGCCCCTGAGACCCGAAAGACCTCAATTGCAACTAGCATCCCCACTAAAAAGGGAATCAAATCCACAGCCACCACAAAAGCCCCCTTGGCCCCCCGCGCAAAGCTATTCCACACCTCAAGGCCTCGGGCTGCAGCAAAAAGAGGTATTCCCAAAAGTAACAGCGGAATCGTGAAGCGCGAGATTAGCTGAATCACTCAATCACCTCTCACCAAACGAAAAATCCGATCTAAGAGTAACGCTGCCAAAGCTGCAGTGCAGGTGGCAAGGAAAGCCGGGCCGATGATCTCCCCAGGGCTTTTTGCCCCAGCAGCTCCACGGATGGCAAGCACTGTCATGGGCAGAAGCGTAGGCGCAGAATTATTTAAAAGCAAGAAGGTACACATCTCATCTGAGGCCCGGGAGGGGTCAGGATTGAGCTTGGCAAGCTGCTGCATCGCTCGAATTCCCAGAGGCGTGGCAGCATTGCCCAAACCTAAAAAATTAGCGCTAAGATTCATGGCAATGGAGCCCAAGGCAGGGTCATCTGGCGGAATATTCGGGAAAATCTTGCCGAGAAGTGGCCTTACAACCCTGGAAAGACCCCGGACAAGCCCTGACTCCTCTGCTAACTGACAGATCCCAAGCCACAGGGCCATCACGCCGATCAGACCGAAAGAAAGCTCCACTCCTTTTTGCGCTGCGGAGAGGGCTCCGGCTGTAATTGCTTCCACCCGGCCTGTGAGAAGGCCACAGAGGATGCCTACAGCCAAAAGCCCCAGCCAGATCCAATTAATCATTTTCTCCTCCAGCAAGCTTGGCTCTGAGCGCAGTCAGTGCCCTGCGCTCCAGCCTTGATACCTGCACCTGAGAGATCCCCAGGCGACAGGCGATCTCAGTTTGAGTCAGATCGTGGAAAAAACGCAGCGCGATCACATGGGACAGGCGCGGCTCCAGTTGTTCTAGGGCTTGGGATAGGGCTATTCTCTCTGCCCACTGGCCGCTTTCCTCATCTCCCATCAAAAGCTGCTCCAATGTTAAATCTTCACCTGTGGGCTCAGAGAGAGAACGCACAGTTTGGCTAGCCTCCAGGGCCTCTACAATCTCCTCACGATTCAGACCACTTTCGGCAGAAAGCTCCCTCACTGTAGGCTCGCTACCCTCTTTGCGAAACTTCTCTGCTAGCTGTTTGATACGAATAGCATTCTCCTGGAGGGTGCGACCCAGATGCACAGGCTGATCCCGACGCAGAAATTGGCGAATCTCACCGATCATACAGGGCACAGCATAGGTGGAAAACTCCAGGCCCCGAGATAGATCAAAGCGCTCCACAGCCTTAAAAAGGCCCAGGGAGGCGATTTGAAATAACTCCTCACTCTCGTGGCCTGTGCTACGAAAACGGCCTGCAACGTGCCAGGCCAAGCGCAAATTCTCCTCAACTACCTGCTCTAGGGCCGATCTCTCCCCCGCTTGAGCCCGGGCAATCAACTCATATGTAGGGTTCATCGGCTAAACCTCAGGCTCTTTTCCCTCTGGGGACTTCTCCATCCACACCCTGGTTCCCTGGCCAGGCTGGGACTGAATTTCCACGCGATCCATAAAGGACTCGATGAAGGTAAAACCCAGACCCATCCGCTCTGGGGAGGTTGTATAGGCAGGCTCTCGGGCCTGATCCACATCTTCCATCCCCACTCCCTGATCCTCCACCACAAGCTCTAGCTTGCCTGGATATAAGGTGGCCTCAATCCGCACCATGCCCTCCTTTTGGGCATAACCGTGGAGCACTGCATTGGAGACAGCTTCAGACACAACTACCCGCAGCTCCTCAATCTCATTGAGAGTGAAATCTAACTGGGCTGCAAATGAGGCCACAGTGAGTCTGGCGAGGCCTATGTTCTCGGGCTTGCTCAACAGTTCTAGCTTCAGCTGATTGCAAATCTTCTCCATTTTCCCTACCCTCCCTGAACCATCTGGAGGGCCTGATCTACATTTTGTGCTGGATCCATGATCTTAAAGAGGCCAGAGAGGGCGAAGATCCTCTGCACCTGGGGCTGTGGACAAACCAAAATCATCCGTCCTCCCAGCTGCGTCACCACTTTATATCTGCCCAAGATTGCACCCAGGCCAGAGCTATCCACAAAGCTAAGCTGGCTCAGCTCCAAGACCAGGTTCCGGGGCCCGTCGGCAGAAAGCGCCCTATCCACCCGCTCCCTAAAGGCAGGTGCTGTGAAGAGATCTAATTCCCCACTTATCTCCACCACAATGCTAGATCCGTGTTCTGTCACCTCTACAGTCATGCTGCTCCTCCTTACACAAACACTAATACAATTAATATTCTCCCATATCTTAAAATTTCCTGCCTAGCCACCAAAGAAGCTGCGGAAGAGATTGCGAAAAAAGCGTCCCACAAGGGTGAAAAAGCCAGCACGCTCCAGGTCCTCCCCTGCAACCAGGGCCACTTTTCCCAGCTCTCCGCCCTCTGAGCGAGCTGTGACAGAGCCTAGGCGCTGACCTTTCTTCAGAGGCGCTTTTAAATCCTTATTCACAGAAAGGTGCAGCGTTACCCGCGCCTGGCTATCGCGCTTTTGCACTGCCACCAGATCCTCTGCTGCAAAGAGGTCCACTTCCTCAAGAATCCCACCTACAACCTTGGCCTTACCCACTTTCTGTCCAGCCTTTACCACCTTCTGGGAGATGAGCTGACTAAAACCATAATTGAAGAGCTTGGTGATCTCAGCATTGCGAACCTTGGTGCTCTCTGCCCCCATTACTACTGCAATTAGACGCAGGGAATCCTTTTTGGCTGTAGCAGCCAAGCAATAGCCACTTTGGCTTGTGTAGCCGGTCTTCAACCCATCGCAGCCCTCATAGAAATGAACAAGTTTGTTTGTATTAACCAAGGCAGGCTCGGGCCGGGCATCCAGATTGCCCATCCAAATTGAGGTATATTCTAAAATTTTGGGGTGTTTCAGTAGCTCCCGGCTTAAAATGGCAACATCCATGGCTGTGGTCTCGCAGCCCCGCTCCCCTTCGCTAGGCGGGAGACCATTGGGATTACAAAAATAGGTATTTTTCATTCCCAGCTGCTTTGCCCTCTGGTTCATCTTCTTCACAAACGCCTCCACAGAGCCTGAAAGATGCTCTGCCACAGCAACAGAGGCATCATTGGCTGAGACCACGGCTATCGCCTTGAGCATATCGTGAAGAGTTAGTCTCTCGCCTGGCTCCAGCCAAACCTGGGAGCCTCCCATGGAGGCTGCATACTCGCTAACTGCGATCTTGTCGGTGAATTTAAGCTGCCCTTTTTCCAGGGCCTCCATTGTGAGAAGCATGGTCATCAGTTTGGTAATGCTGGCAGGTGGTCGCACCTGGTCTGGCTCCTGGGAGAGGAGCACCAGTCCCCCACTTGCCTCCATTAGCACTGCAGAGGGTGCCTTTACCTCAAAGGGAGCCTCCCCCCACGCCACAGCTGTGGTTACTAAAATTAAAGCCAAAACCCATGCTACAAGTCCCTTGCGCATGCCCAATCCCTCCCCATTCTCTTTACACTCAATAGTATTCACAAGTGAAGTTTTTTATGATTGCGTATTGGCCATGAGCAAAGGTATTTCCATGGGAGCCTCAGGTCCCAACGTGGCGCATGGTGCTAAAGCAGCCTGGGATCGCCTCAGATCCTCCAGGCTCCTGGTATGAACAATAGCCAGAGGCTCTCCCCGCTCTACTTTAGCCCCCCGCCTGGCTATGATCTCAATTCCAGCGGCAGGGTCAGTCTCCCTCCAACCTGTGAGGCTGCGGGCGATTGAGCCCAAGCTTTGGGTATCCCAACCCTGAACAAAGCCCGCCTCTAAAGCCAGCAGGGGCTCTCGGTAGGGGGCAGTGGGCAGCTCTTCTAGCCTCCCGCCCTGCTTTTGCACCATCTGTTCAAATAGCTCCCGGGGTTTTCCTGAGGCAAGCCTTGAGGCAAGCTCCTCCTGGCCTACCTCCAGGCCCGCGAGGGCTAACATGGCCCCTGCCAGAGCCACAGAGAGCTCCACAAGATCTTCTGGGCCCTGCCCCTGAAGGGCAGCTTGAGCCTCTCGAACCTCCAGGGCATTGCCAATTGCCGAGCCCAAAGGTTCTGCCATGCTGCTATAGATCACAGTGCACCCCCGGCCAGCGCGGCTAGCCAGTTCCCCGAGATAGTGGGCAAGCTTTTGGGCCTCCTCCATGGTTTTCATAAAGGCGCCAGGGCCAACTTTCACATCGAAGACAAAGCCGTCTGCACCTCCTGCGAGCTTTTTGCTGATAATGCTGCTGGCAATCAGAGGGATGCTCTCCACGGTAGCGCAGCTATCCCGCAGCTGATAAATTTTTGCATCTAAAGGCGCGATTGTTTGCGAGTGCCCTGCCAGCACCAAGCCCAGTTCTCTGCCACGAGCGATAATCTCGCTTCGCGTAAGTTGGCTGCGAAAGCCAGGGATAGATTCCAGCTTATCCACAGTGCCGCCGGAGTGGCCAAGTGCTCTTCCTGAGAGTTTGATCACAGGTACGCCGAAGGAGGCAACTAAAGGTGCCACTACCAATGTGGTTTTATCCCCAACACCTCCTGTGCTATGTTTGTCCACTACAAACCCTTCAATTGGCGAGAGATCCAGCATCTCGCCGCTGTGGGCCATGGCCTCGGTGAGGGCAAAGAGGGCCTCGGGGGCCAGGCCTTGAAAATAAACTGCCATGGTCCAGGCTGCAACCTGGGCGTCTGTAACCTCCCCTGCCATTATGGCTTGGGCAAAGCTCTGCATCTGAGAGGCATCTGCTCGCTTACCATCCCGGACTCTGCGGATGAACTCTACCGGCTCAAAATTTCCTGCCAAAAGCTCTCCCCCTCTCCAGAGTATTCTACCCCTAGGATCTCAGCTGCAGTTGCGCCCACAGAAGAGAAAAAGCGGGTGCCTAGGCTCTTGGGCTCTACACCCTTCCCCCAGACCAAAAGGGGTGTATATTCCCGGGAGTGATCTGTGCTTTCTGTTGTGGGGTCGCAGCCGTGGTCTGAGGCAATCAAAAGCACGTCCTCCTCTCCTAAAGCGGGCAGGAGCTCCGCCAGCTTCTCGTCCACCATAGCCAGGCTCTGGGCATAGCCCTCTGGGTCATTGCGGTGACCCCAAATCATGTCTGTGTCGATGCAGTTTGCGAAGAGCAAGCCCTGCCACGATTCTCGGGCAAGCTTTAGCACCTGCTCCATAGTGGAGCGACTATCTGTAGTATGGTTGCTTTCAGTGATCCCGCGGTTTGCAAAAATATCCTCAATCTTGCCTACAGCGATGACTGCCTGGCCTCGTGCCTTCACATCATCCAAAAGCGTGGGGCCAGGGGGCGCTAGGGAAAAATCCCGTCTGCCCTCTGTACGCTGAAAATTCCCCTCCTCCCCCACAAAGGGACGGGCAATCACTCTGGCCACTGCATGGGGCCCTGTGAGGATTTCCCGGGCTATTTGGCAGATCTCATACAGCTTCTCGGGGGAAATTAGCTCCTCGTGGGCTGCAATCTGAAAAACGCTATCTGCTGATGTATAGATGATAGGCCAGCCTGTGGCCAGGTGCTTGGCACCTAACTCTGCGATGATCTGGGTGCCTGAAGCTGGACGATTGCCTAAGGTTTTTCTGCCAATAGCCTCCTGGAACCTTTCTACCAACTCCTGGGGAAAACCCTCAGGATAGGTGGGAAAGGGTTCCTCCAGGACTATCCCAGCCAGCTCCCAGTGGCCGATGGTTGTGTCTTTGCCAGGGGAGCGAGGCTGGAGCTTCCCCCAAGCAGCCTGGGGCCGCTCCACTGCCCGGACAGATCCCAGGGGAGCGATTCTGCCCAGGCCCATGGACTCTAAAGTGGGCAGGTTTAGACCCACAGCCCGCTGGGTGTTGCCCAGGCTATTTGAGCCTACATCACCATATTTGTGGGCATCTGGCAGCTGGCCGATGCCTACGCCATCTAAGATAATCAAAAAAACTCGCATCTAAAATTCTCCTCTCAGGCTCGGGGATGATACTGATTGTAGACGCTTTTGAGGTGTCCCCGGGTTAGATGGGTATAGATCTGGGTGGTGGCAAGATCGCTATGGCCTAGCATAGCCTGAACGGATCTTAAATCCGCTCCTCCTGCCAAGAGGTGGGTGGCAAAACTGTGCCTGAGCACGTGGGGGCTGATCCAGGTGGGAAGATTTGCTTTAGCACCATATTTTTCCACAAGCTTCCAGATCCACTGCCGGGTGAGGGACTTGCCTCGTCTGTTCAAGAAAACCTGAGGGGCCTGGCCGCTTTTGGCTAGTTTCCCCCGGACCTCTCGCAGGTATGTAGCGATCCAGTGGATAGCCTCGTCCCCTACAGGCACGATCCGCACTTTTCTGCCCTTGCCCATGGTGCGCAGGTAGCTATGCTCAAGATCTAGCTCATCTAAGCGCAGGCTCACCAGCTCACCCACCCTCAAACCCGCTGCATACAATAGCTCCAGCATGGCTCGATCCCGCAGCCCCAGGGGAGTAGAGACATCAGGTGCCAGCAGCAGCTGCTCTACCTGGTTCACAGATAAAACCCGAGGCAGGGCTAGTCCACGTTTGGGGCCCACCAGGTTCACTGTTGGGTCTACCTTGAGAAAACCCTCATTGAGGGCAAAACGGAAAAAGCCACGGATGGCGGCTAGGGCTTGTTCTTGGGAGGCAGGGGTTTTCCCCTCCTCTTTGAGGGAGACCAAAAATAAAAAACAGTGGTCCCCGTCCACCTCATGCCAGGCACATGTACCGGCTTCCTCACAGAAGCGGGCGAAGTTTGCTAAAATGCGGCTGTAGGCCTCCAAAGTGTTAGGAGATAGGCCTCGTTCCACTGCGATATATCTGAGATATTCGTCCAGTAGCTTGTCCACCCTCTGCCACCTCCCTTTTCTCAATCATACCACAAAGGGAGGGATCTCTCTAGTGGAAGAGGAGGCTTGCCAAATACCAAATAAAGCACAAAACAAGGATGAAAAGCACAATCGCGGGCAGGACATTCCGCAGCCAGGCTCTGATTCTTCGCAGAGAAATTATAATCATGGTCCAGCCCTCCTTAAAATAGTTTTCCTGAAAATAAGCCAACAAGTAAAGGGGTAAGGTATGCTTCTACAGCCGAACCCACAAGCAGGATCATGCCAGCTGTAAAAGTAAGCAAGACTGTCCCTCCAAAACTATAGCGGGCATCTGGATCTTGAAATCTAGTGCGCCACATGCTAAGGCCAAAGGCATAACAGACAATAGCAGCTAACAGCAAAGCCGGGATAATAAAAAGATTTTGGGGCAGTACTGCCACCAGGGCAAAGAAAAGACCGCGGAGGGCCATCTCCCGGACCAAAAAGCCTACTGTGAAGCCCACAACAAAGCCGCGGAGAAAAACCACCAGCACAATGCCCCAGATGCCATAGGCTGAAATCCCCAAGGCTAGAATAATAAGTAAGGTTTTCAGGTTTGTTGCCAAAGATCCCCGCAGGACCTCACCGCGCTCCACTCCCTTGCTGCTGAAGCCTTGAAAAAATGTTTCTAGATAACCAGCTACCTCATCTACTTGCTTTTGCCCCAGGGTGCGGGCACCGATGGCTCCCAAAACAATTCCAAGAAGAAATAAAACCAGGATTAACAGCACAATTTTCAGGCGTCGCTGAAAATAGTTACCTAAAACTTCCCCTGCTTTTCCAGCCAAGAACACACAGATGCCCCTCCCCTCGTCCACTCATTACATCCTATGCTAATTAGAAGGGGGATATGCCAAGCAGATGACAGAAGGCCCCCGGCAAGCCGGGGGCCTTCTGTTCAATTAATTCTAATCCTCTATGCTTATGTTGGAAAAAACAGGAACTTGATTAATATTCCCAACACACCTAATGCTACCGAGCCAATTAGCCCTATATTCCACATAAACATTTTATTAAAATCAGTCCTCAGTTCAGTGAAAGAGGTATAAATCTTCTCACTCAAGGATTTCTCAAGATTATTAATCCTCTCGTTCAAAGATTTCTCCACACTGTCAATCCTCTCATTCAAGGATTTCTCCACGCTATCAATCTTCTCATTCAAAGATTTCTCCACGCTATCAATCTTCTCATTCAAAGACCATGCTACACTTTCAATTCTTTGATTTGTCGGTTCCAATCTTTGGTCGAAAGAATCGCGCATTTCATCGATCTTTTGATTTGTTGTTTCTAATTTCTGATCGAAGGAATCACGCATAGCATCGATCTTCTGGTTTGTTACTTCCAACTTCTGATCGAAGGAATCACTGGTTACAGTAAGTTTTTGATCAAAAGACTCTTTCATAGAGTTAAGCTTTTGATCAAAAAGCTGTATCACTTCATCTAGTCTATTTCTAAGACTCTCATGGTTGTCCAAAAGCAAAATAAAATTCTGATGATTACGTGCTTCCTGTTCTTTTAATTCTGAAATCAACTCCGCTTGCCTTAGTTCCAGCTGCTGGAGCCGATAGTTAACGTCTACCATGCCTCCTCCCTCCTTGCTTGCGGCGAACTCACTACCGATTAACATGGTTTCCATCGATTAGCCTCCCTCTTTTCCACTCAGAGGGAATTTCTCACAATCAAACTATAGCATAGAAACAATTTTTAGTCAATAGATAAATTGAATTTTCTTGTATTACTCAAATGAACTCTCTAATTGGGTTTATGGAGAAAGAATTATAATCCCCTTACAGAAAAAATTAAAACTCGCATTGCCGGATAGCGCAATGCGAGTTACACACGGATAAATTTTATTTCGCCCCGCTTAAACTTGCAAGGGGAACAGGGGAAGCAGCAACAAGTTGCTCTGCCGAAAGCAGTGCAATCTCCCGGTGCACCCGCGCCCAGGACTCATAGAAAATAAGCACATCCCCAGTTGCCTCCCGGATCGCACCTCGCAGCGCCTCTACTTCATCATAGATGATCTTAAGATTCCGTTGCTCCATACCAGTAGCTAGTGCCCCCTCTTTTAGTAGCTGCGCAACCTCACCCTTTCTCCTTCCCCTAAGATCCTGATCTTCTTTGATGATCAGCTGCTCACAATACTGGCCTGCAATCTGCCCCATACTGCGAATCGCATCATCCCGTCGATCCCCTGGAGCACCAATTACACCTGTGAGGTGAGACGTAATCCTTTTCGCTGCAGCCAATGTGGTATGGAAACCTGCAGGATTATGCCCGTAATCCACAATCACCTTCTTGGATCCTAGCTCAAAAATGTTGAAACGGCCAGGATTATAAACCGCATCTGACGGAAAAGCCAATAACGCCTCCTCGATCTGAAGAGGAGCCAAGCCTAACGCCAGGCTCGCAGCAATAGCAGAGAGGAGATTGGCCATGTTATGAGACAACTCCCCAGCTAAAGTAGAGGGATATTGCTCAATAGGTGCCCAAAAACGACCAGCGGGCAGTGGACCATGCTCCCAGATCAGCTTCTTCCCCTCAAGACGAAGCGCAGCCCCACCACCTTTCACATGGCGCTTGACTAGTTTATTGTTTCGCCTGGTGCTAAAGTACAGTACCCTGACATCTTTCGGGACTCGTTTGGCCATAGCCGCCACCTGGGGCTCATCAGCATTGAGCACCACCCAGCCTCCTGGCAATACACACTCTGCCACGAGAGATTTAACCTGGGCAAGCTCCTCAACTGTCTCAATGCCATCGAGGCCAAGATGATCATCGCTGAGATTTGTGATCACAGCAACTTGGGCTTTATCATAACCTAGCCCACCGCGGAGAATGCCGCCTCTGGCAACCTCCAATACTGCTGCCTCTACCAGAGGATCCCGAAGCACAACCTGAGCACTCCACGGTCCTGTATTGTCCCCCTCCACTGCAAGCTCACCATCTAGATAAATCCCATCTGTGGTAGCAAGGCCCACAAACAAGCCCTGTCTTGCCAAGGTATGACCTAGCATCCGGACAGTGGTAGTTTTACCATTAGTACCAGTAACTGCAACCAGGGGAATCCGCCCCTGACCCTGGGGCAGCAGCTGCTCAATTATCCTCTGGGCAACAGGCCGCCCCTCCCCTGCCTGGGGGTAGAGGTGCATCCTAAGGCCTGGTGCTGCATTCACCTCAATTATGGCACCTCCTTGCTCCCCAAGGGGGCTGGTGAGATCTTGGCAGATGAGATCCACACCTGCTACATCCAATCCCAAGATCCGCACTGCCCTTTGGGCCAGCTCCCGATTGTGGGGATGAAGCTCTTCTGTCACATCCGCAGCTGTACCACCTGTGCTGAGGTTGCCGCTATAGCGCAAATCCACCCCAATGCCGTAGCTGGGGATGGAGCTGAGATTATACCCCTGGGTGGAAAGCACCCCCACTGTAATTTCATCTAATGGGAGTTTAGTCAGGGGCCGCTCGTGACCCTCGCCGCGGAGGGGGTCAGCATTAACCGCGGCGATAAGCTCCGCTACAGTCCGCTTCCCATCCCCAACTACAGAGGGAGGACGCCTGTGACTGGCTGCAACTACCTCGCCTCCCACCACCAGGAGCCGGAAGTCTCGGCCTGGGATCTGCTTTTCCACTAGCACCTCACCCCATGCTTTGGCTAGATTCCAAGCAGCCTGAGCCTGCTGGATATTTACAATCCCAATTGAGACGCCTTTGCCCTGATTGGCGGACACCGGCTTTATCACCAGGGGAAAGCCCAAGTTCCGGGCTGCTTTTTCCACCTCCTCCCAATTTTTCGCAAGCTGCCCTGAGGGCACAGGTAAACCACTTGCAGCTAAAAGACACCTGGTGGCCCACTTATCGCAGGCAAGATCAACAGCCAAAGCCGAGGTGTTGCCTGTAAGGCTAGCTGCAAGCCTCCTGGCTTCAGACCCGTAACCTAGCTGCCAGGTCCCCTCTACCAGGGACAGAATGGGAATCCCCCGGGCTTTAGCGCACGAGAGCAAAGCTTCAGTACTGGGTCCTGAACTATATTCTCTAGCTAGAGCTTTGAGTTCCCTCTGCAATTGCCCCACCAGCTCCACTTCAGCACTTCCCTTTGCTATACCCTCCACGATTCTCGTGGCAAACCTACCTGCTGCTAGTCCCACCTGGAGGGTTTTATATTCATAGATTACGTGGTAGAGGGAGTCAGGGCCCAGGCGGGTGCTGCCAAAGAAAACCTCCTCCCCGGCTAATGTGGAAAGTTCTAGGGCCACATGCTCAATCACGTGCCCCAGGTATGTGCCCTCTGCCACCCTTTCTAAAAAGCCCCCTTCTCTTCCCAAAGCACAATGGTGCGCCGAGAGGGTAGGAAGCAGCCTGACCAAAGAATTGTAGAAATTGGGGATCTGGCTGGTTTCTGTTTGTAACCAAGGCGCAAGATCTAGCTCCAGACGAATTACAGGCCTGTAAGCATAAATATTGGGTCCACTGTAGACCCGCTCGCGGATAATCTTCATTTCTTCACCTGCAATTAAAAAATAGGCCGCCGGGCGGCCAGATCGAACTTAAAACCTGGCGGTAAAATATGGAGACAAATATCAGTGAGGGCCAAAGGCTCATCTGGGGCCAGCTCCGAGATGTTAACATAATCCAGACCCCTGCCATCGATAATGGTTACAGCCCCAGAGCCCACAACCCGAACTCTGTCCTCCTCCACACAAAGGGCAGTGTCCTCGTCGATGCCAATTCCAAGGAGATGTGGGCTCTGGGCCACTGCCACCAAGAGCCGGCCAATCCTCCCCCTTTGCGCAAAATGCTGATCCACCACTGCCTCTGGCAAAAGGCCCAGCCCTGCTGCCAGGCTCACAGCCCGCTTTTGAGGTTCCACCTCATCTAATCCCCCCACGATCATGGTGCTGCTCATGGCAGAGGCGCCAGCGCTAGTGCCAGCGATTGCCACACCCCGAGGGAGAGCGTAGAGAAGGGCCTGATGCACTTTAGTGCCACCTAGGAGACTGGTGAGACGTAGCTGGTCTCCTCCTGTGAAGAAGATGCCCTGGGCCCCGGCGATGAGCTTCGCACTTGCCCCACTTTGCGCATGCTTGCGGCAGGAGAGCTCTAGTACCTCCACACGCTGGGCCCCCAGCTTTTGGAACAGCTGATAGTACGTGGCGCCTGCCTCATAGCCCTCTTCCGAGGCTGTGCTCACCACCACCAGATTAGGCTCCTCTCCTGCCAGCTGGAGGAAGGCTTCGAGAATGCTACAGCTACCCTCTTTATCCTCTGCACCGCCTATGATCAGCAGTTTCCGTCCCACCTATTCCACCTGAAAAGAGCCGATTCTTTCCATATAGGCAGTTGCTAGCAGATCTGCCTCCTCTTGGCTTTGTGCCTCGCTATACACCTGAAAGCAAGGTTCTGCCTCATCTGGAAGCACTAGGGCCCATCCCACGCCCTGGGGGATTTTAATTCCATCCACCAGTTCCAGCTCTCCTTCTTCTTCCTCCACAAGCTGCCGCATGACTCTGCCGCGCAGCTCCCACGGGCAAGGCACTGTGCGCTGGCTGCGGTGGAAGCTGGGGATCTTGGCCAGGAGCTGGGAGAGACTTAGTTCTTGCTTTGAAATATAAGCCAACAGATATCCTAAAAAAGCAAAAGCATCATAGATGGGAAACAGTTCCCCGCCTCCTGGATCTGAGGTGCCCTCTAGCACGGATCTAGAATCTGAGGCAGTTCTCTCCACCATAGCCCCATATTCTTCTGCCATCTCCTCTAGCACGCCTGGGGCTGTAACTGGCACAGAGAGTCTTCTTTGGCCGCCTTCCAAGGCTAGTTTCCCAAGGAGGGCCCACAGTAGCTCCTCGCCTACAGGAGCACCCTGCTCATCTACAAGCAGTAGTCGCTCTCCCCCGCCTTCGATACTGATCCCAAAGGGTGCTCTTCCTTCCACCACCATCTGACTTAGGCGGACAGCTGAGAGCCAGCCTTTTTCCTGGCAAAAGGGGGCGTCTTGTTCCATAATTACGCTGCCCACGCCCAAAGAGCCTAGGAACCTGGTGGCAAACTGGGCTAAGACCCCACGAGGCACAGCCACCACAGGCTCCAGTTGCCTGTCGCGACTGGGAGAGGGCAGGTTTATTGTCAGGTGCTCCAGGTAGCTTTCCAAAGCGCCAGGCTGAAACTCCACATCTCCCACCCTCCCCAGGCGGAACTCCTCTCGCTGATAGGTATTCTCAAGCTTCCGGCTCTGGGCTGTACTCAAAGCCAGGCCTTGTTCGTCGAAAAACTGGATCAGGATCGCATCTTTTGCCTGATGGGTCAGACCAAGATAGGCTGCAGCTTTGGCTTTGGTCTTAGTTACGGCAAGTCTGGCTGCAGGCAAAGGCAACGTGCCAAGATCCACCACCTGTATGCCTGAGGCCAGTGCCCCTGCAACTAGGGCTCGCTTCAGCATTCTGCTGGCTGCCTGGCCATCTGAGGAGACTTGGACTGTATCTATTTCTTTGAGAGTATTGCCCCAGGCTGTGCCAAGACGTGCAACGGAAGTTGGGGTAAGCTCCACATTCACAATTCCCATCACACCCTGGCTCCCTAAAAGAGAACCACTACAGCGCTGGCCCCAGATGAGGCTAGAGGTAAGTTTGCTGCCACTATCTATAATCTTGCCAGGCCAGATCTTCACCTGGGGCTTCACAAGACAACCCCTGCCCAAAGCGCAGTCTGCCCCCACCACTGCCCCCTCATAGAGCTCTGCCTCATTACCAATTCTGCTTTTAGAGCAGACCACAGCGCCCCGGAGGGCACTTTTGCTATCCACAAAAACCCGATCCCACAGAATAGTGCGTTTCAGAGACGCACCACCTCCTACCACTGTATAGGGGCCTAAGACTGTGTAGGGCATGATGCTGGCGCCAGATCTGATCTGGCAGTAGTCGCCGATAACAACAGGACCTCTAATTTGGGCACCGCTTTCCAACTCTACTCCCTTGCCCAGCCAGATCCCGTCTGCAAGTTTGATTCCTTGCGGCTGGGCACAAACTTTCCCCGCCAACAAATCCTGATGAGATTGTCTGTAGACATCCAAGTTCCCAATATCGGACCAATAGCCATCAGCTACCCAGCCGTAGAGGGGAACATTGTCTGCTAGGAGCTTGGGAAACAATTCCCGGGAAAAGTCCACAGCTCGGCCGCTCTCGCACCTTTCCATGGCTTCAGGCTCAATAATGTAAATCCCGGTATTCACAAGATCGCTGAAGATCTGTCCCCAGCCCGGTTTTTCCACAAAGCGCTTAATCCGTCCATCCTCATCTGTAAGCACCACACCATATTCCAGGGGATTATCCACGCGTTTGAGGACAATGGTAACCATAGCGCCGCGACTTTTATGAAAAGCCATGGCAGCTGAAAGATCAATATCAGTTAAGGCATCGCCGCTGATTACCACAAAGGTTTCATTAAACTTCACGTTCTTAACGCTGCCAGCTGTGCCCAAAGGTTCTTTTTCTACGAAGTAACTCATGGCCAGATCCCAGGGGGAACCATCGCCGAAATAATCCTCGATTATTTGGGGCAGGTACCAGGTGGTCACTGCTACCTGGCGGAAATCATGCTTTCTGAGCAACCTGACAATATGCTCCATAATAGGCCTGTTGCCAAGTGGTACCATCGGTTTGGGCCGATCGCAGGTCAGAGGACGGAGGCGACTTCCCTCGCCCCCGGCCATGATTATCGCCTTCACTGAATTCCTCCTTTGTGGGTTGCCTGATAGCGCTGATGCAAAGTAGCTGAAAAGAGCTGATCAATCCTACCCAATGTCTCATCCACAGTCCAAAACTCTTCATTTGCAGGCCAGGGGCTCACCTGAAACTGAGCTAAAACCTTCCCATAGAGGGCTGTTGTATCTTTGGCAATTCGCTCCCAGCTGTACTGATGGCAAGTCTGTAGCCCCCCGGCTCCCAGTTTTCTTGCCAAAGCAGGATCCCCCAGCACCCAATTGATCTGCCCTGCCAGGTCCTGGACATTTCCCGGCTCCACCAAAAGCCCATTGGTACCATGATCCACAATTTCTGCCAGGCCCCCGGTTCTGCCCACAATTGTGGGCAGGCCAAAGCTCATCCCCTCCAGGGCCACAATCCCAAAGGGCTCATAGAGGCTAGGGAAGACAGCAACATTCGCTGCGCGGTAAAGTGCATCTCGCTCGCTGTCGCTGATAAAGCCGGTAAAATACACTTTGGAGCCTAAAGCCCTTGCCTGACCTTTAAGTTCATCTGCCTGGTAACCGCTGCCCACAATCACAAGCTTTGCCTGAGGGTGCTGGACCAGGACTTGCCCCATGGCTTCAATGAGCACACCTACGCCTTTTTCAGGCACCAGGCGCCCCACGTAAAGAATAATTTTTTCCTCTGGTGCAGCAAACTTTGCTCTAATTGCAGGATCTACACCCAGCTCAGGTGGCAGATTAATCCCATTGGGGATCATCGCTAGCTTATCTTGGGGGACCCCAAAGAAGTTATGGACCTCCTCCACCATGGCCTGACTGCAGAGGATCACTTTCCAGCTTTCAAAGCCCAAGGCCCATTCAAGATCGCTAATCCGCCTTTGGAGATCATTGTGAAGCCCCCTGTTTCTACCCACCTCTGTAGCATGAATCGTGGAGACAAGGGGCCTGTGCCAGCTGTGCTTCAGGGTCCAGGCGCTTGGAGCAACTAGCCAATCGTGACCGTGGATTAGATCGGGCGTGCCCACGCTCCTCTCCACAGCCAAAGCTGCCTCCACTAGGCCGAAGTTCATGGTCATGGTATCGAGGAGAAAATCTCCACCCCCAGGGCCCCGCTTGGGCCAGCGGGCCACAAGCACTCCATCCTCGGTTTTAATGGAGGGTGTTCCCTCCCCTGTGGTGATGACGCTCACCTCAATTCCCTGGGCAACTAAGGCCCCTGCTAGCTCCCCTACGTGTCGTGCCAATCCACCCACAACTCTCGGAGGATACTCCCAGCTAAGCATCATCACGTGCATGCTGCCAACCCCTTTCTGAAAGCAAATATGTGCCCACGATCCGCAAAATCTCAGCAACACCCCAAGCTTGGGCAAAGCAACCCCGGGGCTCGTGGGGCCAGTCTCCTGTGAAAATTTCCGCTATCTGCCCCAAAGCACCTTCCCTGTAGAAGTGATCCAGGCTTGGCTCCAAAAGGAGCCACAGCTTTTCCCGGGCCAGATCTAAATCTGGCTCTAGCTTGGCCACCAGGTCCAAAAATGGTCCCAAGGGCCAGCTCCAGGCTGTGCCCTGATGATAGGCAGCATCGCGCTGATACTGATCTCCCCCATAGTGGCCCCTGTAGAGGGGCTCTCCTGGTCCCAAAGAGCGGAGGCCAGGCCCGATGTAGAGTTCCTCCATGATCCTGACCAATACGCTTTGGGCCATTTCTCTGCTCCGAGGAGAGCCGGGATCGAAGAGGGGATGGGGGAGGCTGAAGGCCAGGAACTGATTGGGCCGCAGTTGAGGCGTGCCCAGTAGATCTGCTAAAAACCCCCGGCTTCGATCCCAATATTTTTCTGCGCTTTTTTGAACTTTTGCTGCTAGCTCCCGCTCCCCCTGACTATCCTCCCCTGCTAGCTCTGCTAACTTGCTACAAATCAAAAGGGCATTATACCACAGGGCCTGGATCTCAATGGGCTTGCCAGCTCTTGGCGTCACAACCCACTCCCCCACTTTGGCATCCATCCAGGTGAGCTGGCCATTGTCCATTTTGATCAGGCAATCTTGGTCCATGCCAATGCCAAAAGTTGTGCCGTGGATGTAATGCTCCACAATGGAGCGCACAGTTGGGTAAAGCTCCCGCACCTCATCTGCTCTTGTGTACTGCCAGTATCTGTAGACTGCGTGGATAAACCACAGTGGTGCATCCACGCTGTTGTAAGCTGGATCTGCACACACATCTGGAAAGCAGTTGGGAAGCAGGCCCCCCTCGCAGTAGTGGGCAAATGAGGTGAGGATCTCCCAGGCCTCAGCGAATCTGCCTGTGATGAGAGTGAGCCCCTCCAGAGCAATCATGGTGTCCCGGCCCCAGTCTCCAAACCAAGGGTAGCCTGCAATTATTGTCCGCCGTCCCTCCCCTCGGCTGACGATAAAGCTATCTGCTGCCAGAACCAAATCCCGAGCCCAAACTTCAATCTTGCCTCTTCCTTCAAGGGGCATGATTGTTTGGGCTTGCTCGATGAGGGCGTCACGCCTTGCCAGCTCTTGCCTCCACAACTCCTGTGCATGGCCAGGGTGAAAATCTTGCGCCAAGTTATCTACAATCTCAGATCTTGGCTTGGGGGTAGCAAAGGCAAAAGCAACCCTCTCACCTGGTTTCAAGTCAAGATGAAAATAGCCAGGAGAAAAAAGATCTTCCCTCGAGTCCAAGCCCCGCTCTCGCTCTATAGTATAGAGGAAGTTTTGATACCACTTGCTGTCCTGACTATAGGAGGCGCGATCTGAGAGCAGATAGATGGGTGCAGCTCCGCTGTAGGCCTCGATCTCGACCCCCTTGCCTTCAAGCAAAGAGCTTTGGGCAAAGGGCCAGTGATTCTGCTGCATTAGATGATGGAAATGTCTGTGTGTAATCAAGGGTCTTACTGTGAGCCTCGCTTCCCCGCTAGGCTCCAGGAGCTGATATTGGACTATAGTAAGATTTGCTCCCTGGACCATAAAAATACTTTTCTCAAGCCACAGGCCCCCTGCCCGATAGCGGAAGGTGGGACGTTTCCCGCGACTGAAGCTTTCAAGCTGGCGCTGGCCCTCAGGGTGGATTACCTCTCCCGAGTAGAGGTTACAGTCCAGCGGGACGCCACCTAAAAGGTCTTCGGTTTTGGCCACAAGCAAAGTCCGCTCCCCAGGAGGTTCTAAGGCCGCCATCAAGAGGCCATGGTAGCGCCTGGTATTCATCCCCACAGCTGTCCCCGACGCATAGCCACCCAGACCATTTGTCAGCAGCCACTCGCGTTTTATTCCTTCATGCCAATTTGCTAGCTCCAATTTGCCAACTTGCACTGTCAATCGCTCCCTCCTCAACAAGTATTATTATAACCAGGTAAGGCAATCCTATGAGAGCAGGAAAAAACACTCCAAAGGCGAATTCTATCAAAGAGACGAATAGATAGAGGATGGATAAAATGCGTAAATTTACGTTCACAATACTATTACTACTCATTGCCAATATCGCAGCTGCCCACACTGTGCGAGTGCGCCTTTTCGATGGCAAAGGGCTCATCAATACTGTGAGTATTTCCAGCGACAGCCCTGTGGTGGCAAGCACGCCTGAGGGGTTGGTCCTGGCGGATGGTTGGGAAGTTAAAGCCACAACCCTTGGAATGCTGCTGGAGGGTGGTCCCAATCCCGTGGAACTTCCAGGGCCTATTGAGTTTTCCGTTGAAAATGCAGCTCTCCCCCTTCTGACAGTGAAAGCAAATGGTCTGACTAGGCGCTACCGAGGAAAGATTACCATCAGTCCTCTAGCGCAAAACAAGGGGCTTCTTGTTATCAATAGCCTGCCCCAAGAGGAGTATCTTTATGGGGTGGTGCCAGGTGAGGTTCCTGCATCCTGGCCCTATGAGGCCCTGCGGGCCCAGGCGATCTTGGCTCGTACATATAGTTTCAATCATCTCTCTCCTAATCGGGATTATGATCTTGTAGATAGTACAAATTCCCAGGTATACATGGGCTTTGATCATGAAAAACCCACCACAAATAGGGCTGTTGATGAAACAGCGGATCTTGTAGTGGGCTATGAGGGTAAGGTTGTACCTTATGTGTACTATTTTAGTACCTGTGGAGGGCAAACAGAGGATAGTGGGCAGGTTTGGGGCACGGCTGTACCATACCTGATTCCAACAAGCTGCAGTGCACAGCTAGCTCAGGATCTATCGGATGAAGAGGCAGCTGTAGCCTATTTTGCCACGCCTCAAGCTACCTATTGTAGTCGGTCGTCTGTGGGTCGCTGGGAAGTTCGGCTTACAGCTGAAGATCTTGCGGCTATTACAACTGGCCTCTGTCCAGATGCAGAGTTTGTAGATCTCGCAGTTACTCGTCGCGCAACAGGTGGTGCTGTTTTGGAGGTTACAATCACAACTACCAAGGGTGATTTTAAAATTTCAGGCGAGCTGAATATCCGCAGAAAACTGGGAAAAAATGGCCAGTCTTTGCGAAGTAGTTTTTTTGCTCTCCAAAAGCAGCTCAATGAGGAGGACTGTACAGTGGAGTATTTATTGCGTGGTGGCGGCTGGGGCCATAGGGTTGGTGTATGCCAGTGGGGCATGGAGGGGATGGCAAGGCAGGGCGCTTCTGCAGCTGAGATCTTAGGTCATTTCCTGCCAGGTACCCAGATCTTGTCTTTGGCTGATGAGTGCGGGAAGCTAAAATGAGCATAAGCTGAAAACCCCGTCCCCTTGCGACTTTTTATTGTCCGCAATAGTCAATGGGTATAATCGAGTATTTTAATTTCAGCTCCAAGTTTTTTTGCCATGGCCTCTTTCATCGCCTCTGCATGGGGACAGGGAAAACCTATGGGTGTGCCCCGGGTGATACAGGAGCATAATACAATTGTGTCCGCACCTCTTTTCACCATTTCAGCAGCTCTTGCCACAGCTTTTTTTCCGGGGCAGCCACCGCAAGTGTTAAAGCCAATTAATTCAATTTCTTCACTAACATTTGCAAATGCCCCTTTCTTTTCCCGGATTATCTTCAAATCTACGGTTCCAGGGCACATATCCTCAGTCTGTAGGCACCTGATTAATCCAACCTTCATAAATGATCCCTCCCGAAAATACATTTCCAATTTCTACCTTAACGTCAAAATTAGCATATGTCAATAACCCGGCAGCTCTGCTGTAGCCGTAGAAAGACTCATATGGGTGCGCCGTAAAACTTCAGGCCATAAAAATAGCCCAGTCCTCGTAAGGAATCTGGGCCTGACCGCAAAGGTCATTATAGTATTTGCAACTTCTTTTGTCACGGATTCCGCGATCATACTTTTCACGTGGCTCTTTTCAAGAGGAGGAATGGACCGAATATAAATCATAAGTGCTTATCCATAAAACGCATAAACAGCTGCCAGTCATAACGACTCAAAAAATGTGTGCCCCCGCGCAGATGATAGCCAATCTCCCCCTCATGGAGAAACTCGCCTGGCTTTGGAAAACGATTTTTATGCACAAGTCCTTTTTTTCCATGTAAATAGTAAGCTTCGCTTGCTGCAAGACACGACAAAAATTCACTTTGGGGGTCTGCCCAAAGATCTTCAGCTGCACTGGCCACATATAGCGGGCGCGGTGCCATAGCAGAGAGTAGTTGATGTTGATCGAAGGGCAGCTCTTCCTCTTTATCTTGATATTGCTGATAGTTTTTACAGAACCAGTGTGGAAATCGAGTTACAATATCTTTTATTTTCTCCCCCTGTTTACCACGAGAAATGGCTGCCCCACTGCATCCGGAATCATTGGAGACTGCGGATGCAAAACGCTGATCCTGGACACCAGCCCACAGTGATGTTTTCCCCAAACGCGAATGCCCTACGCTGAAGATCCGATTTTTATCAATACAGTCCAGCTTTTGCACATAATCCATTACTCTGCTCGCTGCCCAGGCCCACATGGAAATTTTTCCCCATTGTGTGCCCTCATCGCATCTAGGATACATAGCAGCCAGGCCTGAGCTAAAATTATCATCCCTATCCTCTGTCACGTCGTTGTAGCAAAAAGTTGCCAAGCCATAACCGTGATCGATAATCTCCTCTATGGGGCCATATTTGCCGATTGGGTATTTTGTGAAAGAAATATAAATTATAAGTGGTAGCTTGTCTTCTTTAAGTGGCAAGATCAGATCAACTGGAAATGAGAAAATACCTTTTGGGGTTGGAAACTGTAAAGCTACCTCCCTGTGTTCTGCTTTTCCTGCCCAAGCTCGCTCTTCCAAAAACGTTGTTTCAGCGCGAACATAAGTTGGCGGCTCCGGGGAGATGCCATACTCTTCCCTTGCAAATAATTCGATAATTTCCTTGCGTCTGTGTGGCCAATTTTCAGCTGTTGTGCTTGCTGTGAGTATTGGTGGGAGGCCTCGCTTTTGCAGTTCGCGGATCATCTCATCTTCTCCTCTCAAATCAAAAAACCGGCCCTGGGAGATGAGGAACTGTACGTTTGAAGACAGTTCCTCACCTCTGTTTTTACCCTATCTTGTCAAGTATTTTTTTCAATGCAGCTACTGCTACACCAAATCTCTCAGGACCTGTAAAACCATGGCTTTTAGCAGCCACAGCCAGATGTGGCTCAAGGGAGAGAAAACCACTAAAACCATTTTGAGAGAGATCTGCTAAAATTTGTGGTATTTCTCCATCGCCCTGGCCTGCAGGCACAACCCTGCCGTCTTGGAGCATTGCATCTTTGATATGCAAGTAACGAATATGCTGTTTTAGCAGCATATAACAATCGGAAAAGGGCTTTTGACCTACTTGCACGAAATTTGCAGGATCGAAGATCGCACCAAAATTATCCATTTTTATATTTGCTAGAAGATCTAAGCATCGCTCTGCTGTGTCACCATAAATTCCTTTTTCATTTTCATGGAGAAGGACAATTTCAGGTGCCTCCATTTTTGCCACAGCCAACATGGTACGCAGCCTACTGTGAACCTTTTCTCTGTAGTCTCCAGCCTCTTTCCCCTCAGGTGGGTAAAAAGAAAAAATACGTACGTAGGACGCCTTCAGCCTCTTGGCAATTACAAGAATCCTGCGAAGTTCATCTAAATGGGCTTCAAAGTCGTCTTCAATTCCTATTTTGCCCAAAGGTGAGCCAATTGCAGAGACACCGATCCCTCTTTTCCCTAACTCCTGCCCTATTGCCTCCACTTCAAGGTCTGTGAGGTCCTTGACGTTCTTCCCCCAGACACTTCTCAACTCTAAGTATTTGATCCCATGCTCCTGTAGGACATCTAGCTGCTCTGTAAGCTCTTTTGAGATCTCATCGGCAAAAGCGCTAAGGGTCATCATCCTATTTCCCCTCCAGTTTTACGGGCTTGCCAGTTCTAGCTGATTCATAGATAGCGAGGATAATCTCCAGAGGCTTTCTACCTTCCTCTCCATTTACAAAAGGTTCTCTTCCTTCACGAAGAGCAGCGACAAAATCCTCTAACTGTCGCCCGTGAAGTGATGAGCTAATTTGTGCGCTTTGGGCTCCGTCTCCCTCTTTAGCTTTTACAGTTTCTGTATCAGATTCGCTTTTTAGTTTCCACTCTACCAGCTGATTTGCTTCAATAATAGCGCTACCATCGCTGCCGTAGATATCAAGACGGGTATAGAAGCCAGGATAGGCTGTGGTGTTGCCTTCAATCAGACCTATGGCGCCAGATTTAAACTTTATAGAAGCCACTGCAACGTCTTCCACCTCTATCCGCACATGATCCCGAGTTGCACAATAGGCAAAAATTTCCTCCACAGGGCCCATTATATATTGGAGCATATCAACATAATGCACAGATTGATTCATCAGAGCCCCGCCTCCGTCTAGCTCCCATGTTCCCCGCCAGTCACCACTGTCGTAGTATTCTTGCGTGCGATACCATTTTGTATGAGAGCCTCCGAAGTTCAGTTGCCCGAACTTGCCCTCTTCTGTGGCACGCTTGATCTTATCGATTGATTCATCAAATCGATGCTGGCTGATCACAGCAAGCTTCACACCGGCCTTTTGGGCTGCGCGAATTAGGGCATCTGCGTTTTCTAAAGTAATATCAATTGGCTTTTCCACTACCAAGTGCTTTCCTGCCTTTGCTACCTCAATCCCTACCTTGGCATGAAGCCCGCTTGGTGTGAGAACACAAACTGCATCAACATCTTCTCGCTTTAGCATCTGGGCTAGGTCTGTGTAGTAGTCGCAGTTGTATTCTTTGCCGAATTTCTCTGCCCTCTCCGGCACAATATCACATGCCGCTACCAATTTTGCCCCTTCAATTCCCGCTAGTGCTTTTGCATGAGTAGGGGCAATAACACCACAACCGACAATTCCAAAACCAATTTCCTTCGCCATGATAATTCCCTCCCTTATTTTTTCCGCGCTGTAGATGCGCGGATAATAAGCTTTGTTTCCAATTCCACGAGTTCAAGCTCCCCGTCTCCTGCCAATTGCTTTAGAAGAAGCTGGCTTGCAGCTCTAGCAACCTCCTCCGTGGGCTGGCGGACCACAGAGAGAGGCGGATCTACTAGTGCTGAGATTTCGCTATCGTCAAAGCCGACTACAGATACATCCTCGCCTACGGTATAACCCCGAGCTTTCAGCTCACCCATGGCGCCCAGGGCCATCAGGTGGTTGGCAACTACCAGTGCCGTGGGTGGCTCTGAGCTTTGCCATAGCGCATCTGCAGCCGCAGCCCCACCATCTACCTCCAAGTTTCCGGATGCAACCAATTCATCTAAAACCGGTAGGTTGTGGGCAGAGAGTGCATCGCGCCAACCGCGGCGACGACTCTGTCTGGTTCCCACTGCAAGACCGTCGATGAAGCCAATTCGCCTGTGGCCCAAACCAATCAAATGCTCTGTGGCTTCAAAGGCACCTCGGTAGGTGTTGATGTAGACTTGGCTTGTGTTCTTAAAGTGACTACCAAAGGCAACAGTACTAATCCCATACTTTTTAAGTTTGTCTATATTCTGCTGATTTATCAGATTATCTTCCGGTTTTGTACGGGTGCTACTGAAAATAACACCATCTACCCGTCTTTCGATCAATGTTTCTATATGTAGGCATTCCTTTTCTATTTGCCGTTTAGTATTGCAAAGAAATACGCTATAGCCCTCCTCTGCCAACAGATCACAGATTACATCGGCAATTTGGGTATAGAAGAAGTTGGTAATACTAGGAACTAGGAGGGCAACTGTTTTTGTAGTTTTTTTAGTAAGGCTTTTGGCGATGGTATTTGGTCTGTAGCCCATCTCGTCTGCTAGGTTTAAAATACGTTTGCGAGTCTCCTCCCGGACAGGATGGTTGGATCCTGCCAAGACTCTGGAGACTGTGGCTGCAGAGACACCTGCTTCTTTTGCAATATCATAAATTGTGGCCATGGTTTCCCTCCTCTTAGGTAACCGGTTTCCTTATTGCCTTTATTATACCTAATGTTTCCTAAAAAAGCAAGGGAAGATTTGCCTTTTCACTCGTGCCAACAAGGTGTAAATCAGCAGGGGCAAGGAACTATAGCTCCTTGCCCCTGCTTTCAACCTATTTTAATAAGATAGGAAACTATGAACAAAAAGAGACTGTCACTGGGAATCAACTGACTCAAACCGAATATATTCTCATTTAATCTAGCCTAAGTACTATCGCGCTCTCCCCTGAAAGCTCAAGTCCAGCCAATTCCACTGTCTCGTCAGATACAAGATCTACGCCCTTTCCGACTGGCATTTTCCCCTCGTCTATGGAAATTGCTTTCCTACTTAAATTCGCCAAAAGCAGATATTTATTGCCATCTACCCCTCTAGCCTCTATAGCCCGCAATTGTGGATGCATAAAAACAGAAGAACATTTACCGCTTTCTGCATACTTCTGGGTTTCCAGGTGAGAGGCTCCTACCTGCTGCAAAACTGCCAGATCATAGATCACCGCTTCTGGCTCATGGGTATGTAGTCCGTTCTTTACAGGATAACAAATCTCATCGGCAAACAGCTGCCCCCCAGTATTAGCATTGTCTCTCTGGAAGCTGGGCGTCAATCCTAGCTGTCTGTGCCCTGGTCTATTTATAGATAGGGAAGGTGCTCCATAGATGCCAATTAGGCCTAATCTGTCTTCAATATTCAGCCAGCTACTTTGTAGATCAAGGAGCTCTTGTTGACTGCCAAAACCCATTAGCTGCGTTTCTCCCCTTTGCCCAAAATATGTGCGTTTGTTTCCGTTGAAGAGGTCATTTGGTATTTGCAAAAAGAGCCCTTTAAATGATGCAAGATACGTCCTGCGGGCAAGATTTACTGCTTTTTGCAAAATAATAGTTGTAGCATCATCTGGCAAAGCAACAAAAACTATTTTCTGCTCTGCAATAATTTCATCTGCCTGACCCTCGGCGCTCATCCGCTGGGAATGAAAATGGGTTGTGCCCCAGGTAAGGAACCCACCTGGAAAATGTCGCTCTTGGTGGGAGATGACCTCTTGGAAGTTCAAGCTGCCAAGACCTTTGATCTCCCCTCCCAAATTATAGCGCCACTCTGCCAGATCACTTCTCTCCACTGGCAAGCATAATCCTACAGGGGGCTGGGCTGCTGCCCACGTCCACGAAGCAACCCTATTTTGGCCTCTTTGGAGACAAGCTCCATGATAACTATCGGACCAGGTCACTATTTTTTTCCGGGTTCAATAGTGCTTGTAGGCAAGGGAGAGATTCTCCGCCAGTATAAGCCCATAGAGAGGGTTGCTGCCCGATCCGCCTCAAGACGGGTATAATACAGAGGCGAGGTTATGCTCAGTTCCTTGAGACGATCTGAGAGAAAGCTACCATCGCCGTTGGCTGCTAGTTCCTTTTCTACCTGAGCAAGCCAGCCAGCCTCAAAGGCCAGCGCTTCGGAGTCTTGACTTATATCTGCCATTAGCAGCCAGGCTGGAATTGCGTAATCTTGGCAGTAGCAATAGCGGGCCCTGGTATCTCCACCGATCCGCAGTAGCCTCCCATCGGGAAAAGTAAAGTTCTTCACAACCTCCCACAGTTCTTGCAGGTGATGGTAAAGCGCCTCGGGCGGTGCGAGCCCTCTCTTTTTATAGAAGAAGTGAAGCATAGCAACATTGGAGAGGCAGATCACCATATAGCCTACATTTAAATAGGGTCTGCTGAAGATAATAAAAATAAACGTTTATGCTGCATTTTTATCCAAAATATGATATAATATCTGCAGGGGTTTTTAGTACTTAACCCCAAATACCCTTGCAGATGGAGAATGATTGTGTATAAAACTGAAGATAAAAAGCAGCTATCTTTCTTCCTCCCGTTTGGCGGAAGATTAGATCCTAATAACCGTTGGGTAAAGCTCAGCGAAATTATCCCATGGAATGATATCGAAGTAAAATATGCGGAACTTTTTCCAGCCAATTGCGGTATGCCCGCTAAACCCTTACGGGTAGCTCTAGGCGCTTTAATTATTAAGGAAAAGTGTGGGTTTTCCGATCGGGAAACTGTTGCACACATTATGGAAAACGCCTATCTTCAATATTTCCTTGGCTTTGAGGAATTTAAATTTGAGGCTCCATTTGATCCATCGTTGATGGTCCATTTTCGTAAGCGCCTAGGTATTGATACTATCATCGACATCAATGAGATGATCTGCAAGGTTAAAGATAATGAAACTGATTCTAATTCCAACGAGAACAACAATCAACCCCCTCCGGCGCAAAGCGAAGTTCAAGCAATCCCTGCTAATGTAGGTGCATCATCGACTCCCACTAAGAACAAAGGTACGTTAATCCTTGATGCCACATGCACCCCGGCCGATATTCGGTATCCAACGGATCTATCATTGCTTAATGAAGCGAGGCTGAAGTTAGAGGCCATTATTGATACCTTGCATTTGCCCCTTCGTGGCACATTGCTAAAACCGAGAACATACAGGGACGTTGCTAGATTGGAATTTCTTAGAGTTTCAAAAAACCGTAAACCAAACAGAAAAGTAATGAGAAGGGCAATTGGTAAACAACTAGGCTATTTGAAACGGGATTTGGCAATAATCGAAAAGCTGGTAGAACTGGTAGGCCTTGATACCCTTAGCAAACAACAACTTAAAAACTTTTGGGTGATCAACGAGTTATACAGGCAACAAGAGATAATGCACAGGACTCGTGAACACAGGATTGAAGATAGGATTGTAAGCATTAGCCAGCCCCATGTAAGGCCCATCGTCAGAGGTAAAGCAGGTGCGGAAACCGAGTTTGGAGCTAAAGTTGCGATAAGTGTTGTCGACGGATATACATACATTGAAAGGCTCAGCTGGGATAATTTCAACGAAGGTATTACCTTAATCGAATCAATAGAACGTTTCAAAGAAAGATTTGGCTATTATCCTGAAGTGGTTCTAGCCGATAAAATCTACCGTAACCGAGATAATCTACAGTATTGCAAAGAACATGGAATAAGATTAAGTGGCCCCCGCTTAGGTCGTCCTCCTAAAAACAGAGATTCCCAAATGCGTAAGCAAGAATACCTAGATGCAAAAGAACGAAACGCAGTGGAAGGGGAATTTGGAGAAGGAAAACGACGTTATGGGTTGGGTCTTATAATGGCATGTCTTCGAGAGACAAGTGAAACAGTTGTCGCCCTGCAGTTTTTGGTGATGAACCTTGAGCGCCGGGTGCGCTCCCTTTTTTGGCAAATTTTCAAGTTCCTTTTTCACGAATTTTATTTGGAATGTTTGGCCTGTAAATGGAGTAATTTAACCAACTTGAAATTATTCAGCTGACCCTAATTACCCCACATTATATTCAAGACAAGATTAAGCATTAAATATGTTATACTAGGAGGCATGCAAATGTTTTTTTTCAAAAGGTTAATTCTCTCGTTATTAACTGTTCTTATGATTAGTTCAATTTCGTTTTCCGGTGCAGCGGCATCAGCAGAATCTATCTTGGAAGTAAATGCAGCTGATTATGGTTTTAATGAAATTGATGCTACTCAAGCTCTACAGGCTGCTATAAATTCCGGTGCACAGAAGGTAGTTGTTCCCAATATGGGGAAGGATTGGATAATAAGTAAGACAATTAACCTTATTAGTAATCAAGAAATATTCTTTGAGCCTGGAGTTTTTATCGTTGCTAAAAAAGGTGAGTTTAAGGGCAAGAATGATTCGCTTGTTTTTGCTGATAATAAAGAGAATATTGTTTTGCGTGGCTATGGGGCAACGCTAAAAATGCAAAAGGCAGATTACATGGGTCCGGATTATGAAAAAGCAGAATGGAGAATGGCGTTAAGTATCCGTAGTTGCACAAATATTCAAGTGTTAGGTCTTACTTGTCGTGATAGCGGTGGAGATGGAGTTTATATAGGTGTTAGTAACTATCAACCAAAACAACCTTATTGTGAAAATATAATAATTCGTGATGTTATCTGTGATAATAACTATCGCCAAGGTATATCAATAATTTCCGCTCGAGACCTACTTATTGAAAATTGTATTCTTAAAAACACGAGTGGTACAGGACCGGCGGCAGGTATTGATTTTGAGCCAAATTCTGAAAATGAGGAGTTCACAAACTGCGTTGTACGTAATTGCATTATAGAAAATAACGAAGGAGCAGGCATTTGTTTTTACCCTGTCTTCATTAAAAAATCGAATGTGGATATTAAGGTTGAAAGTTGCCAGATACGAGATAATTATTATGGGCTTGAGTTTGTTGGTCCTTATGCCGATCATGTAAAAGGATTAATTGAAATAATTAACTGCCAAGTTGAAAAAACCAAAGCAGCTGGTATTTATATAAGAAATAAGGATAAATCGATGGCTAGAGTCAGATTTACCAATTGTTCAATCAAAGAAACAGCTACTTTCTCGCAATCACCTATCTATTTTCATATACGTGATCCTAAGCTTTCTACGTGTCAGGGGGGAGTTGAATTTTTAGATTGTATAGTTACTCATATGGCCATTAGCCCCCTTATATCCGTTCTAGGACCAGATAGTAATATTGGTATTTCGGATATTTTTG
>ENA-UOOK01000432-UOOK01000432.1-fermentation-metagenome-genome-assembly--contig:-NODE-432-length-54917-cov-11.209617_pt1 | contig 54917 bp, 59 predicted proteins | sample MGYA00245777_ERZ724023 | MGnify/ENA primary metagenome ERZ724023 (study PRJEB28704, sample SAMN03018312) | fermentation metagenome | biome: anthropogenic terrestrial biome; feature: soil; material... | reverse complement strand
TGTTAATTACTCCAGTTCCTTTTCCCTCCATAGTAATGACATATCCACCATGGATAATTATATCAAGTGTCATAAGTTATCCCCTTTCTTCATTGTTTATAATAATCTGTTTCTCCATTATATCCCTAAATTAGATTCTTAATATTCTCCTTGTGAAGTTGCTTTTGCCAATTGCATTACATCTAACCACTTACTTTGTTTTAAATTCTGTGAGATACGACTAGCTGCTTGGTTAGCCTTTTTAATTATGTCTAGCTCATTTACAGTTAGTATTTTATGTTCTTCTACAATTACTTTGCCATCAATAATAACCATCTCTACTTCGTCACCACGTGCAGAAAACACCAAATTTGGAATAACATTACGGATCGGGTCATCAAAGATAGGACACATTGTTGCTCTCATCAAATCAACTATAATTATATCTGCTAATTTTCCTTCCTTAAGTGAACCAACTTTATCTTCCATTTTTAGTGCTTGTGCAGCCTCAATTGTTGCCATTCGAAGCACTTTCCAGGCTGGAAATGCAGTTGCATCTTTGTTCTTATATTTGTGCATCATAGCTGCAATCTTCATTTCATTAAACATATTACTACAGTTATTTCCAGGAGCTTGATCTGTACCAAGGCCAACAATTCCACCTGCTTCCATAAATTCCTGTGCTGGAGGTAGCAGTCCATTAATTAATACAAGGCTATTTGAACATAATGCCATACTCGCTCTAGAACTCGCGACTTTCACAACCTCATCATATGTAGCATGTTTTAAGTGAGCTGCAAGTAATCGTTCATTAAGATATCCCAATTCATCTAATAGAGCAACTGGCCTTTTACCATAACGTAATAATGATTGCTCAATTTCTTCTTCAGATTGTTCCACGTGCATAAATATATCTACATCATATTCATAAGCCAGTTGTTTTACTTCCTTTAACAGTTCTAAAGTACACATGTCTACCGCTTGAACTCCGTACCTACAAGTAATTCTTCCATTATGACTATTGTGATACTGCTCAATTAATCTTGTGTTATTCTGTATTTTTTGACTACCAACAGAACTATCCAACGGATATAATATACCTTCCTCAATAACAGAAACATCTTTTGGCATTTCATTAATCATGTCACTGACAACAGCTCTAACCCCTGCTTGAATATGATTTTGAATTAAATCAATCATAGGAACATCAAAATCACCAAATGTTGTTGTACCCGTCTTAACCGACTCAATAATATTAAGCATTGAACCTGTAACAAGGTCATCCAATGTAGTAAAACTCAAAAGTGGGATTACACATTTTAGTCTCCAATCAACGTATGGAATATCCTGCGCCAATCCACGGATAATTGCATTAGATGTATGCATATGAGTATTTACTAATCCTGGCATTACCACCTTATTCATTGCATCAATATATCTATGAGCAGCATAATTATGCATAACTTCATGTGTAGTACCCACTGCAATAATTTTGTTCCTTTTAATACCTACTGCGCCATTATTTATTATTCCTGTACCTTTACCTTCCATGGTTATTACATATCCATTATGGATAATTATATCAAGTGTCATTTTATCATCCTCCAAGAAACTATTTAAATCCCATATATGCTTCTTGAACAGTTTCATTGTTCATCAAATCCATACTATTACCTTCTAAAGATACTTTTCCTACATTAAATACATACGCACGGTCTGCAGTTTCCAGCGCTAGTTCTGCATTTTGTTCTACAATCAACATTGTGGTGCCATTTTTTTTATTGATCTCCTTAAATTTTTCGAACATTTCGTCTATTATAACAGGAGCTAGTCCAAGTGACGGTTCATCCAACATCATTAATTTTGGCCTTGCCATCATCGCACGTCCAACAGCCAACATTTGTTGTTCTCCACCAGAAAGAGTACCACCTATTTGATTTGCTCTTTCTTTCAATCTGGGGAATAATTCAAATACATCTTCCATGCCCTCTTCTATTACTGATTTATTTTTTTCTTTAAAAGCTCCTACCCTTAAATTATCCATAACTGAAAGATTTACAAAAATTCTACGTCCTTCCGGAACCAGACTGATTCCTCTTTCTACAAACTGATATGTTTTAGATGGCAATTTCTGTCCTTCAAAAAGGATTTTTCCACTTCCTATTTCTTTATCACCTGCTATAGTACGTAATAGCGTTGATTTTCCTGCACCGTTGGAACCTATAATTGTTACAATTTCACCTTTTTTTACATTTAGGGATACATCATAAAGTGCTTGTATGCCACCATAAAATACATTAAGGTTATCAATTTCCAAGATTGTATTATTATACGACATTTTTCTGCCTCCTTTCCCCTATATAAGCTTTTATTACTTTAGGATTATTCTGTATCTCTTCAGGAGTTCCCGATGCTAAAGTTTGCCCTAGATTTAAAACGGTGACGTTTTTACATACCTCCATTACTACTTCTAAATGGTGTTCAATTAGTACAATAGCAAGCCCTGTATCTTTGTGAAGTTTCTTTAGAAAGCTAATAAGTTCAACGCTCTCTCCTGTATTCATTCCTGCTGCAGGCTCATCTAAAAATAATAATTTAGGTTTAGTTGCAAGTGCACGAGCTATTTCCAGTTTTCTTTGAAGTCCATAAGGCAATGCCCCTGCTTCATAATCCTTATACTCTAATATGCCTACCTCATCTAAGTATTTCAACGACTCCTCATATGTCTCTTTATCTTTTTTTCGTACGTTAGGAGTTTTCAGCATGGCAGATAAAATATTGTAACTCGGTACACTGTTAAGTCCAATTGCCACATTTTCATGAACTTTCATTTTAGGATAAATCCGAATATTCTGGAACGTCCTCGCAATTCCCAAATGTGCTATTTTATCAGGGCGCATCCCATTTAACAAATGACCATCAAAATGAATCTCCCCAGCAGTAGGTTTTACAACACCTGTTATAGCATTAAATACCGTAGTTTTACCTGCACCATTAGGTCCGATGAGACCTTTAAAATCTCCTTCCTCCATTGAAAATGTCACATTTTGGACAGCTTTTACTCCACCAAAATGTACAGACAAATCTTTTAATTCCAGTAATGCCATCTTCAATTTCCTCCCTTCTTACTAGATATATTTGCCGTCGTATTGATTTTTTTAGAACGCAATTTATGATATAGATTAAGCAAAGGTCGCAATGATAATTCTTTATGCCCTAACAAACCTTCTGGGCGAATTCTCATCATTACTATTAATACAAATCCATAAATAGCTAATCTCCAATTTGACATAAATCTCAACAATTCCGGGGTAGCTGTAAGAACAATAGATGCAAGCACAGGTCCAGTAACTGAAGATATACCTCCTAATACAACTGCTGTTAGTAAATTAGTTGACATAACCGCACCAAAGGTATTTGGAACCATATAAGTATAATAATGTGCCATCATACCACCGCCAACGCCACAAAAAAATGCACTAATCATTAAAACCTTTAATTTTTCTCTAAATATATTAACTCCAATCAATTCGGATGCATCCGCATGATCCCTAATTGCAAGTGCTATTTTACCATGCTGTGACCGTGTATAATTATATATAAAAAATATGGATATAATGGCAATAACAATTGCCTGTAATAATCCAGTTTTATGTGGAATGCCTGAAATACCTAAAGCACCACCAACATATGGATGATTTATATTACTTAAAATAATACGCACTGCTTCTGAAAAACCTAGAGTTGCAATCGCAAAACAGTCTGCAGATAATTTACCACGAAGCGTTGGATAACCAATAATTATGCTGCTTAGTGCCGCTACTGAACCCCCTAATATCAAAGCTAATCCATAAGGAATGCCAAAATATTTTGTTAAAATCGCTGATACATAAGCACCTATACATACAAAACATGCATGACCCATGGAAAATAAGCCAACATAACCTGTTAAAAGAGTTAAACCGCACACACAAACAATATTAATACAAGTGCTTATCATAATACCTTCTATGTAACCCATCTATTATTCCTCCTTAAAGTTTATCGTGTATGCCTTTCCCCAAAAGTCCATTAGGTAAGAAAATTAAAACTATAACTAACAATCCATACGCTACAAGGTCACGATAAGTCGTAGAAACATAGGAAGAAATCATTGTTTCTAATAAACCAAGTAACAAACCTGAAACAACTGCTCCAGGTAAACTTCCTAATCCCCCTACCGTTGATGCAACGAATCCTTTCATTGCTACCGTGCCCATATTTGGGTAAACAGAATATTTCATACCATAAAAGCATCCGGCTAGACCTGCAGCTGCACCTGAAAGCATAAAAATAATTACCGCTACAAAGTTCACATTAATTCCCATTAATTCCGCAGTATTGGAATCAAAAGAGCTAGCCCGAATACCCAAGCCAATTCGCGTTTTATATAGAAATGTCCAAAGTAATGCTAACATTATAATAGATAATACTGCAGCTAAAATATCCGCGCGTGGTATTGCAATAGAGCCAATTGTCATTACCGATTTTGCCCATTCGGATGGAAATGCACGCACACCACCACCAAATATTTGAATACAAAAATTTGGAATAAAAGTATTCATGCCTAAAGCAGCAATCATAAGATATAGTTTAAGAGCATTTTTCTGACGCATAGGTCGGTAAACCGTTAGTTCCATAATTATTGATGCGATTCCCGCCACAATCATTGCTAAAATAATTCCTACAGCTAATGGAAGCTTTAATAATGGAATTGCATAAAAAGCAGCAAATGTACCAAGCATCATAATTGATCCAAACCCGAAATTTGAAAAATTAAAAACACTAAATACTAGAGCATAACCTACAGCAAGTAATGCATAAACGCTACCTATAGATATTCCAGTAGCTAATTGTTGAAGAAATAATCGCATATTCATTCCACCTTATATTAATAATTATGCTGTTTCTATCATTTAAGATTTAAAACTATTTGATAGAAACAGCATATAGAAACAGCATTTTGTTTTTACCAAATAAAAATTAAAAAATTTGTTAAGTAATTTAAATTAGAAATTATTTAGGAGCATAAACCCCAAGATTTTCAACCTGACCATCACTAAATCTCTTTATCGTAAACTCTAAACCCTCCAGATTATGTGTACTTGCATCATATCCTGTATTAGGTCCGGTAAACATTTCAAATCCTTCAGTCTTTTCCAGTGTTTCTTTCAATACTTTAGGATCTGTAGAACCACTATTTAAAATTGCATGCTCTAATATTTTAATTGAGTTGAAACTTATTAACCCAGACATATGAACAGCCATACCTGAATCACCATGATTTTTATTATACTCTTCTTTTATATCATCAAATTTTGAACTATCAACATCTCCGTTTGTGGCAAAAATTGTACCTGCCAACTCTTTACCTGCAATTTCAACTAGTTCTGATGCATCATATACGCTAGTTCCCAACAGTTTTATCTTATCACCATATCCTAGTTCGTTTAATTGTTTAGCTGCATTGCCTACTTCTTTATAAGCCATTGCAGGCATAAAGATGTAATCGGGATTATCTTTTGCCAGTGATGTCAATTGTGCACGGAATTCAATATCTTCTACTTGATATGTCGCTACGCCAACAATTTCCCCACCTAACCCTTTGTAAGCATCACTAAAAGCATTGTACATTGCTACACAATCTACTAATGTTGTTTCATATAATATAGCAATCTTAGGTTTGTCCAATTCGTGGTATGCATAATTTGCAAGAGCAACTACCAAGTCATCATTCATAGGACCACATCGAAAAGTATATGGGCGTACAGCTCCGCTTTCGTCCACTGTTACCAACTGTGCGGCACTAGAAGGAATATGAAGAACACCTGCTTTGTTACACAATTCTGCCACAGCAGTACCTTGTGCTGAGTTACTAGGCCCTAAGATAGCTACCGCTCCTTCTTGTAAAAGTTTATTTGTTGCATTTACTGCCTCCGAGAAATCTCCTCCAGTACCAGAAATATCATATGGGCGAAAATCAATTTTTCGGCCTAACCAACCACCTTCTTCATTTACCTTTGCTACATAGTCTTCCATTAAATATTGCGGAACTAATCCATACAATGCATCAGGTCCGGAAGACCATCCTAAGAAACCTACTACAATAGGGTCAGTACCCTCTTCAGAAATATTTCCGCTATTATCAAGGTTACTACTATTTGTATCCTTTACTCCACATGCTCCCAATGATAAAGTCATTGATAATGCTAAAATAATTAACAAAAATCTTTTCATTTTTACCCTCCTAGATTGATTTAGATGTTGTTTAACTTCACTTCTTGATTCCTTATTTTTGTTTAGGTACATATTGCCCATACCCTTGTTTTCCTACAATCATTCCATTATCATATACCAACTCCCCTCTTACAAGTGTTTTTTCAACCTTACCTTTAAATTTCATATCTTGATAGATTCCTTTGTTGCTTTTTGTCTTTGAAAAAGATTTCATGCCATCATAAATCCATTCTTCATTAAGATCTACTACCAGCACATCGGCATCTGAACCTGGCAATAAACTTCCTTTCCTAGGATACAAGCCCATAATTCTTGCAGTATTTTCAGAAGTGATTTTAGATAAATGAGATAATGGTAAACCACGCTTATGAACTCCTTCAGTAATAAGTCCGGATAGCATAGCATCAAATCCACCAAACCCACTATACTCATTCCAAAAACTCCCTTCCTTGACTTTTTCTTCATCACTATATGGTCCATGATCGGAACCAATTATATCAATTGTTCCATCAAATATATAATCCCATAATTTTTCAACATTTTCACGGCTACGCAACGGCGGATTGCATTTAGCATAGGATTTCTTATCACGTAATATATTTTTATCAAACAATAGATAATGTGGGCATGTTTCTACAGATACTTTAACCCCTTCCATCTTTGCTTTTTTTAAGTATTCAGCGCCTTCTGCAATTGTCATATGACAAATAAGCAATCGTGAATTATTTACCTTAGAAAACAATACTGCTCGCTGAATTGCTTCAAGTTCAGCCCACCAAGGTCGAGCCTCATCATGCATGGATTCATCTTTGCAATTTATATCACTCATATGCTTACTGCCAAAATCAGCTACCTCAGCATTTTCAGCATGCACACCTATTAATCCATCAAACTTCGCTACCTCTCTCATTCCTTTAACTAAATATCCATCCGTAATCTGCGGATAATCAGGATTTGCAAAGGACATAAAACCCTTATATGCCACACAACCTAAGTCATTAAGCTCTTCAAGCTTATCAATACAAGAAGGAATAAGCCCTCCCCATAATGCAAAGTCTACAAATGAGTTTTTACTAGCCACTTCTTTTTTAAGTTCAAAACCATGTCTGTCAGTCACAGGAGGTACACTTAGCGGCATTTCGACGATAGTAGTAATCCCCCCTGCTGCTGCTGCCTGTGATCCATGATACCAGTCTTCACGATAATTCAATGGAGAAGGATCCCACATATGTACATGAGAATCTATAACACCAGGCATTAGAACTTTCCCTGTTACATCTACAATTTCATAATCACCTCCAATTTCCGCATTGGTGATTCCTTTGATAATACCGTTTTCAATTACCAAAGATGCTTCAACCAATCTATCTGGTAATACAATAGTGCCACCTTTTAAGATCATTTTTTTACATGTCCTTAATGTCATGCAACTCTCTCCTTTGTCTTTTATTTATAGTAAAATTAATAGCCACTATAATTTTATAAAAATAACGTTTACAAATAAATTAATAATACCTGCTCATCATTAATGAGCAACTCTGTTTATATTTATTATATTCTGATGTATTTCCCTTGTCAATATATTTATTAAAATATGTGATTATAGTAATTTTGCATTTATTATTATGCCCACAACTAAAGAAAAATGTATTATATGCCCTATGCCTTAATAAATAAGATAAAATATAGATTTAAATATTTGGATCAAAAAAATATAGCACCAATTAATTTTAAAAATTGGTGCTAACCCTTTAAATGATTTAACTTACTAGAGATTCAATTACTCCATACCTCTAAGTTCTTTTCTATTGTCATTAAGTAATTGTATAGCTTCCTTTAAGTTTTCTTGTGTTTCCAGTAATAAACTGTCGGCGTATTCCATTGCCCCGATTCTTATCTCTTTTGCATTGCTTTTCGCTTTAGTTATGATTTCTTCGGCCCTTGCATTTGCCTTTTTGATTATTTCTTGTTGGTCAACCAGCTCTTCTAATTTATATTCGGCTTCATTGAGCATTGTATCCGCATCTTTTTGTGCCTCAGCAAGAATCCTTTGCCTTTCGTCTTTTATCCATGCGGCTTGTTTTATTTCATCAGGCAATTTAATTCTTATTTCTTGAACTATTTCCAAAAGTTCTTCTTTATCTACCAATACCTTATTTGTAAAAAGAACGCTTGTACCGGCTTCAACTATATCTTCTATTTCATCGATAAGATTCAAAATATCCACTATAGCTACCCCCTTATTTTATTTACTAATTTCTCTTCAACAACCTTTGGTACAAAACAAGATATATTTCCATTAAGCATTGCAATTTCCTTTACAATGCTTGAACTTAAAAAAGAATATTGATTCCCGGAAACCATAAAATATGTCTCTAATTCCGGATATAATTTTCTATTGACCAATGCCATCTGCATTTCATATTCAAAATCAGAAACAGCCCTTAAACCTCTTACAATATTAGGACAATTCTTTTGTTTTGCAAAATCTATAAGTAATCCTGAAAAAGAATCAACTTCTACATTTTTAAGCTCCTTTGTACACTCGCGTATCAATTCAACTCGTTCATCGATAGTAAATATTACCTTTTTTGAAGAATTGCTTAAAACACCAACTATTACTTTATCAAATTTTGATGAACATCTCTTTATAATATCTAAATGACCATATGTAATGGGATCAAAACTGCCCGGATATATTACATTCATTTCAGCACCTCTTGCTTTTTATAAAATGATATTGATTTACTTCCATAGTTTCTATAATCACATCTGTAAAAATTGTTTATATTTAGCTTAAGATTCAATTCCTTTTCATGTTCAATTAATATGAGTCCATTCTTTTCAAGTAAATCATGTTTAGTAATATAATCTACAACATTAAACAATAATTCATGATTTTTAAATGGAGGATCAAGATATATATAATCAAACTTAAGATTATCTTTTAAAAATTTCCTCAACGCTCTATTTGCTTCCAGCTTTAATACTGTAGATTTATCTTCTAATTTTGTATGTCTTAGATTTTCTTTTATAATATCGATACTATTTTGTTTCACATCTATAAAATATACCTTCTTAGCCCCTCTGCTTAAAAACTCAATGCCTATAGATCCGGAGCCTGCAAATAAATCCAATACGGTAAATTCAATTTTTAAGGGTTTAAGTATATTAAATATGGATTCTTTGATTTTATCCTCAGTTGGTCTAACATCAAACCCTTTAGGAGCCTTTAATCTATGTCCTTTTTTATCGCCTGATATAACTCTCAATATTCTTTCCTTCCTTATTGAAATATTTTATCATATTTTATCATTTTATTAAACTTTAAAATATAAATTAATTTACAATTCCACTCTCAAGTCTTTAATTAGAGGGCTCTTTAAATAGTTCTAAGACCCTTTTTCTTAATCCTATATGCTCTGGATCTGCTAAATCAGGGTCCCTTTCTAAAATTAATTTTGCATCCTTTTGTGCTGCTTTCAATATATTCATATCAGTAAATAAATTTGCTACCCTTAATTCAGGTAATCCATGTTGTCTAGTTCCAAAGAATTCTCCTGGTCCTCTAAGCTCCAGATCTTTTTCAGATATTACAAAGCCATCAGTTGACTGTTGCATGATTCTCATTCTCTCCATAGATATAGGGTTAAAACTTTCATTGATAAGTATACAGTAGGATTGATATTCTCCCCTGCCAACTCTTCCCCTCAATTGGTGTAACTGTGCCAGACCAAATCTTTCAGCATTGAATATCACCATAATATTGGCATTCGGAACATTTACTCCAACTTCAATAACAGTAGTTGAAACTAAAATATTAATCCTATTAGCCTTAAAATCCTCCATTATCTCATCTTTTTCTTTCGAGGTCATTTTCCCATGTAAAATCCCTACGTTGAATTTTCTATATACATCTTCTTTCAATTCCTTATATAATTTTTCCGCTGCACTTATTGTTAAACTTTCTGATTCTTCTATCAACGGACATACTACATATGCTTGTCTACCCTCTTGTAATTGCTTTTCTACAAATTTATAGATTCTTTCCTTCATGTCAATTCCCGCAGCAAAGGTTTCAATTTCTTTTCTCCCCGGTGGAAGTTCATCAATTACAGATATATCCAAATCCCCATATAAAATTAATGCAAGAGTTCTGGGTATTGGTGTTGCAGTCATAACTATGATATCGGGATTAGAGCCTTTTTCACTTAAACTCACTCTTTGTTTAACCCCAAATCTATGCTGTTCATCAGTAATTACTAATCCCAGTCTTTGAAATTCAACATTATCTTGTATCAGTGCGTGAGTTCCAACTATTATATCAATCTTTCCGGATTCTAAATCTTCTAATATTTCGTCCTTTCTTTTCTTTGAAATGCTGCCAACTAAAAGCTCACAACTTATACCATAGGGTGATAAAAATTTGGATATGGAATCAAAATGCTGGGATGCCAATATCTCTGTAGGAGCCATCATTGCAGCCTGATATCCTGAAAGTACCGCTTTGTACATTGCAACAACCCCCACAACAGTTTTACCGCTTCCAACATCGCCTTGCACTAGTCTGTTCATTTGCCTGTCGTTTTCCATATCCTCTATTATTTCATTTGTCACTTTAAGTTGCGCTTTTGTTAATTTAAATGGTAAATTGTCCAGAAAGTCATAAACTTCATCCCTTGATGGGAACTTTATTCCATTCGTGCTATTGTAAGCCTTGTTTTTTATAGTAGTTAATCCTAATTGCAAAGCTAATAGTTCCTCATAAGCAAGTCTTCTCCTTGCTGAATTTATATTGTTTTTACTTTCCGGAAAGTGGATGTTTTTTATAGATTCTTGAATTCCCATTAACTTATATTTTTTGATAAGATATGAAGGCAAACTCTCATCAATAGATGTTAAGTATTCTTCCAAAACATTATGAATAATCTTTAACATTTCATTGTTTGTCAATCCACTGGTAAGGTTATATATGGGAATAATTTTCCCAGTCTTTTTACTTTCTCCTTCTTTTTCGTAAATTGGATTTGTAATCTGGGTTTCAAAATGTGTCTTATTTACTTTGCCGTTAACAATATATTTCTCTCCGATTTTAAATTTTTCTCTAAGGTAATCTTGGTTAAAAAAAGTCAAATTACCAAATCCGCTATTATCTTTGACAGGAATTTTTAAAATTGATAAGTTTTTTTTAATTCTATTTAAGCTTGAATTTCCACATATTTCAACCTCAAGGCTTATTTTCTCTCCATTTGCCGCACTCCCAAGATTTTTGAAAAGGCTTCTATCATCATAGTCCCTAGGTATAAAATATATTAAATCTCTGACCGTTTCGACATTTAATCTCCTAAGCCGATATGCTCTTTTCGGACCTACTCCTTTTATGTACTGTACATTTAAATTTAAATTATCCACGATTACCTCCATTATTCAAAAAACCCCACCAAAGGGTAGGGTTTTATTCTATGGAAAATATATAATAATATAATGGCTGCCCACCAAATACTACCTCAATATCTATATCTTCAAATCTTTCTTCCAAAAGATTTGACAATTCATTTACCTTATTTTCGTCTACATCATTTCCATAAAAAATAGTAATTATACCTATATCGTGATCAATCATTTTTTCAATCAGCTTTAATGATACATCATTTATATCTTTCCCTGTTATTTCGATTTCTCCATTCGCAAGACCTATAATATCATCCTTATTGATCTTATTATCCTTATATTCTGTATCTCTTACTGCATAGGTTACCTGCCCGGTAAGTACAGTATTAATTGCCTCTGACATATTTCCCATATTTTCTTCTATAGAAGCTTCTTCATTGAATGAAAGTAATGCTGCTATTCCTTGCGGAATATTTTTCGTAGGCAATACAAATATATTTCTTGTACTTATTTCCTTTGTTTGTTCAGCAGCCAATATTATATTTCCATTATTGGGTAAAATGATTACAGATTCACCTGTTGTATCTTCTATTGCTTTCAATATATCTTCAGTGCTTGGATTCATCGTTTGACCACCTGGTACTATGGCATCGACATTTAGACCTCTGAACACTTCGTCGATTCCTTCTCCAATCGATACTGCAACAAAAGAATATTTTTTATTTATTTTAGTCTTTTCAGATTCTTTTTCCAAATCTGCAAGTTCATCTTTCAAAAGAATTTCTCTATGCTGTATTCTCATATTGTCAATTTTTATATCCTTAAGTTCACCTAACGTAAGAGCCTTTTCAATAACAACTCCTGGATTATTTGTATGAATATGAACCTTTATAATTCCGTCTCCACCTACTACCAGCAAAGAATCTCCTTGAATTGAAAGTTCCTTTCTGAATTTTTCAATATCATCATAATTCGTATTTATCATAAATTCAGTGCAATAACCAAATTTAATATCATCAGTATCAATGTGTTCTCTCTCCTGATGAACAGTCTCTTTTTTTATTTCAACAGCTTCCTCTTCCTCAAAATACTCTTCTAATCCGATAATAGCATTATATGCACCTAAAAATAAATACATCAATCCTTTACCACCGGCATCTACTACACCTGCCTGCTTAAGTACCGGAAGCATTTCAGGGGTTTTATCCAATGCTTTGTTACCATGTTCAATTACTCTTTTAATGAAATTTTCAATATCTTTTTCTTCCTTGGAGATGGATATTGCAAATTCTCCACATTCCTTGGCAACAGTCAATATGGTACCCTCTGTAGGTTTCATAACAGCTTTATAAGCAGTATCAGAAGCTTGTTTTAGAGCATTTGCCAAGGTAATTATATCAATATTGTTCTTTGATTTTAACCCATTGGCAAAACCTCTAAAAAGCTGTGATAAAATTACACCCGAGTTACCACGAGCTCCCATTAAAGAGCCTTGGCTAGTAGCCAAAGCTATTTTATAAGTATCATTTTCATCAACATTTAATCCTTGCTTTAGTGCTGATTTTACAGTTAACAACATATTTGTACCTGTATCTCCATCCGGAACAGGAAAAACATTTAAGGAGTTTACCTCCTCTTTATTTTGTTCGAGGAGTCTAGCTGCGCCACTTAGGGCTTTTTTTAGCAATACCCCATCTATAAATTCTATTTTCAAGTTAAGTGACCTCCCTAAATTACTTTTCTACTCTTATTCCTTGTACATTTACATTTATCTTTTCCACTTTCAAGCCTGTTTGGTTTTCAACATTGAATTTCACCCTATCAATGATATTTTCTGCCACAACAGATATCTTTACTCCATATTCTAAAATTACATGTAAATCTATTACAATAGCATCTTCTTTGCTATATACCTTAATCCCCTTTGCAAGATTATCCATTTTTAATAATTCAAATAATCCGTCAGTTGCATTCTTTGAAGCCATTCCGACAATCCCATAGCTTTCCATTGCAGATATCCCCGCAATAGTAGCTATTACATTGTCGTCAATATTTATATTCCCTAAATCACCATGAACTTTGGCTGGCATAAACTTCGCCTCCTTAATTAAATATAACTTATTCTTTATATCTCCTTCAGTAAAAGTCTCATTGACCTTTATACTTCAATTAAACTTTTATTTTATATTAGAAGCTTTTCTTCTATTTTACATTATTAGTATAAATAGTTCAACTAATTACTATCCATAAATTAAATAAAAAAGATTAGAAAGTATTGAAATACCTTTTATTAATAATATTTTTATTGATTTTTTGTATATTCATGTGTTACAATATAATATGTTCTTTAGCTAATAATAAAAAACGCTATAAGAATAGGACTAAGGAGGTGTTTGTAGTGTCAAAAGTATGTGAAATATGTGGAAAAGGAAAAGTATTTGGAAATAAAGTTACTTTCTCTAATAAAAAAAGTTCAAGAAGTTGGTCACCTAATATCAGAACTGTAAGAGCAGTTGTAAATGGATCGGTTAAAAGAGTAAATGTTTGTACAAGATGTTTAAGATCTGGTTATGTTGAGAGAGCTTTATAATTTGATAATTGTGACATAAAAAAGGCTTCCATAAAAATAAAATGGAGAGCCTTATTTTATTTTTATGAGTAAATATCCTATTCCAAGATTAATTAAAGCAACAATAAACAATAAAATTCTAATTTTAAAGCTATATATAAGCGTTATACCTCCCATAATTAAAAATAGAATTCCAATTATTTTCATTATCTTGTCAAAATGTCTATATATAAATAATTTCATAAAAACACCCCTAAGAATACCAATTGACAATTGTTATAACTATTCTATTCATTAATGGTGTCTTATGTTACAATTATTTAGTCCTTTGAAGTGATAATCAAACATTCGCCTTCTATTATTTTAACTACTCCATATTCATTAACAATTTGGTTGCTGACTCCTAGAGTTGAACCAAATTTTATCAGATGATTTTCTAAAGGATATAAAAATCCTTGTAAAGTAACTTTAGCTCCTTTATTGCTAATGGGAACAACCGATGTATAGAAACCTTCTTTTCTTTCAACTCTTATATAATCATCTGAATAATATATGATATTATTTTCATCTACGATTTTCCCTTTTATACCTTTGTCATTCAAACCTTTAAGCAAAAAAATATTGGATAGAGTATGATCCATCCTACTGCCTGTAACTCCAACTAGGGTGATTTCATCAAACCCTTCTCTGATAAGGTAATCTAAAGCCAATTCCGTATCCGTTTCATCCTTCATAACAGGATATTTTAATAATTTTATATTATTTTTATTTATATAATTCATCCCAGCTTTACTTACTGAGTCTAAATCGCCAATAAGCAAATGGGGTATTGCACCTACTGCCATAAGATGCCTAATACCCCCATCCGCGCAAAGTATAAAGTCATGTGACTCTAATAATTTTACCAATAATTTGTAATTAGCAACATCCCCACTAGATATTATTAGCCCCTTCAATTTTCATCTTCCTTTATTTTTTGATTACCCTTTTCAAGGGTTTCCATATAAATACTAAAACTGCAATTGAAATAATAAGTTCCGGCACCAAATATGTTGCGTTATATTCAATGGAATAACGCCATGTATTCAAATCTCCTGCATTTTCCGAAAAAAATATAACTCCCGAAAGTACGTGAGATACCATTCTTCCTCCTATACCTAGGACAATACCCAAAATTAATGAGAAATACTCTTTGTACTTATTATTTTCATTTTTTTTGCTTCCTATTCCAGCCAATCCCAATAGACCAAATGCAATAGGATAGTCTAATAAAAACTGTATCGGATGATAAAAATAAGGCTTTAAAATAAAATCTAAAATACCATAGGTTGCTCCGACCAATACTCCCGGTCCTACTCCCCATTTTATAGCAAACAATAATATAGGTATCATGCTGCCTGCAGTTACACTTCCGCCATTTGGTGCTGTATAAATCTTAATATAGCTTAATACAACGGATAAGGCTATCATGATTCCGCCTTCAGCGAGCATTTGTATGTTCCATTTTTTCATAAAATCCCTCCAAAAAAACCCATCACCTTGAGGTAATGGGTATTTAAACGTCAATACACACTTCCCTCCGCTAGAATTACCTAGTTCAGGTTTTAAGGGTCTGGACAGTTGTCCAATCTCAGCTTTCGCCCCCCTAGTGCAATTACAAATTATTAAGTTAAACTCATGTTATCACATTGAAAATGATTATTCAATGATTTTTTTAAATTCTTGTGTACGAGCTGTGATATCCTCAGCTCCAAATACTGCTGAGCCGGCTACTATCATATCTACCCCAAGCTCTTTTAAATGCTTTGCATTTTCTAAATTAACTCCTCCGTCTATTTCCAATATTACATCTAAATTTTTTTCATCTATCATCTTACGAAGTGTCCTTATCTTATCTTCCATTGCTTTAATAAATGATTGACCACCAAATCCGGGATTAACGGTCATAATCAAAACTAAATCCAAATCTTCTAAAACATAATCTAATACATTTAAAGGGGTTGATGGATTTAAGGATACTCCTGCTTTGATTCCTTCTGATTTAATAGCTTGTATAGTTCTATTAAGATGAATAGTCGCCTCTGCATGAACAGTCAATATATCAGCACCTGCATTTACAAAATCTCCAATATATCTTTCCGGTCTATCTATCATCAAGTGAACATCAAATGGAAGAGTCGAAACCTTTCTCAAAGATTTTATAACCGGTGGTCCAAAGGTAATATTGGGAACAAAATTACCATCCATTACATCTAAGTGTAAAAAATCTGCTCCGCCTTCTTCTACTTTTCTGATTTCTTCCTTTAATTCTGCAAAATCTGCAGATAATAGGGAAGGTGCAAGTCCTGCCATATATTAGTACCTCCTAAATTTTCTTACCTCTTCTAAAAATTGAATATAATTATCATATCTAGCCTTACTTATAATAGACTCCTCTACTAATTTTTTTACATTGCAATTAGGTTCTTTGTCATGTAAACAGCTTAAAAATCTACAATCTCTTCCATATTTTTTTATTTCTCTAAAATAATTTTTTAATTCACTTTCCTCTTCTATAAAATCTAAACTTAAAGAACTAAATCCCGGACTATCTAAGACAAATGTATTTTCTTCCAATTCAAACAGCTCAACATGTCTTGTAGTATGCTTTCCCCTTTTGGATTTAGAACTTATTGCTCCGGTTTCCAATTTGAAACAAGGATTTATCTTATTCAATAAAGATGATTTGCCAACTCCTGAAGGTCCGGCAAATACCGAAATATGGTTTTTAAGAATATCTTTTAATCTTTCTATCCCTAAATTTTCCTTAGCGCTTGTGATTATAACTCTATAACCTATCTTTTCGTATGTTTCAGCAAGATTTGAGGTTTCACTAAAAGATAAATCGGTTTTATTAAAACAGATAATCATATCAAGGTTTTGATATTCTCCGATTATTAAAAACCTGTCTAAAAGCCAAGTATTGATATCGGGTTTTTTAACACTCATAACTACAATCCCTTGAGTTACATTTGCAACAGGAGGTCTAATTAATGAGGATTTTCTTTCAAGAATTTCCTCTATATATCCTGTATTATCCTCTTTATTTATTCTTATCCTAACATTGTCACCAACAAGAGGTGTGAGATTTTCTTCTCTAAAAGCACCTCTTGCTCTGCACTCAATTGTACCATTGGGAGTTTTTACATAATAAAACCCGCCAACACCTTTTATAATGATACCTTCTATCATCAAATTTCTCCTTATTGGCTATCTTTCGTGATAGTCTTAGTGGACTGATAAACATCGTCATACATTATATCAAATTCTGTACCTATCTTGCCTGTAAATGTACGTACTAGTGGTTCATCGCTTGCCTTAATCGTTCCACTGAATACTACTTCTGTTGTTCCGTCTATTCTTTTATTTATCTTTATATTTGTTTCTTCCTTATCCATACGTGGAGGTAAAACAATCGTAATAGACCCCATTCCACTTTCTGTTCCGGGTTCAGTAGGTTGATCTCCCGGTTGATCTGTAGATGGTCCGGAGCTTATAATCAAATCCACACTCGTCTTTGTCTCCAAGACTGTTCCTTGATTATATTCTTGCCAAATTACTATATCGGCGGGGATTTCATTACTTGGCTGAGTGTTGACTTCACCAACGACCAAATCATCATCTGTAATTATTTTTTGAGCTTCATCAATTGATTTCCCTACAAGTTTTTTCATTATAACCTCTTTGATTTCCGGTCCCTCGCTTATTACTAAGTCAACCTTTGAGTCTACAGCAACTTCCGTCATTGCATCTGGGTATTGCCTTATTACAGAGTTTTTAGGAACTGTATCTGAAGTTTCAACATCGCGTTTTCCAACTTGTAACCCTGCATCTTCTATTAGCGCTTCTGCGTCAGTCAATGGTTTGTTCATAACCAAAGGAACAAAGGCAAGTTCTTCACCTTCGTTTATGGTAACTCCGATTGTATAGCCTTCCTTGACCTTTAGATCGGCATCCACATCTTGATGTACTACTTCTCCTACTTTATATTTACTGTCCTTTACTTTATCTAAAACTTTCATGTTTAAACCTAAATCATTTAGGGTCTTTTCAGCTACTTTTTGATCCATTCCAACTAAATTGGGAACTGGTATCTCATCAGACTTTAAGAAAGACTTAAACTTAAAAAATCCAAAAAATATACTTGTTACAAGCAAAAATGCTAAAAGAATTGCAGCAAAGATTACCTTAATACCGCCATCGGATTTTTTCCCTTTCTTCTTTGTTTTTTTGTTTTTACTTTTATTCATTTTATTGTCACCCTTAATATCCGATTCAACTGCCGGCATAACTCTCGTTGCAGAACTCATATCATTTACTCTTTCAACATGAACGTCTTTACCTAACAATCTGATGTTTTTCAAATCATTTATAAGTTCTGTTGTATTATTATATCTGTCGCTTTGTTTCTTTTGAACACACTTTAAAATTACGGATTCAAGATTTAGTGGAATAGTTGCATCAATATCTCTAGGTGGTATTATGTCATCTTGAACATGTTTTAAAGCTACGCTTATTGGGCTGTCACCTTCATAAGGCACTTTGCCCGTCACCATTTCATACATTACAATCCCCAGCGAATAGATATCCGATTTTTCGTCAGTATAGCCGCCTCTAGCCTGTTCGGGTGAAAAATAATGTACTGATCCCAATACATTTGATGTAGTAGTTACGGTAGATGAAGTTACAGCTCTTGCAATTCCAAAGTCAGTAACCTTCACCCGATTATCTTCTGTAATCATTATATTGTGAGGTTTTATATCTCGATGAACTATATGATTTTTATGAGCATTTTCAAGTGCTTCCGCTATTTGCAAAGAATAATATATGGCTTCATCTGCCGATAACTTATTCTTTTCTCTTATGACTTCTTTCAGTGTTTTTCCATTTATATATTCCATTACAATATAATAAATTTTTTTGTTATCCTCTTCCTCCACACCAACATCATATATATATAGGATATTTGGATGTGATAGGCTGGCTGCTGATTGGGATTCCCTTCGAAATTTTCTTACAAAATCCTCATCTTCTGTAAATTCATCTTTAAGTATTTTTATAGCAACAAATCGATTTAAAAGTTTATCTTTAGCTTTATAAACTTTTGCCATCCCACCTTCGCCTATTTTTTCTAAAATTTCATATCTATTTCCAAGAATTTTTCCTATCATCTTTTTTTCACCTCACTACTAGAATTTAATTGCTATTACAGTTATATTATCTCTTCCGCCATTATCATTGGCTACAGAAATTAACTTATTGCATGCTTTATCAACATCACTTTCACTTTTAATTAATTTCATAATATCACCATCGCTTAACATATTTGACAATCCATCGCTGCAAATAATAAGTATATCATCTGATTTATAATCCAGCATGTAAAAATCCAATTGAATTTCACTGCTTGTCCCGACAGCTCTGGTTATCAGATTTTTTTGCGGATGATTTATGGCTTCTTCAGGAGTAATACTGCCATTTTTGATCAATTCGTTTACTAAAGAATGATCGTCAGTAATTTGATAAATCTTTTCTCCGGTGGCAAAATAAGCTCTGCTATCTCCCACATGCCCTATATAAATATTGTTATTGAATATATAGGCTAGAGTAATAGTAGTCCCCATTCCTGCGTACTTTAGGACTTTTTTAGATTCTAAATATATTTTTTTATTTGCTTGGGAAATGGCTTCTTCAATAGTCCTTTTTATGTTTTCTTTATCCTTTAGGCGCTTAATATTATCTATAAATACTTTTTTAATAATATGTACCGCCATATTGCTGGCTACTTCCCCTGCGTTGTGTCCTCCCATTCCATCAGCAACAATATATAGGGGGAAGCTTTCAACATCTCCCACAAACATAAAATCTTGATTTATATCCCTTATTTTTCCTATGTCTGTTACTGCACCTACTATCATAAAAATCACCTCTATTGAAGTTTATTTTCTAAATAACTTCTTCTCAGTTGTCCGCAAGATGCACTTATGTCGCTTCCCATTTCTCTGCGAATTGTTACTCTTAAACCTTTTTTTTCTAAAGAATCTTTAAATTTTTCGATGCTTTTCTTATCAGGCCTATCCTTTGAAAACTCTTTAATAGAATTAAGAGGAATAAGATTTATATGTGCATTTATATTCTTAAGTAGCTTTGCCAATTCGATTGCTTCCTTTTCCCCATCATTTTCATCTTCGATTAAGGTATATTCAAATGTTAATCTTCTATTTGTTGAATCTCCGTAAAACTTACAAGCATTCATTAACTCATTGATACTATATCGCTTAGCAATTGGCATAATCTTTGCTCTCTTTGCATCAAAAGGCGAATGAAGAGAAATGGATAACGTAATCGGAAGATTCTCTTTTGCCAAGTCATATATTTTCGGTACTACGCCGCATGAAGAAAGAGTAATATTACGCAGACTAATGTTATGACCCTTTTCCTCATGAATTATATTAATAAATTTCAAAGTATTATCATAATTATCCAATGGCTCACCACTGCCCATAAGAACAATATTATTTATTTTTATATTGTTGTCCTTTTCCATCATATATATCTGATTGAGCATTTCAGCCGGAGTTAAATCTCTAATAAATCCATTTTTAGTCGAAGCACAAAACGTACAGCCCATTTTACATCCTACCTGAGTGGATATGCAAGTGGTAAACCCGTGTTTATATTCCATTAGAACACTTTCAACTATATTTTTATCATCTAATAAATATAAATATTTTTTAGTGCTATCTATTTTAGAATCAAATCTTTCCAATATTTCAATTTCATTTACTTTGCCGACTTCTTTTAGCTTATTTCTAGTCTCTTTAGGAAGCTGTTTTAATTCGTTTAAATTCAAATTTAAATGCTTATTAAAATATTGAAAAAGTTGCTCTCCTCTATAGCCCTTTTCTCCTATGTTCATCATATATACCTTTGATTCTTCCAGAGTCAGACTATTTAATTCAGTTTTATTCAATATATCACCCTTTAATAAATCACAATTCACTGTACGCTTATTCACTATCTTTCTTATTTATTATACATAATATTATAAAATATATCTATATTTCTTTAATCATTTTAGCTATAAAAAAGCCATCCGTGCCGTGGATATGAGGGAATAATTGAATATACCCTTCATTGATTGTATTCAAATTTTCCTTGGTTTTAAGCTCTTTGCCAAAGGGCATTAGCCTAAATTCCTTATTTAATTCTAAAAATCTATTTATCATATTGATATTTTCTTCTTTCAAAATAGTACATGTACTATATACAAGGATGCCATGATTTTTTACATAGTTCTTAACGGTGTTTAATATGTTCCATTGCAAATTAGTCAACTCTTTTATATCTTCTTCTTTCCTGTTCCATCTGATCTCCGGTTTACGTCTTATAAGCCCTAATCCTGAACAAGGAGCATCCAATAATACGTAATCCACTTTTTCTATTAAAGTTTCATCTCGCTTTATAGCATCATATACCTCTGTTTCAATTATATCAATACCTAATCTCTTACTATTTTCGTTGATTAATTCAATTTTATGATTATAAAAATCTCTTGCTAATATCTTCCCCTTATTGTCCATTATCTGAGCCATATGGGTAGCTTTCCCACCTGGAGCACTGCATACGTCCAAAACAAAGGAATTTGGATTAGGGTTCATGATTTGAGATACGAGTTGACTGCTTTCATCTTGTATAGTAAAATATCCATCATTAAATTCCTTTACCTTTGTGATATTGGAAGGATTTTTAATTATAAGAGTATTCTTGCCATAATTTCCTTCCAATACCTGAAAACCATAGTCCGTTAATTTGGACATTAATACTTCTTTTTCTGTCTTTAATGTATTCACCCTAATATTTAAATTTGGTCTTTCATTATTTGACTTCAATATCTCTTCAGTAAACTCTATCCCATAATCATTTGTTATGGACTTAACCATATATATCGGATGGGAATATTTTATTGAGAGATAACATTCATAATCCTTATCATCTATTTTTATTATATTATCCTTATCTCTAATCAAAGACCTTAAAACTCCGTTTACAAAACCTATAGAGCCTTTATGTCCATATTTTTTTGCCAAATTTACCGATTCATTGACCGCTGCACTATTAGGCACCCTATCCATAAAAAGTATTTGATATACTCCTATTCTAAGTATCTCCATGATAATTGGATGAATCTTCTTTATTTTGATTTTAGACAATTTTGATAATATATAATCTATGTAGATTTTATTTTCTAATACTCCATAAGTTATTTCGCGTATAAAATTTTCATCTTGGGAAGCTACACCATCCGGAATATGTTTATTTGTAGCTATATTGGAAAAAGCATTATTTTGATTTATATCTGTTAATATTTTAATGGCAATTTCCCTTGTGTTTATATCCATTGTTTTTCCTCCTAAAGAAAAAAGGGGTTCCCCCCTTTAATCTCTTCTTCTATTTGTCATAGTCAATATTCTTAACAATTGACCTATAGCTACCAATGTTGATGCTACATATGTTAAAGCTGCAGAAGTCAATACCTTTTTTGCAGGTTTCAATTTGTCTTGAGGCGCTATGCCATTTTCCAGTTGCAACATTGCTCTTCTGCTTGCATTAAACTCAACAGGTAAAGTCACCACTTGAAACAATACAACAGCTAAAAATAATGCTATCCCAACTTCAATAAAAACTTCACTTGCTAAAAAGCCAAGCAAAATAAAAACCCAAACCATTCTTGCGCCAATATTTGCTATAGGCGCAATATTGTTTCTTAATATCAATGGAAAATATCCTTCTGAATGTTGTATTGCATGACCTGTTTCATGTGCTGCTACACTCATTGCAGCAATACTTGTATAGCCATAAACTCCATTTGATAACCTCAATACCCTAGTCCTTGGATCATAATGGTCAGTAAGATTTCCCGAAACTTTTTCAATCCTTACATCATTAAGTCCATTTCTATCCAATATCGTTCTGGCTACTTCTGCTCCGGATAACCCGGTTTCGCTGGATACCCTAGAATATTTATTAAAATCACTATTAATCTTGATTTGTGCCCAACTTGCAAGTATTAATGCAGGTAGTACATATAACAAATAAGGAATATCTACATATAAACCACCATATGGATACATACAAATTCTCCTCTCTATGAATTAAATATAATACCTTCTTCAATCTTATTGCCTGCTAAATAATCCTTAACGCTCATTCTTTTCTTACCGGGGAATTGTATTTCTTCAATGACTACGCAGTTATCCTTTGAATTAACAAAAATACCTTCCCTATTTACTTTAATAACTTTCCCAATTTCTTCATTATCCATCTTCGGCTTTAAACTTACCTTGTGTATTTTCATAATCAAATCATTATAAATGGTATATGCACTGGGAGTTGGTCTTAAACCCATAACTAAATTATATATATCTTTTCCTGATTTATTCCAATCTATTTTCCCTGTGCTTTTTGAAATCATTGGTGCATAAGAGGATAGATTATCATCTTGAGGCACCCTATTATCTTTGCCAATTTTTATCTCTTCTAAAGCTTTGATCAATAGTTCTCCGCCTAATACTGATAATTTATCATGCAAAGACTCGAAATCGTCTTTTGGTGTAATCGAAATAGATTGGCTTAGTATTATGTCACCTGAATCCAACCCTTCTTCTATTTGCATAATTGTAATTCCAGTTTCAGATTCACCATTTATAATAGCCCAATTAATAGGCGCTGCACCTCTATATTTAGGTAACAATGAAGCATGCACATTGATGCAGTCGTATTTTGGAATTTCAAGCAATTTCTTTTTTAGTATTTGCCCGAAAGCAACCACTACAATAACATCAGGCTTTAATTCTCTGAATTTTGCAATACTCTCTTCGTTATTTACGCTATCGGGTTGGTAAACTTCAAGTCCAAATTCCAATGCTTTTTGCTTTATCGGAGGATATTGAATTTTTTTGCCTCTACCTCTTGGTTTGTCTTTTTGAGTAACTACCAAATCAATATTGTAGCCTTGTTCATGTAATTTTACAAGGCTGGGCACAGCAAAATCCGGTGTTCCCATAAAAATAATATTCACTTATCATCTACTCCTCAGTATCTTTTCTATCTTCCTCATAATATTCATCATCATCATCATAAGTTTCTATGGCCAAATCGGTATATAATATTCCATCTAGATGATCTATTTCATGGCACAAAACTCTCGCTAAAATCCCGGTAGCTTCTATAATATTTTCATTGCCGTCAACATCAAGATACTTCACCTTCACCCATTCAGGTCTTTTAACCTTCCCGGATTTTAAAGGTATAGATAAGCATCCTTCAATATCAATATTCTCACCACTTTTTTCAATTACAGCGGGATTTATAAGTTTTATACTTCCCTCTCCCACATCCACAACTATCGCGCGTCTTAAAACTCCAACTTGGGGTGCCGCAAGCCCTACCCCTTCTGCATACTTCATGGTTTCTAACATGTCATCTAACAAAGTTAAAATTCTATTATTTACATCAGTTACTTCCCTAGATATTTTTCTTAAAATGGGATCCCCATCTATTCTTATTTCTCTTAATGCCATTTCATTCCTCCTACAAAATTGTTAATGGGTTTACGTCAATGCTAAATTTTACATTATCTAGTTTTAAGTTAAACTCATTTAATATACATACCCTTTTTATTATATTTTTCATACATTCCATATGATTATTTTCTATTTTTATAATTATTTGCCATCGATAATTGTTTTTTATTTTTTCTAGAGGTGCAGGATTTGGTCCTATGAAGTGCTTATTAAAATCATTAATAAAAAATGATTCCTTCTTTATTATATCATAACAGCTTTTAATTACATGCTGTACGTTATATCTATCTTCTCCATAAACTAAAATACTAATTATATTTACAAACGGCGGATACAAAAATTCTTCTCTGAGCATAATTTCAGTTTTATAAAACTTATTATAATCTTGTAATTTTGCATATTCAATACTATAATGCTCCGGATTGTAAGTTTGAAGTACAACCTTCCCCAAGTCATCTCCTCTACCTGCCCTGCCTGCTACCTGCGTTACCAGCTGAAATGACTTTTCAGGGGACCTGAAATCAGGAAGGTTTAAGGTAGTATCCGCTGCGATAATTCCCACTAAAGTAACATTTGGAAAATCCAACCCCTTTGAGATCATTTGTGTCCCTATCAAAATATCAATTTCTCCGGACTTCATATCTTCAAGGATGTTCTCGTAGCTTCCCTTTAATGAAGTCGTATCTCCATCCATTCTCGCTATCCTAGCATTCGGGAACAATTTCTTTGTGGTAATCTCTACCTGTTCTGTACCTACGCCAAAGTACTTGATATATTTGCTTCCGCATTGCGGACATACATGTGGAACATCTCTTGTAGCGCCACAATAATGGCATCTGAGCTTATCAATACTTTTATGATAAGTCATCGATATATCACAATTTGTACACTTTACAACATACCCACAACTTCGGCAGGATACGAAATTAGAAAATCCCCTTCTATTTAAAAATAATATAGTTTGACGATTGTTTTCAAGATTTCCCTTTATTTCATTATATAATGCACGGCTAAATATGGATTTGTTACCGAAGGATAGCTCTTCCCTCATATCTACCAATAGAATTTCGGGGAGTTTTTGTTTGTTCGCTCGTTCCTTTAGTTCCAATAATTTATATTCTCCACGCTGAGCCTTATAGTATGTTTCAATTAATGGAGTAGCACTGCCTAAAACCAATATGGCATGTTCTAAATCACATCTTTTCTCCGCAACATCAATTGTATCATATTTTGGATTTTGAGATGATTTATAAGTATTTTCATGCTCTTCATCTATAATTATCAGTCCTAAGTTTTTAAAAGGTGCAAAAATAGCTGATCTGGCACCAACCACCAATTTTGCCTTACCGGTCTTTATTCTCCTCCATTGATCAAATCTTTCTCCGTATGATAATTTGCTATGAATAACAGCCACTTTTTCACCGAAACGACCCATAAATCTATCTATAGTTTGAGGAGTTAGGGAAATTTCAGGAACTAAGATAATAGCATCTTTCCCCTTCTTTAGCATTTCCTCCACCAACTGCAAATAAATTTCGGTTTTACCGCTGCCTGTTACTCCATGAATGAGAAATTTATTGGACTTAATATCATATTCTTCTAAAATACATTCAAAAGCATTATACTGCTCTTTTGTCAATACATGTTTTTTATAATAAGGAATTGGGCGTTTAACTGCATTTCTTTCAACTTCTTTATCATAAATTTCTATTACATTTCTCTTTTCTAAGGCTTTGATTGTGCTCAATGAGGTATTTAATCCCTCTATAAGTCTAGTACATTGAGATTCACCATTTATATATAGATGATTTGCTATTTCAATTTGTTTTTTTGCCCTTGTGCCCACTATTTCTAAAGCTTCATTAATATTATATTTTTCATTTAGCTTAACCCATTTTTCAGTCTTTTTATTAACAGTTGTTTTTATTTCAATATTGACCCCAATAATTCCGTCTTCTTCTAATTTATTTAATATGGGATTAATATTCTTTATATTTAAATCTTCTTTTAATTTTGATAAAAGCATTGGAGCATGATTATCTTTTAGATATTCAATTATGCTTTTCTCAACATTATTTAAATTAATTGTATTTGCTTTTGTCTTAAATAACTCAACAAAGGTATTTATCTCTTTAAAGTCTCCGGGAGGCAATATGGGTTGAAAAGCATCCATATATGATGATAAATACTCTTCTTTAATCCACAGACCTAATTGAATTAGTTCCTTTGATACTAAAGGTTTATCGTCAAGTATATCTATTATCTCTTTTAATTTGAAATTTGATGTAAAATCGTCCTCTATTTTAATTACAAATCCTTTTATAGCTTTGTTTCCATTCCCAAAGGGAACGATAACCCTCATGCCTTCCTTCAAAATGTTTTCAAACTGATACCCTATTTCATAAGTAAAAGGCCTGTCCAATACAGAAGCCTTTCTATCAACTACAACCTCAGCATACTTCATTTAATCATACCTTTCCATTAAAAAACCATTTCAATTAGGCTTAATTCAATCCTTTGAAATACTTGATATGGCATAATCTTTTACTAACTCTAGGATTTACTTTTTATAAGCAAAGATACTCTATCCAATATAATCTTTGCGACTTCTTTTTTACTCATAATAGGATATTTTTCAAGGTTACCATTATTATCGATAATAGTCACAATATTGGTGTCAGATTGAAAACCTGCACCCGTTTCGGTAACGTCATTGGCAACTATAAAATCAAAGTTTTTCTTCTTTAGCTTTTCAGATGCATACTCAAATATATTGTTTGTCTCAGCAGCGAATCCAACCATGATTTGCTTATTTTTTCGATTTCCGTAGTATGCTGCTATGTCAGGATTTCTTATGAATTTAATATCCAGTTCATCATTTTCCTTGTCATCTTTTTTAATTTTAATAGGACTAACATTTTCAGGTTTATAATCAAGCGGTGCAGCAGATTTAATTAAACAATCACAAGTATCGAAAAATTCTCCAACGGAGTTGAACATCTCTTCGGTAGTATTTACTCTAACTATTTCCACACCTTCGGGAGCATCTAATACTGTAGGACCGGAAATCAATACAACATCCGCGCCTCTAGCATGTGCTTCTTTAGCTATACTATATCCCATTTTGCCACTGGAATGATTTGAAATATATCGTACAGGATCCAATGGTTCTATAGTAGGTCCTGCTGTAACTACGATTTTTTTACCTAACAAATCCTTTTCTACGAAATGGTTAATTAAATACTCTACTATGTCATTTGGTTCAGCCATCTTTCCTTCGCCATAATCTCCACAAGCAAGAAGTCCTACCCCCGGCTTAATAAATTCATAGCCTAGGTTCTTCAATTTATTTATATTTTCCTGAACGATTGAATTGTTATACATTTGAGTGTTCATAGCAGGAGCAAAGATTACCTTTGCTTTTGTAGCCATAACTACTGTTGTCAGCAAATTGTCACAGATACCGCCCGCAATTTTTCCTATAGTATTTGCAGTTGCAGGTGCTATGAGAACTGCATCTGCTTTTTGGGCTAGAGAAATATGCTCTACATCAAAATGATTAACCGTGCCAAACATTTCCGTGTGAACAAAATTTTCAGCCATAGTCTGAAATGTCAGCGGAGTAACGAATTTAGTAGCTCCTTCGGTCATTATAACATCAATATTTGCGTGTTGTTTTCGTAATTTGCTTACCAAGTCAGCAGCTTTATATACAGCAATACCCCCTGTTACACCCAGTAAAATATTTTTTCCTTTTAACATTTTAATACACCTACTTTATGCTATTTGTATTAGGCGTTTCATATTCTATTTTCCCTTCAATTAGCTCTTCCAAGGCTATTGTAACAGGCTTGCTTGAGCTGGTTTCAACCAAGGGTTTTGATCCGTCTATAATTTGTCTTGCTCGTTTTGCCGCTACCATAACTAAAGTATACTTGCTTTCCCCATTTTTAAGTAAATCACTAAATGATGGATTTAACATTTTTATTTACCTCCCTGTAATAATACTCTATCCTTTATATCCTTATGTCGTTTTACCCTCAATTTTTCGGATCTTATTATAGCTTCTATGTCTTTAACGGCATCCTCTACCTTATCATTTACAACGAAAAAATCATATTCACCAACAAAATCCAATTCCTTAAAGGCATTTTCAAACCTTCTATTTATATCCTCTTGTGTTTCAGTACCTCTTTTTACTATCCTATTCCTCAATTCGTCCATTGTTGGTGGCAATAAAAATATAAAAACAGCTTCTTTATAATTTTTCTTAACCTGCAAAGCCCCTTGAACATCTATTTCCAGTAAAACTATTTCTCCTTTTTCTATTTCATCAAATACAAATTCCTTAGGGGTACCATAATAATTTGAATGAACATGAGCATATTCCAAAAATTCTTTGCTATTTACCATTTCACAGAATTTTTCTTCATCCACAAAATAATAGTTTTCCCCATTTAATTCTCCCGGTCTAGGCCTTCTGGTAGTAGCAGAAACAGAAAATACAATATCTGTCCTCTTATTCAAAAGAGCTTTGCTTACTGTACCCTTTCCAGTACCGGAAGGTCCTGACAAAACTAATAAAAATCCTCTTGACATTTCAGTCCACCAACCTTTTTTATTCATTAGTAATATCATCTTTTGATTGTAATCTATTAGCAATAGTCTCGGGTTGAACAGCAGCAAGAATTATAATATTGCAATCTGTAACAATTACCGATCTGGTTCTTCTACCATAAGTTGCATCTACAAGTATACCTTTATCTCTTGATTCTTGAATAAGTCTCTTTATAGGTGCCGATTCGGGGCTTACTACTGTTACTATCCTACTTGCCGTAACAATATTCCCAAATCCTATATTTACTAACTTCGCCGACATATTATTCCCCCATCATTCAATATTTTGAATTTGTTCTCTTATCTTTTCCAATTCAGACTTCAAATCAACTACGTATTTCGAAATAACAATATCATTTGCCTTACTACCAATAGTATTAATCTCTCTATTGAACTCTTGTATTAAAAAATCAACCTTTCTGCCGACTGAATCATCCTCATCCAATATAGATCTAAATTGCTTTATATGACTGTAAAGTCTAACTATTTCTTCATCTATGCTGCTCTTATCCGCGAAGAATGCAACTTCGTTACTAAGCCTATCCTCATCTATAGGAACATTATCTTCAAGTAAGTTTTTGATTCTTTCCTTCAACTTTGCCTTGTAATCAAGTACCACAACAGGAGCTCTGTCCTCGATTTTTTGAACAAATCCTTCTATATTATCTATTTTATTTAACATGTCCATCCTTAAAGCTTTTCCTTCGGTTTCTTTCATAATCATAATATTATCCAACGCTAAGTTAAGAGCCTTGCTTAAAACTTCCCAAACCATGTCCTGATCCAGCTCTTTTCTCTCTGTCCTCACAACATCCGGAATTGACAATATATTATTAAGGCGGATATTTTCATCCATATTTAATTCAATAAGTAAATTGGACAATGCTTCCTTATAAGATTTCGCTAAGGGAGTATCTATTTTAACATCTACAGCAGATTCATTGATATATTCCAGATTAATATATACATCTACTTTTCCCCTACTTATTCTTCCCTTGATATTTTTTTTGATGATTTCTTCAAGGTAATTGATGTGTCTCGGAAGCTTTACGCTTATGTCACTATATCTGTGGTTAACTGCTTTAATCTCAACTTTAAACTTAAAATGTTCATTTGAAAATTCACCCATACCATAGCCGGTCATACTTTTTATCAAATATATCACCTCATCTTCCTTTGAACTCTATTATATAGTTTATATATTAATAATTCCACTAATTGTTAAGAAATGTTAACAATTTAAAGCCCACAGTTCATAATTCACTGTTACTTATTAAATAGTTATGATATACTAATACCATTCAATAATTTTGGAGGTATAAGATGTCATTTGATGGAATCGTAACAAACTCGGTTATTAAAGAATTAAAAGAAACAATACTGGGAGGTAGAATAGATAAAATCTACCAACAAGAAAAAGACGAAATCCTTATAAATATTTATAATAAAAACGAAAACCATAAATTAGTTATTTCTTCAAGTAGCAATAACCCTAGAATATATCTTACTAAATTTTCAAAGAAAAATCCGACTACTCCTCCTGTATTCTGTATGCTTTTAAGAAAACATCTATCTGGGGGAATCGTATTAAATATAGAGCAGTTTGAAATGGATAGAGTAGTTTTCATAGATATTTCATCAATAGATGAATTGGGAACACCCACAGAAAAAAGACTTATAGTCGAAATAATGGGAAAACACAGCAATATAATACTTGTAGACAAACCTACTAATAAAATTATCGATTCGGTTAAAAGGGTGTCAGCGGATATGTCCAGAGTAAGACAGATACTTCCCGGATTTATATACCAATACCCTCCTATAGGAGATAAGAAAAATCCATTGAAAACCTCTAGAAAAGAATTTTTTAGCCTTCTTGAAAATGAAAACAAAAATACTCCCATATATAAATTTTTATACTTTAACTATTTAGGACTAAGCCCTATGATTTCTAGGGAAATATGTTTTCAAGCTGATATAGATATTGATAGAACTTTAATTAGTCTTAATGAAGATGATAAGGCTAAATTATACATGGAATTTAAAAATATAATGGATTTAGTTGAAAGTGGCAATTATACTCCTATGTATATCACAACAAGCGATAAAAATGACATCATCGCGTTTTATAGTTTGGATTTAGACCAATATGGTAATGATAATAAAGTTTATTTGAATAGCATATCCGCTATCCTTGATAATGTATATAGGAGAAAAGATATCATGGATCGAATAAATCAAAAATCTCACTCTATAAGAAAATCCATCCATGTAAAACTTGATAGAGCACAGCTTAAACTCGGAAAGCAAAAAGAAGAGCTATTTGATAGTAAATCTAGGGATAAGTACAAAGTATATGCGGATTTAATTTCAGCAAATATCTATAAAATACCTAGAGGTGTAAATAAAATAGAACTGGAAAACTTTTATGATGAAAATATGGCGAAACTAACAGTTCCATTGGATATTAGACTTTCTCCAGTCGACAATGCTCAAAAATATTATAAAAAATATTCAAAGCTCAAAAATGCAAATCAGCTTTTATTAGAACAAATTCCTGAAACGGAAAAAGAAATAGAATATCTGGAAAATGTTCTATTGAGCTTAGAAAACTCAACTGAAATTGAAGAACTTGATGAGATTAAAGACGAACTAATAAGTGAAGGTTATTTAAAAGGCAATGACAAAAAACATAAAAGAAAAAAAGAAGAAAAAGTATCAAAACCAATGGAATTCATCTCTAGTGACAATATCAAAATCTACGTGGGAAAAAACAATAAACAAAATGATTATTTGACTTTGAAATTCTCCCATAGAGAAGATTTATGGCTTCATGTCCAAGGTATGCCAGGTAGCCATGTTATCATAAAATCCGAAGGAAGGGGTGTTCCTGAAACTACTTTAAAGGAAGCTGCAATTCTAGCATCATATTTTAGCAAAGGTAAAAACTCTAAACATGTTCCGGTAGATTATACTCAACGGAAGAATGTAAGAAAGCCTAAAAACGCAAAAACCGGGATGGTAATCTATGATGATTATAAAACAATAATTGTAGATCCTGATAAAAATACGGTAGACAATCTATCAAATGAGGAATTATAATTAGGGCATTGGGGATACCCCAATGCCCTATTATTTAGTTATTTGTGTTAAGATAATTTTCAACTTTGTTTTCTTTTAATACTTCTTGATACCAAGCAGGATATGCTTCATTGATTTTATTGTTTAAAATAGCATCTTTTATTTGATCTTTAACTTCATCTAAGGTTGCTTCCTTTGCATCTTTTCTTTCCTCTAACTGTATAATATGATATCCAAATTCAGATTTTACCGGTTCACTAATTTCATTTGTATCTAAGGAAAACGCAGCATCTTCAAATTCTTTGACCATATTACCTTTGCTAAAGAAACCTAATTCTCCTCCGCTATCTTTTGAATCGTCTAATGAATACTCCTTAGCTAAGTCTGCAAAGTCTTCTCCGGCATCTAATTTCCCTTTTACTTTTTTTGCCTCATCCTCAGTTTCAACCAATATATGACGAGCTCTCACTTGCTCTTCTTCTCCTAAGGAATCCTTGTTTTCTTCAAAATACTCAAGGATTTCATCCTCTGTTATAGTTATGCTGGGTTCTATAAGCTTCTTTATCTTCAAGTTCAAGGAAATATCCTTCTTTAAGTCTTCAATATCATATCCAAAATACTGTAATGCACTATTAAATTCTGCCTCTCCGCCATAACTTGATTTCAATGCATCAAGATCTTTGTTTATATCCTCTTCAGTTACTGTAACTTTTTGTTTCTTAGCTTCCTGGTCAATGACCTTCATAGTAATCATATTATCCAATACTTGTGCACCATTTTGTTCTACCAACGCTTGGTATAATTCATCTTTTGTAATAACCTCATCGTTTACCTTAGCAACAGCATCACCACTTTTGCATGCTGTTAAACTTATAGATAAGGCCATAATAGTTGCCAATATTACATATTTATATGTACCTTTCTTTTTCTTCAAATCAAAATCCTCCTCATTTAAAATTAATTACATGCTTTCTTGTAGGAAAGTTCTACCTTTGAATTTTATAATACAAAAAACCTCCCGTCAATGAGTTTTTTAAAAACCCTTTGATTTAGATGCTTTTTTAATTATACTACATAAATGTGTGATTTTGATGAAATTTTATAAATATCAATAAATTTACTGTCTCCATATGGTAAAATACAATCATCACATATAATTAATATGAGTATTTGATTCCAAGGAGGTTGAAAAATGGATAAAGGATATGTACAGATTTACACTGGCAATGGAAAAGGAAAAACAACAGCAGCTTTGGGACTTTCTTTGAGAGCTGTTTCTATAGGTAAAAAAGTATTTTTTGGGCAATTTGTTAAGGGAATGAAATATAGCGAAGTAAATTGTACGGATTTTGTTCCTAATATTGAATTTGAGCAATTTGGTAAAGAATGTTTTATTTATAATGATCCTACCGAAGATGATATAAAACGAGCTGAACAAGGTCTTGCAAAGATGAGTTCCGTCTTAAAAGACGGTAAATATGATGTCGTGGTAATGGATGAATTGAATATAGCATTATATTTTAAATTATTTACAGTAGAAGAAGTAATAAAAGCTATCAGCAACAGAGCTCCTCATGTGGAAGTAATAATCACCGGTCGTTATGCACCAAAAGAATTGGTTGAAATTGCCGATTTAATAACAGAAATGAAGGAAATAAAACACTATTACACTAAGGGTGTAGAAAATAGAAAAGGAATTGATTTTTAGTCATTCCTTCCCTAATACATCATTAATTTGTTAGATTACTTGACTAAGAACTTCACCGATGCTATCGTTAAATGTAAGGAATGCCCTTCTGTCATAATATGTTTCAGACTTATTAATAAGTATCAATTTGTTTCCCCTATAATATTCTATTAAATTTGCAGCAGGATATACGCTTAAAGATGTCCCTCCCACAATCAGTACATCAGCATTTCTAATATATTCCAATGCCTTGTCCATTACATACATATTTAGACTTTCCTCATATAAAACTACATCTGGTTTAACTATGCCACCACATTCTACACATTTGGGTATATTTTCAGATTTCATTACAAAGTCCAAACCGTATTCTTTTTTACAATCTACACAGTAATTTCTATAAATGGAGCCATGTAATTCCAGCACATTTTTGGAGCCTGCCATTTGATGCAATCCATCTATATTTTGTGTAATTATTGCCTTTAGCTTTCCTCTTTTTTCAAGTTCGGCTAAAGCCAAATGGGCTTTATTGGGCTTTGCTTCGGTATATACCATTTTAGTTTTATAAAATTCGAAAAACTCTTCTGTATGCTTTCTAAAAAAAGTGTGACTAAGCATATACTCCGGAGAATACTTTTGAGTATTATCTTTTTTATAGAGTCCTGTTTCGGATCTAAAATCAGGAATATTGCTTTCCGTTGATACTCCTGCACCTCCAAAGAATACTATATTGTTGCTGTTTTCAATAATAGACTTTAGTTTCTGTATAGTCATTTTTATCAACTCCTAAATAGCTTTAATCATAATTAAGCAAGGATTCCATTCATCCCATAACGATGGAAATACTTCAAGTTTAGAAAAACCTACATTCTTATAAAAAGCAATTGTTTGATCATACTCTTTATAGTGTCCTTCATCTACAGTTTTTACTTGTAAATATTTATATTTGTCTTTTGCATACTGCTCTAATGCATTATATAGCTTACTGCCTATAGTCTTTCTATGATATGCTTTTTTAACACCCATGCAATGCAGTTCTCCTGTATCCCCACTACTTTCGCTTAAAGTAATAAACCCAATGATTTCTTTATCGTTTTTGGCTACCCACAAAGGCAAATTTCTTGAATCAATTATATATTCTCTGGTACTTTCCGGAAGTCCAAACCATTCCGGTAAATCGGATAATACTTCTGAAACAATCTTTTCCTTTTCTTCCGAATTCTCTACCTGTGTAATTATAAGTTCATTTTGCATGCAAAATCCTCTCCTCACATAGGATACATACTTATATGCTACTTCTAGTATATCACATTTCATATAATAAAAAAGAGGATAGCCGAATGACCTACTGATGTCACTAAAATATCCTCTAAAACTCTGGGGCCTCTAATAAAATCCAAGGTAAAAGTTTTCAATACCTTATCATATGGCAAGTTCCAGGCAACAAATAAACTATATATCTAACTAAAACATATAATACGATTAATATAGATAATATTTCTTCTAATTGAACCAATCGTGGTATAAATGAGTTTGCTCTTCCTGCGATTGTTAAAAATCCATTTGCTGATTTTAAAGATATAGCACTTATTACTACGGGGAACGTTAATGCAGAAAAGCTTGGATGAAATTTTAGCCTTAATACCCTAGGAAATATAGTTAAAACTAAAAATAATGTTAACTGAGAAAATATCACCAATAAATAGACGATATATACATTTTTTGACTGAAAAGAATTTAAATATCCGGATAGAAATATACTTAGTGGCGCAGCAAATATTGCAATAGTCGGCAGTTCGGATTTTGTCATTTGTTTTGTAAAAGTATTTTTTATAGCATTGGAAAGTAGAATTGCAAAACAAATAACTCCAAAATAGAATAGCATCTTTCCTATGCTCTGCATATTAAATACAGGAGCAGTAATGCTTCCTACTACAATGCCGGAATACACAATAAAATAAGATGGAAATATTTTTTCAATACCAGAATTTTTTATAAATTTAGTTGTAAATCTTATCATCAAGTATATGTGAAGAAATAAGCCTATAATCCAGATAATGAATGATATATTTCCGATATGTCCTTTGGTATATGTAGACAATAGCATAATCCCCATTGAAAATGTTGGAAACATACTTGCATTAATTGGATCTTCTAATTCATTTGCTATGATTTTTGGACATATTATAATTTTTGCGAGCATCATAAAAAGTATGACAGTAGATAAAATTCCAAATATATTTTGCAAAATATAACCATAAGTGAATAAAAGATTCCCCAGTGCTGCTAGTGCAAGCATCAAACCTGAAATCGATAAAGGAAGTTTTTTAATCATAAAATCACCTCTCGATTTATATATTATTCGAGAGGGTAATAAATAATGACGTATATGCAAAAACATCAATTTATGTATATAAAAAATCATCTCATTCTAAACTTATTCCTTTATAACGACTTCGTCTATTCCATCTACTTCCTTGAATTCAACACCTATTATTTCAGTCTTTGAAGTTGGGACATTTTTCCCTATATAATCTGGACGGATTGGCAGCTCCCTATGTCCTCTATCCACCAGAACAGCTAACTGAACCTTATTTGGTCTTCCCTTATCTATTAAAGCATCAAGTGCAGCTCTAACAGTCCTTCCGGTATATATAACATCATCAACCAATACAACAATCCTTCCGTTAATATCTCCGGTAAATTCTTCATTTACAGTAGGCTGAGGGCTTATTTCTTTTAAATCATCTCTATAAAGTGTTATATCTAGCGTATAAGTTTGGAGATTTTCTCCTTCGATTTCATAAATCTTATCCGCAAGTCTATGTGCGAATGGTACCCCCCTTGTTTTGATCCCAACAAGCACTATATTGCCAACTCCTTTATTCCTTTCAATTATCTCATTTGCTATTCTTGTAATAGCTCTTGCTATTGCCTTTTCGTCCATGATCACAGCTTTAACCATCATTTTTATCACCTATTATCCAATTTCTTAAGTACTTCCTTAAAATTATCGAGGATATCACATTCAAACTCCATATATTTCTTACTTCGGGGATGAATTATTCCTACCTTACGTGCATGGAGCAGTTGTTTATCTAAATTAAATTCATTCTTTCCACTGGAATATATGGGATCTCCAACTACCGGATGGTTCATATATGAAAAGTGAACTCTTATTTGATGTGTTCTTCCTGTTTCAAGTACCGCCTTTATTAATGTATATTTATCATATCTTCTTATTACTTCATAATGAGTAATAGCCTCTTTGCTATTACTAGATATTACTTTCATCATTTTTCTGTTATTTGGATTTCTTCCTATTGGTGCATTAATTGTACCTTTATCGTCTTTTATAACTCCATTTACAAGTGAAATATACTCTCTGTAGACTTTTCTGTCTTTAAGCTGTTCTGACAACGAGCGATGACTGAAATCATTTTTAGCGATAATTAATATTCCAGATGTATCTTTATCCAATCTATGAACTATTCCCGGTCTGATAATGCCATTTATTGAAGATAAGCTACCTATATGATACAGCAATGCATTTACCAAAGTTCCGGTATAGTTCCCCGGTGCAGGATGCACAACCATTCCTTGAGATTTATTCACTACTACTATATCTTCATCTTGATAAATAATATCCAAAGGCAAATCCTCAGGCACAATTTCTAATTTTTTTGGTTTAGGAAGATTAACCAGTATCCTATCCCCTTCCTTTACCAAATAACTTGGCTTCTTTTTAAGTCCATTTACATCTACTAATCCATCTTTTATCAATTTTTGTATGTAAGTTCTTGATACTTCATCTAATTCTGTAGCTATATAATAGTCGAGCCTTTCATTATCACCCTCATCCACATATATTTCTATAGTCTCCATTAAACCCTCCTAGGCGCTATGTTTATCAAACAATACAACATATACTATAACTAAAGTTCCTAGCACAATTGCCATATCTGCTATATTAAATACTGGAAAATCATAAGTCTTTGTTATTTTAACACTTATAAAATCTACAACAAATCCATGTCTTACTCTATCAATATAATTGCCAATAGCTCCTCCTAATAATACGGATGCTCCGATTTTGCTAATTAACGAAAGTTCATTAAAATATTTGATAATATAAAATGAAATTACAAGTAGAAATATTGTCGTTATGATGACAAATAACATTCTTTTTTCTTGGAGTATGCCAAAGGCTGCTCCCGCATTTTCGGTATAATGTAAACTTAAAAAGTTCTTTATCAGTACTACAGGACTTTGACCTTTTAGATATTTTATTGCCAGATGTTTTGTAAGTTGATCTATTATAATAATAAGTGCAATTAATACTATCAAATTGATACCTCCAAGTTAATGTGATTTGTTCATTGTAAATCGTGAATTATCTATACCTATTCTATATTATATAAAGTTCGAATTCAACAAAAGCTTCTCTTGATTTGCAAGAGAAGTTTATTTTAATGTTTCATCATAATATTCCTGAGAAAAATTTTCTACCGCCTCTACAGAGTCATCGTCAGCCTCATCAATGACAAGCCCCATATTGTCTCCAGTAGTGAAAGATGGATCATTGGGCACAATATTGTAATAAGAAACTTCCTGATATGCATCCTCTCTATCATATTCCACATTGCTATCAGGATCCACACTAGAAGATGTGGCGATTTTTTCATCTATTGATTCATATAATCTATTATCGAGTTTAGGACTTACTTCTTCTGAACATTCTAAACAAGTTTTAGCATAAGGAACTACTTCCAGTCTCTCTTCATCTATATTTTTATGACATTTTTCACAAATGCCATAACTTTTATTTTTAATTTTTTCTAGAGCATGATCTATATCGTCTAAAGTATCATCCATTTTATTTCTAAAGCCTTGATCTTGTTCTTTGAAGAAAAGTTCGGTCCCAATATCCCCAGGATGATTATCATAATTAGAACTTTCTGTATAATATAGGTCCATTGACCCAAATTCTTCTTGAGTTATATTTTCTCTGGATTTAATCAAATTCTTTTTTTCTTCTAAAAGTCTATTCCAAAAATGATTAAGTTTATCTCTATCCATATATTCCTCCATTTTAAATAAAATCTTAAATTTAATATATCCAATGGAGAAATAATCATTCAACTGTTAAAATGGCATTTTATGATAAGTTACGCCCCCAAATTTGTAATTTCTTTGGATTCACTGTTTTCTTCATTCTTACTTCCTTCTTTTCTTACATCTTCTACTTCAGTATAAAAATCATCTAAAGAAATCAACTGAGCCTCAATAAAAGATTTGTACCTAGTTTTGAAAACAAAAATTTCTTTTTTTAAATACTCATATTCTTGTTTTATATTTCTAACGTCTTCTCTAGCCTGTTCTATCATCTTTTTAGCTGTTATTTCAGCATCTTCAATTATACTATCTGATTTTTGTCTTGCAGCCAATACCACATCTTCTGAAGTAGTTTGTGCTACTATCAATGTACTTTTTAATGTCTCTTCCATTGATTTATAATGGCTTATTTGATCTGAAAGCATATTTATTTTGTCTTTCAACTCAATATTCTCTTTATAGATTTTTTCATAATCATCAATTATTTCATCTAAAAAGATATCAACATTTTTTGAATTATAGCCTCTAAAAGATTTATTGAATTCTTTATTTTGTATATCTAGTGGTGTTATCATCATATCACTCCGTCTAAGTTAGTATTCTTATAGTAGTATAATACCTTCCCTTTTTACTTAATCCATCTATAGAAACAAGTTTAGCGCGTCCGTATCCTCTAGTTGATATAATATCCCCCACATTTATTTCCTTAGAAGGTTTTTCAATCAGTTCCCAATTGACCTTTACATTTCCGGATTTTATAATATCCTGACTTTCTTTTCTGGAAAGATTATAGACAGAACATATAAACACATCTATCCTCATTGAGGATAAAAACTTTTTATATTCCTTAAATGACTCTTCAGGTTCAGATATATCACTTAAATAAATTTCAATTAAATTTACATTTCTGTTCCCAATCTTTTCTAAATTAAATAGCAAAAAGCTACTTATTTCCTTCTTGACTATCACATCTGCATAAGTATCATGTACTAAAATATCCCCAACTTTGGATCTTTTAATTCCAAGATTTAATATACCGCCTAAAAAATCTTTATGTGCCAATCCTTCTTGACCTGAATTGATCCTTAAAAAAGATAAATTTAATTTTATATCGCTTTCATCTACATAAAATGGATATATAATAAATATCTTTCTTTCAGCTGAGTCTAGCCCACCATATTCCAGATAGTTTAACTCAAATCTATTTAAAATGGATTTTGCCAGATGCCTTTCATACGGATCCAAAAAATCTGTTTCTTCAGTTAAATGATTGTTAAGTACCTTTTCTGCTTTATCCAATATTCTTCTCATATTTACTAATTGCTCATTATCTTTTATATGAGAAGTATAAAACTCCCTATCTATTTTCATAATTGCCCCAAAAAACTAATTATTATTGCAGTCAAAATACGTAGTATAAGTATTGAAACCCAAGGAGAAAAATCAAACATCCCTCTGCCTAAGCCAATCTTATCTAATAATCTCTTTGATGGAGAAAGGATGGGTTCTGTCAATTCATATACCAGTCTTCCTAAAGTTGTATTAAAGTTAATCCTAAATATACTCATAAAAATCCTAATGATTATCAATGCTTCAATCAATTCTACAAAGATACTCAAACTTCTAATTAATAAAGCCATATTTTCCACCTTATAACCTACCAAGGAAAAATTCCCCTGTTTTTTAATTCATCTTTTAGTCCGTCTATTTCTATATTGCTAGGTGCCAATATAAATATGTCCTTTGTTACCTTTTGAATTTTTCCTTCAACTGCATAAATACCCCCATTTATGAAATCAAATATCTGTCTCTTTACACTCAGCTCCAATTGTTCAAAATTCACCACTATTGCTTTCCTGGATTTTAAGTCATCAATGATTTGAGGAGCTTCATCATAGCTAAGCGGTTCATGTACTGTTATCTTCATATTACTATTAGTATGGATATTTACCACTTTATTATTATACTTTTTTGTTTTTGTTTGTGAAGGAAAATCTAAAGCTTCTTCTTCCAATGTATCTTCTACAACATCTTCATCTTCTTCCTCGAATTCATCAATACCTATAAAATATTTAAACTTGTCCATAAAACTACTCATAGTCTAGCCCCCTTAATAATTTCTTTTACCAAATATTCCTGTACCTACGCGTATCATGTTTGACCCCTCTTCAATCGCTATTTCATAATCATTTGTCATTCCCATGGAAAGATAATCCATACTAACATTCTCATAATCTCTACTTATAATGTTTTCTTTTAAAGAATTCATCGTTCTAAAAACATTCCTTAAAATAGCCTCATCATCTGTGAAAGGTGCTATCGTCATTAAACCTTTTATTCTAATGTTCTCATATTTTTGTATTTCTTCTATAAAAGAAATAACTTCATCTACCCTAAGTCCTGATTTAGTCTCCTCTTCTGCTACATTTACTTGGATTAGGGCATTAACTAAAATATTATTCATTTTTGCTCTTTTTTCTAATTCTTTAGCTAAAGAAACTCTATCCAAAGAGTGAATCAATTTTACCTCATCTATTATAAATCTTACCTTATTTGTCTGGAGTGAACCTATCAAATGATAATTTACCCTATTACCCAAGGCATCAATCTTTTTTTCTAACTCTTGTACTCTATTTTCTCCAATATCTGTTATCCCCAGACTGATTGCCTCTTCAATTCTATCTATGTCTACAGTCTTTGTTACCGCTATTAACTCTACATTATCCTTTCTGCCGACTCTTTGCAATGATTTATATATATTCTCGTTTATCTCCGAGAGATTCTCTTTTATATACATCTAAAACCCTCCTTATTACCTTAGAATTTGACCATCTTTAACTGTCGTAGGGTCAATAAATATCTCATCATATAAAGATACTGTTTTATATTTTTCTCCTCCAATAGTTATAAACCCACCAATATCTCCTTTATCTATATATGCATCATCTCCAACAATATCAAGAACATTAACAGGCTTAAATTTTACTATTCCATTTACTTCTTCAATATATACGCCTTTTTTACCTTCATAATCAAATACAGCATTTACCGGGATTTTATAGCTTTCTATTTTTTCCTTTATGATACTTACATCGGTAAATCTTAAATTGTATATTTCATGTAAATAATCCCTGAATCTTACTACAATCACAGCTTTGTTGTTGGTAGTATTTATTGCTACGATATTCCCTATAATTTCTTTATCTGCTACTTCCACAGTTATCGCTTGTCCAATTTCATAATCTTCAATATCCTTAGTATTTGTAACTTTTATAGCCAAATACCATTCAAAATTATTGATTGTCTTAAAAACCGGAGAGCCAATACTAATTTTATCTTGAATTTCGTTCTTAGCATTCTCATCTATATTTAGATTTTCATAAGTATAATTTTCAAAATCTTTTGGCAAAAATATATTCTCATACCCGTCAATTTCATATGAAATTAATCCTGATTCGCTTGAATAGCATCTTATATTATTTTTATCTATTTTTTCAACTAAACCCTTTCTAGTTTCTTTTAAGGTTTCAATACTTTGATTAAGAAGAGTATTCCCTTGGGATGAATTATTTAATTTTCCATTATATATTAGAATTTCTTCTTTTGATCTTTGGACATTTAAATAACTACCCTCGTTTATATATTTTTGTATATCATTCACTGTTTCTTTTTGAAAATCTTCCAATTGAGTGTTATCATTAGAAATATCCGATGCTTGTCTATCGGATTTGCTGAGTGTATCTATTTTTTGATCTACCTCTAGTAGCTCTTGTTTAAGTCCGGAAGTATCATTTAGAAGACTTATCCTTGCAACTTCTTCAAAAGATGAAACTCTTTCACCCTCTTTAGCTATCCTTTCCACCTGTCCATTCCCTTCGGCAAAATATACATATTCTTCTTTGATTAACACACTTTGTCCTTCAAACTTTCGAAATAGCACATCGTCTTCAGGCAATACGGTTTTATATGGATTTCCAAATACAAGAGGTATTAAACTAATAATAAAATATATAAGAAGAAAAGTGAAAAGAATTAATATGATTCTATTTTTTCTTTTCTTCTTTTGTACTCTTGTCTGGGACATAATATACCTCCCAATTAAGTAAAAAATTTACCATATTTACTTATTATTTTAAATTGAGCAATATTGTCTATCTTAAATCTCAACAATTGATTTCCATTGGTAATCATCAATATAGCTTTTTCCTTTTGAGTTGCACCAATGATAGTTCCTATGAATTTATCTTTTGATTTTGTAATTACTTTAATTTCATCACCAGCTCTTATTCTTTTTCCATCTAAAAAAAACTCTTTTAAATCTGTTTCATCTAAATGTTCTTGCGTCACATTTTTATTATCTATAATAATCATATTATTTTTTAAATAAAATTTTTCTTTTACTACTACCAGTATATATCCAATTACACTTATTATAAATAGCATAATTAAAATTTCATTAAAAAACATAAAACACCTCCAAACTTTGTTGTTAAAATATAGTATACCATAATTTAGTTACGATTCAAACACTTTACAAATCCAATTTTGTAATATATAATATCTATTGTAATCGGGGTGTAGCGCAGTTTGGTAGCGCACATGACTGGGGGTCATGGGGCCGGAGGTTCAAATCCTCTCACTCCGACTTTTTTTGTTAATTTATGCCTAAATAATTTAATGGGGTGGATTACAATAATCCACCCCATTATAGTCTATATTATTATTAAGATCAGTCCTCCGCTTCCGTCATTTAATATCTTTTCTAATACTTTTCTCATTTTCTGTCTTGAATTTTCTGGCATTGTATTCAACTTCCCTTGAAGCTGCTCAGTTACAAGATCATACAATGATTTCCCAAATAGGTTGGACTCCCAAATCTTTGATGGCTCGCTCTCAAATTCAGACATAAAATATTGAACAAGTTCTTCTGATTGAATCTCTGTACCTATTAGGGGTGATACTTCTGTAGTAATATCTGCCCTCAACACATGGAGGGATGGCGCCTTTGCTTTAAGCTTTACTCCAAATCTATTACCCTGTCTATAGATTTCAGGTTCTGCTAATTCCATTTCTTCCAGGCTTGGACTTACTAGACCATATCCTATCTCTCGGGCTTCGCGAATAGCTTTTTCAACCTTATCATATTCTTTCTTGGTCTCAGACAGTTTTGTTACAAGATTTAATATTTGATAATCTCCATCTATTAGATACCCGGTAATTTCGCTTAAAATTTTGAAAAATAATCCTTCTTCAAGAATTATCTCAGTATCAACAGATCCTTCTCCCAGATGAATTTCATTAATTAATAGATCTTCAACTATATCTACATCTCTTAATGGATTTAAACATCCTCCAACCTGATTCAACTTTTCCATATCTACGATTGATTCCTGAAGTGAGTCCATAATTTCTTGTCTAATCCAATGATTCCTTGGCAATCCGTCTATCCACCCCGGTAGATTTATATTTACTTCTTTTACCGGAAATTCATACAATAAATTCTCAAATATCTTCTCGACATCACCAACATCCATATTCAGACAATCCATAGAGATAACAGAAACTCCATACTTATTTTCTAAACTTTCAGCTAATGCCACCGTACTATCCAAATTTGGATGTTTTGAATTTAGTATGATAATAAAAGGCTTTTCTAATGCTTGTAATTCCTCTATTACCCTTTCCTCAGCCTTTATATAATTGGCTCTGGGAATATCCGTAATAGATCCGTCAGTAGTTATGACTATGCCAACTGTAGAGTGTTCATTTATTACTTTTTTGGTGCCTATTTCTGCAGCCTCTTCAAATGGAATAGTATCCTCACTCCATGGTGTATTTACCATTCTGGGCATTTGATTTTCTTCATGCCCTAAAGCGCCTTTTACCAAGTATCCTACACAATCAACCATCCTAACTTTAAATTTTATATTTTCGCTTAAAGTAAGTTCAACAGCTTCTGAAGGTACAAATTTGGGTTCTGTTGTCATTATAGTTTTGCCGGCTCCACTTAAAGGTAGTTCATCAATCGTTCTTTCCTTCTTATGTTTATTATCCATATGAGGTATAACCAATAATTCCATAAACCTTTTAATAAATGTTGATTTTCCTGTTCTTACTGGACCCACTACACCTGCATATATATCTCCATCTGTTCTATCAGATATGTCTTTGTATATATCAAAATTCCCCACTACTTACCCCCCTTATTACATATTAAATCACTATTATAATATATACGTAAAATTATTATAATTATTACTTTGTTAAAAAAAAACCTGCTTTTTTAGCAGGTTAATTAATACAAAATTTTTTATTGTACTACATCTTCCATCTCATGTTTTTTGTCCCTCTGCATTAGTCTATCTACAGCGGCTTTTACATCTGCATTTTCATATAATACATTGTAAATCTCTGATGTAATAGGCATACTTACATTATATTTTTTACCTAATATATAGGCTGATTTAGTAGTTTTTATTCCTTCAACCACCATACCAACTTCTCGAATAGCTTCTTCCATATTTTTCCCCTGACCAATAAGTATACCTGCTCTTCTATTTCTACTATGCATGCTTGTACAAGTTACAATTAGGTCTCCTATACCTGACAGCCCTGAAAATGTATTCGGATTTGCCCCCAATTTTTCACCGAGTTTTGCTATCTCAAAGATCCCTCTGGTCATAAGGGCAGCTTTGGTATTGTCCCCATAGCTTAGACCATCTGATATGCCGGCACCTAATGCTATTATATTCTTCAGTGAACCTCCAAGCTCAACTCCAATTACATCCGGATTTGTATATACTCTAAATGTAGGTGTAATAAACAAGTCCTGTATGTAATGCGCTACTTCCATATCTTCCGATGCAGATACTACGGTAGTTGGTATATTAATAGCTACTTCCTCTGCATGAGAAGGCCCCGAAAGTATTGCGTATTTATTTTGGGGAAGTATCTCCTTAACTATCTGAGAAATTCTTAGAAGGCTGTCATTTTCTATACCCTTTGCAACATTTACTATGATTTGATCTCCACCTATAAAATTTTTTGAATTGTTTAATACTTCTCTAACGCCATGAGTAGGAACTGCTAATAATATTACATCTTTATTGTAGATTGTTTTTTCCAAATCACTAGATACATTTAAATTTCCAGGAAGCTTTACATTTGGTAGAAATCTTTTATTTTCTCTAGTACTGTTCATCTCAAAAGATTGTTCCCTATTTCTCATCCACATATCCACTTTATAACCTTTGTTTCTAAGAAGTATTGCCAAAGCAGTACCCCAGCTGCCCCCTCCGATAACGCCTATGCTTTTACACACGCGATTCACCTACCAATCTTGTTTTCATTTCCCCTTATAAGTCTTTCGATATTCGACTTGTGTCTACATATTCCAAGTAATCCCAAAAATACAGTAGTTAATGTTAGATACCTATTATTTGGATTATTTATTATAATACTGATAAAAGGGTTAAGTACAAAAAATACTATTGATCCTAAAGATACATATTTCGTAAAAAATCCCACAATTAATCCTATTATGACTGATATTAATGCCATTGGAAAATCTAATATTGCCAACGCTCCAATAGATGTGGCAACTCCTTTTCCACCTTTAAACCTTATATATATTGGATAATCATGCCCTAAAACAGCACAAATCCCTCCAAGTAAACCCCCGTTGTATCCTTCTAAATAAAATCCAATTAAAACTGCTATGGCGCCTTTTGCAAAGTCAATAAGAAATGTCAAAACTCCCATCCTAAACCCCATTACTCTTATTGCATTTGTTGTACCGGAGTTTCCGCTGCCATGAACTCTAATATCTATTTTTTTTATTGCCTTACCCAAAAAAAACGCTGAAGAAAATGAACCTATAAGATAGGATATTATACCAATAATAACAAACTTCATTGCTATTCACTTTTACCCCTTTCTTTATATTCAATCTGAATAGGAATTCCCATAAATCCAAAATGACTTCTAATTTGATTTTCAAGGTATCTTGTATATGAAAAATGCATCAATTCAATATTATTTACAAATATAACAAATTTTGGCGGCCTTACAGATACTTGGGTTCCATAATATATTTTTGCTCTTTTGCCTTTATCTGAGGGTGGTTGATTCATAAGTACCGCTTGATTAATTATATCGTTGAACACTCCTGTGCTAATTCTCAAATTATTATTATTATTAACTACGTTGATCAACTCAAGTAATTTACTCACTCGTTGCCCGGTAAGTGCTGAGATAAAAACTATAGGAGCATAATCAATAAATCCTAAGGTTTTTCTTATTGATTTTTCAAATTCTTTATATGTCTTATTATCTTTTTCTATCTTATCCCATTTATTTACTGCAATGATTATACCTTTGCCATTATCATGAGCATATCCGACTATTTTAGAATCCTGCTCCGTTACACCTTCTGTAGCATCTATCAAAAGTACAGAAATTTCCGACCTATCTATTGCCGCTAATGTCCTTACTACAGAATATCTTTCAACATTCTCATATATACTTCTTTTCCTTCTTAAGCCTGCCGTGTCTACAAATACATATTTATTGTCCCCATGTTCAAAATAGCTATCAATAGAATCTCTTGTAGTTCCTGCAATATCTGTAACTATTACCCTTTCTTCTCCTAATATATAATTTATAAGAGAAGATTTACCTACGTTAGGTCTTCCTATAAAAGTTACTCTTACTGTCTCTTCATCCAAATCGGTATCTCTTTCTTCCGGAAAACACTTTACTACTTCATCCAATAAATCACCTAAACCTAAACTCTGTTCAGCAGATATTATCATGGGTTCCCCTAATCCAAGTTCATAATATTCATATATTTCACTGGGGATATTTTGATTGTCTATTTTGTTGGCTACAATTATTACCTTTTTTCTGGATTTTCTTAGTATATTTCCTATTTCTCTATCCGTTTGGGTAAGTGATTGAGTTCCATCTACTACAAACAGTATCACATCTGATGTATCTATTGCTATTTGAGCTTGTTTTCTAATATTTGACATTATTGTGTCTTCATTTTCCGGTTCCAGACCACCTGTATCTATAACAGTGAAATAGTTATTTAACCATTCGCCTTCAGCATATATTCTATCCCTTGTAACACCTGGGGTATCTTCTGTAATTGCAATTCTTCTTCCTACTAATTTATTGAATAATGTGGACTTGCCAACATTTGGTCTTCCTACTATACAAACTATAGCTTTATTCATTTGTTCACCTCTTCTTCAAATATCTTCAACAAAGCTTTACCCTCTACATTTGAAACAATTATCTTTGCTCCTAATTTTTCTTCCGCCTCATGCAATAACAAATCATCCAAGAATACATCTTCATCCCTTTTAAGCATACTTTTAGGTATGATAATTCCATCTAAATCACAAGTATGCTCCTTTAATTGCCCTACCAGATCTTCTCCTGTAATTAAACCTGCCACGGTAATAGTTTCTCCAAAAAAATGATTGACTATAGGGATAACTTGTAAACTTAAATCTTTAAATTTTTCTTCTATTTTGGATGCAAGCTTTGAAATAAAATCATATGCCAAGGTTCCGGTAGCTAAAATGTATTTTTTGTTTGTGCACATTTGAGTTTTTATTTTAGCCAACTCCGCATCTATCTCATGTTCAAAAGATTTCATCAGCCCTACCCCGTTTTCCAATTGTGGAAAACCTTCATACTCTTTATATAATGGTACTTCCCTTTTAGAAAGACAATAAAACTCATCTGAAGGAAAAATAAATCTTGTTCCTATTTTCCCCAAAAGCTCTCTCTGTAAGCTTTCTGCAATGTCCAATAATTCATCGGACAATTTTTTATCATAAGGGGTAACATCAAATAGTCCTTCCCTATATCTTGTAATACCTACAGGTACTACTGCTACTGATTCAATGGTAGGATATAATTTAGATAAATCATTTATAGTCCTTAATAATTCTGCCCCATCATTAACAAATGGAACAAGAACTATTTGACAATTTACTTTCAATTTTGCTTTATGAAATCTTTTCAATATTTCATATACATTCCCGGCATTCTTATTATTAAGCATTTTGATTCGCAGTTCTGGATTTGTCGTATGAACCGAGATATTTATTGGGCTTAGTTTGTATTTTATAATGCGTTCTATTTCATCTTCACTCATATTCGTTAATGTAATGAAATTGCCCTGCAGAAACGATAGCCTTGAATCATCATCTTTAAAATACAATGTTTCTCTCATATTGGGAGGCAATTGATCAATAAAACAAAAAAGACATTTATTTCTACAAGATTTAGCTTTATCTATTAATGGATTTGAAAAAGAAATGCCTAAATCCTCATCATAATCCTTTTCTATTTCAAATTCCCAAATATCACCATTAGGTTTTTGTATTTTAACTAATAAAAAATCATCAGATACCAGAAATTTATAGTCTATAATATCCTTAACTTTTTCATTATTTATACTAAGTAGTATATCTCCTAACTCAATTCCCAATTCCTCTGCTATGCTACCCTTATCTATTTTTTGAATTATATTTCTTGATTCATTAATATTCTTTAATTCCATTTAATTTCCGCCTGTCATTATGTTTAACGAAGGTGGCATTGAAACCACCCCCTTTTTAATATAATGGAAATCTATCACATAATTGATGAACTTTTCCTATTATCATATCTCTATCATATTTTTCATCTAATGCTAAACTTATTAGATATGCAATTTCTTTCATCTCAGCTTCTTTCATTCCTCTTGTTGTCATAGCCGGAGTACCAATCCTTATACCGCTTGTCACAAACGGACTTTCAGTATCAAAAGGTATTGTGTTTTTATTTGTGGCAATTCCTATATCATTTAATAATGCTTCTGCCTTTTTCCCTGTTAACCCTTTTGCCTTGACATCAATCAATATTAAATGATTATCAGTGCCTCCGGAAACGAGTCTAAAGTCATTTTCTATTAGGCCTTCTGCAAGTGCAGATGCATTTTTAACTATTTGCTTCTGATAGCCTTTGAAATCATCCTGCAATGCTTCTCCAAATGCTACCGCTTTTGCTGCTATAATATGCATCAACGGTCCACCTTGTAATCCCGGAAATATTGCCTTGTCAATAGTCTTCGCATATTCTTCTTTGCAGAGGATTGCTCCTCCCCTTGGTCCCCTTAGTGTCTTGTGAGTTGTAGTAGTTACAAAGTCTGCATAGGGAACCGGATTTTGGTGAAGTCCTGCTGCAACAAGACCTGCAATATGAGCCATATCTACCATAAGGTATGCATCTATTTCATCTGCAATTTCCTTGAATTTTTTGAAGTCTATTTCCCTTGGATAAGCACTAGCACCTGCTACTATCAGCTTAGGTCTTTCCTTCAGTGCTATTTCTCTTACAGCATCATAATCAATTCTTTCTGTCTCTTTGTCTACTCCATATGCTACAAAGTTATAATAAAGTCCCGAAATATTTACCGGGCTGCCATGGGTCAAATGCCCGCCCTGAGATAAATTCATTCCAAGAACCTTATCCCCCGGCTTCAATACAGCTAAGTATACTCCGAGATTTGCATTTGAACCGGAATGGGGTTGTACGTTGGCATGGTCTGCTCCAAACAGCTTTTTTAATCTATCTATCGCCAAGTTTTCGACTAAGTCAACTACTTCACATCCTCCATAATATCTTCTCCCAGGATACCCTTCAGCATATTTATTTGTCAATTGACTTCCCATAGCTTCCATAACTTGCTGGGATACAAAGTTTTCGGATGCAATCAACTCAATATGCTTGTTTTGTCTATCAATCTCCTTATTTATAATGTCCATTACTTCATGATCCATCTTCTCAAGATTTTTAAAATTCATTTGCTATACTCCCTCCAACATATATATTATTATAATTAAAAGCAAAGCAACCAATCACTTACATTATATAAATAAAATACCCCATTTACAAGAATATAAATTATTAAATACAAAAAGCTCAGTTTTACTTGCAACTAAGCTTTTCATCTATTCTAATTTTGTTTTGTATACTTTAGCATAACTTCAACCAATTTATCTAATTCCTCATCCTCAGCTAACCCCGATGAATAATCCTTCATACATGTTTTCATATAATTTTCTAAAATCAATCCCCCTGCACTATTTAATGCAGATCTTGCAGCTGCTATTTGAATCAATATATCTCCGCAATATTTGTCTTCTTCTACCATTTTTTGAATGCCTTTAATTTGTCCCTCTACCCTTCTAAGTCGTTTTACAACAGCGGTTTTATCCACCAAAGAAAGCACCCTCCTCTATAATATCCTTGTCATTTTTATAGCACCTTCATCATTTTCTGCTATTTTTTTATCTAACGATCTTACTACAAAGAAAGATATAAAAAGAGCAACTATACCAACTAAGAAGCTTAATATTTCGTAATTTGGATTACCGTGTGCTTTAAAGTAACCAGAGCTTGCAAATATGCCTACCATTAAAAATATGAATGGAATCATATATACTATGAACGTATATTTCAATATGCTTTTAGGTTCACCTTCTAATTCAACTAAATCTCCAACTTTAACGTTTAGATCATTCTTTAAGGTAATAACATGAGTTTTAGTTTCACAACCGGCTGAACACCCTTTACAGCTGCCACAACCTGAAGCTCTGCGAACTTCAAGTTCAGCTCTATCTTTAACAACTTTTCTTACAAAGCCAACTTGCTCCATAAATACACCTCCTACTTTATAAGGTCTTTTATTACCTCAGATGCCAATATCAAACCTACAACTGAAGGTACAAAAGCAATACTTCCCGGAGTAGCTTTTCTAATTTCTTTATCCCCGATATTTATCTTCTTCGGCGTCTCTTCAGAGCAAACAACCTTTAAATCCTTTATGCCTCTTTTTTTAAGTTCACGCCTCATGACCTTTGCAAGCGGACATACCTTTGTTGAGTAAATATCTTTAATTTCAAAAGATGTTGGATCCAATTTATTTCCGGCGCCCATTGAGCTTATTATAGATATACCCATCGTCTTGCAGGTATTAATCAAATCAATTTTTGCAGAAATCATATCAATAGCATCAATAACATAATCATAATCTGAACTCAATAGCAGATCCTTTGTTTCTTCAGTATATTTTTCATTAAAAACTTTTATTTCTAGATCTGGGTTGATATCAAGCAACCTTTCTTTCATTACTTCTACTTTAGAAAGCCCCACTGTTTTTATAGTTGCATGAATTTGCCTATTGATATTTGTTATATCTATTATATCATAATCTACTAAAACAATCTTCCCCAATCCTGATCTTACTAGTGCCTCTGCAGAAAAAGACCCTACCCCTCCAATGCCGAAAACAGCTACTTCCGAATTTTGTAACTTTTTCATTTCTTCTATCCCCAACAACAATTCTGTTCGCTCAAATGGATTTTTCATTATTTTATATCAACCTTTACATGAACTTCTTCCAATTGTTTTTCAGAGACATTCGTTGGTGCATCAGTCATCAAACACGTAGCAGACTGAGTCTTTGGAAATGCTATAACATCTTTAATATTTGAACTATTTGTAAATAACATTATAAGCCTATCGAATCCATAAGCTATCCCACCATGCGGAGGTGCTCCATACTTAAATGCCTCTAGGAGAAATCCAAATTTCTCTTGAGCTTCCTCTTCGGTAAAACCTAAAGCCTTGAACATCCTGCTCTGCAGTTTACTGTTATTAATTCTAATACTCCCTCCACCCATTTCATCGCCATTTATTACTATGTCATAAGCCTTCGCTCTTACATTTTGAGGTTCTGTTTCAAGTAAATCAATATCCTCATCCATCGGATGAGTGAAAGGATGGTGTTTGGCTACATATCTTTTTTCTTCTTCATCATATTCAAACAATGGAAACTCAATAATCCATACTAGTTTAAAATCATCATTTGACAATAAGTTAAGCCTTCTTGCTACTTCATTTCGTAGATTTCCCAAGGAATCACAAGCAACGGATAATTTATCAGCAACTATAAGGATTAAGTCTCCTTTTTCTGCATTGAATCTATCCAATATATTTTTTAATTCTTCATCGCCAAAAAATTTTGCTATAGGAGAGGTTATACCACCTTTAGTCAATTTTATCCATACCAACCCTTTTGCTCCATAGGTCTTAGCATATTCTTCTAAGGATGTTATATCTTTTCTGGTAAATTTATCTCCATAGCCTTTAACATTGATGCCTTTCACTACTCCTTTGTTTTGGACAGTGTCAGAAAATACTTTAAATCCGCAATTTATCACTAAATCGGATATATCAACCAATTCAAATCCAAACCTTAAATCCGGCTTATCTACCCCATATCTCTCCATTGCTTCCTTGTAAGTCATCCTTCTAATAGGCAGGTCTATTTCTACATTCTTCAATTCTTTAAATAATTTGTATATAAATTGTTCGTTTATGCTTATAACATCATCTACATCGACAAAAGACATTTCAATATCTATTTGTGTAAATTCCGGTTGCCTGTTTGCTCGCAAATCCTCGTCTCTAAAACATTTTACTATTTGATAGTATTTATCCATGCCTGATACCATAAGAAGCTGTTTCATAAGCTGTGGTGATTGTGGAAGCGCATAGAATTCCCCTGGGCTAACCCTACTTGGGACAAGATAGTCTCTGGCTCCTTCAGGAGTAGGTTTAGTCAAAAAAGGCGTTTCAACTTCTATGAAGTCATTGTCATAAAAGAAATCTCTGGTGATTTTGGCTGTCTTTGCTCTTAATTTTAGATTTTCTTGCATATGAGGTTTTCTTAAATCCAAATATCTATATTTAAGCCTCATTGTTTCTGATGCATTATCATCATCTTTTATATAGATTGGAGGGGTTTGTGCTTCGTCTAGAATCTTCAATTCTTCTGCCAATACCTCCACATCTCCTGTTGGTATTTCTTTATTAATTGATGATCTGATCCTAACCTTTCCTCTTACTGCAATTACATACTCCGACCTTAAAGTTACCGCTTTTTTAAATAATGCTTCATCTTCAGTACTATCAAAAACTATTTGAGATATACCTGTTGTATCCCTTAAATCAACAAACAATAGTGAGCCAAGATTTCTTTCTCTTTGTACCCACCCCATCAATATAACTTCCTGTCCTGCATTTACATCTCTTAAATTGCCACACATCATGTTTCTTCTTAAATTTCCCATTGATTCTGACATAAAATTTCCTCCTTACAAAAAATTTAAACCCCTCATCTCTGAAACTTCAGGGACGAGAGGTTAACTCGCGGTACCACCCTAATTAGGCAATCCTCAACTCATTATTTTAACGCTAAAATCCAGCGAATAATCCCTTTGGAATTATTTACTCCAAGGTGTCTTCTTTAAATATTAGCATTGACCTCACACCAATATAGCCAACTCTCTTTAACTAAGATATCTAAATACTCTTCCTTGTCACAGCATATATTCGTTTTCACTATTATATGTTAAAAATTTGTGAGTGTCAAGAGGCTGATACTTTAGTTTTTTTGCAAAATGCAAGATAAAAATCATAGATAGTTTATGGTATACATTCTATCATTATG
>ENA-UOOK01000431-UOOK01000431.1-fermentation-metagenome-genome-assembly--contig:-NODE-431-length-54944-cov-30.678606_pt1 | contig 54944 bp, 42 predicted proteins | sample MGYA00245777_ERZ724023 | MGnify/ENA primary metagenome ERZ724023 (study PRJEB28704, sample SAMN03018312) | fermentation metagenome | biome: anthropogenic terrestrial biome; feature: soil; material... | reverse complement strand
CCCGCCAAAAGCAGTCGTTTTGGAACCTCATCCTCGCCCTCATCATTGCCCCCTTCTTGTTAGTCCGCTTCCTCAAACCGGGCAGGAAAAAGTAACCGTCATAGCCCTTAGTACCACCCCCTCTTTACTGCCCTGCCACGACGAAGTCGTGGTTGCGTCCCGCCGTTAGGTGGGAGAGGATCGCAGATCCTGCGCACGCAATGCGTGGGAGTGATGGCGAAGCCAGGGGGTGAGAGAAATCATCCCCTACAGTCTTTCATCCGGAGGAAGGACGAATCTTTCTTTTCCTATCAATAATTAGTTATAAGTAATTAACAAAACTCTGTTTTCTGTTATAATCAACAACAACCGTCCTCAATCCCCCTTGGAGGGGTATGCCAGCACCAACCATCATCCATGACCTCGTCCAGCGCTTCTGCGATTCGCGCGAGCTCTACCGCTCTGGACATTTTAACGAAGCACAACTCCGCCAGGAGTTTTTCGTAAGTATTACCCATAAAAAACACAACTAATAAAGGAGACTAAAAATGGACGACAATCAAGAAGTAGTAGAAATAAGTGAAGAGAAAGCAGTAACTGAAATTCCAATTGAGAAGAAAGAAAAGTCTGGAAATATCTGGTTCATCGTAATCGCTTTATTACTTACGGCGGTGCTAGTCTTAAACTTGCTTCAGTATTTTTCGCAAAAATCTCAGCAGGATTTGGCGGCACAAAGAGCAGAATCCTATTCAGAACGAGTTGATGAGGCTTTATTAACTTATGCTGATACTCAAGAAAAACTTAACTCACTTCTTGATGATTATAATGAGGCGGTTTATAAAGACGAAGATGTAGAAAATATTTATCAACAGCAACTGAGATCCACAGAATTTAATTTCATTGTTTTAAACTACATTGCCAGGCAAAACCAAGAAATAATTTTGCTACTTTCTACCTTGCCATAAACCCTCAATCTAAGTAAACCACCTAAAAGAAAGAATTAATCAATGGATGATTTACAGAATCAAATAGAACAATATAGTGATCTTATTTATCGATATGATGCTCTGACTATCAAAAAAAAAGATCTGATCGATGAAACACTTACTCCTGAAATAAAAGCGAAACTTTTGGAAATTGACGCTGAATTCGATCCCATCTTGCTAAACCTTAGCGAAAGAAAGAGGGAACTTGAAGCTTGTATCAAGGAGCAGGTTTTAAGTCGTGGTGAATCAGTGAGAGGAAAATCCCATGCGTTTTGTTGGTACAAACCACGCAGTACATGGGACACGAGAGCACTGGAAGGTTATGGAGTTGCACACCCAGAAATTATGCAATTTCGCAAGCTTGGAAAGCCAACAGTCTATGTTCGAAAAGCGTGGTGGTAATAAACGAAAAATACTAGCAAGTTATTTTATCTACCCAAGTTAACGAATACTTACTCCTGGACTAGCTGAAAGACCTTTTCATTATCAGCTATGGCGATAAGTGGAAGTTGGATTGATTGAATTAAAGGAATTTGTCTAGATGGACATTGATCGATTAAGGGAGTTAATAGAGGCGGACGTGAAAACGATTGCCTTGATTTCAAAGAGCAATTCCATGAAAACATGGCTGAACTTTTGCACGACATACTCTGCCTGGCTAATAATACACAATTTCAGGATGCCTATCTTGTGTTTGGAATAAATGATAAAGGGGAATCGATTGGTGTTGAAAACCACGAAAGGAGAATAAATTCAGCAAACATACAGGATTTCCTTAATTCCAACCGTTCTATCTTTTTTAATAATGACATTCCAGAGGTAAATGCTATTACTTTAAAAGACTATTTTCACGATATAGATGTTCTTGAGATAAAGAGCACGTTCAATGTCCCATATTTCCTAATAAAACAATATCCAGATGGGAACAAAATCGTGCGTTCCGGTCATATATATACGAGAAGCATAGACAGAAACACTCCAATCAATGAATGTGCATCACCGAACCAGGCTATTAAATTATGGGAAAAGCGGTTTGGAAGACTGGAAAAACATCTTGACAAGTTCTTGATTTATCTTGATGATTTATCTAATTGGAAAACTGAACAGTTATTCATTGAAAATCGAGTCCGTTATTATTATGATCCCGATCCCGCATTTACCATTGAAAGGGAATTTATATTTGAAGATCATTACGGGTCACCTAGATATCAAGCACTGCCTTATGATATTTCTTCGATGTATAGGGGAAGATATAAATGTCTCCTCAACCAAATTGCCATTGATACGGGTGAGATCTATTATATTGATTATGCTAGGAGTATTATTTCGCAGACGAAGTACTACCAATTTCAACTTACTTCTTCTCAAAACATAGTCTTCTCCATGGATTACTATTTAGCCAATTCGATTGAATACAAATTAATTAAATTATTTAAACAGGAAAAAATTGAATCTCTAGAGTATGGTCTGCACTTGTTTTTTGATCAAACCATCATTTTTGACACTCAAGCAGAAGTTGATGAGTTTATTAATTATGTCAAATTGAAAATCCAAGATATTATCACTGAGGTGGAGGAATCTTCTGGAATTAAATTTGAAGATGCACCGTATGGGAGGCGAAAACATGATCTTTTCAGAATTCAAACAGGTCGGGTGTTAAATGAATTGCATCGAGATTTTCGACTAAAGAACTTTGATAATATCTGAAAAACTTCGCTTGGTAGATTCCTCAATAACACCGCGTCTAAACATATCACTTACGGCAGGCTTTCACAGGGCTCGCTATCGTGATCGCCATCCAGGCCGGTCGTGACGTGCCAAGTTGATCGTACAGAGGGGATTTATCGCCCACTCTGCTCACTACAATCGTCAGAAGTAGCGGCTGGAGTCAAGTTCCAGTCGTACAGAATAAGTCCTATCAACCCGATTTTGTGTTGCTCCTACTTCTCATTTATCTCTATGCTACGCGCATTAATTCGGGGGGGGTGTGGCCATTCCAGGCTTTACTGCAGTTGGCAATGTGGATCCTGAAATTCACTGGCAGACAGAACGGCGCAATATTTAGGTTGGTGCTGGTCATTACAGGCATCGTCCTGACCATCACCGTGATCGGTGTCCTCCCTGGGTACCCCTGATCGTGCTGGGCGTGTTGTTAACAGTCAAATCGATCTTCGGATAATAAATCAAAACTCAAGGAAAGTAGAGGTTCCTCATGTTCAAGCATTGGCTGGCTGCCGAGTAATAGCCGCCTGCCTCGTCAGTAAAGCTAAAACAAACCCTTCGGTCAGGAAGACTTTGTGATGCGCTCAGGGTGGGTATAGATGTTGAAGCGTTCCGGGCGGGCATAGCCAATCAGGGTCATGCCCCATTCATCGGCTAATTGAACTGTAAAAAGATTGGGCGAGGTGAGTGAGACAAGGATCGAAGCGCCCATGCGACCTGCTTTTTGCAACATCTCCGAACTGATACGACCGGTTGTGAGGAGCAAGGCCGGATTCGAGCAGGGGCTGTTCAACAGAATGGAACCCATCAGTTTGTCCAGCGTATTGTGGCGACCAATATCATCAGCAATGGAGATCAGACGAAACCCATCGCTGATCGCAGAGCAATGTAAACCCCGTGAAGTTGAAAGCCGGTTTTGTTCTTCAAGGAAGGTCTTAATGATCTCAGAAAGTGCTCCAGCAGGCAAGGTCAGCTCATTCAGAATTGGTCGCTCAGGAAATTCGATGCGTTGTGAAGTCAGACCACCTGAACAACCCGTCGTTTTCACCCAGGAAGTCGGCTTTTTGAGTTCATTGAGGGTCTGAACTTCTACCGTATCGGCGGTATCGCAGACATAAATGCTGGAAATTTCATCTTTGGAATTGATCAGTCTTTCGTTGTAGAGGAAACCTGCCACCAATTCAGGTACCAATGAAGGTGTGCAAATCATTTCCATCCAGGCTTTACCGTTGACGATCAAGGTAACAGCCTGCTCAAAAGGTAGCCTGCCGCTGCTGGACGAGAATTCACCATCAGCATAATGGATGAAGTTGACTTCCTGATTTTTTTCCATTTGATTTCCTTGGTTCAATAACATTATATATGATGGTGGATCGTTGATGAAAATCGTGCGAATTTCCTGAAAGTCTTTTTATTCGTATGGCAACTAATGTGAGTTGAGCACCCGCCACCGAACCACTGTGCACATAGACCCGACAGGTGCGGTGCGCAAGTCGGTACTCCTGGGTTGTATGCAGAGATGACGGAATGATCGACCTTCCCTTGAGAGGGAAGGCTTTATGACATTGGCGGGTTCAAATATGGAAACCAGCGAAAAGATGGCTGGGCAGGCCGGCCTACAGAAAAAAGGACCTCAGAGTTTTATCTGTAAATTGTCAGCCAGGCGGTGGAGGAGGTTTAATTGGGTGGCGCGATCTTCGACGCCCTGCAGCAGGAGGCTCAGGTCGGGGGCGCCCTGCCCCACGAAAGCAAAGCGACCCGATTGCCCGCCATCCAGGCGCTGGTAGATATTGCTCACCAAATCAGTCAATTCGGCAGCCGGCAGTTGCGCCAGGCGCTGGGCTGGCAGGGAGGCAGGTTGGTGGGTCTGCAGAGTACGGCTGATGGCAAGGCTGAGCGGACTATGCACGCCGGCTGACAGGCTGGCTTCGATCAGCCAGGAGAGGAAGTTTTGCTGCAATCCTGAGTCAATGATGCGATTTTTCAGCGTGCTGTTGGCCGTGGAAAGCAGTTTGTCATAGTCCCAAGCCTGCTCAGAGGTTGTATTTTTTGGCTGGATCGAAGAAGAACGACGCAAGGAGGTTTCTTTTTCTTCAAAATCCTGTCCATCCACCGGGACGGATCCCTTTTTGGTTGAAGTTGTATGTGGTTGGATAGAATATTGAGTGTCAGTAAGAGAATGTTTTATCTTAAAGAGTATATTAAGAATCGTGTCAAACTGACATATTCCCGCTTCAACCAGCGTCTCAAAATAACTATTTAACGCATCCACGAGGGTATCAAAATGACATATTTCCTGGGGGTTGAGCGTCACATTCTGACAAATACCCGTTTCCACTAAAGTCTCAAAATGACATAATCGTTCGGGCTGGGCTTTGCTTTGGGTTAGCATCAGGGTCTGGATCTGGTTGTTGGTGGCGAAGACGGCGAGCGTTTCTGCGGTGAGCGGTGCCGGCAGGGCATGCAGGAAAGCGCTGATGGCGTGGCGCAAGGTCTCGTCCTGGGCGGTGAGCTGAACTTCGCTGACGCGCAGCTGCCAGTCGGTTCCAGTGGAGGTCTTGCGGGTGGCAGTACGCAGCAGGTATTGGCTGGCGAGTTCGCGGTTGGCAGCACGCCAGTCGCGGGTATATTGGGATCCGGGCTGAATTTCCTCGGTACGGGGGCGACCGCGTTTGCTCTTGGAAGCATGGGGAATACGCTTGGGCAGGGTTTCGGAGCCGATCCAGCCCTGCAGCGTTTCAAGCCCGCCGATCACCCAAAAATGATTGCGGTCCTGCCCGCGTGCCCAGTCGATATAGCAGCAATTCTTGGACATGAGGTAAAGCATGCCCAGGTCATCGCCCAGTTCAGGCAAAACGTTGGTGAACCAGTACCAGGGCAGGGCGAGGAAACTTTCCGGTCGGATCAGGTGGCTGGAAAGCCGGTCGCACAGACCTGAAAGCGCCGGGTCGAGACGCTGTGTACCAAGCAGTTGGCGCACCACCTGGTGCACGCTGAGAGCCTCCACGGATGTGCCCATGGGCACACCTGGCAGGCGGTAAGGGAAGGCAAGGATCTGGCTGCGAGGGGTGTTTAGTGCCCGCGTGAGTACGGCAACAGGCTGACTGGCAAGGTCTTGCTCTGAAAGCCAGGTTGCCAGGTCTGTGGCATCACCCGGGGTGAGTAATTGCCCGCGATAGTGGTAGGTGTTGGGCAGTCGCCGAATCTGACCATCGACAAATTGATGGGCGGGGTCAGCGCGTTCGACGAACCAGTCCATTTGACCATTTTTGAAAATACGGAAAAACTTGGCGCGGCTGATGCAATTACCCAGCATGCGCAGGATGGACTGAACGTCGATGGTGACATCGTTGCCCGATTTAGGGTAAAGCTGACTGGCGCCGTCTTCACGGGAAGAAAAATAGAAAGCCTGGCGCAAGGCGGTGGCGATGAGGACTGGAGCGGAACCGACAAAAGGTACAAAACGGAGCAAGTAAGTAGGCAGGGCGACGATCCTTTCTGGGTTAATGATCGCGTCGCTGATGTTGGCAGCCCCGGGTTGGATCTGGAGCGTGTCAGCATCTGTGCCCATGGGCACACTTTGCTGCAAATTGAGCCGAAAATGCCGGCCGGAGTGATCCTGCACGACAGTCTCAATCAGGGGAAAATATTGGCAGAGGTTGGAATAAACTTCGGACTGGGCGGCAATGATGTAATTGCCGTCGTACACCTGCCGGCTTTGAGCAAGCAGATTTGAAAGCGTGTCATCGTTCAGCGCATTCAGTGCGCTTGTGATCTCTGGCCAGGCGTTCTGCTCAATCATTTCAATTTACCTTGTGCTCAAGAATAGCAGTTTCTCCCCAAGAAATACAGAGTAAAAGCGGAAAATTTGGGACCAATTTTTCCACTTTCGGCAATTTTAGACCTCCAAATGGTCGGTTGCGGCTGCCAGGCACTCCGCAATGGAGCTGCCATGGCTGGCGATGAGCTTGCTCATTTCATCTTCGCTGATCACAGATTTTGGGTCAGGATTGCCCGCCGCGAACATACGGTAATAGAGCAGCTCCGTCAGTTCGGCATGGGTGGGTTGGCGAAAAGGAACATAGAGCCCCAGGAACTGGCTAAGCGCGCCGATGTTGCTGGTGACGTTGTTGATATCCTGCAAAAAGATCAGGGTCTTGATTTTCTTGTTATTCTCTACCGACCATTCCAGCAGCTGGGTCAGGTATTCCTGGTCTACGGGCGGACCATCGAGCACGATCAGGAGCTGGTCATTGCCCTCTTCCAAACGCTCAAAAATGCTTTCGATGCGGTTGGCGTTGGAACGCGAGGAAGGCAGACCAAGCGTTTCAATCAGCGCCATCAGAAAGTGGCGCGGCTCAGTGAGCGTATTGGTGTTCATATACATGCCGAAGATCTGACCGATGTTTGGGACGGAATAATGCGTTTGGGCGATCTTCATCGCCAGCATGCTCTTACCGCCACCAGAGGGACCGGCAAATACGCCAAGGTTCTTGGAGGGGTCACTGTTGTCGTAGATGAAATCGCTGGCAACGCTGAGCACCTTGCGCTGCTCTTTTACGCCCGGGTAAAAGTAGCGTGTGTCAGCATAACGCAGGAAGGGGTGTTCAAAAAAACTGGCTTGCAGCAACTCGAAACTATCAGGCATAAATCACCACCGTTAATTTTATACTAAAAGGGTAGCAAAGACGATGAGTTAAGTCAAGTAGTTAACAAAAGTTGCTTAGTTGCTTAAACTGAATCAAAAAATTAAATTAAAATTTAAATCCGGCTTGTTATCCTGTTCATTTTATTGTAGAATTGATTCAAGTTCAACATCAGGAAAAGGATGCCCATGGCAATTATATCTCTGGTCAATCGAAAAGGTGGGGTCGGAAAATCAACCATCAGCATCAATCTGGCAGCTGGGTTGGCGATCCACGAATCACGCAAAAAAGACAGCAAACCGGTTTTGCTGATTGATATGGATGATCAGCTTTCCGCTACCATTACCGCAATGGGCGGTGGCTTCTCGGATGAGTTTGTTCCTGTCATCAGCTCCGATAACAATTACCCGCAGGCACTCGAGAATGGTTATGGCGCCAGTGAATCGCTGATCGTCGATTCCCTGATCCCCCGCAGGCGCGATCAGAAGGTCAAACTTTTTCGCACCAATAAAGCCCGCATGGAAGGCCTGGAAGCCAGCCTGAAATTGCGCGATGAAGCCGATTTTCAACTGACTTACTTTTTGGAGCCGATCCAGGATGACTATTCCTACATTATTATCGATAATCCCCCATCTGCTGGCATGCTGCCCATGAACTCGTTGGTGGCAAGCTCGCACGTTTTAATTCCGATCGAACCGGATGGGTTGTCGTTGATCGGACTGGCAGATATTTTACGAATGGTCGAAAATGTAAGACGAACCACCAACCCCAGCCTGGAAGTGCTCGGCATTGTACCCTCCCGCTTCCGCATGGTTCGGCGCCAGTCGCAGGATGTGATCTCAGAATTGGAACGGATCTATGGTCACCTGCTGCTGCCTTATATCAAGGACCTGGCGGACATATCCGCGGCAACAACGTCGGGTTACGATGTGTTTTCCTATTGCCCGGAAAAATCGCAGGCTTATCGCTGCGTGTCGAACCTGGTGGACGCTGTTGTGGGTAAGTTGGGTGCCGTTTGATGTGTGCCCATGGGCACAGTTTGGCTGATTGGAGATTGAGGAGTTTGAAATGGCAAGAGATATAAAAAGAAATTTTGGCAGTCTGCTCGAAACCACCACCGAGGCGTTTGAATCGAGCCAGAACGCCGAGGAGCAAGTCATTCCCAATGGTCCAAAAATGATCAACAACCGCCAGAGTGTCTACCGCGTGCCGGTCTCGATGATCCGCCCAGACCGCTTCCAGGCGCGCCTGCTTTTGCCCCTGCCATTGCGCAGACAGTTTTATAGTAGTGAGCGTAACTGGCGCGACACCGTGCAAGCCTGGTTTGCCCTGGCAAAAACAGACCGTCTCAACCGCCGCATGCTGGACGAGCTGATCGTTTTGGGCGATTCCTTGCACGATACCGGGCAGATCAAGCCGGTCACCGGGCAGATCATAAATGAGGATGGGCGCGACATCTTCAAGATGCTCACTGGTGAGCGCCGCTTTTGGGCGACCGCCATCAAGGCGGTTTTGAGTGAAACGCCTGATGAGCCTTACGTGCTGGCGTTGATCGATAACCAGCCCTCCCTCGAAAAACAAATCGCCGAAAACATGGCTTACAAGGCGCTGACTCCGGTCGGAAAAGCCCGTGCCGCTGCCCGCCTGGTGCTGGAAGCCAACCAGATCCATCCTGATGAGGGTGAAAAAGAGGTCGATTATTTCAAGCGAGTGAACGATCTGCGCCTCAATGACGATATCAAAGACCTTTTGCAGAAAAACCTGCAAATGGAACGCACTTATTTTGGTCGGTTGATGAATTTCTTTGAGTTGCCGGAAAACTCGCTTGAGTTGGCCGATCGTTCCGAAATGCCCGAACGTGTTTTGCGCGAAATCATGCGCTATGATGCCAACCTCTGGCCTGCGGCTGTGGAATATTTCGCTGAATTTGATAACCGTACCTACCTGGACGTACAGGCATTTTTAGAGCGGGAATCGGGGAAAACCCAAACCCGTAAACCGCGCATCCCGGCCGACCCATTGACCAAATCCGCTCGCAGCCTGAAGAAAGTTTTATTGGGAATGGACGAACTGCCCCAGCAGGATAAACCGGGATCCCTGGCGAATGCGCTTGTGGGCGACAGCGACAAAAAAGAAGCCCAGGAAATTGCTGACCGCATCTCAGCCTTGGCCCAGGCTGTCCAGACCCGGGTGAAAGCGTTGAAATAGATCGCAAGAATTCCAAAATACTCTAATACAAAAACGGTTTTTCCTAAACTCCAAAACCACAAAATAACTTTACATTACATCATCCTATTCACTCCCAACTGTGCCCACGGGCACAGTTTTTGTATCCATTTTAAAGCTACCATCCTGGAAGAACGAGACAAATCGTCTTTCATTCATCTCGTCATCCTGAGCAAAGTGAAGGATCTGTTAATTGGGGAGGCACAGATTCTTAGGCAATGCACACTTGGTCTCCCAACAGAGACTTAGGTTGACAGACGACATTGTTCATTATTAGCGAGCAGCTTCTTAAGTCTTCCCCTTTGGGGAAAGGGAACCGCTTGCGGTGGTTGAGAGCGAAAAAGTTAATGTAGCAAACCGTACGTTCATCCTTAGCGAAACGCAGCATCTCGTAATTTCCCTTTTGGGTAAGCGGAACCGCTCGTAGTTGGTGTGGACAAAAAAAGCTATTGTAGCAAACTGTACGTTTCATCCTTAGTAAAATGTAGTATCTCATGCCTTCCCCTTTGGGGAAGGGGAACCGCTTATGGTGGATGAGGTAAATGTTGGATGAAAATCGGCCTGGAAGAATATGGACACTTACTTCCACCCACTTGTTCCCAACCAGGTCCATTTCGAATCGATCCTTCTGAAAGAGTCAGTTCCAGCGAAGCCCCTGCTTACGAAGGCTCGATCAATCCAAGCCATGACTCGATTCCTTTAAATTTTCTGGATGAGGATCTGAGCAAACTCTTCAATCCGCTTCTGGGCCACAAAACCTTTGAGTTTGTGAATCCTATTGGCCCAGGCATGCCGATAAATGGCTCAGAGTCACGACCGCTGCCAAATACGTGGCGTCGAGTACGCTCACCTCCAGTTCCTGGCAGCCCGCCGTCTACCTCAACAGCGTAATTCCGATGAAGGCCGCAGAACTCAAGCAACAGCCGGATCCGGAGCTTCACACCTGATGCAGCGCCAACCTGCTCCAAATCCTTTTCAAGGCTGACCCGGTGGACCCCTTATGATTTTTTGATTTACCCGATCGCGCTCAGCAGAGGCAAACGACTTTTCGATGAAGGCATCATCCCTGCCGGATTCAAGCTGACCAAAAACCATAAAATCGTCAAAGGGGTGATTGTGGCAGTCTACGACCGCCACTGAGATCCAATAGCCAGCTGACATAATCGTCCCCATAATTAAGTCCCCAAATCGATAATCAGCCTTAGTGCATCCCGTCGTGAGTAATACTGAATCACGAGATGAGCTGCCCTGAACCGCTTCCAACAATTATTAATGCGTATAGGTAATATTCAAAAGGACGAATTCAGAAATGTACCGACCTGCCTTCGAGGAGCCGCTTGGGTCGACTGGTATAAGGTTTGTATAGATTCTTTAATCCATATGTGATAAAGTGACCGCAAAAGTGAGGTAAGAATGCGCAAGCTAAATGTGTACGATTTCATTACTCTGGATGGTGTCATACAGGGACCCGGGGGACCGGAAGAAGACACCAGTGGTGGTTTCACCCATGGCGGTTGGACGGCATCGTATGGGGATGAAGAATTGAACAAATATCTGGGTCCCGAATTAGCGAAACCGTTTGATTTACTGCTTGGCCGGAAAGCCTTCAAGATTTTTGAGTCTTACTGGCCTCTGCATGCTGATATGTGGCCGGGTTCAATGACTGCGACAAAATATGTTGGTTCCAATACCGTGAACTCCAGTACTTGGCAGCCATCAGTTTTTCTCAACGGCGATCTGGCTGCAAAAGTTTCAGCTCTCAAACAGCAACCTGGGGTCGATCTGCAGACCTGGGGCAGTGCAAACATGTTGCAAACCCTGCTCAAGGCTGACCTGGTAGATACATTGTTTTTAATGATCTACCCATTGACCCTGGGCTATGGCAAACGTCTTTTTGGTGATGGCACCATCCCCGCAGCGTTCACGCTCAAGGAAAGTCATGCAACCCCCAAAGGCGTGATCATCGCAATTTACGAGCGGGATGGAGCAGTAGTTACTGGTACGGTTGCCTAAACTAAGCTAATGCCAATTTCAGCCCCTGCTGGGGTTGGTTCACTGAATTCCATACTCCCAATGCATCAGCATCTGATGGAGATATAGTGGCGTGCGACAATTCACCTTAGAATGATTCAAATCGCTCCAATCGACTCCCAAAGCACACCCATTGGTCTCGACTTTCTGATTACCCAAGACTTATTGCCAATGATGCACCCCCAAAATTAATAGACTTTCTTGGGGGTTGGATCGAGTAAACCAACATCAGATTTCCACTTTAAATGCGCATAGGTACGGCCTCAGAAAATAGCATTGAAGCACATTGGCTTCGCCGGAGGAACACGGTCATATTATCAAACGAGATTCTTCATCACAAAATGGCACGAGATAAGTATCGTGAGAAGAGAGATCGTTTTGTAGAATAAGTGACAGAATGTAGAAAATCTTTTTAAATTGAAGGACAGAAATCCTGGTAAACTAGAATGTCGGCAGTCGCCCTCAACTTTATCTGGAGAAAATCAATCCTTGTTTTTTTGCCGCACAGGCTCAGCACAGAGAAGGAAATTTTCCACCAGTCCTCCAAAAAACCGGATAATCAGGCATTTCACAGAGTAATCCATGAGAGCTGACTGAATTTCTTTATTGGACTGGTTTTTGGCTTGATTTTACCAATCAGCCATTCAAAAAATGCCAAACTCCATACAACCGATCCAACATCCTTGCCTGCACAATGTCACCCGGATGAATAAAACCCGATTATTTTTCTATAGTCTCAAAATGACAAATTAGATGAAAAAAATTACTTAGAATCAGATTCGATTATTCACACCCCAAATCTTACTTGTCCATCCTGAAAAGTTCCTTTTCAAAACAAAACAAATGATGCAAATATCTTCCAGACAGCCCAGCCATAAGAACGAGGTTATAGTGCTGGGAGCGAAGCGAACAGTATCCATCTCTCTCCGAGGTTTTTGCACCGAAATAACGTTTATGCATCATCAAAAAACAGTGTAAAAACTGCAAAAAATGCAAAAATCCCTGTTGGGAACGGACACCAGCCGTTCGAAAAGCGGAGTATGAGGTCTTTATGCCTCTATTCTGGTGACCGTCACTTCGCCCTGGTCGTCCAGGAAGCACAACCGGGCTGTGACCTTCTGCTGCAATTGTGTCTGGGCGGTGCGTTGGTAACTGCGCACCTGGTTGGCATAGTGGTAGCTGAGCTGCTCCTTTTTGGCAAGCGAATGAATGGCATCGGTTTTGAAATCCACCAGCTGCCACGATCCGTCCTGACCTTGATAAAGCAGGTCAATCACCCGGCTTTGAGTTCCATCAGTGGCTGAGAAAGAGTAGGGCAGTTCGGCATAGCGCTCCCGGGCGGCATCGATCTCCTCCCACAGCGGGTGGTGCCGGAAGCGGTCAAGCAGCTCGCAGGCACGCCTACTGGCTTCCTGGCGCTGTTCATCACTCACCAGATCCTGTTTGTAGGTCTCGGCTTCCAGCAGATCCGCCAGCGCCGGATCACCTGGGAACAGCCAGCGCTGCAGCGCCTTGTGCACCAGGTTTCCGATCGGTTTACCGTGCAGCTCCCGGTCGGGTTCGAACACTCGCCAGTGCCGCTTTTCGCTCAGGCGATCGGTATCATCCTCTTCCTCCAGAAGCGATCCAAAGCCTGCTACCGGCTCATAGAGAGGCGTCAGATCATCTTCTGCGACTTTTTCAGGCTGTGAAATCTTGGTAGAACGCGCTTCGAATTCGGGCAGGGTCCTGGCGAAATAAACGCGCAGGGCATGACCCGAAATGGTGTTGGCTTCGATCGGCTCATCAACATGTTCCAGGAATCCTTCTGAAAGATTGCCGCAGGCATCGTCCAGCAGCTGAGTCCAGCCCAACAAGTTAACCTTTTCCCCGTTTTTGCCATCTTTGACGCAAACATGGCTGCTGATGATCAGTTTGTTTTGGGCACGGGTGAGCGCTACGTAAAGCACGCGCAGCGCCTCGCATTCCTCCTGGTCCTTATCCAGCTGTTTAGACAGACCATAGAGCATGGGGGCGGGGTCAAGCTTGAAAGTGACGCCGAGTTCCTTTGAAAGGTAAACCAACTCGCTGTTTGGCTTATTCTCTCTGCCGGCATCTGCCAGGATGACGACTGGAAACTCGAGCCCCTTGGCTTTGTGGATGGTCATCAGGCGCACGGAACCATCAGCCTCTGCCGGTGCTTCGCCCTCGCGCGCTCCAGCGTCATCCAGTGTGCTGAGCATCTCCAAAAAATCGCGCACGGTGACAGCCTGGCTGGTTTGGGTGTCTTCGAGCAGCTTGTCCACATTGCGCCACAGTCGTCCACCGGTGGCACTGGCAGACCCCACTGTGGCCTTCGTGTCTGCGGTAGCGAGGATGGCGCGGTAATCGAGGACGTCGATCACTTTTTTCAACAATTCTGCCACCGGAACACGGTCAACCAGCGGTAAAAGCTGGTCGAGAATGGTGCGCGCACGTTGGGCAGCCCACTGGTCTTCCGCAGACAGGGCAGAAAGATCGCCCTGCAGCGCTTCCCAAAACGGGAGCCCGGAGAGGTGCAAATGGTAGAGGGCAGCATCACTCAGCCCAAAAGCGGGCGAACGCAGCAGTCCTGCAAAAGCGAGGTCATCCGCGGACGATGCCAGTGCGCGCAGGATGTTTACCAGGTCGCGGATCTCGGGTCGGTTGTAAAAGCCGCGCCCGGCGACGGTAACGAAGGGAATACCGGCTTCTTCAAAGGCTTCTTCGTAAAAAGGGAAGCCAGTTGAGGCGTGGAAAAGCAGGGCGACATCGTCCCATTTTTCAATTTGCCCCTCTGCTTTCAACTCCAGCAGGCGGCTCGCCAACGCACGGGCTGCAACCGGACGTGCCGTGTCAGTGTCGGCAGCAGCTCCGATCACGACCTCGATATGGGGCGATTTAATATGGTCGGGCAGGTCTGCGGAGTTGGCAACCATCGGGGTGAAGGGCACATAATAACTGCGATTGCGGTCCTCCTCGGTGCCAATTGCCTTTGCCAGAATATCCGCCATCGTCTGAAGGAGCGGCTCGCGCTGGCGATAGGTGAGATCCAGATCGACCGGGAACCCGCCTTCGCGTTTGATACGCTCACGTTCTTCGCGAAAAACAGTCACATCTGCCCGACGGAAGCGGTAAATCGACTGGCGCATATCGCCAACGATAAATAAGCAGCCGCGCTTCCCAGCCAGGGCGTTGATGATGTCGCGCTGGTACTGGTTGGTGTCCTGGTATTCATCGACCAGGATGGCTTGGATTTCCTGCTGCCACCTGGAACGAATGTCATCACGCTTCAGGAGTTGATAGGCTCCATATTCCAGGTCGTCAAAATCAAGAGACTGGCGTTTGCTTAAGAGGTCGCGGTATGCCTGATGGACCAGGATGAAGGCTTCACCAAGGAGGGGCAGAAGTGCTTCGAAGAGCTGTTCTGATTCTTCGGTTGGGGGTGATGTATCTTTTCGTTTCGTAGCGGGATCGAAGATCCGATCAAAGTTTTCCCTGAATTCCTTGAGGGTTTCTTTGATTTCACTTCCTCTTTTTCCACAACGAAAATCAAGGCAGGAGACAGCGGAATTCATCCAATTAGCAGCTTTGACAGGCTCGTTTTCTGCCAATGACAGCTCAGCCCTGGTCCAATTTTCCAGGAATTTTTGCACGAAACCGGCAAAATTGCCGCAGTCTTCCTCAATGGACGCATAACTCAAACCACGCAGCTCGTCGATGACTTCTTTAAACGCTGGAAGATTGATTCGTTTAAACAATTCTGAAGTAATGACCTTGCGGTTATCGACCCGCAGCTCAAAAATCTCCTGTGCTTCATAGCGCTTTCCCAACAACGACTGCAGCAGACTTTTCAGGTCCTTGAGTTGGAGATTGTCGAAGAGAGGAATAAAACGCTCCTCCTCGACCAGTTTGTTGAGCGTATCTGCCACCGCCCGGTTTTTAAGCACCTGCGCGATGCTTTCATCCAACACCTCGAAACGTGGGTCCAGACCAGCTTCCGCGGGGTGGTTCCGCAAAATCTCAGCGCACAGGCTGTGGATCGTGCCAATGCGGGCAGAATCAATCTGTTCCGAGAGCTCGCTCCAGCGCCTGCGTTCTTCCGGGTTCGCTGCTTGTTGCTCCAGGTCGGACAGGCTTTCGCGAACCTTAGCGCGCATCTGCAGGGCAGCTTTGGTAGTGAAAGTGATGGCTGTTATCTGGCGGGGTCGCAAGCCTTCCGCCAGCAGGCAAGTGTAACGCGCTACCAATGTGCGCGTCTTTCCGCTGCCGGCACCAGCGGTAACAACTATATCGCACCCGCGTTGCTTGGCGGCCTTGCGTTGGTTTTCATTCAAACCAAAATTTTCCAGGATGATTTCAGTCAAGTTTTCAGCCATTGTTGGACCTCGCTTGGTATCGCCAGCAATAAATGCTGGCAGGGCAATAAACCGCGCAGCCCTTCTGGGGTGTTTTCGCCCGGAAGTTGCCCCTCCTTACCATGTTGACGTTGTTATGGATGTGATTAATGGCGATTCTACAGGCGGCATCGAACCCTTCTCCCTGTTCGGACTTGAATTTTGTCAATGTGAGCGAACTTGGCGAGCCGGCATTGATCAACCAGTAAAACCCATCGACCACTTCACCCAATTCCAGTGCCAGTTCAGCGGCTTTGGCATAGACTGGCAGCTGCAAACGGGTACCCTCAACCAGATCCCGATTGCCAATATTTGAGCTGCCGGTTTTGTAATCGATAACGCGGACCTCGCCATCTGGGTTTCTATCCACCCGGTCAATGATCCCGTGAATTCGAACCAGATCTCCATCCCTTTCCAGCACCAGGCTCGGGCTGCCATTTGAGCCAAATTTCGCCTCGAAGGCGATTGGTTGCCAGCTTCCCCGCTCGGACTCCATCGCCTCCAAACTATTGTGCAGCTTTTCCAGGTGTTGGCTCTTTTCGACTTCCCATAATGCCGTCGGGCGAAAACCAAGCCAGCGCGGCGCATTCGTAAAAACCCCTTCAGCAACATCATCCAAAATTTCCAGGGGGTTAGTCCCTTGATTTGCCGCTTGCGCATAGACAAGTTCAAGGATGCGGTGATAGAGTGTGCCAATTTGCCTGATGTCCAACCCCAGCTCGATCGGCTTCGTGATATCCAGCCCCAGGACCCCACTGGTGAAGAAGCGAAAGGGACAATTGCTGTATGCCTCCAGCCGGGAGGCACTCCAGTTATGTTCCTGGGAATATTGCTGACCCAACAGGCTTGCAAGTGAGGTAAGATCACCCTCATAAACACTGTTGGTGCGCTTTGCCCGACGTACGTCCAGGATCCCACCGGCTTTTGCCAGATTCTGAAAACGACTATTGAGTTCTTCATCTGCAAAATTGTGGGGCTGACCCTGTTGCACATTCCAGAAAAGAAATTCCTGGCGGGATGCTGCCTCGGAAAGCGGCCGTTTGATGAATGTTTGTTTGTCTGTTTTCGCGTTTTCTGTGAACAACATCTCTGCTGCGCGCCAGTAGGGGGATGGCTCCCACTTCTCGCCGTCTTCCGAAAGATAGGGGCGGGTTAGCAGCAAGTGTGTATCAGCGCGCGTGAATGCTTGGTAGAAAGTACTCTTCTGATCGCGTTCCAGGCGCGATTCCATTTTCAAGTCGTGGCGTGATTGTTCGTCCAGAAAGGGATCCGGGTTTTCTACAACCGGGAAAAGCCCCTCAGACAATCCCAGCAGTGCCACCGCCTGGTAACGTGCTGCGCGGGCTTCTACCAGTTTGCTGACAAACACCGCATTCCTTCGCGCTGCGTTATCTTCTTCCAGCCTGGTACCGTTCAATGTGCCTTGCAGATCTGCCAAAAACTGCGCGTAGTCAATCTCGCGCGTGCCCATCACTTTTTCACTGATCACCAACGCACGCAGTGCCTCACCCAAAGACTGGCAGGCAGCCCGGTCGCGCGAAGTGGTGATGTTATCGTAAAAATTTAATCTATCCAGCAAGTTTTCCAGCCAGGCAATCCAACCAGCCTGTGAACGTGTAGCTGGCAGCTGGTTGAAAAGTTGCCAAAACAACTTAAACCGTGCCTGCAGGGCGGGTAAGTCGATGCCTTTGGTCAGATCGGATGAGCCGCGCTCTTCATCCCCTTCGTCTGTTGTTCGCGACTTTGCCGCCAGCATCGTCCAGGCTTCCTCCCATTGCTCCTTCCCGCCCACAATTACAGCCTCGCGGGCAACCTTCTCCAGGTATTCGATGTCTGCACCATCCAGTCCAAAATCGAAGAAAGGTGAGTTGAGTGCGTTCAACAAATTGCGCGTAGGGAAATTTTCCAATGGCAAGGTGAATAAATTCAAGATTGCCAAAATCGCTGGCGATTCAGCCAATGGTTCGCGTGATGAAAAATGCAGGTTGAGCCCGAATTCGTTGGCGGCAGTCTGCAGCAGCGGCTGATAGGTATTCAGGTCCGCGCAATAAAGCGCACAAGCCTCGAGCGGTATCTGCTGTCGAACGTGCAGACGCTTGACCCAGCGCAAAGCTTCACGCGCTTCTTCAGCCTGGGAACGTGTCTCAAGCATGACCGGCTCAGGCGGGTCAAGTTGTTCCCAGCCGCCGGTTTCAAAAATATTCTGCGCCATGTGTCGCACCAGGTTACTGATCGTGCCATTCTCCTGACCGGATATGCGATCTGACCAGAGGTCTCCTGGCCGAACAGCACCGTTCGTTACCACCTCCTCTTTAGAGAGGGGTAGGGGGGTGAGAGAATAAGAATCCGACCCAAACTCCGCTCTCAAATCGTCCAAAACCTTTTGCGATCGGCGGTACACGATGCGCTCCGATCCATATTCCCCGGGCAGAGTGATCAAAAGCGTGCCTGCCTGCTCACCCAACATCCTCATAAACCGGATTTGCGCCTTGGTGAAGGCAGTGAAGCCATCCACCACCACCAGGCCCATATCTTTGAGAAGATCAGGGTGACTTGCCAGTGCCTCAATTGCCAGCCAGGCTTGACCCTCGCTATCAATCCAACCGATCTCGCCCAGCTGCTCAAGAAAACGGCTGTAAAGAATTGCCAGTTCACGCTGCGCCTGGGAACCATCACGGGGGTGATCCAAAAACTTTTCCGGCTCCACCAATGCACTGCGCAATTCAGCGAAAGCATCCACCAACACCGAAAGGAAGCCGGGCTTGTCTTTGATAACCTCGTAATGCTGCAATTCGCACGAAGCTGAAGCTTCGTGCACGGTCTCCTGCACAAGTCGGTGAGAGAGGGCAGGGGTGAGCGTTGGGATGAAACGGCCTGTTTCTTCCAGGATTTCGGTATAGAAAGTTCGGAAAAACCCAACTCTCACGCCGAATGAACCCCCTGTGCTTGCCAGTCGCTCTTTGAATTGCGTCTTTGCCTGTTGGTTCGGAACAATCACCCAGACCGGGGCGAGAGGATTCGCTTTTTTTACAGCCTGGATGTGCTCGATGCAAGCTTGTGTCTTTCCGTTGGCTGCTGGTGAAATCAATAGTTCAATGGTCATAAAAATCTCCAGTGAAAAACATAGCCTTCAAAACGTCATTGTCCTCTCATTCGAGATACCATGCTCGAGGTCAGGATAAAGATCCGTTCGCCCTTATGATCATATTCGTTTTCACAAAGTTGTGCCAGGAGCACGAAAAATACTGCCCTGCTGGTTAAGAATACCAGTGCGCAGACAATAAAGATCTGTTTTGGGATCAAGACAGAAATTTTTTTGATTCAACCCCGATCACTCACAGGGCTAAATAAGGTGAGCTTCCCTGGTTCGGCTCAATTTCCCGCCTTTGCAGCATTTTCACCTGGACGCTGCGCCTCTTTTTGTCAAATTCGAGCTCAATATAATCACCATGGCGCACCCCCAACTCATTAAAAGCTGCCGTCAGCCCCCAGATCAGGTTTTCTGTTCCAGTAATTCTTCCGCAATTTTTTACCGACACATAAACCGGGCAGCCTTCGCTCAGGTCGGGGATATACTTGGACAGCTTGCTGACGCTCAACACCCCTCCCAACGCCCAGGTATTGACCGTTGTCTGATAGCGAACTTATCCGTCCTCGGAGATTGCAATTGCCGGATCACGATCCGCAGATTCCTGCCTGGCTTTTGCTGCCTTGAGGTCTGCTTGCGAAACCTTTACGCCCCGTTTTTTGTAGTAACCGTTTTCAATCCTTTCCACGACGGCCGATACACTCATCACTTTCGAAGTTGCCGAAGCCGCAGAATAACCCCGCGTCAAAAAACCATCCACTAATTCCAAAAAACTCACCACAGGTCCCAGCCGATCGATAATCTCAAGGGCTAAATCTTCAGAACCAGATACTTTGGCGGTCCTGGTCCCTTCGTAATAGACCTTTCCCTCTCTTACCACAAAGCCCATTTTCCCCATATAAAATTTCATCACTGCGGTCGGAGCCAAAGTGTCAAATCGCCTGGAGACATAGCGCTGCAAGCCATCTTGAAACACGTCCAGCTCCAGCGGACCGCAATAATGCCACATCCTCAAGCCGGCTTCCAGCAGCGGCAACCTGGATTTTGTTTCCTGGGTCTCCCTGATGGTGAACCAGCCCGCCGCCTTCTCCAGGCCATGATGGGTCAGGATGCCGTCAAGTTCTTCTGGTTTGCATTTCAGGACCTCGAGGGCGCTATCCTTATCAATCCCTCCCGTGAATCTCACTCGCCTGTCAATTTCCCGGAATTGCTTGGCGGGGATATTTTTCAACGCTCTGATAATATACGCCGGCACATCGCGCTCCGCCTTCAATGCCAGGGATACATTCTCTGGAATTTCCTTGCCCAATGACAAATTCTTGTCCAGCAATATGGCTCCAAGCCGTTTGACGGTCTTGTTTGCATCCTGCTTATCGATCAGTCTATACCGCTCCAGTTCCGATTGCCATTTTTCCCTCGAAAGATAGCCATCCAACCGCTCACCGATTGCCAGGGCTGTATTGAGATAATCCATCCTGATCTGCGAAAGGTTAGATTCGATCTTCTTTCGGCTGTCGTTCAAAATCTGGCGGACTCTCTCTCGCGTGATACCTTCTTCCTGGCCGAGAACTTCGAGTGTCGTGTTTTCACGCTGGTACCGCAGGTAATATTGTTCCTGCCGTGCAGTTAAGCTCCCAAAGACAAAGTCCAGCTCCTGGTCCAGGTTTTCAAAGATCACCAGCGGCTTCAGCTTCGATAGATAATCCTCTGCCTCCTGGGCTTCAGCAGGGGTCCTTTTCAGAAATTCACCCAGGCTCTGCCCCCCAACCAACAGGTCGGCAGACAAAGAACCTTCGCGCACCTGCCTGCCCAGTCTGCTTTTTATAAGGTTGACCATCCTGAGCGTAACATGCCCGCGGAGGTGGATAAAATCATGATGCTTCGTAAGCAAATCGTGCAACTGACCAATCGATTTAATCCCTGCCTCCACCAGTTTGCCGGTTTGCTCTTTGCCCAGGTACGCGCTGACCAGACTCAAAGGAAGATCCGCGATCAGATCCATGTCGAAAGCTGGCTCATTGAGTGTGTCGAGCGACAATTGCACGCCTGCCTGGTCTGAAACAGACACGTCTTCAGAAAAACTGATGTCTGCTAAATAATTCTCCAACTTCTCTTGAATCTCAGCAATACTCCTCTCCCCCAGGCTGCGGGTATCTCTGATTGAATCGTTCTTAAAGGCACGCCTTAGACGACCAACCGTGATATAACCCGCCCGTATCAACGGGTTGTAGTGTCTCACAGATAATTCAAGTACACTAATAGGAACTTCATCAAGAGAAAAAGTCATTTGCTCCCCATCTAATACATTTTCTCCAATTCTACTCGAAAAATAAAAGAAATGTAGAGCACAAAGTATTGTTTTTACCAACTTTTCATGGATTTGGGCTTGGAGTTTTGACTCTCATTTGCATCATTTGCATCAATTGCACTGTTTTTTGACAGCACTAAATGATACTTCGAGTGCAAATATGATTTTTTTTTATTAAGGTGCAGGCTTGAAAAGGAATTACACTTTATATATAATAGCACGTATGTTCTATATTTTCAAGGGAGGGAGCAGGGAGCTGGGAAAAGGGAACAGGGAGCAGGGCGGAAGGCGTAAGGAAGTAGAACCAGAACCTTTTAGGGAACATCCACAGGGCGTTCCGGACAACTCTCACCAGTTCCGGAACCCTTGCGCAGGGCAGGCGGGGACAAGCCCCATTCCCTGCGAATCGGAAAATATAGAGGCAAAATGGCTGGTGCCCATTCCCTACGAGTCGGAAGAAGTAAAGATGGAATGGCCAGTGTCCACTCCCTACGAGTCGGAAGAAGAATGGCTGGTGTCCACACCTTACAAAGATCCATCATCGCAAGCTCACCTCATCCACCACTTCCTGGTCACTCCTGCAACGAACACCAATGTGTTCTGCACAGACCGATGTGGGTTGAGCCCACTCGGTCTAGTCGCTACGCTCGCGGGATCTTCGACCCTTCCCCAGAGGGGAAGGCTTATGGACAAGCCTACAGCCCTCTTTCACCTCTCTGATAAGGCACGCCGAGGGCGGCGGGGGAGCCGATGCGCTTCTTACGGGCAGCAGAGCTACCCCAGATGAGGGCGATGATGGTGAGGATATAGGGCGCCATCTGGAGGAAGAAGACCAGGTTGGTGTTAAAGAAGAAGGGGTTGGCGAGCCCAAGGAGCATGCGCGGTCCCTGCAGGTCGAGGGTGAAGCGGCGCAGGACGCCAAACAGGTAGCCACCCAAAGCAGCGCGCCAGGGGTTCCAACTGGCGAAGATGACCAGGGCGACAGCGATGAAGCCTTGTCCGTTCACGGTGAGGTTGGAGTACCATCCGGGGGCAATGGCGACACTGATAGCAGCGCCGGCCAGACCAGCAAAGCAGCCGCCGAGAAAGGTGTAAATATAGCGGGTGCGGTAGATATTGACTCCGAGGGTATCGGCAGCGGCAGGGTTTTCGCCTACGGCGCGCAGATGGAGCCCTGGACGAGTTCTGTTGATGTAGTACCAGGTAAGCGGAACGAGCAGGTAGCCAAAATAGACCAGCAGGTTATGGTTGGCGAAAGCGACCGGACCGAGGTACGGAATCTTTGAAAGCAAGGGGATGCTGGCGCTGGGGATGACGGGGGCGGTCAGGCCGGTGAGACCCTCGCCCAAAACGAGGGCGAGACCCGTGCCGAGAAAGGTGAGCGAAAGACCGCTGACGGTCTGGTCGGCCTGGAAATGGATGGTTACGAGGGCATGGGCGAGGCTGAGCAATCCACCGGCGGCGATGGCAGCGAGCAGACCGAGCCAAACGTTACCGGTCTGGTAGGCGACCTTGAAACCAGCCATGGCGCCCAGGAGCATCATACCTTCGACGCCCAGGTTCTGGATGCCGGAGCGCTCGGTGAGGATCTCGCCGATGGAGGCGATGAGCAGGACAGTTCCGGTGGAAATACCGGAGCGGAAGATTTCGATCCAATTCATTGGGCAGTCTCCTGTGAGGGGCGAACCCACTTGATTTCATATTTGAGGAGGACATCACTGCTGATAACGAGGAAGAGGGTGATGCCCTGGATGAGGAAAGAGATGCCCGAGGGCTGGATCTCGCGGCTGGCAACCAGCAGAGCGCCGAAGAGGATGGAGACGAGGATCACGGCGAAGGGGTTGAGCTTGGCGAGCCAGGCGACGATCACGCCGGAGAAACCGTAGGAGGTGGAGATGCGCTCCTGGAGGCGGTGAACGACGCCGGAGACCTCGGTCATGCCGGCTAAACCTGCCAGGGCACCGGATACCATGAAGACCAGAATGGTGTTTCTGGCAATATCGATGCCGGCATAGCGGGCGGCGCGGGGGTTGTCGCCGATGAGTGTGATCTTGTAGCCCCATTTGCTTTTATAAATGATCTGGTAGACGATGATGGCGGCGATGATCCCGAAAAGGATGCCTGCGTGGGCGGTCATGCCCGAGAAGGCGGGAATTTTGTCGGCAAAATCTGCCAGGCGGGGCAGCCAGGCGCTGCGCGGGAAGGTTTTGGTCATCTGGAAGCCGGCTTCGCTCCACGTGCCAAAGATCCAGTAATTGTTCCAGAGGATGGCGACGTAGTTGAGCATAAGGGTGATGATGACTTCGTTGATGCTGAGTTTGGCTTTGAGGTAACCGGGGATGAAGCCCCAGAGCGCTCCGCCAGCCATGCCCAGGAGCATCATCAGCGCGATGACCGCCCAACGGGGGGTGGTTTCGAGATTGACGAGGGGGACCATGACGACAGCGCTTGCCAGGAAGGCACCGATGAAGAATTGCCCTTCAGCACCGATGTTCCACAGGCGCATTTTGAAGGCGAGACTGCAGCCCAAACCGATGAGCAGGAGCGGGGTGGCTTTGACGATCACGTCAGAAAAGGCGCCCCAGGAGCCAAACGAGGCTTTGAAGAAATAGGAATAAACGGTGAAGGGGTTGGCGCCGGTGGCGGCGAGGACAATACCAGAGATGATAAACGCCAGCAAAACCGCACCGACAGAGGTAACGACGGGCAGCCATTTGGGGTAATCTTCATGTCGTTTGAGGAGTACGGGATAGGGAATTTTCATTCTTCGTCACCCTTTTGATATTTTTTGCCCAAAACTTTACGCAAGACGCGCTCCTTTTCGGTCAAACCAGCATCGGGGTCTTCGAGTTGTTCCGAGGGAGACGTATCGTCTCCGCAGGGCTCCTCTGCTGCTTCTTCTGATAAGATGACAGGTTGTCCGGCTGGAGAGGCTTCGTCGATTCGCTCAAAATCTTTGACGTGGTCGAGTACCTCATCGAATTCGGAAATGGAGCCGACAGCGACTGGTTTGGACGCTTCGGCTTCCGGAGGGAGATCCTGCGGGAGGGTACCGGTCATCATCAAGCCAATTTTGGTGATATCGAAGTCGCCACTGCAGATGGTACCAACGACGTGCCCTTCGTACATGACGGCGATGCGGTCAGAAAGTGAGAGCAGTTCGTCGAGGTCTTCGGAGACGAGCAGAATGGCGCAGCCCTGGGCACGTTGGTTGAGCAGGAGCTGCTGGACATTTTCGATGGCGCCGACGTCGAGACCGCGGGTAGGCTGCATGGCGACGACCAGGCGGGGGGCGCTGGAAAGCTCGCGGGCGAGGATCAGCTTTTGCAGATTGCCGCCGGAGAGTTTGCGCGCCTGGGTTTGCACATTGGGAGCCTGGATATCGTATTCGTCCTTGAGCCCATTGGCAAGGGCATCGGCAGCTACGTAGTTGAGCTGCCATTTTTGGCTGACAGGGGCCTGATCGTAGCGCTTCATGATGATGTTGCTGGTGAGCGAGAGGTTGGGGGCGGAACCGACGCCGATACGGTCTTCAGGGATGTGGGCGAGACCGTGGCTGATGGAGAAGGCAGGCGGTTTGTTAGCGATGTTTTTGCCTTCCAGCCAGATGTTGCCGGTGCATTCGCGCAGACCGGTGATGACTTCGACAAGTTCGCTCTGCCCGTTGCCGGCGACGCCAGCAATGCCGAGGATCTCGCCCTCATGCAGCGCCAGGTCCACGTTGCGCAAGGCAGGCAGATTTTTATTATTGACAGCGGAAACATCTTCGAGGCGCAAAACTTCGCGTCCGGCAGTTTGCTCGCATTTGTGCAGATTGAAAATCACTTCGCGACCGACCATGAGTGAGGCAAGGCTCTCACGGGTGAAGTTCTCAAGATCCTTACGCTCGGCGGTGACCCGCCCGCGCCGCAAGACGGTGAGCTTGTCGGCAACCTGTTTGACCTCGGTGAGCTTGTGGCTGATGAAGGCGATGGCTTTGCCCTGGGCAGCCATACCCTTCAGGGTTTCGATCAGCTCGTCGGCTTCCTGAGGGGCGAGGACGGCGGTGGGCTCGTCCATGATGAGGATATCGGCGCCCCGATAAAGGATTTTGAGGATTTCGACGCGCTGCTGCTCGCCTACAGAAAGCTGCCAGATCCTGGCGGTTGGATCAATATGGATGCCAAACTGATCTGCAAGGTGGCTGATTTCCTGATCGTACTTTTTGAGGTTGAGAGCAAAGCGGGGGGTGTCGAGACCGATCAGGATATTTTCGGTTACGGTTTGATTTTCGACCAGCATAAAATGCTGATGGACCATGCCAATGCCGTTGGCGATGGCATCCTTGGGCGAATTGAAGCTGACTTTCTTGCCATGGATGCGGATTTCACCGGACTGGGGTTTGTAGAGACCGGTGAGCACATTCATCAGGGTGCTTTTGCCGGCGCCATTTTCTCCCAGAAGGGCATGGATTTCACCGGGATACATGGTGAAATTGACATGGTCATTTGCTAAAACGCCGGGAAAGCGCAGGGTAATATCCTGCATTTCCACGGCGGGGACTGCATTTGGGGTTTCTGTAAATGTCATGAGTCCATCTTTTATGAGAGAGATGGCTCTTTAGGAGCCATCTCTCTGAAAGTTTGAGCTAGACTAAGGAAGTTCGGCGGTAACGTTCTGGTTCCACCAATACATACCCACACCGTCTGAACATGGGGCGTCGGGACCAGCAAAGCAGTCCAGATCGACCTGGCGGAGGCTTTCGCCTTCAGCGAGGATCTGATTGCCCTGGTTATCGGTAATGGGGCCGGTGAAGACAGTAAAGCGGGTGCTTTCACCGGATAGGAATTTAGCCAGTTCGGCATGAATGAGGTCGAGATCTTCTTTCGGCAGATCTTTCACACCGGGCATATATTCCTGACCTTCCATGAAGCCGAAAAGACCGAGACCGCCTTCAGCGGCATCGAAATAGACTGGTTCGCCCTTGAAGGTACCGTTCATGGATTTTTCAATCTCTCGCTTGTACATTGGACCCCAATCCCAGTACATGCTGGTGAGGCAGGCATCAAGGGTGCAGTTGCCAATATAGTCATAAGTGATGCCCCATTTGCCTGCAGGTGCGGCAAGGGCGGGGGCGGGGGTATCGGCACCGGTCATAACGACCTGGGCACCAGCGTCGAAGAGGGATTTAGCGCCTTCCTGTTCGATTGTCGGATCATGCCAGGTGTTGATGAAGCGAACGTCGATGGTGCATTCGGGGCAGGTTTTCTGCACACCGAGGGCAAAGGCGTTGCCCAGGCGAAGCTCTTCGGGGATGGGGAAGGTGGCCATGTAGCCGAGTTTGGTGTTGCCATCCATCTTTGTGCGGGAGCCAGCCAGCATACCGGCCAGGTACTTAATATCTTCCATGGCACCCATCAGGTTGCCAAAGTTGCTGCCGTTGAACTTGTAACCGGAAACATGCACAAAATCTTTGTCCGGAAATTCGCTGGCGACAGTTTCGGTGGCATCCATGAAGCCGAAGGAGGTTGTGAAGACCATGTCAAAACCTTTTCGGGCGAGTGAGCGGGTAACCTGTTCGGAATCTACGCCTTCGGCGACATTTTCGACGTAGGCGGTGTGGACACCGGGTACGTTATCCTGCACCCATTGGCGACCAACGTCGTGGGATTGAGACCATCCACCGTCGTCGTGTGGACCAACATAAACAAAGGCAACATTGAAACAACCTTCGATCGGGGCGGGAACCTGGTAGGAACCTTCTGCTTCGAGGGCGGATGCGGCTTTGCAGTCGACTGCGACTGGTGCCTCAGTGGCTGGCGGGGTAGTTTGGCAGGCCGCGAGGGCCATGGCAAACACCATGAACAAACTGACAAACAACAATAGCTTTCTTCTCATAATTCTCCTTTTGTGGCTGATTGGTTGATTGGAGCCTTGACTCTCCTCATTACAAAAATGGTTCGATGGGAATTAATTTTACTCTAAGATGGGAAAGATTGGGAATATTTGGCTGGATAAGCGTGGGGATTAAGGTTTGAAGTGTAGCGAATTGCATTGGTATCTGATTTTATGGGGGGAGAAATTTTCCATGGCAGGTTGGCGGGAGACCGTAAAATCACTCCCTCACAGTGGAGGGAGCAAACGCCCCTGCGTTCGAATCCCACGGAAAAACACAAAATTACTTAACAAGAAACGGAAAGGGTCAAGCCCGTTCCGTACAATGACGTGTTAGCGGAAGGAGCAAGTGCTGCTCGCTGCGCTCCCAGAATCATGCCCATTCTGTACGTGTGAGAGAGCCAGGTCTTCATGACCCAAGGAAATCATTTTTTCAGGGGTAAAGGAGGCTATGAGATGTAAAGGCGTTTTGTCTAACGATTTGGTTGTATACATGAAAACATAGTCCTAAAATTACCATTATCCGTTGAAAGGAGTGCTATGAAAAGAAACCTTTTGGTAATCCTGGGATTGCTCGCAATCCTAATATTGAGTGCCTGCGGTTATACTGCCACCAAGGAAGCTACAACAACGTCATCGACCTCGGTTTCGCCAACTGCAACCATGGATTTATCAAACCCAACTGATGCGCAAATGGAAGCCTTTATCACGGAAAAAATCCATGGCACGCATACGTTGGAATTTATCCTTGCTCAGAAATTGACCGAGTTGGAATGGTCCGACATGATTGACAGAATGATTGCACTGGGCACACAACTCACTCCAGAAGAAAAAGCCGCAATGATCAAATGGCTGATAAATCGATAACAAAAAAAGTAAAGGTAATTGGAAATAATGGAACATTCAATGACAGATGATGAAATGAAGGCATTTTTAGTCGAAAAAGCTGCTGGTAACCATACCTTGGAATTTATCCTGGACCACCACATGAATGCAGATGAATGGTCGGATACACTGGATCGCATGATTGATTACGGGGCGGACATCAGCCCTGAAGAAAAAGCAATGATGATCAAGTGGTTGGTCGACAGAGACAAGAAAGCAGGGAATGGGTAAAGCGGAAGGGGAAGCAATCCGACTTTGCCAGAAACTAATAATTTACCCTGCAAGATTCGGAACGGGTCCAGCCTGTTTCCTATAAAGGCGTGTTTGTAGAGGGAGTAAACTCTCCCCTTTCCAAGCAAAAATTGTTCAATTTTGGTCTATCCCTATTCAGTTTGAGTAAAATAAAACCAATATTTCCAGTGCACACTGTGTGCACTCCATTTTGATACACTCAGCATTAATAAAGGCAGGTGACCATGTCCCAACGGCAGCAGTTGGAACGAATCATGGAAATTGACAGGCACATCCGGGAAGGGGGCTACCCGAATGCAGATAAGCTGGCAGAAATTCTCGAGGTCAGCAGGCGGGTTATCTTCAATGACCGAAGTTTCATGATCTATCGTTTGGGAGCACCAATTGAATATGACCGGGGGAGGGGCGGTTGGTATTACACCGATAAGACATGGTCATTGCCCGGAATTTATGTGACTCAAGGTGAGTTGATGGCTTTCTTTCTCTCGTTGGAGATCGCAAAGCGCTACATCGGGACTGACCTTGAGTCTCCCCTCCGGTCTGCCGCGGATAAGATCGCCAAGGCGGTCAAGGGCCCGGTGAGCGTCGAGATCAACGACCTTCGCTCCCACTATACTTTTTCAGAATTCAACACGATCACCCTGGATGCACAGTTGCTGATTGACCTGCACAATGCCATTCTCAATCGCCAGCAGGTCTGGATGCGTTACTTTTCAGCAAAAAGAGGGGTGATGTCTGAACGGGTAGTGTTCCCCTATCATCTGCACAACTTCCAGGGGGATTGGTTTTTGGTGGCATTTGATAACTTCAGGAATGGATTTCGGCTTTTCTTGGTGGGACGAATCCAGGAAATGAAATTACTTCACGAGAAATTCGAGTGGGATGAAACATTTAAGGTTGAAGATTGGATCGGCACAGGTTTCCAGCTGTATGCCGGAGAGGATACCCAAGAGCTAGTGATCTGGTTCAGCCCGAACAAAGCCCAGTTTATCCGCGAGCGTAAATGGCACCCCAGCCAGACGATCGAGGAACAGTCCGATGGCAGTCTCATTCTGCATCTGAAGACCGGCGGGCTGGTGGAAGTGCGCAACTGGGTGCTGCAGTTCGCCGACGACGCGGAGGTGCTGCAGCCAGCTTCGTTGAGGGAAGACATCGCGAAAGAAATCCAAAAGCTCGCTGTCAGGTACGAATCTGTTGATTCAGTGATAGGGATGAAGAGGGAGTAGTGTCTGAAGTATTTTGTAATTTCAGGTTAAAATCTGATTAGGTCAGAAAATCATTCCGTCCCGCAATTATTCAAAGACGACAAAAGAGAAAAAAAGTAAGAATAAGCCAGCTCTCTCACTCCACTGCCCCCCCTCTCTAGAGGGGGTGGTAAGCACATTATTATCAGTTGTGAGCTGTTCGCTATTAGCTGTTAGCTAAATAATCCGTACCACCAATTGGGTACGGAGAAGAGGCGCATGTCGAAACGGTAGGCAAGCAGAACTATTACAGCGAGCATGACCACCGCAAAGGCGATGATCGCCCAATCCCACCAGTGAAATTTGAGTTCATAGAGCCAGGTGCGTTTGTGCTGACCGAAGCCGCGCAGATCCATGGCGTTGGCGATATCTTCGCTGGAAACGATGGCGTTCATGGTGACCGGGATGAGCAGCGGGGCAACCTGCCGGATCTTTTGAATAATATTGCCCTTGCCGGCGTCCAGTTCAAAGCCTCGTGCGCGCTGGGCGTCCAGGGTAACCTGGAAATTCCGCGCCAATGTGGGGATGAAGCGGAATGAGAGTTCCATGGTGTATGCCAGGCGGTCGGGCATACCCAGCTTACTGAAAGTAACACCGTAAGCACGGGAATCCATGGTGTAGGGGATCATGATAAAAACCAACGAAATGGAGAGAATGCGCATCAACTGCGAAACCGCGAACCACAAGCGTTCCACGGTCAGCCCCAAGTTTACGTGCTTTCCGAAGATCAAGACGCCATTGGGCCAGACCAACTGACCACCGGTAGGTACGACGCCGCCAGCTCCGCCACCAGTGATGATGGTGTTGACGACGATCATGGTGAAGAGCATGATCGAGATCATGAGCCAGCCCAAGTGGGTATCCTTCCAAGTCAGTCTTCCCAGGCTGTACCAAATGATGGAAATAAGGAAAACTGCGAAGAGGATGTTCGGGTTCCAGGTTGTGGTGGCAGCAAAGAGTATCGCAAAAGAGAAAATGAAACGAGCCCGCGGATCGATATGATCCATGGGGCTATTGCGATAACGGTAATTCCAGGCGACAAGCATAATAAAAGGTTGAGGGCGATCCGGGAGACCGGGTAAGATCTGGAGGGAGACCATTGCAGGTCTCGCCTACAGAATCGCCCTCGTTATTTTCCTAATCTAATTAGCGACCGCTGCGTTGGACGATGGCGCCGTAGGCGATCATCAAAACGGGCAGCAACACCAAACCCCAGAGGATGTTGGTTAGGAAAGAGGGCAGGAAATTGGCGAAAATGACAGTATTCATATCCGCACCAGAGACCCACATTTCCGAGATAGCAGCCAGACCCATTCCCAGACCTGTGCCGAGGATGACGGAGAGTTCACCCCAAATGATGGATTTAGTCTCGTTGTATTTGTAAACGAGAGCAGAGAAGAGACCAGGGATGAGACCCATGATACCGTTGCCCAGGTCCCACCAGATCCAAAAGCCGTAACCGCTGAGCATATCGGCGAGAATGTTGCCGACAAAACCAGTAATGAAACCGACAATCGGACCGAAAGCGATACCGAAAAACATAGGGATGACGACAGCCGGGCGGATGCCGACGTTGCCGGCACCGGGGATCTGCCAGATGTTGAATGCCCAGGTGACGACAGCGTAGAGCGCTGCGCCAATAGCGGCATAGACGACCTGTTTAGTCCCGAAGGACCAAAGGTTTTTCTTTGAACCAGTAGTGTGCGTGCTTTGCATGTAATTACCTCCAATAAACTAAATTAAATAAATTGACTGAGCGCTTCCGCGCACAAATATTGGCCGGTCTTCGGCCATAATTGCTGATTCAATTTTAGCAAAGAAGTGGGCATCAGGCGCCACTTTTTTAGCTTTTCCTCATCCTGGAAAATATCCTGTGGGTGTCCATCGGCAACGATTTCGCCGCCATACAAAACAACCACGCGGTTGGCAAAGATGAGTGCCAGATCGAGGTCGTGGGTGATGAAAACGATCGCGTCGAAACCAGGAGTTTGCAGGATGGTACTCATAAAGGCTTGATAATTCCAATAATCCTGCCCGGCTGTGGGCTCATCCATCATCAACACACGTGAGCGCATGGAGAGCACCGAAGCGATGGAAACGCGTTTTTGCTGCCCAAAGGAGAGTGCCAGGGGCGGGGTGGGTAATTCTTCTTCCAGGTGCACCGTCTCGATTGCCCAATTGACGTTTTCCTCAACCTGTTGGGGGCTAAAGCCCAGATTCTTGGGTCCGTAAGCCAATTCTTCGCGTACAGAAGCTGCAAAAAGCATCTGGCTGGGGCTCTGGAAGACATAGCCAATAGTTTTGGCAGCCTCAGCGACCGTTGATTTCTTGGAATCAACCCCCTCCAAGAGTACTTTTCCAGTGGTAGGTTTGAGCAGACCGAGGGCGTGTTTGACCGTGGTGGTTTTGCCGGAGCCGTTGTGCCCCAAAATGGCAATCACTTCGCCGGCACGGATATCGAGGTTGATGCCGTGCAGCACTTCAGGCGTGTCGGGTTTATATTGGAAATGCACATCCTGAAAGGAGACCAAGGGTTGGCTGTGCGGATCGATTTTTGGTACGGTGGGTATGAACTGAGGTGCCGGTTTGTTCTTTGCGCGCCTGGCAATGACGGGAGCCGGTAATTTGATGCGGCCATAGTCGACCGCTTCCATCAGACCGGGGGCATCTCCGTTGTAAATAATCTTGCCATCATCCATGTAGAGCACTTTTTCGGGGTGGATAGCAAGTACATCTTCAACGCGGTGCTCGACGATCATGACCGAGAGCCCTTCATCGGCTAGTTCACGAAATGCCAGTAAAGCTTCGTGAGCCGAGGCAGGGTCCAGGTTGGCAAGCGGTTCATCAAGCAAGAGGATATCCGGTTCCATGGCCAACACACCCGCTAGGGCTACTTTTTGTTTTTCACCGCCGGAGGTGTAAAAAGTCTCTTTATCTTTGAGGTGAAGGATGTGCAGCCGCTCCAGCGCTTTGCAGGCTCTGGGCAGCATCTCTTCGCGGGACATGCCCTGCGATTCGAGTCCAAAACAGACTTCGTTAAGTACGTAGGTGCCTAAGATTTGACGTTCCGGGTCCTGTAAAAGGGTTCCCACATGGGTCGAAATTTGGGAAAGTCCCATTCCATCGATTGATTGCCCGTGGACCAGGATCTCACCGCTCATTTCTCCGCTGTAGGAGTGCGGAATTAGACCATTGATGCAGCGCATCAGGGTGGTTTTACCGCACCCGGAAGAACCAGCCAGGAGCATGACCTGACCGGGTTCGAGCTGCAGGTTCAGGTTTTGGATGGCAGGTATGCTGCGGCTATGGTACTGGAAAGTGAGATCTTTGACTACCAGGGGCAGCGGTCGGGCATCAGTCATGAAAAACGACCTCTACGGGGTCATCGAGCTGGATACCATACTGGCGGGCGGCACTGCCATTGACAACGGCGATTTCAACGAAACCTTCACTATCGGTCACTGCCACCAGGTCACCAGGTTTGCGGTGACCGTAGGAGGGCACGATCTCTTCGATGATTGCATCTCTGACTTTTAAGGTTACCTTGCCAAGGTCTGGCACCTGCGAGACGCTTAGGTTGGTGGAACAGTTGCCGAAAACATCGATCAGGAGGATGTTGGCGTTGTAGCCTGCTGCGGTTTTGGTTGGCTTGGGCAGGGGTTTACGTACGGGATCGGTGATAAGCGTGCCCATGGATTCGAGGGGGACGCCGTTGGCGAGATGGGCACCGCTGGGTGCGAAAATATCGCGACCGTGGAAAGTGGTGTAAACCGTAGGCAGCCAGTATTCAGGCTTATCGAGGTGGACAATTTTGATCGGTTTGCCGGCGGCTTCGGCATCTTCCAGCAGGGGGGTGATCAGGCCGTTGTCGGGCATGACAAAAAATTGATCGCCCAACTGTGCGGCGATCGGTCGGCGGGCGGTGCCAACACCGGGGTCAATCACGGCGATGTGGACAGTGCCGGCAGGAAAATAGGGCACAGCGCGCCAGAGGGCGATCGCGCCGGAGCGAACGTCTTGCGCGGGGATTTCGTGGGTGATATCTACGATTTGGGCGTGCGGGTCAATGCCGTAAATGACGCCTTTCATCGTGCCGGTGAAACCGTTGAGGTTACCAAAGTCAGTGGTGATGGTTAAGAGATTCATAGATTTAAGTTTAACCCTACTCTTATTCAAGTCAAGAAGAAAACAGCAAGTGTTCTATAGGGGACGGCTTAACCCTGGCAGAAAAACTGATAGGATCCATGCGTCCGTTGGTTTTTTTAGGAGGTTGCGGGAGACCGTGGACCCTAACCAGGGCAGGGGTCTCCCTTACATAGGTGGCAGTACTGAATACTACGGTCGAGGGGTGGTAATCTTTAATACAATTTCCGATAAACTCCTAATACAGGCACCACAACTTGATCTACATTAAAGTGCTAGTTTTAAAATTGAATTAATATGTCTAGGGATTGCTTGGTAAGATTAAGCATCATTATTTGTTCAGAGGTTAAAATGAGCGGGAAATTATTCGGCAGTATTGAAGGTGGGGGGACGAAGTTTGTCTGTGCTGTGATCGACCAGGAGAACCAGATCCTGGTGGAGAACCGGATCCCAACCACCACACCTGCGCAAACCCTTGGGGCATGCCTGGACTTTTTCAAGCAACAGGGAGCTTTGTTGGGGGGTCTTACTGCGCTGGGGATCGCCTGCTTTGGACCTTTGGCTGCGCGCCGTGGTTCTCCGGACTATGGACAAATTTTAGCGACCCCCAAACCGGGCTGGGCTTTCACCGACGTGGCTGGATTTTTTGAACAAGGTCTTGGTATTCCAGTTGGTTTTGACACAGACGTGAACGGCGCCGCCCTGGCAGAATCTTTCTGGGGTGCAGGGCAGGGTCTGAGCGACGTGGTTTATTTCACGATTGGTACCGGTATCGGCGGGGGAGCCATGGTGAACGGGCAATTGCTGCATGGTCTAATGCACCCGGAAATGGGACATACCCGCATTCCGCGCATTGCGGGCGATGAGAGTTTTGCGGGAAATTGCCCATTTCATGGTGATTGCTTTGAGGGCTTGGCAAGCGGTCCGGCGATGAAAGCCAGGTGGGGGGTGCCGGCAGAAACGCTGGAGCCCGGGCACCCTGCCTGGGAGCTTGAAGCTGGCTATATTGCACTGGCAATGCAGGGAGTGGTCTGCACGCTCGCGCCGCAAAGGATCATTTTGGGCGGTGGGGTGATGAACGCGGATTTTATGTTCCCAATGATCAGGCAAAAAACATTGGAATATTTGAATGGGTATATCCATGTGCCAGAGATTTTGGAGAGGATTGATGAATACATCGTCCCACCAGGGTTGGGCATTCGGTCGGGGATTTTAGGCGGTAAGGCTTTGGGGGAATTAGCTCATAGCTGATGGCTCATAGCTGATAGGTGATAGCTGATGGCTCATAGGAAAAGAAAAAATGAAGAAAAGAGCAAAAGAGAGAGATTTCCTGTAAAATTGCATGAATCGGAGGAGTAGATGCAATCCAATGGTGGACAGTTGGCATACAAAGACTTAATTGTCTGGCAGAAAAGCATGGATTTTGCCAATGCTGTCATCAGTCTAATTGAGGTTTTGGATACTCCACGCAAGCACTATCGCTTGTTTGAACAACTCGAAGCAGCAGCGACTTCTATTCCAATGAACATTGCAGAGGGAAAAGGAAGAAATTCCAGGAAAGAATTCGTTCATTTTTTGCATGTTTCACGCGGATCCTTATATGAAACCTTGACGCTGCTTGAATTATTTCGCTTGCGCAACTGGTTTAAAAGTGAAACGTTTCAAGAACTGGAACAGCGATCAATCGAAATTGCGAAGATGCTAAATGGATTAATTAACAGCCTCGAAAACGATTGATAGCTTATCCCTGAGCGATAAGCTATCAATCGTTTTTCACTTTTCTTCTTTTCCTATCAGCCATCAGCTATGAGCTATCAGCTATGATCTTCCCTGTTCCCTGTTCGCTGATATCAATACGACGGATTTGAGTGCGAAATTTCGATATCCTTTACGCACACAAAGCGCGGTACCCTCAAAGCCGTTGGGTCGCGGCGACCATAACTGCTGGAGACGTTGTAGGCGACTTGCTTTTTGCTCATCCAAAGGATGTTCTTACCGAAGAAATCAGTGAATTTCTGGGTGAGGCGAACGTTATAAGGCACCTGAACACTGCCGTCCTTCTTCAAAAACAGCGCACCAAAGCGGCTGGAGCCGGTCATCATGCCCTGTGAAGGGTTGACGACATTCATGTAGTGGATATAAGGAATGTAGAGGATGTCTTCGTCGCGCGGCATTTCGCACAGGTCTTTCAAGCTCTCGATTGGCTCAGTACCGGCGTTTATCACCAGGCTGGTGCGGCTGACGTCATGCCCGGTGGGAGTTTTGCCGAACTCATCGGCTGAATCCTGGTCCCACATGAAAGCCTGGAATTGACCTTCCGAAACCAGTGGGAAGGGTTGTCTTGTCAAACCGAAGCGGTCAGCTTCCTGCCCGAAGATTTCGACATCGCGTGGGTCATCGATCAGGTTGAATTGATCTGAGAAGACTTGTTTTCCCTGATCTTCTTCCTTTAAGAAAGAATAACCCTGCATCAGGGCACTGCCGGTCATGGCGTAGTAACTCATGATTTGCACCAGTTCAGCTGTGGCAGCCGGACCAAGCACGACGGTATATTTGCCAACCGGTAGCTGCACGGCCTGATCCTGCTGGTAGTTCTGCACCAGGAGCGCCAGGTCGGCGTGCAGGCTGCGGGCGTCGAGGTCTTTCTTCATCTGGGCGCTTTGCTCGGCGTTGACTTCCCATTTGAGGCTCTCGGAGGAAAGAACAGCAGTGATTTGGGCGTCTGTGGCGCGGAAGTATTGGGTGAATTCATTGGCGGTGGTAATAGTGGCAGTGGTGGTGGTACCGCTGCTGAAGATACCGCTCAGTTTGACATCATCACTCTCCAGCCCTTCTCCCAGGGTGTTGAAGTAAGCCAAACGCTCTTCGTTTGTCAGCTCACACATGAAGGGGTCAAAGGAACGCTCATCGACCACATCGCGCGTGTAGACCGGGAAAGTGGGGTCGTAAGTGAGCGGTTGGGCATGGGGCAGCATTTCTGCCAAAATGTCCAGACCTTTTTCCATGCTGGCAAAATCGGTGGGGTTGACGATCATGCTGTAGCTGGCTTTTTTGCGACCATCAAAGGCGATGAAATCAAGCGAGATCAAGTGCTCGTTGGTATTCAGTGAAATCGACGAGTTGGCGAAGCGCATCAGGTAGCTGTCTTCTTCGTGATAGCTGATGAGCGCCATCAAGTTTCGCTTGAGGGCAGCCTGACGCAATTGTTTCAATAAATCAATGACTTGGTTGCTCATTTCTACTCTCCTACCTGGACATTATCGAAGCGGCAGACCGGGACGCCGTGCCCCAGCTGCATGATCTGGTTGGGTGCGCCTTTACCGCAGTTGTTGACGTAATGCAGGTTCCAGGTGCTTTTATCACCCACGGCTGCAAGCGAATTGTAGAAGGGAACGGTCTCACCGCGATAGGTGGGGTTCTTGACTACTTTCGTTTTCTTGCCGTCTTCCACCAGCCAGCCAATTTCGGTGGCGAAGTGGAATTGCTCACGGTTGGAACCGATCGACCAACTCTTGTCGCCGTCCAGCACCAGACCGTACTTGGTGTTGGCGATGATATCTTCCAGAGTGCCGTCGGTGCCGGGGTCGATGTTGATGTTGGTCATGCGCTCGATCGGGACGCGGTAGAAGGAAGTGGCACGGTTGGCACCGCTGGAGCCTTCAAAAATCTGTTTTTTGGCTTTGGCATTGGCTTCTTCCACCATCTGGCGTCCGGTGATGGCGCCAACGAGGATGCCTTTGTCGATCAGGAGGTTGTCCTGGGCGGGGACGCCGTCGTCATCGTAACCGAAACTACCGGGGCTGTTGGGTTCGAGGGCGTTGGCGCGGACGGTCAGCTTTTCGGAGCCGTAACGCAGGTTGCCAAAATCTTCCAGGCGAACGAAGGAACCACCGGCGAAGGAGAGTTCATAACCGAGGATGCGGTCGAGCTCCAGGGCATGCCCGATCGTCTCGTGGGTTTGCAGGAACATGATGCCGTTGAGAAGGATCACGGACATTTTGCCGTTGGGGGCGTCATCGGCGACCATGAGTTGGTTGACCTCACTGACCAGGCGCTCGGCGTTTTGCAGGAAATCACCTTCTTCGATGCTTTCCCAACCGCGGGTACCGCTGGTGCGACCGGGCATATAGGTACGGCGCTGCATGCCGCCATCTTTGTCGATGCCCATGGCAGAAATGCTGGGGAAGACTTCGATGATGTTTTTCTCGATCTCCGAGCCTTCAGAATCCATGAAGATGATCTGCTTACGCACGAATTCGAGCATGCCCATGCGCTGGACGATGCCCGGTTGATTGAGGGCGGTGTCCATTTTTTGCAGGAAAGCGACTTTTTCATCCAGTCCGACGGTGAAGGGGTCGATTCTATTGGGGCTGTTAAAGCTGCTGACGATAGCTTCCTTTTCCGCCAGGCGGACCGGGAAGGTAACGCGTTCGGAGGCGATGCGGGCGTTGTCGAAGGCTTTATCGAAGATCGCGCCGGGGTTGGCGAGATCGGATGAAGCGGAAAAGCCCCAGGCGCCGTTATAGAGCACGCGTACGCCCAGACCGCTTTGGCTGGAAGCGTTGTTTTCTTTGAGGTTGCCGTTCCACATGAAGAGGAAGTTGCTGTCTTCGTGGGGGTACCAGCGCGCGTCAACGTAGTGCGCGCCCTTGGCGTGCAGTTGATCAATATATTTGCGGATAGTGTCTTTCACAAGTATCTCCTTTGGCTAAAGTTGTGGATATTATAGCTGATAGCTGATAGAGTCCTCTTGGGGCAAGGTGTATTTACCACCCCCTCTTTAGAGGTGGGTAGGGGGGTGATAGAGAATCTTCACATTACCCTATTTCCCTGCCAATTCGTCCAACCTTTGGTCAGCTACTTCCTTTATTTGTTCACACACCTGGTAAAAACGGTGGTCAACTTCCCAGTTTGTAAATCGTAAAACCTTCGAACCCTGTAACTCCAAGTATGCAGTACGGACTTGATCTGATTTTATTTCTTCATCAGAATAATGTTGCCCGCCATCAAGCTCTATCACCAGCTTCGCCTGGTGACAGTAAAAATCGACAATGTAGTTGCCGATGACTCTTTGACGGTGAACTCTCGGCTCTATGGATCTGAGGTAGTTGTACCAAAGCGATCTTTCTTGTTTAGTAGAATTTTTTCGTAGTTCCCTGGAGCGATCGCGGAGGAGATGTGGTGACATAGGAATTAGTTTAATCCTTTTTTGAATTGTGGAAGGATTTTGGACAAGAAGCTAAGAATAATTCTCTCACCCCCTACCCCCCTCTAGAGAGGGGGTGGTAAGGTATCATTTACTTCCCCCTAAGCTGGGGATGGTAAGGTATCAGTTACCCCCTCTAAAGAGGGGGTGGTAAGGTATCAGTTGCCTCACTCTAATGTGGGTATGTTAAGGTATTAGCTCCCTGATACCCGCTTCCACCAATATGCGATAAACTAAGAATATTCAAAACCTGCTTGACTGGAACTTATGGGCAAGGTTGGGCGTCATTAATCACAGCTGGACAAAACAGGCTCATTGAGGTTGCCAATGAAACGAGAGAAGCAGAACAAAGAAAAAAAACCACGAAAGGGTTACCTTAAGTGGCTTTTTCAAATGTTCTACAAACCCCGCGCCACACTTACCAAAGTGGGTGCGGAGGATGTTTCCAACAAACGCACTCCATTGCTCTTCATCAGTATCATGGTGATATTAGCGGTGCTGATTGCCGCGCCAGTCAAGACCCAACAGCTTCAGATGGGCGCGACTTTGCCGGATGACTTTCAGTGGTGGTCCGAGCAGCAGCAGCAAGAATACCTGGATGCCCAGCAAAACAAATCCTCCCCGGTTTTTATGATCGTATTTCCTGCGGCCACGGGCATTTTGGGTTACCTGGTGTTCAGCCTGCTGATGGCAAGCATCCTTTACCTCTCGCTCACGCTGGCAGGAAGCCGCGCGCCGCGAATGAAAGTTGGCAACGTGGTCGCCTGGGCGATGGTCCCTTTTGGCATACGCGAGTTGGTCAAATTTTTCGTGGTCGGATCCAGCAAACAGTTGGTTGAAAACCCGGGTCTCTCAAACCTGGTTGACGCCGAAGCAAAAGGATTCAGCGCCTTTTTGCGGGGTGTATTGGGCAGCATCGATCTTTATTGGCTGGTCTTCGTAATTTTCCTGGTCATCGGTGCCATTCTTATCTCTGGATTAAAGAAAAGCAAAGCCCTTGTGACTACTATCGTGGCCGTTTTGATCATGCTGCTGCTGCAGGGCGTGCCCAACCTGGTAACCAGCCTTCTGGGCGGGTTGAGCGGCGGCGGAGCGGGCTTTTATTTCTAAAGAAAGCAACTTTATGACTGATAATTTCGTTCAAACGATCAATCTGCGCAAAACCTACAATATGGGTGAAAGCCAGGTGCACGCCCTGGACGGGCTGGACCTGGACGTTCCCCGTGGGTCATTCACCGTGATCATGGGTCCCAGCGGTTCAGGCAAAAGTACGCTGCTCTACCTGGTGGGAGGACTGGACTGGCCGACCTCGGGCGAAATCAGCGTGGATGGGCAGGAGATCGCCAGAATGGATGAAAATGCCCTGGCTGATTACCGGCGCAACACGGTCGGGTTCATCTTCCAGAGTTTCAACCTGATCGCCAACATGAGCGCCGAGGCAAACGTGGCATTCCCGCTACGATTTGCAGGGATCAGAAAGAAAAATCGCATCGAGCGTGCAGAAGCGCTGATGGACAAAGTAGGGCTGGGGGACCGTATCGGGCACAGACCGACCGAACTTTCAGGCGGACAGCAGCAGCGCGTGGCAGTCGCACGGGCACTGGTGAACGACCCACCCCTGATCCTGGCGGACGAACCGACCGGTAATCTGGACACAGCCAGCGGTATCGCGATCATGAGTATGCTGGATGAACTTTGCAAATCTGGCAAGACAATTCTGGTTGCCAGCCATGACCCACGCATGCTCAATTATGCCACCCACCGGATCTATCTGATGGATGGACGCATGGTGGACGAAAAACAATATTTGGAATCAATCTCGATCAGTTCATAGAGGTACACAATGAAACGAAACACACAAATCTTCCTGATCATTTCCCTCGTTCTTTCACTGGCGCTTTTGCCGGCCTTGAACTTAGCTGCTGATGCACAATGGGTGGACCCGCCCGCTGAAACCCCAGCGGCACCCGTACCCTGGAATTATGTACCGGAAAATCCAGCGGTGAACCCACCTGGATATGTGCCTGAGAATATCGTGCAACAAACCGATACTCGACCCATGCTTTACATTGCCGATTACTCGACAGGCGATGGCAAGAAAAGCGTCAATCCTTATGGCACTTTTGGATTGAATTTTACTCTCGCAAATAACGGTTTGGCATTCGCTAACAACATCGTCATGACCTTCTCATCCCAGGACTTTGACCCCCTGGATGGTTCGGTGATTACTTTTTATGAAGTTGATGCACGAAAAATAGGAAACCCGGATGGAAGCCTTGTAGACGGTAATTTTGTTAATAGTACGCACACATTCAAGGTCAACGATATGTCCACCTGGAAGTATTCTGGCTTGATCACAGCGGCTGTGTCTTACACAGATTCCACTGGGAAAAATCAATACTCCGATGTCTTTACGTTCACAATTACAATCAACCAAACTGGCGCAGCACAGACGGCTGCCACAGCAACCCCTGCTGTGGTGGACCGTGCACAGATGGTCGTCAATAATTACAGCACCGATGTCAACCCATTGCAGCCGGGTACTACATTCAAACTGTCCCTGGATGTACGCAATGCTGGCAGTGCGCTGGCACGCAGTGTATCGCTGGTTTATGGCGGTTCCACCATCACGACCAACCCCGAGGGCACACCCCAGGCTGGCGGAGTCAGCGGAGGTTCTGGCGATGTATCTATTTTTGCCCCGATCGGACAATCCAACGTGGTTTTGTTGGGTGACATCCCGGCCGGAAGCAGCCTCAGCCCTGAACAGGAATTTGTCGTCAATGTGACTGCCCAACCGGGCGCTTATCCGCTGAAACTTTCTTTTGTTTATACGGACACCAAGGGCAACCGGGTAATTGATGACCAGGTGATCACGCTTTTGGTCCTGTCACTGCCTCAGCTCGAGATCTCTTTCTATCAACCGGTGGAAGGTATGTTCTATGTCGGTCAGATGGGCAGTCTGCCTATCCAGATCACCAACCTGGCGCGTAAACCAGCAGTGCTTGGTAACGTGGTGGTCACATCCGATGCTGGTGAGATGAGCAACAATACCGTGCTTGTTGGCACGCTCGACCCGGGCGGTTATTTCACCGTTGACCCGATGTTCATTCCATTCCAGGAAGGCACTGCTACGATCAACCTTGAGATCCGCTACACCGATGATTTCAACCAGCTGCGCACCTACAACAGCCAGCTGCAGGTCGAAGTGATGCCCGAAATCCCCGCTCCAGAACCTTATCCGCAGCTCGATGAGAACGGCAACCCAGTCTTGGATGAGAATGGCAACCCGATTATGATCGACCCAATGAATCCTAATCCCTTCCCGAATGAACCAGTAAAGGAACCTGGATTCTTTGCCAAGATCTGGAATGCGATCAAGGGCTTCTTTGGCTTTGGCACCAGCAACAACAATCCCACAGATATGCCGACTGATGAAGGGCCGGTAAAGGAAGGCCCTGTCTATAATGGCGGGGGAATGAAGTCACCTTGATCATTGCTTGCGGTGAGCAAGGAAAGATGGATGCATTATGCGCATAGTTGATTTGATTAGTTTGATCGCCGATAACCTGAAAAGGCGCAAAGGGCGGGTAGCATTGACCGCCATCGGTGTCATCATTGGCACTGCAGCCGTGGTGACGCTGATCTCACTGGGCGCCGGCTTGCAGGAGAGCGCCACCAGCCAGCTGTGGGGCATCAACGATCTCAGCAATGTCGAGGTTTACCCTGGCTACCCGGAAATGAAGGGGAACCAGATGTTTACCGAGGAGGATATCAAGAAAATCACTCCGGATGTGGTCTCCCAGTTTGAGGCTATGCCGGGCGTGGAGCGCGTGATCATCAAACAAGGGGTCAACACCGGCATCGAGATCAAACTCGACAAACTGATGGCATGGGGCTCGATCATGGCTGTGAACCTGGACGATCTAGCTGAAATGGGTGTGGAAGCCAACCAGGGTATCACCGATGTGAGCGGAAAAAATACGGTAGTGGTCGGATCATGGATCAAAAACAATTTCTACGACCCCAATCAGAGACCAGGAGACCCTCCAGTGGAGGTCCCGGACCTGATGGGGCAGACGCTAAAGGTTGATTTTGTTAAGTGGAACAGTGACGGCACCGAGACACGCAAGAGTATGCATTTGGAGGTGGTGGGGGTGTTGGCGGAAACCCGGGGGGAGTCCGACTATAACATTTATATGGACTGGGATGAAGTGATGAAACTGAATGACTGGATTGCTGGCAAGCGCGTGGATTACAGCAAGCAGGGTTACAACAACGTAACAGTCAAAGCCACCAGTCCGGAAGTGGTGATTGAACTGGCGCAGCAGATCACTGATATGGGTTTCCAGGCATACACGCCCCAGTCGCAAGTGCAGAGTATAAATAGCTTTTTCACGATCATGCAGGTCGTGTTTGGGGGAGTGGGGGCGATCGCTTTGCTGGTAGCGGCGATTGGGATCGCCAATACGATGGCAATGGCGATTTTGGAACGCACGCGCGAGATCGGTATTATGAAAGCGATTGGCGCGACCAACAATAACATTCTCAGCATCTTCCTGGGAGAAGCGGCTGGGATAGGATTCTTGGGAGGGGTGGGCGGATTTTTGCTAGGCTGGGCGATCTGCGGACTGATCAACCTGCTGGCAGGCTCGTACCTGGCATCGCAGAGCGGTGGAGGCACGACCCTGGCGACCTCGATCCCGGTCTGGCTGCCGTTGTTTAGCATTGTTTTTGCGACGATTGTCGGGCTGATTTCCGGTTTGTACCCCGCCCTCTCCGCTGCCACGATGGTGCCGGTGGATGCGCTGAAGTACGAATAGCAGGGATCAGGGAGCTGGGAACAGAAAGTTCATAGCTCATAGCTGAAAGGCAATAGAGATGAGTTTCATAAACCCTTAGGTTACAACCCCCCGCGAGCATCGCGATTGGGAGTGACGGCGAAGCCGGGGGGTGAGAGAGAAATTAGCGCCTATTTAGCCATCTTCCCTCCTTTTTTCAAATGATTTGATCAGTATAGGTAAGATTGTTTATCTTTCTCCGATTAAGGTTCAATCTGAGATCAAGCGCGGTAGTATGCAGCAATCAGTTGTCATTGCGAGGGAACTAAGCGACCGTGGCAATCTGCCTTTTAGCAAAACCCCAAATGAACCTCCCGATCAACGACAAATAATTCCCAGGCGGAAAATGCAGAGTGCCACTCCCCCTCTGTACGGCTGGGCTTTAGTCCAGCCCCAAGGTTGAAAGCTATGAGAGCAAGCGGAGTGAGATAAATACTGCTCGTTTCGCTCCCAGCATCATGACCTGCTCCGTTCGGTCAGACTTAGCCCAGCCATCTGGCTTGCAGGTGGCATTCTATAATTAATAGATTTCTTACCATAATACAGTAATATACAATTAATACAACATCATAAACAGACTAATCAGGATTCTTCCAAGCGAAGAAAATTTACCCAAGAGAAGTTTTATTGCTGATTATAAAGTTCATCAGAGGAGGAATTTAATGACAATAAACGATAAAAATGAAGAGGTTCAAAATAAAGAATCCATTGACCTGAAAGAAACCCGTCAACCGGGCAGAGATCCCAACCAACCAGGTCAGACCCCGCAAGATTCCGGGGATGAGAGATTTTTTAAAGGTCCCAATATTTTCAACATTTTTCTGGTAATCTTTGTGATTACCTTCATTATCAACACGCTTTTTCTTAACAACCTTAGAGATGCCCGGCAAACCATCGCCTACAGCCAGTTTCTGCAGTTGGTCGAGAGTGGTAACCTGGCAGAGGTGCAGCTTGGTGAAGAAGAAGTAACGTTTGAAATTTCGAAAAACGCAGACCAGGCGGAACTCGATCAAATTCTCTACCCGGATGGTCGTCCTGAAAACGTTGCACTCCCTGCTGGAGGAACCGTTTTCACTGCTGTACGTGCTGATGATCCGCAATTGATTGACCGTTTGACCGAAAACAAAGTACCTTTTTACCAGGTTCTCAATCAATCTGGTTCGAGCCCATTTCTCAATTTTCTGACATATTGGGTTTTGCCCGTAGTAGTGATGTATCTGTTCTATTCCTTTATTCTGCGCAATGCCGCAAAGAAAATGGGCGGCACGATGGGCAGCGGCGGCGGTCTGTTCGGTATCGGTAAAAGCAAGGCTACGGAATACAACGTGGAAAAACGAGTCGATGTCAAATTCAGCGATGTTGCCGGTCAGGATGAAGCCAAGGAGAGCCTGATGGAGATGGTCGACTTCTTGAAAAATCCGGAGAAGTACACCAAAATCGGTGCCACACAGCCCAAGGGCGCTTTGTTGGTTGGTCCTCCTGGAACCGGTAAAACCCTGTTGGCGCGAGCTGTTGCCGGCGAGGCTGGCGTGCCATTTTATTCCATTACGGGCAGTGAATTTGTAGAAATGTTCGTTGGCGTTGGTGCCTCCCGCGTGCGTGATCTTTTTGATACTGCCAAAAAGAATGCCCCCTGTATCATTTTTATCGACGAAATCGATGCCATTGGCAAGAGCCGTGACAACGCGTTGGGCAGCAATGACGAGCGCGAACAAACACTCAACCAGCTGCTGGCGGAGATGGATGGATTTGAAGGCAGCGAGGGCATCGTAGTTTTGGCTGCCACCAACCGACCGGAAGTACTTGACAAAGCCTTGCTTCGCCCGGGTCGTTTCGATCGCCGTATTATCGTCGACAAACCCGACCTGAAAGGCCGTGAAGAAATCTTGCTGGTGCACGCCAGGAAATACAAGCTGGGTTCGGATGTGCAATTCCGTGAAGTTGCCCTGGCGACTTCTGGCGCGACCGGTGCAGACCTGGCGAATATGCTCAACGAAGCAGCTTTGCTGGCAGTGAAAGATGGGCGTGAAGTTGTCACCCAGAAGGACCTCCTGGAATCGGTCGAAGTGGTGATTGCAGGTAAAGAAATGAAAGACCGCGTCATGAACTCCAAAGAACGCGAAATGGTTTCCTACCACGAGGTTGGTCATGCCCTGGTGAGCGCCCTGCAGAAGGACGGACCTCCCGTGACCAAGATCACGATCGTACCACGCACCATGGGCAGCCTGGGTTACACCATGAACGTGCCTGAAGAGGAGCGCTACCTGCTGACAAAATCAGAACTGCTGGCACAGATCACCAGTCTTTTGGGCGGTCGTGCGGCTGAGATCGTCAAATTCGGCGAGGTTACCACAGGTGCATCCAACGATATCGAACGTGCGACTAAAATGGCTCGCGGTATGATCACGCAATACGGCATGAGCGAGAAGTTCGGACCGATGAACCTGGAAAGCACGACCAATCAGTACCTTGATGGAAGAAATGTGGGCAATTACTCTGATGAAACAGGCTCGGTGATTGATACGGAAGTGCGCAAAATTTTAGCATCCTGTCAGGACAATGCCGTGGAGATGATCAAAGAAAATACAGCTGCGCTGGATCGGATTGCCAAGTTCCTGTTGGAGAAGGAAAACATCAGCGGTAAGGAGTTTATGGAACTGCTGAAGGCAGAAAATGTTGATGTGAAGGGTGAAGTAGAAGTTAAGTAAGATTTTTATGGGACAGTATTCATACCGTCCCAGGCTCGATAAAGAAGACAAAAGATGTACGGGCGGGTTCAACCCCGCCCTTTTTTATATACCCTTCAATCTACCATCACGGATGTTGTCACCATCTTTGCGGAGGGAGCAAGCCCCCTCCGTACGAAGTTCTTTACTCCCAACATCATACCCTCCCTTTACGACTTCTCTTGCAAGGCAAAATCGCCATTCGGTCAGATGACAACACCCTGTCATTTTTCAGGTATCATTATGCCCATGAACGAGAATGCCACTTCCGGCAAGCAGATCCGGCTTACCAGCCTGGCCAGTTGCGCGGGCTGAGCGTCAAAGCTCAGTGCGGAAACGCTGGCGCAGGTTCTGCAGCCAATTAGAGAGACTTTCAATTCCCAGGATTATCCCAACCTGCTGGTCGGGTTGGATTCTGCCGACGATGCTGCGATCTGGAAGTTGGATGACGAGCGCGCCCTGGTAATGACCACCGATTTTTTCACCCCTGTGGTGGATGATCCTTATGATTACGGCGCTGTTGCTGCAGCAAACAGCCTTTCTGATATTTATGCCATGGGCGGGAAACCCTTCCTGGCACTCAATATAGCTGCTTTACCTGGCGATATGCCTCTGGAGGTGACCCGAGCCATTATCCGCGGAGGTGCCGAGAAGGCGAAAGAAGCCGGCGTGGTAGTCGCAGGGGGGCACTCGGTGAAGGATGAAGAACCAAAGTTTGGTTTGGCAGTGGTTGGGATGGTAGAAATTGGTAAAACCCTGACCAAGGGTGGCGCAACCCCGGGTGATCACCTGTTCCTGAGCAAACCGCTCGGTTTTGGCGTGACCACTACAGCCATCAAAGGTGGGCTGACCAGTGCAGAAGACGTGGCAGAGGTCACAGGTTGGATGAAGCTGCTGAACCGGGAAGCCGGACAATTAGCGCTTGATTGCGGGCTAAAATCTGTTACCGATATTACAGGATTTGGACTGTTGGGGCATGCCAATGAATTGGCCCAGGCGAGTGGTGTAGGGCTTGATTTTGAGTTCAACCGGATTCCCTTTATCAAAGCTTCCTATAAATTTGCTCAAGCGGATGCCTTCCCCGGTGGTGCAACCACCAACAAACTCTATTTTGGAGAGCATGTGACCTTTGATGCGGCGGTGAGCGAGAGTGAGCGGATGCTGCTTTTTGACCCTCAAACCAGCGGCGGGCTGCTGATGAGCGTGCCTGAGGACAAGGTGGCAGATTTTTGCCGAAAAGCTGAAGAACGCGGGATCCTGATTTGGGAAATCGGATCAGCCAGCTCAGAAACTGGTTTACGCGTACGTAAAACTGGTAGATAATTTCTGCTCTTCTAGAAATGCATATCATGACTTCCTGGATCTTTGACAGGAACCACATCCACCACTTCGTGGTCACTCCCACACACTACGTGTGCGGGATCTTCGACCCTTCCCCTTTGGGGAAGGTTTAAGTTGAAGGTCAGGTTGCGTTACCCGCCATGGTAGCGAAGCGGAGAGGATTGAAGTTTATGCGCGTCGTCTTGGGCGGTCTTTGACGGTTGCCATCAGGATGGTAGCCAGGATCACAAAGCCCAATGAAACTGCGAACATGACCAGATAGCTGTAGCTCTGCACCAACCAGCCTGAAAGCAATGGGGCGAGCAACAGAAAGACGCCGGTGAGGGTGCGTGCCATACCCAGGTAGGTGGGGCGCAAACGCTCTTCACCCAGCTCCATCACCAGCATGGTGTCGCCCAGGTTCAACCCAGCGGAATAGAGCCCAAAAGCAGCGAAAACGAGATAATAAATCCACAAAGATTGCGAAAAGATCGCAACCAGCAAGCCCAAACTCCAGGTTAGGAAAGACAAAATAACTACTTTTTGGGGACCGATGCGATCACCCAGCGAACCCCAGAGGATGTAACCGAAAATCCCAGAGACAAGGATCAGGGTTGTGAAAACAGCCGCTTGTTCATCGCCAAGATGAAAATGATCAATGGCATAAACGGCAATAAAGGCGGTAGCCATATTACCGATGAAAGCCAGTGAACGCGAAGTCAAATAGCACCGGAAATTGCCATCCGTCTTGAGAATTTGCTTCATCAGCGCCCAGGTCTGCCCCTTTGATTTTTGCTCCTCATCCTGAGAGTTTGTTACGATTTCAATTTCAGGTTCGCGGTTTTGCGAATAAGCGGCGAAGGAGATCCAAACCGAAACAACTGCCACGACAAATCCGACAGCATAATTCCTGGGGTAGGGGAACCTGCCCAACAGGTAGACGGAAAGGAGTGAGCCAAGCACACCGGTCAGCTGGGCGAAAACGCGCGAGATGCCGAAAAAGCGGGCGCGGTGCGAGATGGGGATGACGCGCGCGTTAACTTCCTGCCAGGGCAAGCCGGACATGCCACCACCGATCCCGCGCCAGATCATGATCAGGAGGAGCAGCCAATAGACGGATTGATTGTCAATTTTTCCAATCAGAAGCGTTAGCAGGGGCAGGAACATATAAGGGAGGCGTTCCAGGAGGCCCATCTTTCGTGAAAAAGGCATAACCTTGGGCATTTTGCTGATGTGACCCGACATGAAAAGCTGGGGAATGAACCAGCCGGCGTTGACCACAGCCGGGATCAGACCGACCAGGAAGGGTGAATCGGTGAGTGTGGCTGCAAAAACCGGCATGATGGTGTTGATCGACCAGAGGCTGTCTGAGAAGAAAAAGAACATCAAGTCGACGGTGTTGACGATCACATTGTGCTTAAAATTTGCAGCCACTTCGGCGGGGACGTTATCCTCGGGGTGGATGCGCAATACGCGGTCGAAAAGCTTGTCTACTGGATTCATATCAGAAGAATTATAGTGTAGTGCCGCCAATTCGGTAGAGGCGTGAAAGGTTTTCGCAGGCTGGATTCTGCTTCCTTATCACCCCCTCTTTACTGCAGGCCTCCCGCCAAAGGTGGGAGAGGGGGGCAGGGGGGGTGGGTAATTTTTTGACAACAGTTTTTCCGCCTTTCCTTATTACTTACTGATACCTCATCCACCACTCCGTGGTCCGCTCCCACAACGAACACCAATGTGTTCTGCACAGACCGATGTGGGTTGAGCCCACTCGGTCTAGTCGCTACGCTCGCGGGATCTTCTACCTTCCCCCGAAGGGAAGGCTAAAGATTGCTGCATTCCGATTAGGGCAAATTTGTTCTCCCGATATTGGCTCAGAAGATGGGTGGACACGTTATAATGGAGCCATGAAAGTTGCGGTAATTGGCGCAGGTGCGGCAGGTATCATGGCTGCCTTGCACGCCGCGCCTGTGAGCCAGGCGGGTGGTTCGGTGAGCCTGTTTGAACACAACCAGACCATCGGGCGCAAGCTGCTGGTCACTGGAAGCGGGCGCTGCAACCTCACGAATGATGCGCTTGACCCCTCCCTCTATTATTGCTCAGATCCCGATTGGATCGCCAGGTTCCTGGACAACTTTGGCGTGGCTGAACTACGGGATGTTCTCGAAAGAATGGGCATCCCGACTTTCAAGACAGACGACGGCTGGTATTATCCGCTGTCACAATCGGCACATGCCGTGGTTGATATTTTTCATGAACGACTGCTTGAAGCTGGTGTATTATTGCGCGTAGCCACAGAAGTGGAGTGGTTTGGATATAAAGAGGGGCAGTTCGAGCTTAAATTGAACTGGAATGGGCAGAAAACCGTGGAGCGCTTCGACAAGCTGGTCGTGGCAGCGGGCGGTAAGGCTTATCCGGACCTGGGGTCCAAGGGCAGCTTATTCCCCGCTATTCAACGACTTGGACACAGCGTGGAGAAGTTGGTCCCGGCGCTTGGTCCAATTTTTGTGGAGTTGGGGGCATTTAAAGCCTTAAAAGGGCAGCGGTTTGACGCAGTTACCTCCATTTACCTCGACGGGGAGCGGTTGGGAAGCACTTTTGGCAACCTGATCGTGACCGAAAAAGGCTTCAACGGACCGGGTGTAATGAATTTGAGCCACTTCGTAGGTTTGTATCCCGGCGAAAATCTGGAATTGCAGGTCAACTTCCTGGCACCTTATTGGGAGGGCATGGCAGAAGAGCTGGCGGATCTTGAAAAAGCCAGGGGCAGCCTGAGGAGTCTGCTTTTGCGAGCACTGGCACCCAAGGCAGTCGATTTCTTCCTTAATCAGGCAGGGATTGCACCCGAGACCCAAATGAAGTCAGTTGAAGGCGAGCAGCTGCTGAGCTTATTGCGCGTAGCCACTGATAATCGCTTTAAAGTTACCGGGGCGGGGGACTTTAAGAACAGCCAGGTTACCATTGGCGGGGTGGGGGTGAACGAAGTTGACCCGCTCAGTTTTGAATCCAGGCTTGTACCGGGGCTTTATTTGGTGGGTGAGAGTAACAACATCGCGGGACCCTGCGGTGGATTTAATTTGCATTACGCTTTTGGCAGTGGAATCCTGGCCGGCAAGCACCTGGTCAGTTCAAATTAAACCGAATAAAGGAGAGTTTATGACCATTCCATTTATGGAGCCGTTTCGCATCAAGGTAGTTGAAAAAGTCAAAATGACCACGCGAGCAGAACGGGAAGCGGCGCTGATAAAGGCGCATTACAACTTGTTCAACATTCCCGCTGAGGATGTTTATATTGACCTGCTCACTGACAGCGGCACCAACGCCATGAGCGATGAGCAGTGGGCGGGTATCATGCGCGGAGATGAATCTTACGCCGGCGCCAAGAGTTATTACCGTTTTGAGAAGGCAATCCAGGATATCATGGGCTTCGAATACGTTCTCCCCACTCACCAGGGCAGGGCGGCAGAAGGCATGCTTTTCTCGACGCTGGTGAAGAAGGGGCAGTTTGTTCCCAATAACCGCCATTTCGACACCACCCAGGCGAACCTGCTGGTGCTGGGTGCCAATCCTGTCGATTTCACCGTGCCGGAAGGCGAAGACAGCACCATTGATCTGCCTTTCAAGGGAAACATGGACCTGGAAAAGCTGCGTGAGTTTATCGAGTCTGTTGGCGCTGAGAACATTCCCCTGGGGATGCTGACCATTACCAACAATTCGGCAGCAGGGCAGCCGGTTTCGATGGATAACATCCGCCAAACAGCTGAGATTTATCACAGTTTCGGTATCCCCTTCTTCATTGATGCTTGCCGCTTCTCAGAAAATGCCTGGTTTATCAAGATCCGTGACCCGAAATATGCGGATATGGCGGTCGAAGACATCGTGCTTGAAATGTTCTCATATGCCGATGGCTGCACCATGAGCGCCAAGAAGGATGCGATTGTCAATATCGGCGGCTTCATCGCTTTCCGCGACCCGACTCTGAAACAAAAAATTGCGCAAAACCTGATCGTGCACGAGGGATTTTTAACTTATGGCGGGTTGGCTGGGCGCGACCTGGAAGCGATTGCAGTTGGTTTGCACGAAGCAATTGATGAGGATTACCTCAATTATCGCGAAGCGCACACCCGCTATTTGGGCAAGGTGCTGCTTGAAGCAGGCTTGCCGGTTTATATGCCCACCGGTGGGCATGCGGTGTACGTGGATGGCGGCAAAGCGCTGCCACACATCCCCCAGAGCCAGTTTCCGGCGGTTGCGCTTGCTAATGCGCTTTACCTGGCGGGCGGGGTGCGCACGACAGAGATCGGCAGCCTGATGTTTGAGCATGTGGACACGCAAACCGGCGAGCATGTCTACGCTCCACTGGAGCTTTTGAGGTTTGCCATACCGAGGCGTGTGTACACGCGCAGCCACCTGGATTACATTGCCGAAGCGGCAGCTGAGTGCATGAAAGACGCCAACTCTATCCGCGGCTTACGCGTGAAGTGGGCTCCGCCAGTGCTGCGACATTTTATGGCGCAGTTGGAAGAAATTTAGAAGCGAACTTTGGTAGGGCTGGGGTTTAATTGCTCTGTAAGGGTGACCCCAGCCCCTGTCTTTCCTTGGATGAGCGCTGGCAAAAGGAGCAAACACTGCTCGCTGTGCCTTCAGCGGCTATTCTCAACGGCAGAAATATTTCAAACAGTTATAATTGGGAAGAATCTAAAACGAGGAGGGCGTATGAAGGTATTAATTATTGGCACAGGTTATGTCGGGATGAACACAGGGGCGGTGTTGGCGTACCTGGGCAACCAGGTCACCTGCCTGGATGTCAACGAGGAAAAAATTGCCCTGCTTCAGCAGGGGATAAGTCCGGTATATGAGCCGCACCTGGAAGAGACACTGCAGTTGGTATCAGACAAAATCAGGTTCACCAGCAGCTATGCTGAAGCTGATATCCCCAACACTGACGTAATCTTTATCACGGTGGGCACGCCCTCACTGCCTGATGGCAACGCCAATTTGCACTATGTTCGCCAGGCAGCTGAAGCAATTGCCGAAAACCTGGGCGACAATTTCACTGTCATCGTCAATAAATCTACCGTTCCGATCGGCTCAGGTAACTGGGTTGAAGCCATTATGCATGAACATTTCAATAACAACCACAACGATGGAGAGTGTGCTGACTTTAATGTCGTCTCCAGCCCTGAGTTTTTAGCGCAGGGTTCTGCCATGCACAATTCGTTCTATCCGGACCGGATCGTGGTTGGTTCGCAGTGTGAACGCAGCGTGGAATGTTTAAAAGAACTTTTCGGACCGATCATGCGGCAGGATTTCCCTGCGCCTCCTGGTTTGCCGCGTCCGGAAGGGCTCACGGAAGTACCTTTGCTGGCTTGCGACCTGACCTCTGCAGAAATGATCAAATATGCCGCCAATGCGTTTTTGGCTCTGAAGATCTCTTACATCAATGAGATCGGCCGGCTTGCCAATAAGATCGGCGCTGATATAAACGCTGTGAGCGAGGGTATTGGGCTGGATAAGCGCATCGGCAACCGTTTTCTCAATGCCGGATTAGGGTGGGGCGGATCATGTTTTGGAAAGGACACTGCTGCGCTGGTGGCGACTGCCCGCGATTACCGGTTGGAAATGCCGATCATCGAGGCGGCTCGCGAAGTCAATTACTCTCAACGAGTGCTGGCGGTTGACCTGCTGCAGGATAAACTGAAGATCTTAAAAGGAAAGCATATTGCCCTACTGGGATTCAGTTTTAAACCAAATACCGATGATTTGCGGGATGCTCCCGCGATCGATATCAGCCGATTGTTAATCCATCGAGGCGCCCTGGTGCGTGCCCACGACCCGGTGGCACTACGCAATGCGCGTAGCCAATATGGGGAGCTGGGAGTGGTGTTTTGTGATGAGGTTGGGGAGACATTGAAAGATGTTGAGGGGATCCTCCTGGTGACAGAATGGCCCGAGTATCGCGAGTTGGATTGGGAATCCATCCCAAGAGTTCCGATTGTTGATGGGCGCAACTTCCTCGACCGCGAAAGGCTGGAGGGATTGGGCTTCGATGTGATTGGGATTGGAAGATAATTATTAATTATTCAGTAATCGTAGGCCGGGTTCAAGTTCGGAACCCGGCTTTTTTTATGGAATAGTTCTATCTTTCTTGTGTGTCAAAAACTGGGATTAGGCGCGGCTTTTTGCCCAGCATGGTCGCATGCTCTTTCCTTCGTCCTTGCGATCCTCCGTTGTTCCCTGGCAATTACATAAATTTGCGTGACTGTATCCAAAAAATTCTTAAACCAGTTCACCGGTATAATTTGCTCCAGTAACCTTTGGAGAAATTATGATTTTTGTCGAAAACGAACCGAACAACGACCCGCGAATTAACCTGGCGATTGAAGAATACCTGATCAAAAATATTGCCCCGGAAGAAGAGATCCTGCTCTTCTATATTAACCAACCTTCCATTATTATTGGGCGCAACCAGATCACGGTGCAGGAGATCAACGTCGACTATGTGGAAGCACATGACATTATCGTTGTGCGGCGGCTTTCGGGTGGGGGTGCGGTTTATCACGACCTGGGCAACCTCAATTTCTCCTTCATCGCCCCTAACTCCCCGGATAATTTCCATAATTTTCGCAAATTCACCCAACCGGTGGTGGATGTTCTGCAAAAAATGGGTGTTCCGGCAGAACTCTCCGGGCGAAATGATATTGTAGCGGCGGGAAAAAAGATATCCGGCAACGCGCAATATGTTTCCGGCGCCCGTATGGTCAGCCATGGCACCTTGCTTTGGGATACAGACCTGAGCCAGGTAGGGGCAGCCTTGAAGGTCAAGCCGGCAAAATTTGAAAGCAAGGGCATTCAATCGGTACGCTCGAGAGTGGCGAACATCACCGAGTTCTTGCCCGAGAACCCACCCAGCATCATGCAGTTTCGCCAAATGATCATTGAAGGTGTTTTCAGCGGGGGCAAGGTGAATGAGTACATTTTGAATGAGACTGATTGGGAGGGGATCAGAAAGATTTCCGAGGAGCGTTATTGCTGCTGGGATTGGAATTATGGAAAATCGCCCGCGTTTGCGATCA